>Ga0335077_10005561_pt1 | contig 15472 bp, 11 predicted proteins | sample Lox_Sample_31_FD_207151 | JGI IMG/M metagenome (GOLD analysis project Ga0335077, IMG submission 207151) | Soil microbial communities from Loxahatchee National Wildlife Refuge, Florida, United States - Lox_Sample_3.1 | ecosystem: Environmental > Terrestrial > Soil > Wetlands | place: USA... | reverse complement strand
CTTCGCCCTGACCGAGCTGCTCATCGGCCGTCTCAACCTCGCCACCGGCTTCCTGTTCACCATCATCGCCGGCAACGGGATCAACTTCTCCATCCTTCTCATGGCCCGCTACCTCGAGGAGCGGCACAAGGGGAGGAGCACCGAGGCGGCCATCGTGGAAGGCATGCGCCGCACCTGGCGGCCCACACTGACCGCCGCCGCGACCGCCTCCGCCGCCTACGGCGCGCTGGCCGTCACCGAGTTCCGCGGGTTCCGCGAGTTCGGGTGGATCGGCGGGATGGGGATGCTGGTCTGCTGGGTCGCGGCCTTCCTCACCCTCCCCTCGCTCCTGCTGGTGACGGAGCGCCTCTTCCCGCTGGAGCGCGTCTCCCGCTGGCGGCGCGCGCTGCGGGTGCAGGGCGAGGGAGTTCCCTTCGCGGCGCCCTTCGCCCGTTTGGTCGCCGCCGCGCCGCGGGCCATCACCGTCGTAGGGACCGCCCTGGCCGCCGTCGGAGTCGTCCTCACCGTGTTCTACGTCCGCTCGGACCCGATGGAGTACGACACCAATCGGATCCAAAGCGACCGGCACGCCGTGGCCGAGGTGCACCGGCTGTTCCACGTCGCGAGCCAGCTCACCGGCTTCGTGGGCGTGGACGGCATGGCGGTCATGACCGACCGGCTGGACCAGGTGGCCCCGCTGAAGGCCACGCTGGAGGCCCGCAGGGACGCCGCGCCGCACGACGCGAAGCCCTTCGGCACGGTCCACACCCTCGAGGACTTCGTCCCCAAGGACCAGGAGACCAAGATCCCCATCCTGATGCAGCTCCGGAAGCGCATCCTCAAGGCGCACCGGATGGGGTTCGTGACCGACTGGGAAAAGGTCGAGCCCTACCTGCCGCCTGAGGACCTGCGCCCGTTCGGCATCGACGAGCTGCCCGACGCGATCGCCCGCCCCTTCACCGAGAAGGACGGCAGCCGGGGGCGCATCGTCTACATCAGCCCGAGCGGCGACACCGCCGACGCGCACTACCTCCTCCGCTGGGCGGACGCCTACCGCGACACGGTCCTCCCCGACGGGAGCGAGATCCGCGGCTCTGGGCGAGCGGTCATCTACGCCGACATGTGGAGCGCCATCCTCAAGGACGTGCCCCGGGCGGTGGCGGTGTCGATCCTCGCCACCCTGGCCATCGTCGCCCTGGGCTTCCGCGAGCGCCGGTCGCGTTCCCGGGTCATGCTCTCGCTCCTGGTGGGCGTGTTCTGGACCGTGGGGATGCTGGCGCTGCTCAAGTTCAAGCTGAACTTCCTGAACTTCATCGCCCTGCCGGTCACCTTCGGCATCGGCGTGGATTACGCGGTGAACATCGTCCAGCGCGACCTCGAGCTCGAGGACCCGGTGGAGGTGCTGCGCAGGACCGGAGGAGCGGTGGTGCTCTGCAGCCTCACCACCCTGCTCGGCTACCTGGCCCTGACCCGCTCCCTCAATTACGGCGTGCGGAGCCTCGGCATCACCGCGGTCATCGGCGAGGCGGCCTGCCTCGTGGCGGCGGTGGTGGTGCTGCCCGCGGCGCTGCTCTGGCTCCGCCAGCGGCGGCGCGGCGCGGAGGCCGAGGTGCCGTCTCCGAGCGAGGCCGCCGCAGGCTGAGGGCCCGCGTGCGCGCCGCGACGAGCGCATCCTCGAGGCGGTCGTTCCCCCAGAACATCTCGCCGCGAGCGAGGAAGGTCGGCGCGCCGAAGATGCCCAGCGACCGGGCCCGCTCCACCTGGACCCGGAGCCGCGGCTTCTCCGCCGGCGACTGTGCCCGGGCGAGGAGCTCCCCTGCGGGCTGCCCCAGGGACTCGAGCACCGCGGTCACCGTCTCCACCCCGGAGATGTCGCGGTCCTCGGCGAAGTTGGCCCGCGACAGCGCCCGGCAGAAGGGTCTCATCCACGGCTGGTCCTGCCCGAGCAGCGCCACCCGGATGGGGAGCACCGTGTTCTGGGGGAAGCGCGCCGGCTTCTTCCAGGGGAGCCCGTACTTCCGCGCCTGGCGCTCCATGTCCCTCCAGACGTAGGCCCCCTTCTCCTTCTGCAGCACGAAGGGAGAGCTGTTCCAACCGAAGGACTCGAAGATCGGCCCGAGCAGGAACGGCTCCCAGCGAACGTCCACGCCGGCCGCCTCGGCCAGGGCGTCGATGCGCCAGAGGGTGAGGTAGCTGTAGTTGCTCGCCAGGTCGAACCAGAACTCCAGCACCGGGCGCGCCGCGCTCATCGGAAGAGGACCAGCACCCGCACCTCGATGCTCTGTCTGGGCGGCGCGTCGGGCGGCATCCCCGGGTGGTCGAACGCCGCATGGGGGACGAAGCGCGCCACCCCGCCGTCCGAGTCGTACTGCTTGAAGACCAGCGCCTCCTGCCGCCGCATCTCGGAGACGTAGGACCAGAGATGCTCGGGCCGGTGGCGGACGAGGGAGATCTCCCCCGTCCTCGCAGGGTAACGAAGCTCCGCGGAGACGAGATCTCCCCGACCCACGCTCCGGGCATCGCAGAGGGCGAGCGGCGTGTCCAGGACCGGCGCGCTCCCGATCGACCGCCAGACGTTCACGATGGCGAACCGGCCCGCAGGACGCCGGCCCCCGAGCACCATCCCGAACCGCCGGGCCCCCGAGTCCTCGGTGTAGTCGACGTGCACCCGGCCCGCGGGACCCGCGAACGGCCCTCGCCCGTTCCCCAGCGTCATCGGCGGGCGGCCGAACTCACGGCGCCGCACCAGGTGGTCGAAGACGTGCGCCTCCGCGCCTCCGGTCGCTGCCAGGGCGAGCTCGGCGACCTCGGGGTAGTAGAGGCGTCCGAGCTCGTCATCGTCGAGGAAGTCCTCCACCCGCGTGGGCGCGTGCCACAGCTCGAACCCGTTCCGGTCGAGGTCCAGGAAGGCCGCCGCCTCCCGCGCGTCGTGGATGACGACCGGCCGGGGCTGGTACTCGCAGTTGTCGGCCGCGGCGCCGGGCGGAGGCGGCCCCACGTAGCTGTACGGGACATCGGGACAGCGGCCGAGATAGAGGAGCGGCGCGATGACCCACGCCGGCCGCGGCCGCTCTCCCTTGCTGAAGTGCGCCATGCTCGGGTCCATGGGTCTTCTGTCTACGGAGCCGCAGGCCGCGGCTCCAATGCCGGGTCGGCCCGGTTCGCATGCGGAGGGGGAATGCCACCGCGCCTCCTGAACCTGCCCCCCCTCGAGCTGTTCCGCGGCTTCGTCGCCGTGGGCCGCGCGCTCAGCGTCACCGCCGCCGCGCGCGAGCTGGCCATCACCCAGCCCGCCCTCAGCCGGCAGATCCACGCCCTGGAGAGCGCTCTCGGCTGCGCGCTCTTCGTCCGCCGCCACCGGAGCCTCGAGCTGACCGCCGAGGGCACCCGTCTCTTCCGGACCGCCGACGCCTGGCTGGACCAGCTGGCCGAGGCCATCGACGCGCTCCGCCCGGCGGACCCGAGCTCGGTGGCCATCACCACCTCCAGCGGCTTCGCCGCGCTCTGGCTCCTGCCGCGGCTGGGGGAGTTCCAGGCCAGCCATCCGGGCGTGGACCTGCGAGTCGTGGCCAGCAACCGGGTGCTCGACCTCGAGCGGGAGGCGATCGACCTCGCCGTCCGCTACTGCCCCGACGAGCGCGCCCCGGCCGGCGCCGTCCGGCTCTTCGGCGAGGAGCTGGTCCCGGTGGCCTCGTCCCCGATCGACCTCGACGCCCCGGGCCGCCTCGGCGACGCGGTGCTGCTCGACTACGACGACCCCTCCCACCCGCTCCTTCACTGGGCACACTGGCTCCGCGCGAGCGGGCTCGCCCGGCCGAGGCCGGGCCGGGTGATCCGCTTCACCCAGTACGAGCAGGCCATCCAGTCGGCGCTGGCCGGCCACGGCGTTGCCCTGGGTCGGCTCGCCCTGGTCCGGCCGCTCCTCGACTCGGGCCAGCTGGTGCCGGCGGCCCGCCTCGAGCCCCTGCCCATTCCCTACGGCTACTGGCTGGTGTCGCGAAGCCGCCCCCTGGGCCGGAACGCGGCGGTGGTCCGGAGCTGGATCCTCGCCCGGGCCCCGGCCACGCGCTAGCGCCCGGCGTCGCGGCGGCGCCCGTTCGCTGCGGCACCCTCCCCTCCGGCCGCTCTGGAACTAAGGAGCACTCCTTCTTCTCCGCCGAGGTCCCCTTGCGCGTCTCAGTCCCGCGTCTCGCCCTCCTCGTCCCGCTCCTGGCTGGGATGACCGCCCGAGCCACGCCCCAGCCGGTGCACTTCGACGTGTCGCTGCTCGACCCGAGCAAGGACCCCTGCACCGACTTCTACGCCTATGCCTGCTCCCGCTGGCTGGCGAACAACCCCATCCCCGGCGACGAGCAATACTGGGACACCGGCTCCCCGCTGAACCTCTGGAGCCGCGCGATCCTCCGCGAGACCCTGGAGGCCGCATCGCGTCCGGACCCGACGCGCCCGCCGAACGACCGGCTCATCGGGGACGCCTGGGCCGCCTGCATGGACGAGCCGCGGATCGAGGCCGCCGGCATCGCGCCCATCCGCGCCGACCTGGACCGGATCGCCCACCTCGCGGACAGGAAGGGCATCGCCCGCGAGCTGGCCCGCCAGCACCTGGCCGCCCCGGGCGCCTGGGACGGCGGGGACAACGGGACCAACGCGGTGCTGTTCGGCTTCGGGTCCTCCCAGGACCTGAACGACGCGAGCCTGGTGGTCCTGGGCATCGACCAGGGCGGCACCGCGCTGCCGGGGCGTGACCACTACCTGTCGGACGAGCCGCGGATGAAGGAGCTTCGCGCGAAGTACCTGGTCCACCTCGAGCGGATGTTCACCCTGGCCGGGGAGCCGGCGGCCGTCGCCAGGCGCTCGGCGGCCTCGGTGCTTGAGATGGAGACCGCGCTGGCACGGGCGTCGATGGACAACGTCAAGCGCCGCGACCCGAAGAACCTGAACAACGTGCGGAGCCTCGCGCAGATCGAGGCCGCCACGCCCTCGTTCGACTGGGCCGCCTACCTCTCCGCGGTGGGCGCGCCCAGGCCGAAGCACTACCTCGTCTCCGCACCCGAGTTCCTCGCCGGGATGGAGGCGCTTCTCAAGGCGCGCCCCGTGTCCGACTGGCGCGCCTACCTCAGCTGGTGGACGCTCCACCAGCACGCGCCTCTGCTCTCCAAGGCGTTCGTGGACGAGAACTTCGACTTCTTCGGCCACACCCTGGGGGGCGCCGAGCAGCTGCTGCCCCGCTGGCGGCGCTGCGTGAGCATGGCGGACCGCGACCTCGGCGAAGCGCTCGGTGAGGCCTACGTGCGGCGGGCGTTCCCCCCGGAGAGCAAGCGGCGCGTGGACGAGCTGGTGCGCAACGTGCGCGCCGCGCTGGCTGCGGACATCGACACCCTGGACTGGATGGGCCCCGAGACGAGGAAGGCCGCGCACGTGAAGCTCGACGCCATCGAGGAGAAGATCGGCTACCCCATGAAGTGGCGGGACTACTCCACGGTGAAGATCGACCGGACCAGCCTGGTCGGCAACGTCCGCTCGGCCTCCGCCTTCGAGCTCCACCGGCAGCTGGCCAAGGTGGGCAAGCCAGTGGACCGGACCGAGTGGACCATGACCCCACCGACGGTGAACGCCTATTACTCGTCGCAGCTCAACACCATCAACTTCCCGGCCGGCATCCTCCAGCCGCCCTACTTCGACCCCGTGCAGGACGAGGCGGTGAACTACGGCGCCATCGGCAGCGTCATCGGCCACGAGATCACCCACGGGTTCGACGACCAGGGCCGGAAGTTCGACGCCGAGGGGAACCTCCGCGACTGGTGGACCCCGGCGGACGCCGCCGCCTACGAGCAGCGGGGGAAGTGCATCTCCGACCTCTACACCCACGACATGCCCTCGCTCGGGGTGAAGACCAACGGGCTCCTCACCCAGGGGGAGGACACCGCGGACAACGGTGGGGTGCGCATCGCGCTCGCGGCGCTCGACCGGGCGCTCGCCGCCGCGGGCAAGAAGGCGGACACCCAGGGGGCGGACGGGCTCTCCGCACACCAGCGCTTCTTCGCGGGGTACGCGGTGGCGTGGTGCATGGAGCTGCGGCCGGAGTTCGCCCGCACCATCATCCAGACCAACCCCCACTCCCTCGGCGAGTACCGGGTGAACTACGTCCTGATGAACGTCCCGCAGTTCGCCCAGGCGTTCTCCTGCCCGGCCGGCAAGCCGATGGTTCGCGCCAACGCCTGCCGGGTCTGGTAGCCGCTCGCGCCTGCTGTCAGGCTCCGGCACGTCATGACCGGCCGTCACCGCTTCTTCGGGCTCCTTCCACTCCTCGCCCTGGGGGCGTGCGCCACCGGCGAGGTCCGGCGGGTGGCGTCCCCGGCGCTGCTGGAGCCACGGGACGGGTCCTGCACCACGCTCGGGCAGGTGTCGGTCCGGTCCTCCACCGAGCTGTTGATGTCCGAGGACGCGCTGCTGTCCTCCGCGGTGAACGAGCTCCGGCGTCAGGCCGCGCTCCGCGGGGCGACCCACCTCGTCGTCTCCCGCCCCGCGTTCGCGGCGACCGTGGCCTACGGCACCACCGCCGCGGCGTCGGGCGTGGCCTACCGCTGTCCCGCGTCCGACTGACCCTCACCCGGGCGAGGTCTGGGGAGGGTCAAGCTCGACGCGCCGCGGCGCTCCCCGCTTCACCCGGCGGGCGCGGCCGGTGATAGTCACCTTCCTGGAACCCATGGAATCGCCTGTGCTCTCGGTGTCCGACGCCCTCGCCGGCAAGAGGCTTCTCTTGACCGGCTGCACCGGATTCCTCGGCAAGGTCACCCTCTCCATGCTCCTCCACCGCTACGGGGAGGGGCTGGGACGGGTGTGGGTGCTCGTCCGGCGGGGCTCGTCCAGCAGCGCCGAGGCCCGCTTCGTGGAGAAGGTGGTCCGCAGCGATCCCTTCCAGCCCCTCCGGGACCACCACGGGGACGACGAGGCGGAGGCCTTCGTCCGGGCGCGTTGCCGGGTGCTCGACGGCGACGTCACCGAGCAGCTGCTCGGCCTGTCCACCGCCGACCTCGAGGCGCTCCGGGGCGAGGTGGACGCGGTGGTCAACTGCGCCGGCCTGGTCTCCTTCAACCCGCCGCTCGAGGTGGGGCTGAAGATCAACACCTACGGCGTCCGCAACGCGGTCGAGCTGTGCCAGCGGCTGGACGTGCCGCTGATCCACGTCTCCACCGCCTTCGTGGTCGGCAACCGGAGCGGCCTGGTCTTCGAAGACGAGGAGATCGTCGGCTACTTCCCGAAGAAGGGCGAGAAGGACGGACGCGACTTCGCGCTGGAGAACGAGCTGGAGGACGCCGCCCGCCTGGTGAAGCGGCTTCGCGAGCAGGCCGAGGACCACGCCCTCACCTCCGAGTTCCGGGCCCGCGCCATCGAGCGCCTGGAGGAGGAAGGGCGCGACGGCCGCGACGACAAGACGCTCCGCCTCGCGGTGGGGCGCGAGCGCAAGCTGTGGCTGACCCAGAAGCTCACCGACGCGGGCATGGAGCGCGCGCGGAGCTGGGGCTGGCCCAACACCTACACGTACACCAAGTCGCTCGGGGAGCAGGTCATCGCCGGCACGACCGGCCTCCGCTACGCCATCGTCCGCCCCAGCATCGTGGAGAGCTCGCTGCGCTACCCCTTCCCGGGGTGGAACGAGGGCTTCACCACCTCGGCGCCGCTGGCCTACGCCGGGCTCAAGGGACACCGGCTCATCCCCGCGCACGACCGGGCCATCCTCGACATCATCCCGGTGGACCTGGTGGCCGGCTCGCTCGTCGCCATCACCGCCCGGGCGATGACCCACCCCGAGCGGAAGGTCTACCAGCAGGCCTCGGGCGATTCGAACCCCTTCTATGCCGTGCGCTCGGTGGAGCTGGTGGGGCTCTACCGCCGGAAGTTCTTCCGCGAGAAGGAGACCGGCAGCGCGCTCCTCAACGACGTGAAGAGCCGGCTCGAGCCGCAGTCGGTGTCGAAGCGGAGCTTCCTCGCCCGCTCGGCTCCGCTCTTCGCCGCCGGGGCGCGCCTCCTACGCCGGGGCATCGAGGAGCACGGCCCGCGCTGGGGCGCTCCGCGGGTCTCGGCGATGCTCGAGCGGACGCGGGACCAGCTGGAGCGGGTGGAGGAGCAGGCCTCCTCGCTCGCCTCGCTGGTCGAGCTCTTCCTCCCCTTCCTCTGGGAGAATCGCTACGTCTTCCGCTGCGACAACACGAGGGGCCTCTACGCGGCGATGCACCCCGAGGATGCCGCGCGGATTCCCTGGGACCCGCACGGCATCGACTGGCGACGGTATTTCCTGGAGGTGCACCTCCCCGGCCTGGAGAAGTGGGTCTTCCCCGGCTTCGAGGAGGAGCGCGAGCGGCGCAAGGCCATCCACGCCCACCGAGATCTCCTGGAGCTGTTCGACTCGGCAGTGCACGCCCACCGGCACCGGGTCGCCTTTCGCCGGGTGGAGGACGAACGCGAGGAGCGCTTTACCTACGGCGAGGTGCATCGCTGGGCCGCGCGGGTGGGCAGCTTCCTCCTCCGGAGCGGGGTGAAGCCCGGAGACCGGGTGCTGCTCATCTCCGAGAACCGCCCCGAGTGGCCCATTGCCTACTTCGGCATCCTCCGCGCCGGCGCCACCGTCGTCCCGGTGGACCCGGCGTCGAGCGAGTCCGAGGTGGTCAACATCGTTCGCCGGAGCCAGGCCCGGGTGTTGCTGCTCTCCGAGGACGCCGCCCAGGACCTGGCCGGGCTGTGGCGCACGCTTGCCGGGCAGTCGCTGGAGGCGAGCCTCGCCACCCTCGCCCAGGCGATGGAGGGGGACCCCGCGCAGCCAGGGCGGGTGGGAGCGGTGCGCAAGGCCGCCGCGCCGGACGACGTGGCCTCGCTCATCTTCACCTCGGGCACCACCGGCACGCCGAAGGGCGTGATGCTCACCCACCGAAACTTCGCCTCGCTGGTACCCAAGCTCGCCGCCTCGTTCGACTTCGGGGTGGGCGACGGCCTGCTCTCGGTGCTCCCGCTCCACCACACTTTCGAGTTCTCCGCCGGGCTGCTCACCCCCTTCAGCCGCGGAGCCGAGGTCACCTACCTCGACGAGCTCACCACCGACCGGCTGGGCGAGGTACTCGAGTCGGGTCACGTCACGGCGATGATCGGCGTTCCGGCGCTGTGGACGCTGTTCCACCGGAAGGTGACCCAGGAGCTGGCGACGAAGCCGGCCATCGTGGAGCAGGCGGTGAAGGCGCTGATGTCAGCGCACGGCACGCTCCGCAACCGCAGGAACGTCAACCTGGGCAAGCTGCTCTTCTGGCCGGTGCACAGGAAGTTCGGGGGACGGATCAAGTTCCTCGTCTCCGGCGGCTCGGCGCTTCCCGACGACGTGCACAAGGCCTTCCATGACCTGGGGTTCGATCTGGCCGAGGGCTACGGGCTGACCGAGGCCTCGCCGGTGCTGAGCGTGCAGGCCCCGGGGAACAAGCGGGTGCCGGGGAGCGTGGGCAAGGCCCTGCCCGGCATCGAGCTGCGCATCGACGCCCCCGACGGCGAAGGCATCGGCGAGGTCTGCGCCCGCGGGCCGAACGTGATGGCCGGTTACTTCGCCGACCGCGAGGCCACCGAGGCGACGCTGATCGACGGCTGGCTCCACACCGGGGACCTGGGCCGGCTCGACGCCGAGGGCCAGCTCTACCTCGTGGGCCGGAAGAAGGACGTCATCATCGACGCCAACGGGAAGAACGTCTATCCGGACGAGCTGGAGGAGCTCTACGGCGAGCACCGCGCGGTGAAGGAGCTCTCGGTCGTCGGTCTCCCCGACGAGGCCGGGGGCGAGACGGTCGCCTGCCTCTGCGTCCCGGACTACGGCGAGCGGCGGCGCGAGGAGGTACGCTCCGAGCTGGAGGAGCACTTCCGCCGGGTATCGTCCGAGCTGCCCTTCCACCGCCGCATCAAGGTGCTGCGCTTCTGGGACGGCGAGCTGCCGCGCACCAGCACCCGGAAGGTGAAGCGGAAGCCGGTGGTGGACGAGCTCCGCAAGCTGGAGAAGCTCGCCGCCTCCGGGGAAAGGGCCCGCCCCGCCGCCCACGGGGGCGCGACGGACTGGCTCCAGCGCCTGGTGGCCGAGGTCATCGGCAAGCCGGCGACCGAGGTGCACCCCGAGTCGCGGCTGGCCGCGGACCTGGGCTTCGACTCGCTGATGCTCACCGAGCTGTCGGTGGCGCTGGAGTCCGCGGGCATCGCCCTGCCCGAGGCCGGTGACCTCTCCGGGGTGGAGACGGTGAAGGACCTCGCGCGCCTCCTGGGAAGCGCGGCGCGGCGGCTGACCGACCCGGCCGAGGGAGTCCAGCCCGCGCACTCCGAGGCCCAGCCGGAGAGCCGGGAGATCGCCGTGCCAGCGCCGGTGGCCACCCTGGGCCGGACGATGCTCGACCTCTGGCAGAAGGCCATGTTCGGCGGCGTCTTCCAGGTCGCGGTCTCCGGCCGGGCCTACGTGCCGCAGAGCGGGAACTTCCTGGTCATCGCCAACCACAGCTCGCACCTGGACATGGGCCTCGTGAAGTACGCGCTCGGAGACCAGGGGGAGCGCATGGCCTCGCTGGCCGCGCGCGACTACTTCTTCGACACCCCGCTCAAGCGCGCCTGGTTCGAGAACTTCACCAACCTCATCCCCATGGACCGGCACGGGAGCCTGCGCGAGTCGCTGCGCCTGGCGGGCGAGGCGCTCCAGCGCGGCCACCACCTGCTCATCTTCCCCGAGGGAACCCGCTCGCCGGACGGGCAGATGCGCGAGTTCTATCCGACGCTGGGCTACCTCGCGCTCACCTACGGGGTGGACATCCTTCCCATCTACCTCAAGGGCGCCTACGAGGCGCTTCCCAAGGGGAGCATGGTTCCGCGCCAGACCGAGATCCAGGCGCGCATCGGCCCCGCCCTGAGCATCACCGAGCTGCGGCGCCGCGCCCAGGGGCTCGCCCGGAGCGAGAGCTATCGGCTGGTGACCCGCATCGCCGAGGAGGCGGTGAAGCGGCTGCGCGAGGGTGGAGTCTTCTGGCTCGAGCCCGACGTGGAGCTCGCGCCCGCGCCGGTGCGCCCCCGCCGGAGCTCCGGCGGAGGCCCGCGGTGACCCTGGCGCCGCGGGCGGTCCTGGTCACCGGGGCCACCGGCTTCCTGGGCAAGGCGGTGGTCCCGAGGCTCGCCGCCGCCGGCCACCGCGTCCGCATGCTGGGCCGGAGCGCCCCGGGCGGAGAGCTCCGGGCGCAGGGCGAGTTCGTCCAGGGCGACCTCGGCGACCGGGCCGCCTGCAAGCGCGCGCTCGCCGGGGTGGACGTGCTGTACCACCTCGCGGGCCGGGTCTCGTTCGATCCGGCGGACGGCCCGGCGATGTACGCGCTCCACGTGGCCGGGACCCGAGGACTCCTGGAGGAGGTCCGGGCGCGCGGGGGCCTGCAGCGGCTGGTGCTCGCCTCCACCAGCGGGACGACGGCCGTGTCCCGCACCGAGCACGTGGCCACCGAGGAAGACCTTCCGCCGGTGGAGGTGGTGGGACGCTGGCCGTACTACCTCTCCAAGATCTACGAGGAGCGGCTGGTCCTCGAGTTCGCGAGGAAGCACGGGCTCCCGGTGGTGGTCCTCAACCCGAGCCTGCTCCTCGGTCCGGGCGACGAACGTCTCTCCTCCACCTGGACGGTGATGAAGTTCCTCCAGCGCGACCTGCCGGCCATGCCGAACGGAGGAATGAGCTTCGTCGACGTACGCGATGCCGCCGACGCATTCGTCGCTGCGCTCGACCGCGGAGAGGTGGGCGGCAAGCACCTCCTGGGCGTCAACATGTCGATGTCCGAGTTCTTCGGCCGGCTGGAGCGGCTCTCCGGCGTACCCGCGCCACGGCTGCGGCTCCCCTCGAAGGTCAACGTGGTCGGAGCAAAGCTGCTCGAGAAGCTGGCCGAGGCGCGTGGCCGCGAGCCGGCGCTGGATGCGGCGAGCGTCGAGATCGCCGAGCACTGGTTCTGGGTGGACGCCCGGAAGGCGGAGCGCGAGCTCGGGTTCAGCCCCCGCGATCCCCAGGAGACGCTCCAGGACACCGTGCTCGACCTGCTCTCGCGGATGCCCGAGCAGAGCTGGCCGGGGACCAAGGGCCGGCTGGCGAGCCTGCGGAAGCGCTGAACCCGGGGGGGCGCCGCGCACGCGCGGCGCACCTGTCGCCGATCTCCGGCCATGCACCGACCCCTCCGCCCGCCTCGCGGGCGAGTCCCCCTCACACGCACGGAGGATGGGGGGGCCTCCTGGCACCCTGGGTGCAACCTCGACGGGGTGCACCGGCCGATCGCGCCGGAGGGGAGAGAGACGATGCAGCCACAGCTCTTCGACGCACCCCGCTCCGCGGCTCCCGGCGAGCCGGGACTCATGCTCGGTGCGGCGCTGATCCTCGCGTACTTCCTGCTGTCCGCGGCGCTGGTGGACGACTACTCGCGCGCGCACAACCCACCGCTCGTCGGCGAGACCACCATCCTCGTGCTCTCGAGGTAGTCCCGGCACGCATGGGTCATCGGGCGTGACCGGGTCGCGGTCGACGCCTCGGGTCCGACCTACTGGGCCTCGGCGATGACCGCCGGAGCGTGGGCGCCGGTGACGCGGTAGGCGCCATAGAGCGCCCCATGCCCACCCAGCCAGAAGGCGAGGATCACCCCGCCGATGAACAGCGAGCCGAGCCCGCGGCTGCGGGCGATGCGTTCGAGCGACTTCAGCGACATCTCGTCTGGCTTCATGGCCGTCTCCATCCGAAGGGTCGGCCGAGCGTCAGTGCCGGCCACGCCGGGCAGGCAGTGCACCCCCGGGGCCAGGTTTGAGACGACGTAACTATTTGAATTCATTATATTCTATCTGAAAGCCCGTTGCGTGGGGCGCCACGGAGCGGGATCCGCCGTTGCGCCGCCGGTCACGGCGTCGCCTTCCCAGGTGTGCTCCAGGTAGGTTCGCGGATGCGGATGCCCGGTCGTGAGAAGAGTCGGGAAATTCCCGACGAGCTGAGCAGCGGCGACGTCCCCCCGGCGTCCGCGCCCGAGAGGGATGCCCACGCGACGGCGACCTTCGGCGTCAGCCGGCCCAGCCTGGTCCCCGACGTGCGGCGGTTCCGGCTCCGGGTCGTCGATGGACCGGGCGTGGGACAGAGCTTCGAGTCCACCGGCGAGCGGACCTCCATCGGGAGTCACCCGCTGAACGACGTGCTGCTCGACGAGCGCACCGTGTCTCGCTTCCACTGCGAGCTCCTGGTCGACGAGAAGGGCGTCTGGGCCAAGGATTTGGGGAGCCGCAACGGCACCGTGCTCGACGGCGTGCTGGTGAAGGAGGCCGCGGTCCGAAACGGGAGCCTCCTCCAGCTCGGGCGGGTGGGCCTGCGCTTCGAGCTCTCCGGCGAGAAGACCAAGCTCCAGCTCTCCGAGCACCCCCGCTTCGGCTCGCTGGTGGGCAGCTCGGTTGCCGCGCGGATGAGCTTCGCCCTGATGGAGCGCGCGGCCGCCTCCGACGTGACCGTGCTCCTCGAGGGAGAGACCGGGACCGGGAAGAGCCAGGCCGCGGAGTCCATCCACCGCCAGTCGAGCCGCAAGGACCACCCCTTCCTCGTCGTGGACTGCGGTGCGCTCCCGCCCAACCTGCTCGAGTCCGAGCTCTTCGGCCACGAGAAGGGCGCCTTCACCGGCGCGCTCACCCGGCGGGTGGGGGTGTTCGAGGAGGCCCGGGGCGGCACGGTCTTCCTCGACGAGATCGGCGAGTTGCCGCTCGAGCTCCAGCCCAAGCTCCTCCGGGTGCTGGAGGCGAGGGAGATCCGGCGGCTGGGGAACAACACCTACACGCCGGTCGACGTGCGGATCATCACCGCCACCAACCGCGACCTCCGCGCCGAGGTGAACGCCGGCCGCTTCCGATCCGACCTCTACTTCCGCCTGGCGGTGGTGAAGGTTCCGCTGCCGCCGCTCAAGCAGCGCTCCGAGGACATTCCGCTCATCGTGGAGAAGCTCCTCGGCGGCCTCGGCGCGGACAGCCGGGTGAAGGGGACGCTGCTCGACCCGGCCTTCGTCGCCCAGCTGCAGCGCGCAGCGTGGCCGGGAAACATCCGCGAGCTCCGGAACCACCTCGAGCGCTGCGTGGTCCTCCAGGAGACGCTCCTCCCCGGCGAGGGCGAGGAGACGGGACAGCCCGAGGAGTCCGCGCCCAGCACCATCGATCCCCGCGTGCCCTACCCCGAGGCCCGCCGCCGTGCGCTCGACGCGTTCGAGCGGCAGTACGTCGAGGCGCTGCTCCAGCTGCACGGCGGAAAGGTGTCCCAGGCGGCGGCCTCCGCCGACATCGACCGGGTGCACCTCTACCGCCTGATCAAGCGCCACCGCGTCCGCGAGTGACACGGGGCCGGTGCGCTCCCGGGGGCCGCCATCCCCTTGCGAGTGACCTGTGCCGCACCGGCTCCGGTGTGCGCCGCGCCGCCAACACCGCGCAACGACGTCGGGGCCCGGGGCACGCTGGCTGCAGGACCTCCCGGCATGCCGGCAATGCCGCCGGAGGAGAGAAGACCATGGGCACCCAGATCGAGTTCGCTTCCCCCTACCCCTTCACGGGCCGGCGCCATGTCTCGGGGCTCCTGGTGGGGCTGTTCCTGGTCCTCGGCTACCTGACCAGCGTCGCGGTCCTGGTGGAGCAGGGATCGCCCGGCCCCTCCGAGTTCGAGCAGATTGCCTAGGCGTCAGGCGTGGAATGGATGACCAGCGCGGCCCGGGACGGCGGACGCCCCGGGCCGTCGTCTTTCGGGGCACGTCTCCGGGAAAGCACACCGCGTCCCACAACGGACGCGTTGCGCCCGGCGCGACAGGCGTCCCGTCGCCTGTCACATCCGCGGCAAAGCCTCCGGGCGCCCCAGGGCGCAAGCGCCCGGAACCCGGCCCTGGGCAGCCTGGCATCGCCGCTGCAACCTCCCCCTTCCGTCGAGAGAAGCACGAAGGAGGACGCCATGAAGCCCGAGACCAGCACCTCGTCCCCGCTGTTCCGCTCCGCCCGCCGGTGGAGCGCGCTGCCCTTCATCGTCAGCGGCGCGCTCCTGGTCGCCGGCTACATCGGCGTCGGCGCCGCGCTGATCGACAACTATTCGAGCCAGACCGCCCCGGTGGGCGGACCGAGGGCCTGAACGGAGAGCGGGAACCTCGGGGGGAACCCCGGGAAGCGGTGGACGAGCGCAGGCCTCAAGTCCCCTCCTGTGCTCGAGCTCGTGGGGAGACCATCGCGACCCGGGGCCCCATTTTCTGAAGTCGGCAGTCAGACAGGCGAGGCCCGGGGCAACGCAGGAGTTCCCCGGGCCTCGTTGCGTTCGCCCTCGCCCGTCAGACGGTTGCCGAAGCGACGAACTGACTCGCCCAGCGGGCGATGCCGAAGATGGTCTCCTGGGGGTTGACCCCCAGCGAGGTCGGGAACACCGAGCCGTCCACCACGAACAGGTTGTCCAGCCCGTGGTAGCGCAGCGTGC
>Ga0335077_10005557_pt1 | contig 15477 bp, 9 predicted proteins | sample Lox_Sample_31_FD_207151 | JGI IMG/M metagenome (GOLD analysis project Ga0335077, IMG submission 207151) | Soil microbial communities from Loxahatchee National Wildlife Refuge, Florida, United States - Lox_Sample_3.1 | ecosystem: Environmental > Terrestrial > Soil > Wetlands | place: USA: Florida... | reverse complement strand
GAAACCTGGGCGCCGGGAGTACGGCCGTATTCCGGTGCAAAGGTCGAAGTCTGAATCCGGAACTCTTGCAAGGCATCCAGCGACACCAGGTTGCTGGTCCCGCCAAAGGCGCTGGTAGCCGGAAGCTGGCCGGCCCCGCCCTGGCCCAAACTAGATCCGTTTCCTGCGTTTCCCAGGTTGGCACTTACTCCATCCACCATGAAGTAATTTGCATCCGGACGCTGGCCATTCACACTGAACTGGCCCTGCTCGAATGCCGTGGTCGGCGTCAGCACCACGCCCGGCGCCAGATCGATGAGGGAGCTGAAGCTGCGCCCGTTCAAGGGCATGTTGGTCACGAACTGGTTGCCGATGAGAGTACTCACTGTTGCATCGGAGGTGTTGAGCAGCGGCGCGCTGCCCTCGACGGTGACGGTTTCTGTCCTGCTGCCGACGGTCAGCGGGAAATCCATGCGCGCCTGCTGGTCGGCCTCGAGCACGATTCCGGTCTGGTGAATGGTCTTGAATCCGTTGGCCTCGACCGTGATGTTGTAGGGGGCTGGTTGCAGCGCGGGTACGGAATAGAAGCCCTGCTGGTTGCTTGAGGTATTTCGAGTTGCGCCGGTGCTGGGGTCCTCGATGGTTATGCGCACGCCGGGGACGGGACGCTGGTCAGGATCGAGGACGTAGCCGTAGATGGTGCCGGCGGGCGTGCCCTGGGCGGCGGCGAAGATGGGCAGAAGCAGAAGGGCGATTAGCGCCAGGAAATGGGGGGTACCCCCCTCCCCCCTAAATCTCGTAAAATATTGAAAACAAATGTCAAGCTTAAAAAATTGTCTGCAAAATATTGAGCCCGAATGGTTTATAGGCAAAATATTCCAGAATAAAGACTTATGACGAATTTCTCGGGGACAGGATGGTACCAAGGCTGGGGAGTGGACTAGGAACCGAGAATGAACAAGTCCCGCCACGAGCTTTCAGGGAGTGGGCGCAATTCTCCCTTCCTTGGCGCTAGTGTACAAGCGATTTCTTTGCATGGGAATGACACAAAGAGGGTAGGTTCCCGTTTCGGGGTTGGCGAAGCGCATGTTTGCGCGTTGGGCACGGCATGAGTCAGGGCACGACCTCGGTCGTGCCGCCATGCTCTCTCTTAATTGTCATCCCGAGGAGGCCTTCAGGCCGACGAGGGATCTGCTTTCGTCGCGAGCGGCCTGCCACTCCACGCAAACAGCAGGTCCCTCGACTGCGCCCCGCATGTTCCATGAACAGGCGGGGCTCCGCTCGGGATGACAAATCATAGGGGGCATTGTACGGCGCAGCTGAAGCTGCGCCCCTTCAAACCCTTCGACTCCCGTCCCCGCCGCCGCGTGGAATAAGATGTAAGCAGATGGGAAACGGGCGCAGACGAGCGGGCATGATGGTGGGCGTCCTGCTGGCGTGCTGCGCTTGTGCTTCCGCATTAGACCCATCGCTCGACATCAGTCAATACGCGCACACTGCGTGGAAGATCCGCGACGGATTCACCAAAGGCGCCATCCTTGCGATTGCTCAGACCCCCGACGGCTATCTCTGGCTGGGCACGGAATTCGGCTTGCTTCGCTTCGACGGCGTTCGCGCTGTCCCTTGGCAGCCGTTGGGCGAGCAGCCTCCCGACAACTTTGTCCGAAGCCTCCTCGTCTCTCGTGATGGAACGCTCTGGATTGCCACCGATGGAGGACTCGCGAGTTGGAAAGAGGGCAAGCTTGTTCATTACCCGCAGCTTCGAGTTCCCGTTTACGGTTTGTTTGAGGATCGCGCCGGAAACATTTGGCTTGGCAAGAAAGACCCTCGCCCGAACATTTGCGCAGTGCGCAGTGGCAGTGTTCAGTGCTACGGAGACGCTGCTGCTTTCGGCATCGCAGCGTTCATGTTCTACGAGGACAAAGCGGGCAATCTTTGGGTGGGCGCTACGAGGGGGCTGTGGCGATGGAAACCGGGTCCTCCGAAGCTCTACCCCATGCGAGATCCGGTCGTCACGGTGATTGAGGATGATAACGGCGCACTTCTGATCGGGACGCCCAGCGCAATCAAGCAGCTCGTCGACGGGGAAATTCGGCCGTATTCCGTGCCAGGCGTTAAGCAGCATCCCGCCGTCGTAAGGCTGTTCCGGGATCGCAATGGCAGCCTGTGGATTGGAACAACAGACCGGGGGCTCCTCCATGTTCACGACACAAGAACCGATGTGTTTGCCCTGTCCGATGGTCTTTCTGGAGATTCCATCCTCAGCGTTTTCGAGGATCGGGAAAGCAACATTTGGGTTTCCACGGTGGATGGCCTCGACCGATTTCGGGACTTTGCTGTACCCACGATTTCAGTCGGACAAGGTCTGTCGAGTACCTACGTGTTCTCGGTTCTCGCGGCCAATGATGGGAGCATTTGGCTTGGCACTGCAAATGGCTTGGATAGATGGAAGGACGGCCAAATTACCGTCTATCGGAAGCAAACCACAGGGATTGCAAACGGCGGTGCTCCGGGCTCCGTACGTCAGATCGTCGACCGTGCATTGCCGGATGATCATTTCACGTGTTTGTATCAGGATGACCGCGGGCGCATGTGGGTCTCGACGGGGCACGGAGTCGGCTATTTCGAGGATGGCCGGTTCATTCCCGTGAATGGGGTGCCTCCTACTGGATATGCATGGTCGATCGCGGGTGACGGCACGGGTGATATCTGGGTCAGCAAAACCGATGGCCTGTTTCGTTTACCACGGGACAACACCGTTGACAAGATCTCTTGGGCCGAATTGGGACGAGAGCGTCACGCGATTGCCCTGCTTCCCGATTCCTCCCGGAAAGGCCTCTGGCTTGGGTTCATTCGCGGCGGCATTGCCTATCTGAAGGATGGCGAGACACGCGCATCCTATACAGAGGCAGATGGCCTCGGAAAGGGCATTGTCGAACAGCTTCGTCTTGATCCGGATGGTGCTCTTTGGGCCGCAACCCAAGGCGGGCTGAGCCGTATCAAGGATGGGCACATATCTACGCTCACGAGCAAGAATGGTCTCCCCTGCGATACCGTTCACTGGTCGATGCGAGATGACGCCGATTCCGTTTGGCTCTACATGTCCTGTGGTTTGGTCCGCATCGCCCGGCCGGAGCTGGACGCGTGGGTCAGCGATCCTGGCCGAAAGGTTCAACCGGCGGTCTTCGACAACAGCGATGGCATCAGAACCCATGCGTTGACCAGCCAATTCAGCCCACTGGTCACCAAGTCCGCGGATGGAAAATTGTGGTTCTTGCCGATAGACGGCGTCAGCGTCATCGATCCGCTTCACCTTGGCTTCAACCAAGTTCCGCCGCCGGTGCATATCGAGCAGGTCACTGCCGATGACAAGACTTACGACGCGACGAACGGCTTGCGCCTGCCGCCGCACGTTCGCTATCTGGCGATTGATTACACGGCGCTGAGCCTGGTGGCGCCGGAGAAGGTGCGCTTCCGCTATAAGCTGGAAGGCGAAGACAAGGACTGGCGAGAGGTCGTCAACGATCGCCAGGTGCAGTACACGAACCTGGCGCCTAAGCATTACCGCTTTCGCGTGCTGGCGTGCAATAACAGCGGGGTGTGGAATGAGCAGGGCGCGTCGCTGGAGTTCGTGATTCCTCCGGCGTGGTATCAGACGAACTGGTTTTACGCGTTGTGTGCGGCGACGTTCCTGTTGATGCTGTGGGGGCTGTATCACCTGCGGGTGTTGCAACTGCAGCGGGAGTTCAATGCGGCGCTGGAGGCGCGCGTCGCCGAACGGACGCGGGTCGCGCGTGACATTCACGATACTTTGCTGCAGAGCTTTCACGGTTTACTGCTGCGGTTCCAGACTGTGTTCCAGTTGCTGCCGGAGCGCCCGATCGAGGCGAAAGACAGGCTGGGAAGCGCAATTGATCAGGCTGCTGAGGCGATCACCGAAGGGCGTGATGCGGTGCAGGGATTGCGCGATTCCGTCGTGCAAAGCAACGATCTGGCACTGGCCATCAGCACCCTCGGCGAAGATCTGGCAACTGACTCCAGCGAACACCGCCCGGCATTCCGTGTAGCCGTTGAGGGCGAGTCGCGAGATCTGCACCCGATTGTTCGCGACGAGATCTACAAAGTTGCTGCCGAGGCGCTAAGGAATACGTTCCGGCATGGCCAGGCACGGCGGGTCGAGGTTGAAATTCGCTATGACGATCGCCGATTCAGGTTGCGTGTGCGCGACGACGGCAAGGGTATCGACCCGAAGGTGCTTGCGACCGGGCGCGAAGGTCACTACGGCATGCATGGCATGCGGGAGCGCGCGGAGGTCATTGGCGGGAAGCTGGAAATCTGGAGCCAAGTCAATGCGGGCACCGAGGTGGAACTGACGATCCCTGCCAACCTCGCCTATGCGGGATCGCGGCGGCTCGCATGGCTGACGCAGAGGCTCGCTCGGAAAGAATCCGGCGATTGAAGATGCCTTAAGGGACCAGCGCCACTAGATGCCAAGTCGTGCGCTGATCGATAGCTACATTACCAACGCGACGGTCTCGAGTTCCTTCTGGACGGCAGCCATTGAGCAGCCTGCCGCGCCCATCTTGCTCGCCGCGTCCAAAGCCATGTTTGAGGAAACGCCGTATCCTCGGCTCATAAGAAAGCATTGCAGGATCTCAGCAATCTGCAGGGGGTCAGGTACCGTTTGCTGCAACTGATCTCTGAGGTCTGCGAGTTCGGCATTTGTGAACTTCTCGGTAATCATCTGAATCACCTCGGATCGCTTGCCTTCCCGCGTCCGCGTAGCCCCTTATCGAAGAGCCTTGGGGTGAGCGTTCGCAGTTTCAGTTTCACAGGAGGCATTTGGATTGCCACAGCCAACCTGCCGCAACATGTTGGCTTGCAATAGGAGCAAGAACGCGTGTTCGATGAGCTGCCCGGATTCGGGCACTGGCCATTGGCAGTGCGCGTTCGAATCTACCGGCATTCTATCGCTGTTCAATGGGAGTGCCCGAAGACCGAGCCAATCTGGGGTGGAAGGGGGTCTGATGGCCAATCTTTTCGAAATTGCCGGCAGAGAGACCCTTGGTCAACTCCAATACGTTGGCAGCTTTCCCGAGTAGCAAACATTAATCTGCGATCGCTGTGGCACAGGGATCTGATCTGGCGCAGAGACTTAGACCCGAGGGTTGGCGGGTACGCGCGAAATTCCAAGCTTTCTCATCTTATTTTGGAGGGTTGTACGTTTCAGTCCCAACAGCTCGGCCGCACCCCCCAATCCGGAAATCTTACCTGACGCAGCGTGGAGCGCCTCAATAATTGCCTGGCGTTCGGCGTCTTCGAAAGTCGAAGCAGAGGCAGTGCTGCTGGCAACTGACGCTCTCCTAAGCTCCTTCCAAGGAACTCTGAGTTCGCTGCCTTGAGTCAGAATGACGGCCCGCTCGATGAAGTTTTCCAGCTCGCGAATATTGCCTGGCCAGGGTGCATTGGTTAGTGCTTCCATAGCGTCTCTCGGGATGGACTGAATGCTTTTCTGCATCTTACGAGACAGTTTGGACACAAAAAAGCTGACCAACAGGGGAATGTCGTCACGCCGGTCGCGAAGAGGCGGAATCTCGACTGGGAATACATTTAACCGGTAGAATAAATCCTCGCGGAATTGGCTGTTTCTCATCATTTCCTGCAGGTTGCGGTGAGTGGCTGCGATGAGACGCACATTGACGTGGATCGTCTTCGCGCTGCCCAGGCGTTCGAACTCGTGTTCCTGCAGCGCCCGGAGCAACTTAGGCTGTAACTCGAGACTGATATCTCCAATTTCGTCGAGAAACAAGGTGCCCTGATCGGCGATTTCAAACCGGCCCTTCTTTAGCATCAAAGCGCCTGTAAACGCGCCCTTTTCGTGGCCGAACAATTCGCTCTCGACGAGTCCTGAAGGAATGGCCGCACAATTCAGGCGAACGAAGGTGCGGTTCTTCCTGAAGCTGAGGCGGTGGATAGCTCGCGCGATCAACTCCTTCCCCGTTCCTGTTTCCCCATGCAACAGCACCGTGGAATCGGTGGGCGCGACAATTTCGATCTGTTTCAGGACCTGTCGGAGAGCTGAGCTCTTGCCGACAATATCTTCGAAGTTGTATTCCGCGCTGATTTCGGATTCCAGGTATAGGCGCTCGTCTTCGAGGCGATCCCTGTCCGCCGTTACCCGTCCGTAAGCAACTGCGTTCTCGACCGCCAGCGCGATCTGAGTGCTGACTTGAGATAAGAGGTCCAGGTCCTCCTGCCTAAAGCCGTTCGCGCGCCGGCTGCCCATCGTGATCGCCCCCAAGGAACCGTTTGCAGTCAGCAATGGGGCCACTGCCATCGAAACAATGGATTCCGCTTTGAGGTTCTCCAGCATTGCCGCTGGAAGTTTCTCGATCTCCTCTGCCGACCACATTTCAGGCATGCCGGCCTTCAACTTTGCATAGTCGGCGCTCTTAAGCTCGGACTTGTCGCCGGTCGCAGCGAGCCCTTTGCCGCTGGGGAAATCCAATACCACGCATTCAAGCTGGTTCGACTGCTTGTCGAGCAGCCAAAGTCCGGTGAAATCGTTGTGGAAATAACTCCGGATGGATGCCGACGCCGATCGGAACAAGTCATTGATGTCCAGTTTAGAAACGATGTAATTGTTGATTTCCAGCAACAGCTTCAGGCGATCGCGTTCCTTCGCGACCTGGCGCTGGTAACGCTCTGCGCTGTCCCTTGCCACCGCGCACTCTAGCGCAACCGCAAGGTGCGATGCCAACGAATGAAGCAACTCAACATCTTCGGCCAGCCATTCCTCCCCCCGCTCCTTCGTCACTGCGAACATTCCGTAGCGTTGCTGCGACGCCGACACTGGAAACAAATACGTAGTTCGTCCGACACTTTGGGGCGCAAATGGCGCCAGGTCAGGAAACTTCAACATTTCCTGCGATACGTCCGGGAGGAACACTGGCTTCTGTTCGTCGAGGACTCGCGCCGCCGCGCTTATGCACGGAATTTTAGTGCCGGTCTTGATTAATGGTGCGTCCGGTGCTTGGTCGAACTCGAACAAATGGAGATTTTCTCCGTCATTGTCAAGGATGTAGAGATGGGCTCCATGGATGTTACAGCTACTGGACAGAAGACCGCGGAGACTGTGCACCATGGCCTTGACGGTAGGCTGATCGGCAAGCGCGCTGGTGGCGTCCAGCAAACTACGATATCGATCTTCGGCGCTCGTCATGACGGGTGTGCCCTCAGCGTTCTCAGCATGTTCAGCTGAGGTACGATGGCGCCCCGCACCTCCAGTAGCATCCGGTGCCTGGGCATTAAGGGGCCGGTTCGAAGCTTCTCCCGGTTCCGGGATACGAAGATAACCTAGCACCATATTGTCTCCCTGTCAGCGATTTTGCGGCGGCAAACCCGCCGCAATAAACGGTCGTGTCTGCTAGCTGTGCCAGCTCTGCGGGGGATCTCCTGCGGAACGTCCACTTCCCATCGGGCCAGCTTGCGCGGTCGCCAAAGTTTGAGAGATCCGCATATAGCGACGCCACCGTACCAGTTTGGGGATGGCATAGATACACAGCCCGGCGAATGCGAGAACCGCCGTAATCTTTCCCACCCTGCCAGCGTAAGCCGCCGCTCGGCTCAAGTCCTGGCTGAAGATGCAGCCGAGCCCGGCATAGCCGCCTGACCAGAGGCAGGCACCGGCTGTTTCGAGAGCCAGGAAACGAACCCGGCTGGTGCCAGACGTCCCCGCCAGGGGCGGCATGACCGCGTCCAGCCCCGGTACGAAACGAACTGGACGACAGCGTTCATGGGTTCGGATCTCAGCTAACTCTGCCACCCGCCCCCAAGATTTCTGTAGAGATCGACTAAGGCCAGGAGTTCCTTCAGTTGCGCCTGCACCAATCCCAGTTCCGCATTGAAATAGTTAGTTTCATTCGTCAGCACTTCCAGGTAGCTTGCGCGGCCGCCGGAGTAACGCACTTCGGAAAGCCGGGCTGAATCCTGGGCTGCCACCGTCAGTTGCTGGTGGAATTCACGGAACTCCCGGTTCTTTTGATAAGCCACCAGAGAGTCCGAGACGCCGCGGAAAGCCTGCTGAATTGTCCGACGGTAGTTCAGCAGGAATTCTTGCTGTTGCGCCTCGCTGTACTTAACTCCAGCCTTGATTCTGCCTCCTGCAAAAATCGGCTGCGCCAGGGTGGCCCCGAAAGCCCAGAATCCGGCGGGTCCTGTAAAGAGGCTGGAGAGTGCTGAGCTCGCATACCCTGCACTCGCGGTCAAAGAGATATCCGGGTAGTAAGCTGCCTTGGCCACTCCGATCTGTGCGTTGGCAGCTACGAGCTGCTCCTCCGCTTCACGGATATCGGGCCGCCTCTCCAGCAGACTGGAAGGGAGCCCGGCTGGCACTTCCGGCGGATGCGGCTGTTCGGTCAGCGGCAAGCCGCGCGCGATGGGGCCAGGGTTGCTCCCCAGCAATGTACTGAGATAGTTCTCCTGCTCCGCAGTGCGGCGTTCCAGGTCGGGTATGCTTTCGGCAGCTGTGGCGACCAACTGCTCCGCCTGGCGCACATCGATCATCGTCCCAGCGCCCCCATTCGCCAGCGCCTGCGTCAGCTTCAGCGACTCCTGACGTGCGGCCAGCGTGCGGCGCGAGATCTCCATTTGCAGGTCCAGTGCGCGAAGCTCGAAGTATGATGCCGCGACATCACTCACCAGCGTAGAGATGACGTATTCCCGTGCCCAGCGTGCCGCAAGCAGGTTGGCTCGGGCCGCTTCGGTGGCGCGGCGGTATTTGCCCCAGAAATCCAGATGCCAACTGAAATTGACGTCCGCCGCGCTGATGCTGCTGTCGGTATTGGGAAAATTCTTAAATCGGGGGACATCGTAGTTGATTGCCGCGGCGCCGGCAGAAATCGTCGGCAGTTGGTCGGCGCGCGTGATACCTAGTTGGGCCTGTGCCTTGAGGATGCGCGCCGCCGCGATGTTCACATCATAGTTGTTCTGGATTGCAGTGCGGATGAGTTCCTGCAACTGTTTGTCCTGGAAAACCTCCCACCATTTCTCGTCCCCGAGCGATGAGGCTTCAGCCTGCGCCGATGGCTTGCTCTGGTCTTTATTCGGTTGAGCCGATGGTTGTGCGGGCTGCGCCGAAGGAGCAGCCCCACGATAGCCGCCTGGCACGTCCACGCTCGGCCGCTTGTAGTTGGGGCCGACCGTGCAGCCCGCGGTCAGGAGAAGTACGGTTAATATTGCACTCAGTCTGGTCATTTAGTCACCCTCTACAACGGCCGGCTGCGGTAAGGCCGGAACTGGCTGTGGTGCACGTTTGCCATGCTCGGCCACACGTTCCACCACCACGTACAACGCGGGAATAATGAAGATGGCGATGCCGGTCGCGGCAAGCATCCCTCCGATTACGGCGGTGCCCATGATTTGCCGTCCCACCGACCCTGCGCCGGTAGCGATGAACAAGGGCACGCAGCCTAAAACGAATGCGAAAGAAGTCATCAGGATGGGCCGCAGCCTCAGCCTGGCTCCTGCCAGTGCGGCATCCACCAGTGGCTTGCCGCTTTCATATTCGGCCTTCGCGAACTCCACGATCAGAATGGCGTTCTTCGCCGCCAGGCCGATCAACATCACGAGCCCGATCTGCGAGTACACATCGTTGTCGATTTGCACCATGAATGCGGGGAAGATCATCCCGAGCACCGTTCGCCGCAACCACAGCAATGCAAACGCGCCGAACACCGCGACCGGCGTGCTCAGTAGTACGCCGAATGGCAGTGACCAGCTTTCGTACAGCGCTGCGAGAATGAGGAAGACGAACAGCAGAGAGACCGCGAAGATTACCCATGTTGGGATGCCCTCACGGGCTTTTTGCTCTTGCCGGGACATGCCCATGTAGTCGAAGCCCATTTCCGGCGGCATCGTCTGGTGGAAGACATCCTCCAGGGCATTGGTGGCCTGGTCTGAACTGTAGCCCGGCGCTGCGCTCCCGATAATCTGTGCTGACGAATACTCGTTGAAGCGCATCTTGAATTCCGGCCCGTAACGCGACTCGAAACGGGTCAGGGCCGACAACGGCACCATCTCGCCCTTGTTATTGCGCACGTAGAACTGTCCGGCATTGTCCAGGTTGGCGCGGTACGGCGCTTCGGCTTCCACATACACCTGCCAGGCGCGGCCGAATTGGTTGAAGTAGTTTACGAACGTGCCGCCCATGAAAGCCTGAAGCGTGGCATAGACGTCCCTTAGGTTGACGCCCTGCTTCAGTACCTTCTCCTTGTCCACATACACGAACTTTTGTGGCGTGCTCGGAATGTAGGTCGTGGTGACCATCCCAATTTCAGGCCGTTTGCGAGCAGCTTCCAGAAACTTGTTCAGGTTGTTCACCAGGAATTCGGGATCCTTTCCCGCGCGGTCTTCCAGCACAAACTGGAATCCGCCCGAGGTGCCTACGCCCTGAATTGCCGGTGGAGAGAAGGCGAAGACGGTGCCCTGCGGAAGCGTGAGGAGCTTCAGGTTCAACTTGGCCTTGATTACCTGGAACTGCTCTTCTATTTGTTTGCGGTCTTCCCATGGTTGCAGCGTCACCCAGAAGAACCCGTTGTAGCTGGCGCGGGTCAGGCTCAGCAGACTGAAGCCGATCGAGGTGGTGTAGTACTTAACTCCCGGCGTGGACTTCAGGACAGCTTCCACCTCATGGGCAGCCTCTGAGGTTCGCTCGATCGAAGATGCCTCCGGCAGTTGCATTTGGATGTACATGTATCCCTGGTCCTCGTCGGGCAGGAAGCTTGACGGCGTTAACTTCGCAAAAAAGATACCGGCAAGCGCAAAGCCAGCGAGTGCGATCAGGGCCACTGCGCTTTTACGTATCAATCCGCTGGAGACTCTTATGTAGAAATTGGTACCGGAAGCAAATACCCGATTGAACCAGTCAAAGAACCTCGCCAGCGGTCCGCGCGTCTCTTTCTTGGGCCGGAGCAGCAATCCTCCGAGCGCCGGGCTTAAGGTCAACGCGTTAAACGCGGAAATAATGACCGAGATCGCGATCGTCAACGCAAATTGCTGATAAAGCCGCCCGGTAATGCCCGGAATGAACACTGTGGGCACGAACACGGCCGAGAGAACGAGGGCGATACCAACCACGGGGCCGGTCAGCTCATCCATTGCCTTGCGGGCCGCATCCTTCGGAGCCAAGCCCTCTTCAATGTGGCGTTGTATTCCTTCGACTACGACGATGGCGTCATCCACCACCAGACCGATTGCCAGCACGAGCCCGAACAACGACAGAGTATTAACCGAGAAACCGAATAGCGGAAAGAGCGCGAAGGTGGCCACCAGCGAGATAGGCACCGCGAACATGGGGATGAGAGTCGCACGCCAGTCTTGCAGGAAGAGGTACACAACAAGGATCACCAGCACGAAGGCGATCGCCAGTGTAAGGACGATCTCCTCCATGCCTGCCCGTACGGCGTCGGTCGTGTCCAGGGTTATCGCGTAATCCACGTCCGCGGGGAAGCTCTGCTTCATTTTTGCCATGAGCTTCCGGACGCCCTTCGCCGTCTCCACAGCGTTGGAACCGGGCAACTGATAGACAGCGACGAGCGCGGCGGGCTGACCGTTGAGCCGGCTTACCCAGTTGTAGTCTTGCGATCCCAAGTCGACGGTGGCGAGGTCCCTCACGCGCACCACACCGCCATCAGCCCCTTCGCGGACCACAATGTCACCGAACTCCTCCGGTGTCTTAAGTCGGCCTTGGGCACGCACGGCATAAGTAAACTGCTGGCCTGCGACAGCTGGTTCGCTTCCGACCTGGCCCGCCGGATTCACCGTGTTCTGCGCTTGCACCGCATTGACGACCTCATTGACAGTGACACCGAGCTTCGCCAGTTGATCGGGTTTTACCCAGATGCGCATCGCGTACTCGCCGATGCCGTAGATCTGGACCTGACCTACACCGTAAGAGCGCGCAATGGGGTCCTTCACATTGATGAAGCCGTAGTTCGAAAGGAACTTCGCATCGTGCGTGCCCTTGGGTGAATACAGCGCGATCAGCATCATCGGCGAGGTCAGTGATTTCTTCACGTCGATACCGATCTGGTTGACCTCCTGCGGAAGCTGGCCGATCGCCAGTGCCTGGCGTGACTGGGTGAGAATAAGGTCCATGTTGGGGTCGGTCTTGAGATCAAAATCGACCAGCAGCGCCATACTCGAGTTGTTGGTCGAGTTCAGCGAGTACATGTAGTCCATGTTGTCGACGCCGTTGATCTGCTGCTCGATGGGCGTGGCGACGGCCTTCTCCATCGTCTCGGCATCGGCGCCCGGGTACAGGGCCCACACACGGATTTCGGGGGGAGCGATATCCGGAAACTGCGCGACCGGAAGGGTGGTGATCGTGATCGCACCAACGATCACCATCAGAATCGAGATGACGATGGCGACGATCGGACGCCGGATAAAAAAGTTCGACATGGCTCAGCGTTCCTCCACCTGAACGTTCGCGGGTTTGGGAACCACGGGCGTTCCGTCCTTCAACTTGCTTACCCCTTCCACAACGACTTGGTCGCTTGTTTTCAAGCCATCCTCGATCACCCACATCGTTCCTACCTTCTCTCCCACCTTGACGGGTCGAATAATGGCCTTGTTGTCGGCGCCCACAAGCGCGACCTGGTAGCCTCCCTGAATTTCTTTGACCGCGCTCTGCGGCACCAGCAGCGCATTCTGCTCGATGCTGGTTTGTATCCGCACACGCCCATACTGGCCGGGGCGTAGTTTGTTGCCCGGATTAGGAAATGCCGCAACCAGTCGAATGGTTCCGGTGTTGGGGTCTATCTGACGATCCGTCAGCAGGATTTTGCCCTGGTGCGGATATACCGTGCCATCGGCCAGGATTAGCTCGGGGGCGCTGTCGAACAGGTTGATGTCCTGACCATTCGAAGTGATGTGCTGTGCTCGCAGATACTCCTGTTCGCTGACCGGGAAATAAACCTTGATCGGGTTTACTTGCGAAACTGAGGTAAGGCGAACGTTGGGTCCAACTAAATTGCCGATCTGCACTTCGGCAATGCCTGCGACACCATCCACGAGCGATGTAACTTTAGTCCAGCCGAGATCCAGTTGCGCGCGTTCAACGGCTGCTTTTCCCGATGCGATTGCAGCCTGTGCGGCTAGCTTCGCCTGGATCTCTGTGTCGAGCTGGGCCTTTGGAATCGCTTTTTGTTCAGCCAGTGGGGTATCGCGTTCCACGTCAAGCGTTGTCCTGCCCAACTCGGCCTCTGCCTGAGCGAGTTGTGCCTTGGCATGGTCGAGGGACGCCTGGAACGCCCTCGGATCGATTTCGAACAGGACTTGGCCTTTGCGAACGGCCGAGCCTTCTTTGTAGTTCTGGCTGATGATGTACCCGGAGACTTGGGGCCGTATCTCGGCATTCACATAGCCGTCCAACGTTGCCACCCATTCACGCTGCAGCGGCACGTCACGCTGAACAGGGTGCGCAACCAGTACTTCGGTGACGATCTGCGGAACAGCGGCATTTCCTTTGCTGCATGCAACGGTGCCAAAATTCAGGATCGCAACTCCCGCAGTGAGAATGACTGCAGCGATTCGTGGTTTACTGAAGGACAAAAACCTCAATGGGCCAGCCGTCGGTCTGTCCAAGCGACCATAGCGATTGAGGGTTGTCGGTTCGCACTTGAAATTGTTCCAAAACATTTTGATTGCCTTCCTGCTCCTAAGCCCCGCCCATCAGCGATCTGGGTAAGGGTGTTAATGCCTCTGTTGCGGTGTGTCTTGACGCGATAAACATTGCCGCCACTCTCACCCGCGTGCCGACAATGCTCAACCGCTCCAGATCTCGTTTACAACCCTTGAATGGCATGTACATTGCCAATCAGGAATCCATGAAGATTCAGCAGGTTGTGATTGAAATCGTTGCCGGATTCCTGCCCATCAATGTCATCGCGGCAGATTCTTGCCCAAATGCGGGCGACGACAGCAAAGTGCCCGGTTAGGCATCGGGAGTTGAGGGAGGACAAGATTTATTACGCTATCTCATATGGTTGCAAGAGCCAGGGCCTCGTTGCTGCTAAGAGGGGACGACGCAAACTCTCACTCATCTGTCGAAAACTCTGCGCCTTGGGCATGCCGGTAGTTGGGCGTTCCCAGGATTCCGCCAATCCGAAGATCTGCGGTTTTCAAAGGGCTTTCGGTATCTCTGGCTGTTGTTTGCCTCTAGTGTCCTCGAATGGAATAGATTCGCGAATGGATTGCGCTCTGCGGGGACACTCTGAGAAACGGTGCGGCGAGACGGCCGGACCTTGCGATCCGGCCGCTGTGGGGGAGGGTATGAGCGGGAGGAATGAACTTTGGAGACGGAGGATAACAGCTGATGTTTTGTGTAAGCCTCCTGCTTCTTCCGTCACTTCATGCGGCATACATATGCACGCACGTTGCCAGACTGAAAAGCAGCGGAGTAGCCAGGAGTCGAAATTTTCAAGGGCAGAAATCTTTACGAACTCATGTCTTTACAGCGCGAGCATCTCACCGTTCTTCAGGCCGGTATGCAGGTACATCTCTGCCGTTTCATTGAACAAACCGCCGGTATTCGGACAGTTGCCCGAATGGAGGCAATCAGCGGATTCGGACTCTCGAATATCTGGCTGTTTCACAATAAGTTAGCCATGCCGAACTTGGTACAACAATTGCGCACTTACTTACGGAGAGGGCAAGGCAACTGCCGGTATGGGATGCACGATGTTTCGAGCACAAATTAATCAACTAGCGAGCGGTCCAACTCTGAAGATGGAGGGCAGCCTTGTCGGCGAATGGGCGCAGGAGGCAAAGTGTTTGGTGACCAATGGCCCAGTACCCAAAGGCCTGATCGTCGACCTTACTGACGTGAGCTACATCGATTCGGTAGGAGAGCAAGTATTGGCCTGGTTAGCGAGTGTCGGTGCATCCTTCTTGGCAAAGGCAGTCTATGCTGCCTCGGTATGTGAACGATTGCAGCTACCCTTGCACGGCAAGCCAAGTCACTCCCACGAGCATTTTTAGATTGGTTGCCAGCCGCAACGCCCATAGCCTGCTACATCAAGACTGCTCTAGGCCCGATTCCTAGTCCATCGAACTCAAGCTATCGGCAATCGTGGTGCCGCAGCGCAGTCACGGAGTTCTTTAGCTCATATGGGCTTCAGACTGAGGGAGAGCGGGTAGTGGTCCGAAGCGCAGACCGATCCGTGCAGCTCAACTTCTACGTGGTCCAAAGGACCCCGAGTCAAAACCCAATCAACAACCCGAGCGCGACCCAGCCGAGACTGTGTCGTGGTGGGACGAACATTGCCGTTGTTTAAAGTGTTGTTAAATGAGGTACTTGCAACGACTGATGCGACTGGTTCCTGCGTGAGGTCGAAATTGAAGTCGCCGGCTACGACGACAGGCACATCAGCATCATATTGGTGCGCATCATCGAGAATCTCTGTGAGTTGACTGCAGCGCAAGTTATCGTTGCCG
>Ga0335077_10005555_pt1 | contig 15478 bp, 14 predicted proteins | sample Lox_Sample_31_FD_207151 | JGI IMG/M metagenome (GOLD analysis project Ga0335077, IMG submission 207151) | Soil microbial communities from Loxahatchee National Wildlife Refuge, Florida, United States - Lox_Sample_3.1 | ecosystem: Environmental > Terrestrial > Soil > Wetlands | place: USA... | reverse complement strand
CTCAACGTGGCGATCAAGAATTATCGCAAGCCCTATGTGGCGCTGATCGACGGGCTGGTGATGGGCGGCGGCGTCGGCGTGTCGGTGCATGGCTCGCACCGCGTCGCCGGCGATCGCTTCCAGTTTGCCATGCCGGAGGTCGGCATCGGCTTTTTCCCCGACGTGGGCGCCACCTGGGTCCTGCCGCGCATGCCGGGTGAGCTCGGCACCTATTGCGGGCTCACCGGCGATCGCTTCAACAGCGGCGATGGTTGCGCGGCCGGCATCGCCACCCATCGCATTGCCTCGGCGCGTTTCGCCGCGCTGCTCGATGGGCTGACCGGCACGGTATCTGTGGATGCCTTGCTTGCCGCTTTCGCCGAGCCGGCCGGCGAGGGGCCGATCATGGCGCGGCGCGCGGCGATCGACCGCCTGTTCGCAGGAAACAGCGTCGAGGAGATCCTCGCCGCGCTCGACCGCGAGGCCGCCTCCGGCAGCGTCGATGCCGAGTGGGCGGCGAAAACCGCCGCCACCATGCGGACCAAATCGCCGCTCAGCCTCAAGCTGGCGCTGGCGCAAGTGCGGCGCGGCAAGCCTTCTAACGGCAAGACCTGGGATTTCGAGACGTGCATGCGCGCCGAATTCCGCATAGTGTCGCGGGTCATCCATGGCTCCGATTTCTACGAGGGCGTGCGCGCCGTGATCGTCGACAAGGACAACAAGCCGCGCTGGCAGCCGGCAACGCTTGCCGAGGTGAGCGACGCCGAGGTCGAACGCCATTTCGCTGCGCTCGGCGCCGATGAATTGGTTTTGGCATGAGCGAGCCCTTCACCACCGACGACCTGGAAAGCCTCGAGCCGGTCAAGGAGCGCGAGGCCGAGCAGGGCGCCGATCGCTGGACGCGGCGGCTGGTGCTGTTCCTGCGGGTGATGGCCGGCGTCTCGATGCTCAAGGGGCTTTATCACTGGTCGCGGGTGTGCGGCATCGGCGTCGATCCGAACAACGTCTTCGAATATCATTCCATCGCCTGGCAGGTCGCCACCGTGTTCTTCGCGGTGATCGATCTGGTCGCCGCCGTGGGCCTGTGGCTTGCCGCCGCCTGGGGTGCGGTAATCTGGCTGATGTCGGTGGCCTCGATGCTGGCGGTGGAAATATTTTTTCCGCAGGTATTCGGCCCGAGCCTTGTGGCTGAGGTGATCGAAGTTGGCTTGCTGGGTCTCTATCTGCTGCTGGCACTGAAGTCGGCGCAGGAACACCCAGCGTAAAGAGAAAAGTCGGGAGGGCGCTATGGCGCGGATAGGATTTGTCGGGCTCGGCAATATGGGTTTGCCGATGGCGCAGAACCTCATCAAAGCCGGCCATCAAGTCGAAGGCGTCGACGTCAATCCGGCGTCGATCGCCAAGCTGGTCGCCTCCGGCGGCGTCGCGGTGGAAACGGCGAAGACGGCGGCGGCGCGCGCCGACGTGTTCATCACGATGCTGCCGTCGGGCAAGGAGGTGCGCGAGGTCTATCTCGGCTCCTCGGGCGCCATCGAGAACGCCAACGAAGGCACGTTGCTGATCGATTGCTCGACCATCGACGTGGACACCGCGCGCGCGGTCGCCGCCGCCGCGGAGGCGAAGGGCCTGATGATGCTTGACGCGCCGGTTTCCGGCGGCGTCGGCGGGGCGACCGCGGCGACGCTCACCTTTATGGTCGGCGGCAGCGAGCGCGCCTTCGTGCGCGCGGAATCGATCCTGCGGAAGATGGGCAAGACCATCGTGCACGCCGGCGGCGCCGGCAACGGGCAGGCGGCCAAGATCTGCAACAACATGATCCTCGGCGTGTCGATGATCGCGGTGTCGGAAGCCTTCGTGCTGGCGGAAAAGCTCGGTCTCGATCATCAGAAGCTGTTCGACATCTCTTCGAAATCGTCAGGCCAATGCTGGTCGCTGACGAGCTATTGTCCTGTGCCGGGACCGGTGCCGACCTCGCCCGCCAACCGCGATTATCAGGCGGGTTTTACCGCGGCGATGATGCTTAAGGATTTGAAACTGGCGCAGGCCGCGGCGAAGGCGGCGGGCGCCAACACCCAGCTCGGTGCCGGCGCGGAAAGGATTTATTCGGCTTATGTGGAGAGCGGCGAAGCGGCCAGGGATTTTTCCGGTATCATTCACTTCGTCCGCGGGTGATCGGCCTTGCGCGGCGCGCGGCTGAGCGCTTCATTGTGCCGCGTCCCGGAATGACACGCGGTGTGGTGAACGGTTTCTTTCGCCGACCGCTCGAATTGCGCGTTCAACGAAACGTTCACTGTTGCAAATAAATCTAATCTTTATCGTGTTATTTAAGCCGATTTTAGAGTGCCTCTTATAGGGTCAGTCATCTGGAACGGGGAAGACAGGGCCTCGTCCGGACAGTGGCGACGATAATAAAACGCAAAAAGGGGCGTTGGACATGAAAGCCGTTGCGAAGACGGTCGAAGGTGCCGAACGTGAGGCTCGTTTCGATCACATTAGGCCGCTTTATCATGAAGCCTTGACCTTGGTCGAACGGCTGCACCGCCGGCTGCTCGACGTGATCAAGGACGAATTCGACCGCCGTGGCCGCGCCGATATCAATTCGGTGCAGGCGCTGCTGCTCTACAACATCGGCGACAAAGAGCTCACCGCCGGCGAGCTGCGCACGCGCGGTTACTATCTCGGCTCCAACGTCTCCTACAATCTCAAGAAGCTGGTCGAGATGGGCTTCCTCGATCACCAGCGCAGCCGCGTCGATCGCCGCTCGGTGCGCATCAAGCTCACCGAAAAGGGCCGCGAGGTGCGCGACATTGTCGACGCGCTTTATCAGAAGCACGTGCGCACCGTTGAGCAGGTCGGCGGCATCAATGCCGACGAGTTCACCACGCTCAACAAGTCGCTGCACCGGCTCGAGCGCTTCTGGACCGACCAGATCCTCTATCGCCTGTAATTTCGTTACGGCGGAGACGACTTGCCCCGGCCGCTTTCCGGCCGGGGTTTTGTTTTTTCCCGGGATTGGCCACAATGTCGCCCGCTGCCGCCGCTAGGGAGCGGGGCAGGCGTCACTCGTCGAGATCGCGATGCCGAAGGCCATCCGCCGGACCCGTCAGGGTCCCGACCGCCGCAGCTTTCTCACCTTGTTGGGCGCCGGCCTCGCCGGCGGCGCCTTGGCGCGCCAAGCCGCGGCCGCCGACGACAAGACGCTGCAGGCACTGATCGACCAGAACCAGCGCCGCGAGTTCGGCCAGGACTTCGATTCGGCCTCGCGCACCATCCACATGCCGAAGGCCTCGCTGCCGACGCTGTCGCCGTCGACAGTCGACACCACCACCCAGGCGATCGGTCAGTACGAAGCCATTGCCGCGCGCGGCGGCTGGCCGAAGGTTCCGCCCACCGACCGGCTGCGCCTCGGCAATCGCCATCCGAGCGTGGTGCCGTTGCGCCAGCGGCTGATCGCCGCGGGCGATCTCGAAGCGACCGCCGGCACCACCGATATTTTCGATTCCTACGTCGAGGCGGCGGTGCGTCGCTTCCAGGCGCGGCACGGCATTACCGTCGACGGCATCGTGCGCGCGGAGAGCTTCGACCGGCTCAACATTCCCTGCGAGGTGCGGCTGTCGCAGCTCAAGACCAACCTCGCGCGCCTGCGCAGCCTCACCACGCATCTGCCCAACCGTTACGTCGTCTGCAACATCCCAGCGGCGCAGATCGAGGCGGTCGAGGACGGCGTTGCGGTCAGCCGGCACACCGCGGTCGTCGGCAAGCCGGACCGGCCGTCGCCCGAGATCAACAGCAAGATCGTCGAGGTCAATTTCAATCCGTTTTGGACCGTCCCGGTGTCCATCGTGCGGCGCGATCTCATTCCGCTGATGCAGAAGGATCCGGATTATCTGACCAACGAGCACATCCGCATCTTCGACATGCACCGCAACGAGCTGACCCCGTCGCAGATCAACTGGTACTCGGACGAGGCGGTGAACTACCTGTTCAAGCAGGACCCGGGCAATTTCAATTCGCTCGGCTCGATCCGCATCAATTTCCCGAGCAAAGACGGCGTCTATATGCACGACACGCCGCTCAAGAACCTGTTCGGCGAGGACATGCGCTTCCATTCCTCCGGCTGCGTGCGGGTGCAGAACGTGCGCGCGCTGGTCGATTGGCTGTTGCGCGACACGCCGGGCTGGCCGCCGCAGCAGATCGACGCGGTGATCAAGTCCGGCGACCGTATCGATGCGCGGCTCGCCAAGCCGGTGCCGGTGTTCTGGGTCTACATTACCGCCTGGGCGACGCCGGACGGCGTCGTTGAATTCCGCGACGATATCTACAACCGCGACGGGCTAGGCCCTTACGCCACCACGTTCAAAGGCTAGGCAAGCGCCGCCCGGGCCCTAGATATTGGGCATCACAGCGGTCCACACCCAATGCTTGGCGCATTTGGGCCGATATGCTATGGGCGACGTAATCCCGGACTTTCCTCGGAATTCGGCGCCGGCCCTGCTCGCGGTGCCAGGAGATCATGATGTCGGCGACGTCCAGCTCCAAACCGTCCAGCGATAGCGAAGCCCTGTTCTCGGCGCCGCTGGGCGAGGTCGATCCCGAAATCGCCGAGGCCATTCGGCTGGAACTCGGCCGCCAACGCGACGAGATCGAGCTGATCGCGTCGGAGAACATCGTCTCGCGCGCCGTGCTGGAAGCGCAGGGCTCGGTGCTGACCAACAAATACGCCGAAGGCCTGCCGGGCAAACGCTATTATGGCGGCTGTCAGTTCGTCGACATCGCTGAGCGGCTGGCGATCGAGCGGGTGACCAAGCTGTTCGGCTGCAAGTTCGCCAATGTGCAGCCGCATTCCGGCGCCTCAGCCAACGCCGAGGTGTTCTTCGCGCTGATGCAGCCGGGCGACACCTTCATGGGGTTGAACCTCGCCGCCGGCGGCCATCTCAGCCACGGCATGGCCATCAACATGTCGGGCAAGTGGTTCAAGCCGGTGCCGTATAACGTGCGCCGCGACGACTGCCGCATCGACATGGAAGAGGTCGAGCGTCTCGCCCATGAGCACAAACCGAAACTGATCATCGCCGGCGGCTCGGCCTATCCGCGCATCATCGACTTCCGCCGCTTCCGCGAGATATGCGACGCGGTCGGCGCCTATCTTTTCGTCGACATGGCGCATTTCGCCGGGCTGGTCGCGGGCGGCGCGCATCCGTCGCCGTTCCCGCACGCGCATGTCGTCACCACGACGACGCACAAGACGCTGCGCGGCCCGCGCGGCGGCGTGATCCTCACCAACGACGAGGAACTGGCGAAGAAGCTCAACTCCGCGGTGTTCCCCGGCATGCAGGGCGGGCCGCTGATGCATGTCATCGCCGCCAAGGCGGTCGCCTTCGGCGAGGCGCTGCGGCCGAGCTTCCGCACCTACGCGCGCAACGTGGTGGAGAACGCCAAGGCGCTGGCCGAGACGCTCAAGTCGCGCGGGCTCGACATCGTCTCCGGCGGCACCGATACGCACCTGATGCTGGTCGATCTGCGGCCGAAGCGGCTCACCGGCAAGGTGGCGGAATTGGCGCTCGGCCGCGCGCACATCACCTGCAACAAAAACGGCATCCCGTTCGATCCGCAGAAGCCGACGGTGACCTCGGGCATCCGTCTCGGCACCCCGGCCGGCACCACGCGCGGCTTCGGCATCGCCGAATTCCGCCAGGTCGGCGAGATGATCGCCGATGTGCTCGACGTGCTGTCGCAGAAACAGGTCGAGGAGGATTCGCTGATCGAAAGCGCGGTGCGCGACAGGGTCAAGACATTGATTTCGCGTTTTCCGATTTATCAATGAGCGGGCCTATGCGGGGTCTTTATTTCTGGTCATTGCGGGGCGCTCGCGCAGCGAGCGAATCCGGAATCCAGGGGCACAAGCGAGGCCTTCATTTGCCGCTCTGGATTCCGGGCTCGCGCCTTCGGCGCGCCCCGGAATGACGGTGGGGGACTAGTCATGCGTTGCCCGAGTTGCGGAAGTCTCGATACGCAGGTGAAAGATTCGCGGCCCACCGAGGATTCGGCGGTGATCCGCCGCCGCCGCGTCTGCCTCACCTGCAATTTCCGCTTCACCACCTTCGAGCGCGTGCAATTGCGCGAGCTCACCGTCATCAAGCGCAACGGCCGCCGCGTGCCATTCGACCGCGACAAGCTGATGCGCTCGGTGCAGGTCGCGCTGCGCAAGCGCTCGGTCGATCCCGAGCGCATCGAGCAGGAAGTCTCCAAGATCGTGCGCGAGCTTGAGAGCATGGGCGAGAACGAGGTCACCTCGGAGACCATCGGCGAACTGGTGATGGAGCACCTGCGCGAACTCGACGACGTCGCCTATGTGCGCTTCGCCAGCGTCTACCGCAATTTCCGCGAGGCCAAGGACTTCCGCGCCGCGCTTGATGAATTGTCGGGCGAGGACGAAGCCAAGCCCGCGACCGCGCGCAAATGAATTTTACTCGTCATTCCGAGGCGCCCGCCATTAGCGCGTTTACGCGCGTCTTCGACGCGCTATGGCGGGCGAACCCGGAATCCGGGGCCACATGAACGAACCGATGAGCACAGGCGTTATGGATTCCGGGCCCGCGCCTGATGGCGCGTCCCGAAATGACAATGAAAAGGACGACGCGCGCTACATGGCGCTGGCGTTTACGCTCGGCCGCCGTGGGCTGGGCAACACCTGGCCCAACCCGGCGGTCGGCGCGGTAATTGTCAAGGACGGCGTCATCGTCGGCCGCGGCTGGACGCAAAGCGGCGGCCGGCCGCACGCCGAAGTTGAGGCGCTGCGCCGCACCAAGAAGGCGGCGCAGGGCGCCACCATGTATGTGACGCTGGAGCCGTGCTCGCATCAGGGGCAGACGCCGCCCTGCGCCGACGCCATCATCAAGGCCGGCATCGCGCGCGTGGTGTCCGCGCTGGAGGACCCCAATCCGGAGGTCGCGGGCCAGGGCCACGCGCGGCTGCGAGCCAAAGGCATCGCGGTCGAGGTCGGTCTTGGCGCCGACGAGGCGCGTCATGTCCACGCCGGCCACATCATGCGTGCCACCAAAGGGCGGCCTTATGTGACATTGAAACTGGCGGTATCGGCCGACGGCAAAGCGGGGCTCGCCGGGCGCAAGCCGGCGGCGATTACGGCCGAGGCGGCGCGGACGCGCGTCTTCCAGATGCGGGCGGCGAGCGACGCCATCATGGTCGGCATCGGCACCATCTTGGCCGACAATCCGCAGCTCACGTGCCGCCTGCCGGGCATGGCCGAACGCTCGCCGGTGCGCGTGGTGCTCGATGCTGGTTTGAAATTGCCGCTGGCGACCTCGGTGGTGGCGACGGTGCGCGAGACGCCGACCTGGGTGTTCACCTCGAGCAAGCCGTCGGCCATCGCCGAAGAGATTTTGCAACAGAAGGGTTGCAAGGTGTTCCGCGTCGGCGAAGCCGATGGCGCGCTCGATCTCGAGGACGTGCTCAAGGTGCTGGCCGAGCAGGGCGTCACCCGGTTGATGGTGGAAGGCGGCCCGACGCTCGCCGGCAGTCTTGCCGCCGCGGGTCTCGTCGACGAGCTGGCCCTGCTGCGCGGCGAAAAGACGATCGGCGCCGGCGGCATCGATCCGCTGGAAGGCATGCCGCTCGACTGCCTCACCGGGCAATTGCACGCGCGCGGCAGCGAGACGCTCGGGCCCGATACGCTCGAACATTACGAGCGGCTCTGACATGTTCACCGGGATTGTCACCGACGTCGGCGAGGTGCGGTCGGTCAAGCCGCACGCCGACAACCTGCACCGCATCACCATCTTCTGCCGTTATCCGCGCGCCGAGCTCGTCGAAGGCGCCTCGATCGCCTGTTCCGGCGTCTGCATGACGGTGGTCGGCACCGGCGAAGAAGACGGCCGCACCTGGTTCGCGGTCGACGCAGCGGACGAGACTTTGCGCGTGACCACCGTCGGCCACTGGCGGCACGGCGGCCGCGTCAATCTCGAGCGCTCGCTCAAACTGGGCGACGAACTGGGCGGCCATCTGGTCGCCGGCCACGTCGATGGGCTCGCGCACGTCGTCGCGCGCGAGGACATGACCGACATGGCGCGCTTCGTGCTGCGCGCGCCGGCCGATCTTGCGCGCTTCATCGCGCCGAAAGGCTCGGTTGCGCTCGACGGCGTCTCGCTCACCGTCAACGAGGTCGGAGGCGACACTTTCTCGGTGCTGATCATCCCGCACACGCTTTCGGTGACCACCTTCGGCGCCTTGCGCCAGGGCGACGACGTCAATCTCGAAATCGACACCATGGCCCGCTACGCCGCGCGTTTGCTGGACGCGAAATAGAACTCTTGTTCCCCGCGCTCTCACTTGCTACCACGCGGCTCCAACAAGGAACCGGGACATGGCGAAGAAGACGAGCGCTGCGAAAAAGCGCGACAGTTTGCGCGTGCTGATCGTGGAAGCGCGCTTTTACGAACACATTTCCGACGCGCTGATGGCGGGCGCCCAGCGCGTACTCGACGAGGCCAGTGCGCAGTACGATAGCATCGCGGTGCCGGGCGCGCTGGAAGTGCCGGCGGCGATCGCCTTTGCCGTCGATGCCGCGCAGAAAAAGCGCGCGCCCTACGATGGTGTGGTCGCGCTCGGCTGCGTGATCCAGGGCGAGACCTATCATTTCGAACTGGTGTCGAACGAGTCGGCGCGCGGCTTGATGGATTTGAGCCTCAACCGCGGGCTCGCCATCGGCAACGGCATCCTCACCGTCGACACCGAGGCGCAGGCGCTCGCGCGTTCGAGCACGGACGGCCGCAACAAGGGCGCCAGCGCCGCGCGCGCCGCGCTCGCCATGATCGCGCTCAAGCGCAAGCTGGCGGGCAAATAATGACTAAGAGCGCGCCGCTCGACGACAAGGCCGCGCGCAAGGCGAACAAGCGCGGCGCCGCGCGGCTCGCGGCGGTGCAGGCGCTCTATCAGATGGACCTCGCCGGCACGGGCTTGAACGAGATCCTCGCCGAGTTCGAGAGCCATTGGCTCGGCCGCGAGGTCGAGGGCGCGCAATATCTGCCGGCCGAGGCCGCGTTCTTCCGCGACATCGTCTCCGGCGTGGTGCGCGAGCAGCGTAGGCTTGACCCGATCATCGACGAGGCGCTGGCGAAAAGCTGGCCGCTCAAGCGCATCGAGGCAGTGCTGCGCGCGGCGTTGCGCGCGGGCGCCTACGAACTTGATCACCGCCGCGACGTGCCGGCGCGCGTGGTCGTGTCGGAATATGCCGATGTCGCCGCCGCCTTCGTCGAGCGCGACGAGACCGGCATGGTCAACGCGGTGCTCGATCAGCTGGCGCGCAAGCTGCGCGCGGCGGAGTTCTCTGCCTAATACCCCCTTTTACGGGAAGGTCTTAGCAGGCAAAGTCGCGCCATGAGCTCTGAAAATGACAAATTGTCGGGCGAAGACCGCCTGATCGCACGCTTCTTCAAGCCGCTCGCGACCCATCCGGGCGCGCTCGGGCTTGGCGACGATGCCGCTTTCATCAAGGCGCCGCCAGGCTGCGACCTAGTGCTCAAGACCGACGCCATCATCGGCGGCGTGCACTTCTTTGCCGAGGACGCGGCGCGCGACGTCGCGCGCAAGGCGCTGCGGGTCAATCTCTCCGATCTCGCGGCCAAAGGCGCAACGCCGCTCGGCTTTCTGCTCTCGCTCGCGCTGCCCAAGGAGACCGGAGAAGACTGGCTCGGCGGCTTTGCCGACGGCCTGCGCGCGGATAGCGAACAGTTCGGCTGCCCGCTGTTCGGCGGCGACACCGATCGCACGCCGGGGCCGATCACGATTTCCATCGCCATGGTCGGCAGCGTGCCGGACGGAACCATGGTGCGGCGCTCCGGTGCCAAGCCCGGCGACCGTGTGTTTGTCACCGGCAGCATCGGCGACGCCGCGCTGGGACTGGCGCTGCGCAAGGGCGCGGCCTGGCCGCTGAGCGAGGCACAGCGTCAGCATCTTCTGTCGCGTTATCTGCTGCCGCAGCCGCGCAATGTCTTGGCCGAAGCCGTGCGCACGCACGCCTCGGCGGCGATGGACGTCTCCGATGGGCTCGTCGGCGATTTCGCCAAGCTGTGCCGGGCTTCGCAGGTCGCAGCTCACATCGGCACAGCGCGCGTGCCCTTGTCCGACGCCGCCAAAGCTGCGGTCACGGCCGAACCCGCGATGCTCGAAACCGCGCTTACTGGCGGCGACGATTTTGAGATCGTCTGCACGGTGCCGCCGGCCAAGGCGGACAGTTTCCGCCTGGCGGCGAAAGCGGCGACTGTCGCAGTGAGCGAGATCGGCGAGATCCAAGCCGGCGAAGGTGTCCGCTTCCTGGACAACAATCGGCGCCCGCTCACCTTCAAGCGCGCCGCGTTCAGCCACTTCTGATGCGCTGCCATTCCGGGTCCGCTCGCTTTTGCGCGCGTCCCGGAATGACAGTTATCCGGGGCGGCGGCTATAGTGTCGCAAACAGACTTAGGGAAACGCCATGGACGACGTGACGGCAAAAAAACCGCTCGAGCAAATGCCCTCGGGGATCAGCCCGAATTTCGAGACGCTGCACAAGCATTATCCGAGCTCGGCCTATTTGCGCGCCCGCGCGCCGAAGAACGTGCCGCGTTTCTCGTTCGAATATGGCGATACCGGTGCCGGCGCCGACGTAGGCATCGAGCACAACTGGGCGGCATTCGATGCGATCAAGGTCGTGCCGCGTTACGGCGCGATCACCACCGTGCCGCCGACCGATGTCGAATTGTTCGGCACGCGCTACGCCGCGCCGATCGGCATCGCGCCGATGGGCGGCCCGTCGCTGGTATGGCCGGGCGCCGACCTCATCATGGCCAAGGCGGCGCAGCGCGCGCGCGTTCCCTACACGCTCGGCGTCGCCGGCGGCGCAACAATAGAGGACGTCGCCAAAGTCGCGCCCGACGTGTTCTGGCTGCAGCTCTATCGTTTCTACCAGAACGACCACGCCATCGGCTTCGATCTGATCAAGCGGGCGACGGCGGCCGGCGTCAAAGCGCTGGCGCTCACCATCGACGTGCCGGTGCGCACCACGCGCACGCGCGAAACCTATGCCGGCCTGGGGCGCGAATTCCGTCCCAACTTGCGCATGATCTACGAGATGGCGGTGCGGCCGAAATGGCTGCTGGCGCTTTTGCGCAACGGCTATCCGCGCTTCGCCACCATCCGCCAGTACACGCGGCCCGGCGCCAGCACCAACGAGGTGATCGGCTTCGCGCGCCAGAACATGGGCGGCGTGTTCTCGTGGGAGGAGGTGGCGCGCTATCGCGACCGCTGGAAAGGGCCGATGCTGGTCAAGGGCGTCCTGCATCCGGCCGACGCCGAAAAGGCGGTATCGCTCGGCATCGAGGGCATCTGGGTGTCGAACCACGGCGGCCGCCAGATCGAGGCGCTGACGCCGTCGATCGACGTGCTGCCGGCGATCGTTGCGGCGGTCGGGCAGAAAGCAACCGTCGTGCTCGACAGCGGCATCCGCTCCGGCCAGGACGTCATGCGGGCGCTGGCGCTCGGCGCCAAGGCGGCCTTTGCCGGCAAGAGCTTCCTGTGGGCGGTCGGCGCGCTGGGCGAGGCCGGGCCGGGACACCTGATCGACATCTATATCGACGAATTGCGCTCCTCGCTCGGCCAGATCGGCGCCCGCACGATCGAAGAGGCGCGCGACGCGGTGATCCGCCACCCCGGCGCCTGGCGCTTCGACAGGAACGATTGAGATTCCGCCCGTGCCGCGGACCGTTTTGCCTCTCCCATAGCGAGAGGTCGCCCGCCGAAGCTTTAGCGGAGGCGGGCGGGTGGGGAGCGCGCGAGCCATCGAAACAAGGGGCATCGCAGCCCTGCACCGGCGACAGTGGTGATATTCTCCCACCGCCGGTAAAAGGAGAATCCCTTTGCCGGGAAACCTTTCATGTCGGCTGTCGCCGAACCCATCCAGTCCTTGACCGTCGACGACGCGCTGGCGCGCCGCAACGCCATAGTGTTGGCGGTCGGGCAGGCGCTCGCCGGCGGCAACAACACCGTCATCGTCTCGACCGCGTCCATCGTCGGCGCGGTGCTCGCCCCCGACAAGGGCCTGGCGACGCTGCCGATCACCGCGATGGTGATCGGCATGTGGCTCGGTTCGCTGCCGGTCGGCGCGCTCGCCCGCCGCTTCGGCCGGCGCTTCGCGCTGCAGACCGGCTCGGTGTTCGGCATGGCGTCCGGCCTGATTTCCTACTCGGCGGTGATAGGCGGGCAGTTCTGGCTGCTGCTGCTCGGCACCTTCTGCGGCGGGCTTTACGCTGCCGCGCATAACTCCTACCGCTTCGCCGCCGCCGACACCGCGAGCGAAGCGTTCCGCCCCAAGGTGGTGTCCTGGGTTCTCGCCGGCGGCGTGTTCGCCGCGGTGATCGGGCCGCAGCTCGTCATCTTCACCAAGGATATTTTGTCGCCGTATATCTTCGCGGCAAGCTATCTCGGACAATCGGCCTGCGCGGCAATCGCCGCGCTGGTGCTGATGTTCGTGAAGATCCCGCCATTGCCGGCGGTGCACGCCGAGCATGCGCGGCCGCTCGTCGAGATCGTGCGCGTGCCGCGCTTCATCGTGGCGGTCGCCTGCGGCATGGCGAGCTACACCATGATGAACATGCTGATGACGTCTGCGCCGCTCGCCATGGTCGGCTGCGGCCATTCGGTCACCGACGCCACGCTCGGCATCCAATGGCACGTCTTGGCGATGTACTCGCCGAGCTTCGTCACCGGCTCGCTGATCGCGCGCTTCGGCGTCGAACGCATCACCGGGATCGGTCTCGGTCTGATCGTGCTGGCTGCGGTCGCCGGCATTTCCGGCATCACCGTGGCGCATTTCTGGATCGCGCTCGTGCTGCTCGGGCTTGGCTGGAACTTCGCCTTCATCGGCGCCACCACCATGGTGACGCAGTGCCACCGGCCGCAGGAACGTAACAAGGTGCAGGCGTTCAACGACTTCCTGATCTTCGGCGGTATGGCGGTAAGCTCTTTTTCCTCCGGCCAACTGCTCGAATATTTCGGCTGGGCGGCGATCAACGCGGTGATCTTTCCGACCATCTTCCTGGTCGGCGTCATGCTGGCCTGGCTCAGCCTGCGCAAGCGCGTGGCGCCGGTCTGAGTCGCCACCGGGACACGAGAATCTCGGTATTTGGCCTGTTTTTCAGCGTTGCCTTGCCGCGGCCTTTTTGGCTATATCCACGCGCTTTTCCGGTCGGGGTGAAGCGCCCTTAACAAGCGGCCATCCTCGACGCTCCTGGCGCCGGCGGGAGCGTTCTTCCTGCACGCGCCATTTCAATCGAGGTTGAAACCACCATGAACACATTGTGGGTGATCGTCGGCTGTGGCGTGCTCGCTGTCCTCTACGGCATCTGGGCGACCCGTTCGGTGCTCGGCGCCGATGCCGGCAGCGCGCGCATGCAGGAAATCTCCGCCGCCGTGCGCGAAGGCGCGCAGGCCTATCTCAAGCGCCAATACACCGCGATCGGCCTTGTCGGCGTGGTGATCTTCGTCATCCTGGGCTTCACGCTCGGCTGGCTGGTCGCCGTCGGCTTCGCGGTCGGCGCCGTGTTGTCGGGCGCGACCGGTTTTATCGGCATGAACGTCTCGGTGCGCGCCAATGTGCGCGTGGCGCAAGCCGCCACCAAGACGCTTGCCGGCGGCCTGGAGCTCGCCTTCAAGGCCGGCGCCATCACCGGCATGCTGGTCGCGGGGTTGGCGCTACTCGGCGTCACGCTCTATTTCGGATTCTTGACGGGCACGCTGCATAAGGCGGTGAACGACCGCACGGTGATCGACGCTATCGTCGCGCTCGGCTTCGGCGCCTCGCTGATCTCGATCTTCGCCCGTCTCGGCGGCGGCATCTTCACCAAGGGCGCCGACGTCGGCGGCGATCTGGTCGGCAAGGTCGAAGCCGGCATTCCCGAAGACGATCCGCGCAACCCGGCGACCATCGCCGACAACGTCGGCGACAATGTCGGCGACTGCGCCGGCATGGCGGCCGACTTGTTCGAGACCTACGCGGTGACCATCGTCGCCACCATGGTGCTGGCGGCGATCTTCTTCGTGAACACGCCGCATCTGACGACGATGATGACGCTGCCGCTCGCCATCGGCGGCGTTTGCATCATCACTTCGATCCTCGGCACCTTCTTTGTGCGGCTCGGCGCCAGCCAATCGATCATGGGCGCGCTCTACAAGGGCCTGATCGCGACCGGCATCTTGTCGCTGGTCGGCATCGCCGGCGTCATCCACTGGCTGATCGGCTTCGGCGTGCCGCTCACCGCGGGTGTTGCGTCCTTCACCACCACGACGTTGTTCTATTGCGGTATCGTCGGCCTCGCCGTCACCGGGTTGATCATCTGGATCACCGAGTACTACACCGGCACCGACTTCCGCCCGGTGAAGTCGATCGCGGCGGCCTCGGTCACCGGCCACGGCACCAACGTGATCCAGGGCCTCGCCATCTCGATGGAATCGACCGCATTGCCCGCGATCGTCATTATCGCCGGCATCCTGATCACCTATAACCTCGCCGGCCTGTTCGGCATCGCCATCGCAGTGACCACCATGCTGGCGCTGGCCGGCATGATCGTCGCGCTCGACGCTTTCGGTCCGGTCACCGACAATGCCGGCGGCATCGCCGAAATGGCCGGTCTGCCGAAAGAAGTGCGCAAGGCGACCGACGCGCTCGACGCCGTCGGCAACACCACCAAGGCGGTGACCAAGGGCTATGCCATCGGTTCGGCCGGCCTCGGCGCGCTGGTGCTGTTCGCGGCCTATAACCAGGACCTGCTGTTCTTCAGCAAGGACGCCGCCGCGCATCCTTACTTCCAGGGCGTGCAGCTCGACTTCGCGCTGACCAACCCCTACGTCGTCGTCGGCCTGCTGTTCGGCGGCCTGCTGCCTTATCTGTTCGGCTCGCTCGGCATGACCGCGGTCGGCCGCGCCGCCGGCGCCATCGTCGAGGAGGTGCGTCGGCAGTTCCGCGAGAACGCCGGCATCATGAAGGGCACCAGCAAGCCGGACTACGGCCGCGCCGTGGACATGCTCACGCGCGCCGCGATCAAGGAGATGATCGTGCCGTCGCTCTTGCCGGTGCTGTCGCCGGTCGTGGTCTATTTCGCGATCTATCTGATCGCCGGCGGCGGGGCGGCCGGCAAGTCGGCCGGCTTCTCGGCGCTCGGCGCCATGCTGCTCGGCGTCATCGTCACCGGTCTGTTCGTCGCCATCTCGATGACCTCCGGCGGCGGCGCCTGGGACAACGCCAAGAAATACATCGAGGACGGCCATTACGGCGGCAAAGGCTCCGACGCGCATAAGGCCGCGGTGACCGGCGACACCGTCGGCGATCCCTACAAGGACACGGCGGGCCCGGCGGTGAACCCGATGATCAAGATCACCAACATTGTGGCGCTGCTGCTCTTGGCGATCCTCGCGCACTGACGCCGCGAGAACGGACATCAACAAGACGAAGGGC
>Ga0335077_10005554_pt1 | contig 15479 bp, 10 predicted proteins | sample Lox_Sample_31_FD_207151 | JGI IMG/M metagenome (GOLD analysis project Ga0335077, IMG submission 207151) | Soil microbial communities from Loxahatchee National Wildlife Refuge, Florida, United States - Lox_Sample_3.1 | ecosystem: Environmental > Terrestrial > Soil > Wetlands | place: USA... | reverse complement strand
AAGGAAGATCAAACGATCCCTCCGAATTCGGCCTGGGCTTTTCGTAGTGACATGCCATGATCGGAACGGTCCGGCCGCACCGCGAGCGGCGCCATCGTCCTTCCCCGGACTCCCGAAGCGGGTTGCACCAGCGCGGGCGGCCCCAACGCGATAGAAGTTCGTACAATCTAGTCTGGGCCGCCTTAAATGAAAACCTACTTCCACCTCGACATGGACGCCTTCTTCGTCTCGGTGGAAGAACTGTTCGACCCATCGCTCAAAGGCAAGCCCGTGGTTGTAGGCGGCCGCCCCAACGAACGCGGCGTTGTCTCCGCCGCCTCGTACGCAGCGCGGAAATTCGGCGTGCACTCCGCCATGCCGCTGCGCACGGCCTACAAGCTCTGCCCCCAGGCAATCTTCGTGGACGGCCACCCGGATCGCTACCGCGACTGCTCGCACAAAGTCTACGACGTGCTGACATCGTTCTCGCCACTGGTCGAGATGGCTTCCATCGACGAGGCCTACCTCGATCTCACCGGCACGGAGCGGCTGTATGGCCCACCTCTGCGGGCAGCGCACATTCTGCACGAACGCATCCAGGCTGCCACCAACTTGAACTGCTCGATCGGCATTGCGTCGTCGCGTTTAGTGGCGAAGATCAGTTCTGACCAGGCGAAGCCTAACGGAATCCTGTGGGTCATGCCGGGCAAGGAGGCCGCGTTTCTGGCGCCGCTCGAGGTGCGCAAGGTGCCCGGCGTCGGCAAAGTCACCGAGAAAAACCTCCACGCCTTGGGTATTCGCAAAGTCGGTGACCTGGCGAATCTGGACGAGGCGTTCCTCGAACAGCGCTTCGGGAAATGGGGTATGGCGCTCGCGGGCAAATCGCGCGGCCTGGACGCGGGCGGTTGGTTCGACACCGACATCGGCGAGGACGCCGGACCCAAATCGATCAGCCACGAGCACACCTATTCGGAAGACACCGCGGACCTCGCTCGGATCGAATCTACTCTGGCGCGGCTTGCGGAAATGGTAGGCCGCCGTTTGCGCGAGCATCGCTTGCACGCCCGTACCATCCAGCTCAAGCTGCGCTATTCCGATTTCTCCACCATTACGCGGGCGCACTCGCTCGCCCGGCCCACGCAACTCGACACCGAACTGTTTGAGCAAGCGCGGGAGCTATTCCGCCGCAACTGGAAAGCCGGCGCCAAAGTGCGCCTTCTGGGTGTCCACGCGTCCTCGTTTGTGGAAGTGTCCGAGCAGATGGATTTGATCGACGACAAGCACGAACGCTGGAACGCCGCGATGGCGGCTGCCGACCGCATGCGCGACAAATTCGGTGAATCGGCTGTGTCGCTGGCGGCCAGCATGCGCGGCCAGTTTCGCGAACGTACGCACGAGAACCCGGCTGGGTTGCCGGGAAAGAATACGCCGGCCAAGAACCCGCCAGCCAAGCCCCGCTGAGCTTCACTCCGCCCGCAAGGTTTCGATCGGATCAATACGCGCGGCGGTCCTCGCCGGCACAAAACCGGCGGACGCGCATACCAATGCCAGCAGCAGCGCCGGCGCGGCGAAAGTTACACCATCCAACGAGCTGACTCCGAACAGCAACGAGCCCAATACCGGGCGAATCGCGAGGGCTATCGCGAATCCGGCAACCATGCCCGTCGCAATCAAAGCGCTCGCACCGGTTACAATGGAGCGCACGATGCGCCATGGCTCGGCGCCGATGGCCATGCGAATGCCGATTTCCCGGCGCTCGGCCGTCACCATCTGCGCCACTAGCCCATACAGACCGACCGCCGCCAGGACCAGCGCGGACAGGGCAAATAGCGCCAGAAGGCGCGCGTTCGATCGCGGTCGATCCAGATCGTCGGCGATTGCATCTTCGAGCGTCCGCACGCCAAATACCGCACGATTGGGAGCGACCGAGTGCACCAGCGCGCGAATGGAAGAGAGCACGCCGCGCGGATCCGCCGACGCCCGCACGACGTACTCGGGGTCGGGCCAGTTGCCACCCATAACGCAGTAATACGTGTATGGGTACGTTGGGGCGCCGACCGAATCCTCTCTCATGTCGCCGATCACACCCACGATTTCCATTGACACGCCATCAAAGGTCGCGTGGCGGCCCACTACATTTTCGCTGTGCGCGTACACGTCCACGAATCGGCGGTTGACCATCATTTTAGGCGCCGCCTTGAAATCGAGGCGAATTTCAGGACACCACTGACCCGCTATCAAAGGGGTATGCAGAGCTTTGAGGTAACCGGGGCTCACACTGCGCTCGCCGGCGGGCATTTGTCCCTGGTCGTCGCCGCGGGCGATGCCTTCGAGCGAAACCTGGTAGCGCAGAGTCGCGCCCGAAGCCGGAACGAAATTGGTGACGCCCGCGGATTCTACACCTGGGAGGCGCTGCAACTCCGCCACCAGTTGCTCCTGCATCCGTCCAATCAGGGCGCGGTTCTCATCCCAGGCCGCGCCTACATGGAACAAGACGACGTTGTTTGGATGGAAACCCAAATCCACTTGACTGAGGTTGTAGAAGCTGCGGACCAGCAGCCCCGCGCCCGCCAGTAGCGCCATGGTAAGAGCGATCTGGCCCGCCACCAACGTGCGCTGCAGTCTCTGGTGGTGTCCCGCGATGCCGCGCCCCACGCGCAGGAAGCCAGCCAGATCGGCGCGCGTGGCTCGCAAGGCAGGTAACAGTCCGAAGCCGGCGGCCCCAAGGAAACTGGCTGCGATAGCGAACAGCAGAGGACGCCAGTCCAGTGTCAGTTCGTTGATTCTGGGAAGGCTCGCAAATTCCCGCGCCAACAATCGCACCGATGCAGATGCTGCGGCCCACCCTGCAATCGCTCCGGCAAACGCCAGTAGCGTCATCTCCCGCATCACCGCCAGCACCACTTGGCTTCGAGCGGCTCCGATCGAGGCGCGAATCGCCAGTTCGCGTTGGCGCTGGTGCAATTGCGCCAGCACCAGGCCGGCGACGTTGGTTACCGTAATCGCCAGGAGCAGCGCCACCGACCCCAGCAAAAGCAACAGCGGCCGCTGGGAACTCCCCACCACCTGGTTTCGGAGATCGCTAACGGCCACCGACCAGTCCTTATCCGTCTGCGGGAATTGTTCGCCCAAGGCGTGTTGCACGGCGATCAGATCGGCTCGGGCCTGCTCTTGTGAGAAGCCCCGTTTAATGCGCCCGAGGCCGGTATAAAAGCGCGCGTTGCGTTGCTGCATCAGATAGGCCGGGTGCTGCGCGGGAATCCAAACATCCAGGTTGGCCGTGACGAAATTAGGCGGCATGACGCCGACCACGCTGAAGCCCTGACCGCCGATTATCAGCCGCCGGGACGTGACGTGCGGGTCTCGCCCGTAGCGCCGCTCCCACAATCCATAGCTGATGACTGCGGCTTGCGGCCCGCCGAAACGCTCTTCGTCTGGCGTGAACGTGCGCCCGATCACCGGCCTCGTACCGAACACCTGAAAATACCGGGGTGAAACGCGCCGGCCGTTGAGCCGCTGGGGCTCGGAGCCGCTGGTATCCGTCACATTTTCGGTGTAAGAACCCGCAATCGCCGAGAACGTCCGGCTGAGCCGGTTCCAATCCTCCAGACGTTGCGGTGCAACCAGGCTTTCCTTCTGCGCCTTGGCGGGGCTTGCCTCCATCAGATTGACGAGTTGGGACGGCTCCGGATACGGCAGCGGCTTCAGCAGGACCGTATCGACGACCGAAAAAAGCCCGGTGTTGACCGCAATTCCCAGCGTCAAGAGGCCAACCACTGCCAGGCTAAAACCAGGCCGCCGGATCAAGGTGCGGAGCGCGGACATCCATCCCTGCATGGCGGGTTAGACGAGAGCGAGGAGTTCCGGTTAGTGCGCCAACCCGGCAGACGACGAAAGGCGATCGTCTGCCCCACAAGACTTACTTACCCGCGCCCGCGCTCTTTCCACGTATAAAAGCCGATCATCGTCTTGGCATCTTCCACCTTGCCGGTACGGATCATCTCCGCAACTTCCTTTGGCGTGAACCAGGCCACCTCGATGCGTTCATCGTCCATCGGCGTGGCTTTGCCGGCGGTCAGATCAGTCGCCAGGAAGATGGTCATCCGTTCCTGAACGTAGCCGGGGCTGACCCAAAACGACGCCAGCTTCTTCCAGGTCTTCGCGCGATATCCGGTCTCTTCGACCAATTCCCGCTTGGCAGTCTGCAGCGGCTTTTCGCCGGGATCGAGCCGTCCCGCGGGAAGCTCCCACAGATACCGCTCGGCCGGCAGGCGGTATTGCCGCACCAGCAGAATGCGCCGCTTTTCATCCACTGGCATCATCACGGCGGAGCCGGCGTGGCGCACCACGGAACGCTCGATATGGAAGTCGCTTTTCTGGTCGACAGCCTGATCTTCGGTAACGCTGAATAACCTGCACTGGTAGACTTCGCGGGAAGAGGTGATTTTCATGGTCTCGTTCGGAGCGCGGCGGCAAAACGGTCTGCCGGGAGCGTGTTCAGAATGTCCGAGGGGCCCAGCCAGCCGCGCCGCGCGGTGATCACGCCATAACGCATGCTGTTCAGGTGTTTGGGATGGTGCGCGTCGGTGGAGATCGTGAACCTCGCGCCCTTCGATTTGGCGGTGCGGATCATGGCGGCGTTCAGGTCGAGGCGCTCGGGGCTCGCGTTGATTTCGAGCCATACGCCGCGCCGCACCGCCTCCGCCACGATTCGCTCGAAATCGAACGGAAAGGGTTCGCGTTGTAGCAGCATGCGGCCCGTGGGGTGCCCGAGAATCCGCACGTGGGGGCATTCGAGCGCGCGCAACAATCGATCGGTCATCTCCCCGGCTTCCAGGTTCATGTGGCTGTGCACGCTGCCGATCACCAGGTCAAGTTCCGCCAATGCGTCGTTGGCCAGGTCCAGAGTCCCGTCGCGGAGAATGTCGCATTCGAGGCCGGAGAAAATCCGGATTCCCAGACCATTGCGATTCAGCTCGCGGACGCGTTTGGCGAACGCCACCGCGCGGGCTTCATCCAAACCATTGGCCATAGCCAGCGATTTGGAATGGTCGGTGATGGCGATGTATTCGTAACCGAGCCCGCGCGCCGCCTCCGCCATTTCTTCGAGCGTGGCGCGGCCGTCGGTCTCAGTGGTGTGCATGTGCACGTCGCCGCGGATGTGATTCAGCTCCACCAACTCCGGCAGGCAGCCGGTTTCGGCGGCTTCAATCTCGCCGCAGTTTTCTCGCAATTCCGGCGGAATCCAGCGCAACCCCAGCGCTTCGTAAATGCCTTCTTCGGTTGCGCCCGCCACCTTGGAATCGTCTTCCACGCGAAACAGCCCATACTCGCTGAGCTTCAGTCCCATCCGCACCGCGCGCATGCGGATGGCCACGTTGTGATCCTTGCTTCCGGTGAAGTATTGCATGGCCGCGCCAAAACTCTCGAGCGGCAACGCGCGCACGTCCACTTGCAACCCCTGGTGCCCGAATTTCGCGCTGGCTTTGTTCTCGCCGCGGCCGAGCACTTCGTCCACGCGCGGCGAGCCGATAAACTTGTCGAGCGCGGCCGTTGCGTTTGGCCCCGTCACCAGCAGGTCGAGGTCGCCCACGGTTTCGCGGCCGCGCCGCAGGCTGCCGGCCGGCGTGATCGCTTCCACGCCCGGCACCTGGCGAAACAGGTCCGTCAATTCCTGCGCCACGCCCTCGGCGTAACTCAACAAGTAGCGGCCCGTCCGTTGCCGGTACTGCGCGATCGACCGGAGCACCTTCTCTTCCAGCTTGGCGCCCATACGCGGCAGCTCGCGCAGCTTATGTTCGTGGCAGAGCCGCTCCAGCTCGTCCATGGTGCTGACGCGGTAATGTTCGAAAATCAAGGCGATACCCTTGGGACCCAGGCCTTGGATTTTCAGAAACTCGAGTGCCGTCGGCGGGAACTTCTGAAGAAGCGCGTCGCGCCGGTCGCACGACCCGTGGTCCACGATTTCGGCCAGCACCAGCGCCAACCCTTTGCCGATACCCGGGATGTCGGTCACTTTGCGCCCCGGGTCCTTCAGAATATCGGCGATTCGCTCGGGGTGTCCTTCCACGGCTGTGGCGCCGTTGCGATAACTGCGGATACGGAAGGAATCTTCGCTGGCGATCTCCATCAGATCGGCCGTTTCCGACAAGATGCGGGCGATTTCGCGGTTCTCCAAGCCTGTCCTCGATTCAATTGTAAGGCGGTTCGCTATGCTGGAGTTTCCATGAATCCCGGTTCGTTTCGGTACTGCGACGTCAGTCTGCCGGTGCCGCTCGATCAACCGTTCACCTATGCGCTGCCGGAAACGCTGCGGCATCGCGTTCACGCCGGCAGCCGCATCCTGGTGCCGTTCGGACCGCGCAAGCTCACCGGAGTGATCCTCAACTGCCACGACGATCCTCCGGCCGTGGGCACGCGCGAGGCGTTGCGGCTCATTGATTCCGAGCCAGTGCTCAATTCCGAATTGCTCGCGCTCGGCCGCTGGATCGCCGCGTACTATTGCGCGCCGCTCGGCGAAGTCTTGCGCAGCATGCTTCCCCTGGCGTCTGAGATCCGCAGCGGCAAGGTTTGGTCATTAACTGACTCGGGGCGCGACGCCGCGCGGCAGCTCCTGCTGGCCGCGTCCACCGACGACCCTGCGGTGCAGGTGCTGCACATGCTCGAGAAACGGCCGCTGTCGGCGGCGTATCTTTCCAAAGCCCTGCCCCTTGCCGATAAAGCCATGCGCTCGCTCGAGCGCCGCGGTTTCATCGTGGCCGAACAGGTGCAAACCGAACGCGACCCGTTGCGCGCGCCGTCCGATCGTCTGCGAGTAGAACTCAGCGGCAAGGCGGTGGAAGGCAAGCTCAGTAAGAGCGAGCGCGAGTTGCACGCGTTTCTGGAATTGCATCCGGGTTCGCACCATCTGAAGGACGTGGAAGACACAGTCAAGAACGCCAGCAGCGCCGCGCGCTCCCTGGCCCGCAAAGGCGTGGTTTCCTTGACTCGCGAACCGCTGACCATCACGCCGGGCGCCGTGCGCGCGCCCCACACCCTCAACGCGCCGCAGCAAGCGGCCTTCGAAGAGATTCGGGAGGCCATTCAGCAGAAGCAGTTCCGCGTCTTCCTGCTGCACGGCGTCACCGGTTCGGGCAAGACCGAAGTCTATCTCAACGCGATCGAAACCGTGCTGGGCGAGGGCCGTAGCGCTCTTCTCATGGTGCCGGAGATCGCGCTGACCCCGGCGATGGCGGGACAGTTCTTCTCCCGGTTTGGCGATCGCGTCGCTATCCTGCACAGCGCGTTTACCGACGTCGAGCGTTCGGAACAGTGGCGGCGTATCCGGTCGGGCGCGGCTTCGGTAGTGGTGGGCACGCGCTCGGGAGTCTTCGCGCCGGTCGCAAACCTCGGCTTGATCGTGGTCGATGAAGAGCACGATGGCAGCTACAAGCAGGAAGAGACGCCGCGCTACAACGGCCGCGATGTGGCCATCATGCGCGCGCAAGGCGCGGGGGCGTGCGTCGTCCTGGGCTCGGCCACACCCAGTCTGGAGAGCCGCTATAACGCCGAGCGCAGGAAGTACACTTTGCTCGAACTGCCAGGGCGAATCGAACAAAGGCCCATGCCGACGGTGGAACTCATCGACATGCGGCAGGAATTTCTGGAAACGCGCAAACAAGCCACGTTCTCGCGCAAACTGATCGAAGCATTGGCCGAGCGGTTGAAGAGTGGCGAGCAGACCATCGTCCTGCTCAACCGCCGCGGGTTCTCGAGTTTCGTTGCCTGCCGCGCCTGCGGCGAGCGGATCCAGTGCGTCAACTGCTCCGTCACCTTGACCTACCACAAACGCGACCGGCGCCTGCTGTGCCACTACTGCGGCTACGCCCAGAAAGTGCCCAACGTGTGTTTCAAATGCTCGAGCGACCACATCTATTTCCTCGGCCTCGGGTCGGAGCGCGTCGAAGAGGAGCTGCATCAGCAATTCCCCACCGCCCGCATTGCGCGGCTCGACCGCGACACCGTGACTGGCAAGCGCCAATATGAATCGATCCTGCACGAGTTCCGCGAAGGCAACTTCGACATTCTGGTGGGCACGCAGATGATCGCTAAGGGCCACGACATTCCGAACGTCACGCTGGTGGGAGTGATCTCGGCGGATGTCGGGTTGGGCATTCCCGACTTCCGCGCGGCCGAGCGCACTTTTCAGTTGCTTACGCAAGTGGCGGGACGCGCGGGGCGCGGCAGCATTCCTGGGATCGTTCTGGTGCAGACCATCAACCCCGACCACTACGCCGTGCGCCTGGCCGCCGCGCAGGATTATCAGGCGTTCTACACCAAAGAACTCGCCTTTCGCCGCGCGCTGCACTATCCGCCGTTCAGCGCCATGGCCAATCTGCTGGTGCGCAGCGAACAGAAGGAAATGGCGATGCGGATGAGTTCCGAGCTGGCATTGCGGTTCACGCCGCCGCCCGAAAAACTCAAGATCATGGGGCCTGCCGAAGCCCCTGTGGCACGGCTCAAGAATGAATACCGCTATCAGTTTCTCATCAAAGCAGCCAGCCGCAAGGCACTCAATGAGCTTCTCCAAAGCGTGCGTTCCGTTGCGCAGGCAGAGAAGTGGGGAGCTACCGCACTGGTCATCGACGTGGACCCGCTGTCGCTGATGTGAGGTAGGGCAGACGATCGGTTATTGTCGTCCGCCTGGCTTTGGTGTTGTGTTGCGGCTTCAACCCAGCTTGGTCAGCAGGAAGAACATGCCCACGAAGACCAACAGCGCGAATACGCTCACCACCACGAGCTGCTCCGGGGTAAGACCTTGCGGTTTGGTCTGAGCTTTCTTGGCAACCGTTGTCGCCAGCGCCACCGATAGCGGAGGCAGTATGGACTCGGCGGCTGCGCGCAGCTTGGGATTGTACACCTCGTCCGGAACGATATCGTTCAGAAGCTGTAGCTTTACGGAACGGTCGAGGTATCCGAAGGTCTGGTCTGGCGTATTGACCTGGCGGTACGGACCGGGGTCGTCGAACCCCACGATGAGAGATCCCGGCTGTACATACGTTTGCACGAGCGAGCCGGCGGTCGGCTGATCGTAGAGGGGAACCGGGGAATGGGCCAGAAGCCGGTAGACGCGGCCCAGTGGATTCCCCACGTTGAGAACAGCCAGTTCATCCTGCGCAGCCAGGGGGTACAGCTCCATCACCTCTACGATGGGATGCTGTTCGGTGAAATCCTTGCCCTGTTCGATCGCTTCTTTGAGCGCGGCCGTCGCCGTGGGACCTTGAAACTCCGAGAGCCGTTCAATGCGATCGGAGAGCGGCGGGTGGGTTGCCATCAGGTTCCCAGTGAACCATCCCTGCGTTGCTCCGCCCGGATTGGCGAAATACAGGTGTGCATAAGCCGGGTTCGCCTTGGTCATGAGCGAACCCGCGCCCGCGATCTTTCCCAGCGCGCGCAGCAATCCTTCGGGATAGCGGGTGAGCAGAACGCCATCGGCATCGGCCAGAAATTCCCGTTCACGGGAGACGGCGGCGCGCAACAGCGCCCCCAGGATCGGAGCGATGAACAGGATGTAGATTCCGATGGGTGAGAGCGCGATCTCCCAGATGCCCAGCCGCCGGCTGGGGCGAGTGGATCCTTGCCGCAGTTCGCGTTTAAACAGCAGGTACGGAACGCGGAGGAACAGCGCAATCATCGCGACGATGGTGTTCAGCTGGATGTCGTGATTGCCGATGTGCGACAGTTCGTGCGCGAATACGCCTTCCAGCTCCCGCTTGTCGAAGAGTTTCAACGCTCCTCGCGTGACCGCGACCACGGCGTGGTGCGGGTCCATGCCGGCAGTGAAGGCATTCGGCGCGCTGGTTTCGATCACGTAGAGTTTGGGCCAGGGAAGCCCCGCGCCGATCGCAAGATTTTCCAACAGGCGCCGGGCTTCGATTTCCCGCTCGCCCGCCGGTTGTGCGCCAACCTGCACCAGCAGCTTCGAGGTTGGCGACGAGGCAACTCCCCAGAACAGAATGCCTCCGACCACCAACAGCCCGGCCGACACCACGACCATGAGCTCCGTGAACAATCCCGAATCCGCCGCGTGTTGGCCCTTGAGCTTCTTCTGCTGCTCATCGAGCTTGCGCTGGATCGCGGCGCGCGTCTCATCCGAAATGTCCGTGTTGTTCTCGAGGTACTCCGCCTCCCACTGCATTTCCGACCGGTTGACGTGCAGGTGCGGGCTTACCCGCGCGACGATTCCGAGCGAGACGATGAAGCTGATTCCCAGGATGAACGGGACCACTAGCAGAAACGCGAGCGACGCCAGAAGCCAGGTGGTGCGCCGGTTCTTCGCGATGCGGTTGTATACCAGCACCGGCTGGGTAGTCGGAGTGGCTAACATGTCACGCGGCCGTGAAACTGACCTTCACATCCGCCTTCGTGCTTTCTTCTGTGTTGAAGAAATCGAAGGGCTCGAAGCGGAACCAGCTTGCAAATTGATTTCCCGGGAAACTCTGGATGCGCGTGTTGTAATCGAGCGCATTCTGGTTATAAAACTGGCGCGCATACGCGATCTTTTCTTCCGTGTCGGCCAGCTCGTCCTGGAGTTGGCGGAATGTGCCGGCGGCTTGTAGTTGAGGATAGTTTTCCGCAACCGCCATCAAACGGCCCAGAGCGGCGCTGAGCATCTGGTCCGCGCCGGCTGCGGTCGCCGGACCGTTGGCTTTGGCCAGCGCCCCGCGCGCCTCAGCGACTTCGGCGAAGACTTCATGCTCATGCTTGGCATAACCTCGAACCGTTTCCACCAGGTTGGGTATCAAGCTGGAACGGCGCCTGAGCTGCACGTCGATTCCCGACCAGGCCTCCTGCGTGCGGTTGCGTGCCAGCACCAGACCGTTATAAAGGAAGATGCTCCAGAACACGGCCAAACCGAGAAACACCGCGGGAATCAAAGTGGGCAGAGCCGTCGAGACATCCAGTAAGTAGAGGCCGGATTGCAAGATAGAAAACCTCCGTGGGAATGCTACCCCCCACCTTAGGATGGGCCGGTCCGCTCGTGTGAGTCACTACTCACTTTGGTCAACGGGTCGCAAGACGTTTAAGGTGATTACCCCTTTAGGAACTGCCCGATCTTCACCAATGTGTCCTCGGCTTGCCCCGGAGCCAGATCTAAGGCCGCGACATCGATCTGTAGGGTTGGGCGCACCGTCTTCCCGCCCTGCAGGCATACATACGAGCCGGATAGTTGCGCTGCCACCAGCTTGGCGCTGGCCATGGTCTCCTCCCTGGAAGTGGGCACAACCACAACGAACTCTTCCTCGGACCACCGCCCGATCAGAGCGTTCGGCAGCAGGCAATTGCGAAGACGCTTGGTAAAAGCGCCGGCGAGTTCCAGGGCCACCGCGGGCTCAAACCTGGCCTGGGCCAGCCGGAAACCCTGAACGCGGATCAACAGGAGGGAGCCACAGCTATCGGCGGAGCGAATGCGGTGTTCCATCTCGACCCGGGTGAAAAGCTTGGTTAGATTGTCGATCGACACGGCCGATTCCAGGGCGTCGATGCGCTTGTGCAGCAAACTGATCTCGAGAAGAAACTGAGAAACCGTCATCTGCTGCTGAGCGCGCAATTGGTCGAGCGTCTGCTCGAGGTTTTCAATTGAGGACTGGAGAGCGGATTGGACCGCCGCTGCCGCCGGTGAGCCCGCAATCCCCCGCAAACTCTGAATCGCCTGCCGCAAGCGAACCTCGTGGTCGCCGTCGGACAGGGAGAGTGTATTCAGAATGCGTTGTAACGCATTCGCCGTATTCGCCAGCTCCGCGCGAAGCTGGTTCAGGTACTCGGACGCCTTGTCGCGATAATTCCGGAGAAGTGCCCTGAGATTCGAGCGGCTTTCCACCAGGGCCTCAGCGGTGCCCTGTTGGACGTCGCCGGCCACGGCCTCGACATTCGCTCGGTACGGGCCGACCATCTCCGCATCGAGCTCGATGGCATAATGCGCCACATTCTTGATGGCGGCGAGGTAGCAATCTAACATCAGCTGCCTCAGCTGCTCACTTTTCTCGAGATCGTTGATCGAGTGCCGAATGGAGATCATGGTCAAACTGAATGATCCATCGGCGGCGGCGGCAAAAAACTTTATGTCCTCAACCCACGTTTGGGAGCTATCGCGGAGCGCCAACGCAGCTGGTGTAGTGCGTCATACAGAATGCAGTCTAACTCTGTGGGGCAGACGATCGGTTTCCGTCGTCTGCCGGCGCCGCACAGCGGCGCACCGGCGCGCTTCGCACACCCTGGCAGACCGCGAAAGACGACGGTCTGCCCCACGGAAGGCAGCGAAATACGCCTCGTTATTTGTGCCGCAGACCAGTTATGGCAGAGAGGGGCATGCACGGCAATCGAGCGCACGAACCGGTTCCGCTTGCATGGAGAGAAGGAAGAACCGTATACCCGGCACCGAGAAACGCGGCTTCGTCGGATCGTTTGATTGTCTCAATCATTTCGACCGGGGCTCTTTATGAAGCCGACTATCGCAATCAGGTCGAAACAAACAATACCTAAACCAAGAAAGACCAGCACGATTCCACGCCAGCCGATAGCGCCGCCTTGGGATGCCATCCCTGAGCCCCCTTGGAGAAGCCCCAAGCCTAAAGCCAGCAGGCATGAAAGCAGCAATATCAGGAATCCGGTTCTCAGGTGAGCACCTAGTCGGACCATGCGAAATGATTATACCTCCCGGTATTACAATGGACTCGTGGCCGAATCGCTCCACTGGGAAGAAACGGAGTTGACTCCTTGCACTTCGTGCCAAACGAGATAAGGCCTAAGCCCACACCCGTCGGTGGTTCAGTAGCACACCGAATCTTGCAATTCCTGATTCGTCTCTTTCATACTCGCCCGCTCTGGACGCGATAGAACCGAACACCAGCCTGTCACCGCAAGCTGTTGCTTTCCCTATTTGGAGATGTGGTCAAGTAAATAATCACAGTCTTCTCTTGCATTTCCCCTTTTCTTCGCCCAATATAAAAAGAGAAAACCGTATGCCTTTGACCAAGCGGCAAAAACAGGTGCTCGATTTCATCTCCCATTTCCAGGATGACAACGGCTATTGTCCGAGCTATGAAGAGATTGCCCACGGGCTGGATCTGGCCTCGCTGGCCACGGTCCACAAACATATCTCGGCGCTCGAGACCAAGAATTACCTGAAACGTGGATTCAACCAGAGCCGGTCGCTCGAATTGGCCCCCAAATACCTGCAGGAGCAGCGGCGCGTCAAGCCTACTGTGGAAATTCCGTTGTTAGGACGAATTGCGGCGGGCTCTCCGGTGGAGGCGGTGGAACAGCGCGAAACTCTGAATCTGGCCGATTTTGCGGGAAATGGAAACACGTTCGCGCTTGAAGTGCGCGGGAACTCCATGATCGACGATCACATTTGCGATGGCGATCTGATCCTGTTGGAAAAGGCGGCACAAGCGCACGACGGCGAAATTGTGGTCGCGCTCGTCGCCGGGAGCGAAACAACGCTAAAGCGATTCTACAGGGAACCAGGTGATCGAGTGCGGTTGCAACCGGCCAACTCCACGCTCAAACCGATTATTGTTCCGGCCCGCGATGTTCAAATTCAAGGCCGCCTGCTGGCCGTGCTGCGGAAATACCGGTAGCTATATCGTGGCCATCTCGGTCTGGAGGCGCAGTTCCTCTTCAGCGCGACGCCAGTCTTCTTCCGGGGAACCACCTTGGCACCCCCGAGCTTCCCAGTATGAGTGAGCCCGGGCGCGGATCTCTTCGTGCGACGGTTCCCGTCTGGACGCATCAGCCGACGCTTGCGGCTCCGACGGGACTCCAGATTCTTCCGGTGTTTCAGCGGTAGTCGGGGAGTGCTTGGGCCGGGCAGTGGCCGTTCGGCGAGGCCGCGTGGCAGCCGCGCTGGGAGTTACAACCAAGTCATTCTCGGGATTACGCTTTCTAGCCATACGATTAATGGGTTCCGTTTTGAGAAAACCTCTCCTCATTTTAACGGATAAGCCGCAGCCTGCCTATCAAAACTTTCTATTCATCGAATGGTGACGATAACTTCCAGTCTCTTTTTGTTATTTCCCGTTCGTTTTCAGACCGGCATATCCGAGTACGGTAAGATGAAAGCACGGTGCGACCACGAGCGATCCGCGCAGCGCTGTTCGCCTGTCTGGCGCAGGCTGCATTGGCGTCCCCTAAGGTGATTGTCGTGGATGTGGACGGCATGATCCACCCCGTTACTACTGAAATCGTCGCTAGCGCACTGGCCCAGGCACGCACGGAAGGTGCATCGCTTGTTATCGTACGGCTCAACACTCCCGGCGGATTGATGGACGCGATGCGCGAAACCATCGAAAAGGTTGTGGCCTCGCCTGTCCCCGTGGTGATGTATGTCGCGCCCAGCGGAGGGCGCTCCGCATCCGCCGGTTTCTTCCTTTTGGAAAGCGGCGACATCGCCGCCATGGCGCCGGGCACCAATACCGGCGCCGCGCACCCCGTAAGTCTCGGCGGCGGAGAGATGGATGCGATCGAAAAGCAGAAGGTGGAAAACGACGCGGCCGCATACATGCGTAGCATCTGCACCAAGCGCGGCCGCAACAGCGCGTTGGCGGAAAGCGCCGTGCGCGAGAGCAAATCGTTCACCGAGAAGGAAGCCCTCGACCAGCACCTCATCGATCTCATCGCACCCAATGAAGAAGCTCTCCTGGCCGCGCTCGATGGGCGCGAGATCACCCGTTTCAACGGCGCGAAGGAAACGCTGCATACCACCGGCGCGACCATCGAAGTCTATGAGCGTTCGCTGCGCCAGAGGATCATCTCCGCCATTGCCGACCCCAACATCGCGCTCATCCTGCTGGTGCTCGGCGCGCTGGGGATTTACGCCGAGTTCTCTTCGCCGGGCTTGATCGCCCCCGGCGTCGTGGGGGCGATCCTGGTGCTCCTGGGCCTCTCGGCGCTCTCGGTGCTGCCCATCAATTGGCTGGGAGCGGCGCTGCTGGTGTTATCGCTCACCCTCTTCGTGCTGGAGGCCAAATTCACGTCACACGGCGTTCTGGGCCTGGGCGGCGCGGTTTCGATGGTGCTGGGAGCAGTCTTGCTCGTAAATGGCCCGATCCCCGAAATGCGCATCCACTGGGGAACCGCGATCGGTCTGGCGCTTCCGTTTTCCGCAATTACGCTGTTGCTGCTCACGCTGGCCGTGCGCTCGCGCCATAGCAAAGTGGAAACCGGTGTCGAGGGCATGATCGGAAGCATCGGCGCCGCCGTTACCGAGCTCGCGCCTGCCGGCAAGATCTTCGTGCATGGCGAATACTGGGACGCGGTCGCGGCTCAACCGGTGACCATCGGCGCCCGCGTACGCGTGACCGCCATTGACAATCTCAAGCTGACGGTAGAACCTGTTCCTGAACAGACTGGAGGTCCCCGATGATCGAAACCCCCACCGCTCTTTTCGTCGTGGTGATCGTGATCTACCTGTTGAGCTCCATCAAAATTCTGCGCGAATACGAGCGCGGCGTCATCTT
>Ga0335077_10005553_pt1 | contig 15481 bp, 10 predicted proteins | sample Lox_Sample_31_FD_207151 | JGI IMG/M metagenome (GOLD analysis project Ga0335077, IMG submission 207151) | Soil microbial communities from Loxahatchee National Wildlife Refuge, Florida, United States - Lox_Sample_3.1 | ecosystem: Environmental > Terrestrial > Soil > Wetlands | place: USA... | reverse complement strand
TACTGCCCGGAAAGGCTGTGACCAAGATTCCACTCTGCAGCGGCTTCCGACGGGTTGCTCGGCTAATGGGAAGAGACGAGAAACATTTACCGCCCGAGATTTGTGACTGAGATTCCAACGTTGACGGGCGCGGCTGATTTCCGAAGCCAGGAGGGAGGCATCGAAAAAAAGTTCACTGCCCGGAAAAGTTGTGACCGAGATTCCAGGCTCTCGCCCCGCTGGGTGGGCCGCCCACCCATAGGCAGCTTGGCTTCCCTGAGGGGGGTTCCGTTCTGCGGCCGGTCGACGGGTCGTTTGGCTGATGAGAGCAAGCGAGAAAAATCTACTGCCCGGACCTTGTGGATGAGATTCCAGAGTCGACAGGCGCCACTGGTACCTCGGGGTCGGGGACGGCCATCGAAAAAATCGCACTGCCCGGAAAAGCTGTGACCGAGATTCCGATATCTGGATCTGGCAGGTCGCCAACCTGGACGTCCTGCCCGCTGGAAGCCGGAGCCTGGGTCCCCTGACCAGGATTCCATCCTGCAGCGGTCCGTCGACCGATCGTTCAGCTGACGGGAGCAAGCAAAAAAAACCGCATTGGCCGGTGCTTGTGAGCGGGGTTTCACCGATGACAAGCGCGACTGGTTCCCGAGTATCGGGGCAGCCCTCGAAAAAATCTTCACTGCCCGGAAAGGTTGTGACCGAGATTCTACACTTCATGAGACCTGCAATTCAGCGCCACTTGCCGGCGTTAATCACCCGTAAGACCCGCCACCGGGACCGCTTTAGGCGCCAATTTTGACAATCTGCCCCAAGCTCAACTAGAACAACCTCATGAAACGAGAGAGCACTCTCGTCCGCGTACTTGAGCAGCGGCTGACCATCTGCCAACTCCCTTCAGGAGGCTGGGGCTTCGGCCGGCTTTCGTCCCAGCCTGCCCTCGAGCCGACGTGCCTTTCCTTGCTGGCCCTCCGGGCTCATCCCGGTTCCGTTCCCGAACGGGGCCTTCGATTTCTTCTGGAAGCCCAGAACCCCAATGGCAGCTGGCCGGCGTTCCGCGGTGACGACCGCGACGGATGTTGGGCAACGGCGCTTGCTGTCACAGCGCTCATCAACTGCGGTCAGGTTACTCCTGCCATCGGGCGGGGCCTGGGCTGGCTACTCAGCTCCAGAGGCCGCGAGTCCCACTGGCTTTGGAAGTGGAAGTTCCGCACTGCGGACACACGCGTCCGTTTCAACCCCGAAAAATTCGGCTGGCCCTGGATTCCAGGTACCTGCAGCTGGGTTGTGCCCACAGCCTTCTCTCTGCTGGCGTTCAAGCAGAGCGTCGTCTGCTGCCCAACCCGCGAAATGAGCTTCCGCATCAAGCGCGGCGTCGAGATGCTGCTCGATCGCGCTTGTCCTGACGGTGGATGGAACGCCGGGAACGGAGTGGTTTACAGCGTTCCCCTCGCACCGCACCTCGATGCGACTGCTGCTGCCCTCTTGGCACTCCGTGGAGAAGGCCAGAGCGACACTGTTGAAAAGAGTCTCGATTGGCTCGAACAGCGGGCCGGAACCTGCTCTGCGCCTTGGAGCCTCGCGTGGTCAATCCTGGCGCTCGATGCGTATGGCCGCTCGACGGAAAAACCGATGGCCGCACTTCTCGCAATCCTAGGCACGGACGCGATCGACGATTGCGGGACGCTGGCGGCAGTTCGGCTGGCTCTCGATTGTCCGTTTCAAGGAAACGTGTTTCGGGTGACCTCATGACGAGGCGAACCGCGATGGCTGGTTCGGTTGGTATCGCCGCGGGCTATGCGACCGCGGCGCCATTCTTGCTGCCCCGATACGACAAAGTGCGCAAGCCCGCACGCTCCCGCGTCGCTGTCCTGATCGCTGAGTCGTACACGCGGGAACTCGAACAGGAGCTTTGGAAGGCCCTCCAACTCTTCAATCTGGATGTCCACAACAGATCCGTGCTGCTGAAACCCAACCTGGTCGACTACATCCCGGGGAACCACATCAACACCCATCCCTTTCTGGTCGCCGTTGCCGCGGGGTGTTTTCGGCGCCTCGGCGCCGCGTCGGTGACGGTCGCCGAAGGTCCGGGCCACCAGCGCGACACCCAACTTGTCTTGGCGGAAAGTGGGTTCGAAGCACAGCTCAAAGAACTACGCATCCCATTCGTTGACCTCAACCGCGATGAACTCGTCGAGACTCGACTTCGGGCAACCTATGCCGGGTTGAATCATCTCTGGCTTCCACGCACGGTCTTGGGTGCTGATTTTGTGGTTTCCATGCCGAAGGTGAAAGCCCACCATTGGGCGGGAGTAACTCTGAGCATGAAGAACATGTTCGGAGTTGTGCCTGGAACAAAATACGGGTGGCCGAAGAACCTTTTGCACTGGAGAGGCATCCAGCAGTCCATCGTGGACATCTGTGCCACGGTGCCGATTCACTTCGTCATCGCCGACGGTATCATGGCCATGGAAGGTAACGGCCCTCTGAACGGCACTCCACGCAGGCTTGACCGGATTGTGCTGGCCGACGACGCCGTCGCCGCGGATGCTACCTGTGCTCGCCTGATGGGCCTGGTCCCGGAGAGGGTTGCCCATATCCACGAGGCAGCGAAATTCCTCGGAAATTCGTCGCCTGCAGATATTGAGCAGTTGGGCGAACCGGTGGCAGTTCCGGCTGTTCCTTTCGACGTCGTGCCCGAGTTTCAGCACCTTCGCGTGACCCTGCCCGGGGTAGGGAACCGCTAAGCTATTTGTTCAGGGCGCCGTGACCTGTTTCATCGAGGTGATGGTTTCTTGTCTCCCAACGGTTTCGACCGCCCAAACGACCGGTCCTCGGACAAGGTGCATATTGCCCTGTCCGACCGCCACCACACCCTCCACACACAGCAGACCTATTGGAGCTACGAGGACATCGGCCTATTTTTCTTTGCGGCGCTGTTTCTTGGGGTGCTGCTTCATTCGGCCGTTCGTCTTCACCTGCTGAGTGCCACCTCATTGAATCGACCGACACGCGCCCTCCAGACCGTTGTGCTGCTTTCCCTGCTGTCATGTCTCTACGCAATCCTGAAGCTGCGCTATCGGCGCCACGTTTGGCGCGCACTCGGTTGGATTCGGCCAAGCCTCCGCTACGCAGTCATCGCTGTTCTCGGGGGCGCAGCCCTCGCGATAGCAGTCGCGCTGTTCCTTCACCAGTCGAGGTGGGTAATGCCACCCATCCGCTTCTGGGATCTAGCGCTGTTCGGCGCCATCCTTGGCCCGGCCCTCGAGGAGTCCTTCTTCCGCGGTTGCCTGCTTCCTGTCTTGGCCCGCACTGTCAGCGTGCCTGCCGCTGTTGGCCTCTCGGCACTGTTATTCACTGCCCTCCATAAACCCCCGACGCCCGCGCAATGGGTCTGCTTCACCACCACCGGAGTGGCCTACGGCTGGATGGGAGTGAGATCCCACTCCACGGCTGCGGCCGGCCTTATGCATTCGGCTTACAACGTGACCCTATTCCTCTGCCAGTTAGCAGGGCTTTGCTAAGCGGCTTGCCGGTCAATCGTCCGCGGTAGCCAGTACCAGACCCCCCGTGCCTCCTGTTTCATACTTGAGATTCGCGGCGCTATTCTGCGGCTCCAACCCAACGGCGGTGTGACCATCAGGATCAGAAGAGGTGGCCATTGCGCGCGAACCTGAAGACAGCTACATTTGGCAGAACTGGACGGCGGCGGCAAGAACCGCCTCGTCAGGTGACTTGGCGGGTGCCGAAGCCGAAGCGTATGACTCTTGCCAACATGGTGCGTGACGTCGGGCGAGTGGCGAAGAAGCGCGCCGAAGAACAAGCGAAGCGCGTACCATGGCGGATGCTGTTCGCATTCATCAACCAATACATTGAATCCGAGTGTTTTCTCTTCTGGCTGCGATCCATTGAAGAGACCAGCGAAGGCCTGCCGGACGCGGTGTGGAAGGCGATCGAGCGTGAGTATCCAGTTTTTTGGGACGACAACTTGTCGTCCCGGCGGAGACGCACACATGCGCGTGTCTGGAAGCGGCTGGACAACTGGATCTTCACGAATGTATTTGCGGAAGTGCGCCGTGAAGGCTGGATGGATGCCGTCGTGTATTATGCCGTTCGCGATCGCCGCTATCTTCGCTCTGAAGCTTACTGGCTGAAGTGCACCGAGGAATGGAGGGAGAAGAAACCGTCTTCCTACCCTTCCTTCGAACGGTGGCGCCAGGCAGCCTTCAGATGCAGCGAGCTCGGCATTGTCAGGCCGCGACTTCGAGAGGTGCTACGTCCCGCCGATCATATCAGCGCCGATCACTTCGCCAAGGTGGTGGACTGCTGCGTTGACTGGGACGAGTTCGCCTCTTGGGCTCGAACAGGGCTGGAACAATCCGCTGCCATTCCTCAGCCGGTTCGACGAGAGCTGCGCCGTCGGTGTCCGGGCTTTCTCCAGTACGACGCGCCGCGGCGGAGGACAGACCCTCCGGAGTGCATCGGGAGCTGGCCGCGCCTGGTCGACTGGATCACCAGCCACTATTTCTCACGCGCCTGGCGCCAGGGCTGGCTCGGTGCGGTGCGTTACTACACTCAACTCCACCCTCATTGGATCCGGGTGATGTGCTACTCCGCCCGCTGGCGACGCGACTGGGAGGATGGCCGCATCAAGGCGTACCCAAGCCTGACGGAGTGGCGCCAAGCTGTCGACAGTGATGCCGATGGATCGTCTCGCGAACGACACTTCTACACGGCCGGAGCCGCACGGCGTATTGGCGGCAGCGGCATGGGCCGTTGAGGACAGCGCTTCTCGTGAAAACCCAAAGCATTGCCGCGAACCTGGCGCCCGCAGTACCGACAAATTCTTACAGTCTCGACGTGTGCCCGCTGAGAGCGTAACTTCGCCAGCGAAGCCGCCTCTTGAGGCGTAAGCTCGGGGACGCGTTTTACCCAACGGTGCGGCTCGCAATCCAGGGACTCAAATTCCAGGGACTCAGGCTGAAGTTCCCAGCCGTACTTCTCCAGAAACTGCCACAGGTTCAGTTCGGACACGCGCGGGCGGTAGGGCTTCAGGAGGCCCCGCGCGAGAAGTTCGCCGACTTGCTGCGGTGTCACCCCCAACCGCGCCGCGGCTTTCTGGAACGTATAGTACTTTTTCGACAGAACCTTTCGTCCTGAAGAAATTCCCGGTACCGATCCATCGGAGTTTTGCTTGCTCAAGAAATCGTCGACGGAACGGCGGCTGATGCGAAGTGCGGTGCACCTTAGTTTCTTACTGCCGATCAGCCTATCGAGTTTCCGGCGTCCGATCCGCAGGAGGCTCACGAGATCCTCGCACCCATAGTCTTGTCCAGCTACGCGGCCACTTAGGCGAAGCCCTGAGAGCCGGCATTGGACCGCCCAGCTGCTGCGGTCGAGTTTCTGGGCAATGCTTGTTATGGGTTTCAAGGTGGCGAGAGAGATGATCGTCATATCCTCCTTCTCCGACCACCGCCTCCGAGCGTTGCTTTTATCCTGCACTCGCCGACACAAACTCAACCTGCAGGCCTTCCAGTGAACTTGGTCTCGTGACCAATCCGGATGACGCCGCATCAACTCCCTCACGCACCGCCGTATTCCAGCTGCACCCTCCCGGTAGCCTTCCGCAAGCAACTCCAGATCTGCTGGCGACCAGTGCGCACGCTGATACCGTCGATGGGCTGACGGCGTCTGATACTTGCGCACGTGTTTCCAGAGCATGGCGGGCGTAACCTGACCGAACGCCCCGCGAGGATATTGCAGAAGAACCCTCATGGCTCGATTGATGGCGGCGTGTACGAACCTGCGGCCGAGGCCCGAGGCGTCCCGGAGGATCTTCTCAGCTTCTGCGGGAAGTATCGGTGTGCCGCCTTCCCCCCGGCGCTTGGTAAACCCGTTCCTGAAGGCCAACTTGTAGACTCGAGAAGGTGTAAGGCCGTAGCGCTCAACGAACTCTCTGATCCCGTTATGTCTTGCGGCAGGGTCGCTTTCGTATGCCCGCAGGAGTTCGTCCAGGTTCTCGGGCGTTAAGCCGGTGCCGTTCGGAGAGACTTGTTTGGGGAAAAGCTGATCTCCCGTAACCACTAGCCGCGCAGCGGCGCCCTCGCCGTGGTGCGACACCATGTCGAGTCGGAACGAGGAGTCATCAACGGATCGTCCTCCTCCCTGCCGGTCTTGCATGACTTTCTCCCATGATCCCCCTTTTTGTATCGAGCCCCTACCTCACCCAAGAAGAGCCCTCGACTTCTGCCGCCGCACCGCGGGGCGTCTTCCGGCACCGGGCGTTGCTCGCTTGGTGAATTCAAGCGACCAGTTCCCTTGCAGGCTGAGTCTCTGGACGGCATTACAGCAGCAGCCCGCTTTCAGGACCACTCAGTAGGCAAAGTCAGTGACCGCTGGCCTTCACTTAGTAAAGGAGCAGCGAAACGGCAAAAGCGGACAAACTCAAAACGCATTTTTTTGTTAAATTTCACAAAAGCACGTTGACACCCCGCCGCCGGTAGTGGCACTCTGCGTGCGGGATCATTCACCAAAGGCGTGCCTGAGGTCCCAGCCGAGAAGGGGGCGTCACTCTGCTTCAGGGATTCCCTTGAGAAAAGGGACCATGGACGAGAACTGGCCCCTATTCGCGGCGCGACTCTCGGGAAGGCCACCGACCGAGAACGAAGCGCGACTCCTCGATGCCTCCCGCCGGCTATGGCCCTCAGCTCTCGCCTCCGCGACGAGCAAAGTCTCCGAGGCACCTACTCTTGCGCCTGATGCGCGGGCTCTCACCACCGAGATTTGGGAAGAAACGCTGCTCTCGGTGTTGCGCACGATGGAAAAACTCGGAACGACCAAAATCTCCGATCTCGACTCGTACCTGTTTGCTATATTCGGAAATCGTCTTAACCGCTACCTCGCGAGGGAACGCAAGCGACAACGGATCATTGAGTTTGTTCCATCGACCGCGGAACTGGACGCACTGGAGGGATCGCAGGATTCTTCCTGGGTGGAACGACTTGAGTCTGAGGTTCTTGTACGGGAGGCGCTGGCTCGCATGGATGAGCCTTTCCGGGTAACTGCTTGGTTTTATTGCCGGCAGTATTCGTGGGATGAGATTGGCCGTGCGCTCGGGTTGACGAAGGAACAGGCTAGAAAGCGGTTTGAGTACGGACTCCGTAAGCTACGAAAGCTGCTGGGAGAATCCTCGGGAAAATAGAGCAAGCGCGGGTAAGGAAGGTGGGTTATCGAGTTAGCGGTGTGTCTCACTCTTCCGCGAAGAACACCTAAAGGATGCCTCAACGACCGTGTTATCTAGGCAGGAAAAGAAACGGCTAGTCGAAGCGCTGAACCGGACGTTTCTCGACGGTTATCCCAACCCCGAGCGGCGTGGCTGTCCGGGTTCCGACGTGCTCAAGGCTGTCGCTTCCCGCCGCCTGGGGCTTGAGGAAGCCGAGCCCTGGATCAACCATCTCAGCTCTTGTTCTCCCTGTACACGTGAGTTTGCTGAACTCCGCCAGGCCTTTCAGCAACGTCAAAGGCTGCGCCTCGCCAGCGTCGCCGCAGGTCTGCTCATCGTGTTGGTTGCCGCGGCCTGGCTATTCCTCCGGCAACCCACACGACCTGTTGAAGCGGCGATCCTGGACCTTACCAATCAAGGTGCGCTGCGCGGCGCTGAACAAGCACAACCCAATCCCCCCTTGGAACTCGGTCGGGGAAACCTGAATCTGACGATGTACCTTCCGGTTGGGAGCGAACCCGGAATGTACGAAGTGGAAGTGGTCCGGCAGCCGGGTCAGCCGATTTGGAGTGCCCAGGCACAAGTAAACCTCGAAAATTACAAGTCGACGTTACACGTGCGGGTGGACCTGAGCCATTTAGAGCGCGGCTTATACCTGCTCGCGATCCGTCAAAAAGACACGAGCTGGAGTTACTACCCGCTGGTGCTGAGGTGACGGCCTACGTGACATCCTGGCCTTTTCCATCTTAATGTCACGCCTCGCCTTAGAGCTTCTGACAATTGGATCTGTTCTTCAACGGACCGGCGCCCCGGAAACCAACGAAAACGATGCTCCGCGCGGCTGGCGAATTCGCGGCTTCTTCGAGTTCGGCGGTGGCACATAGAGCAAAAACGCAACTTCTTTCGAGTCGCATCTCTCCCCGATGATTTCACTGCCGTCGGCCATCTTTGACGCCGGCTCGACGGTTGGTTAATCTTCCCAAGTGGCAACCGGAGCATAAGCGTCCCCTACGAGGGTGAATCCCGCCCAGTAAAACGGCGCCACCTGACCGTGAAACCTTTTCAGCATGTTCAGCTTGGCTTCGCGCAGAGCTTCGGCCTCACCCTGACCGGCCGCGAGATTTCGGTAAAACTGGGCCATAAGCGTTGTCGTGTAGATGTCAGATACCGCCCACAGGCTCGCGAGGACCGAGCGCGCCCCAGCGAACAGGAACGCGCGCTCGATGGTCTCGATACCTTCCTCCCCCTCAAGTCGCCCCGCTCCTGTATCACATGCCGATAAGGTGACTAAATCGGCCTTCAGATGGAGTTCCCTGATTTCAGGCACCTGAAGGAGCCCGTCGTCTTGGTCCATGGGGTCTCGTCCGAGCACCAAGGCCGCTCGGTCGGGGAAGTTCATGGTGCCGATTCCGTGGGCGGCGATGTGAATGATTTTAAAACTATCGAGCGGCTCGGCCTTGAACGCACCCTCGGTTGCGTTAGCACCCAGCAGGAGCACGCTCGATTTGCCGAAGATCTCGCCAGCCGATCTGACTTCATCAGCACTCATGGGCAGGTTTGGTAATGGGTGAGCGATAAGACTAAAGGGATCCGAGACGGTGGTGGCCGACCCATGATCGCGCGCCTTGTCGTTTGTTGCCCCGCTCAAAGCTGAGCTCTGATACGCCACACCGCCGACGCCCAGAAACGTGACCGGGGCCCGGCTTAGACCCCTCATGCGTCGCATCAGGTTGAGAGCAGTGGCTGATGGGGCATAGCTGACCACGTGCGAACCAAGAACGTACTCACCGGTCTCGTCCGCGAGCGCATCGAAAGGGATCAAATTCAGCTCACCATCAGGGACAACGACGAGGCTTGGTTTAAGGATGGGAGCCGGTAGAGGCCTTAGCAAGGCAGAATACAGCCGGGCTGCGCTGGATGTTGAATAGAGGCGGTCGGAAATCTCCTCGCGGTATGCAGCAACGAGCTTACCCAGCTCCGCACGGCTGGCCGGAAGCCGACTCACGCCGACGCGATCGCGCGTGATATACAGACAAAACGAGTGCGGATCGTCGAGTACATACTCCAGAACAGCCTCGCTCGGGCTTAGCGAATTCTGTATGGCTGGCAGGGTGACAGGGGTTGCGCGTAGCGCCGCCTTCTGGAGGCCTGTGCGTGGTGCGCCCGTCGGAGCCAACACCTGTTCTGTCTCGAACAGGCGCTCTAACAGTCTGCCGCGCTCACCGGGTGAATTGGCATGAAGCAGTTCCGTTTGAAGCTGGTTCAACTCGCTGCGCGCTGCTTGGCTGATTTGGTCGCTCGACGAGCCCTGGCGTGCTCCGCTACGAAGCTGGTCCGCGATCGCGCGCCCGCGTGCGCTTTCCAGGATGCGAAAAGCTTCCGAAACATTATTGAGCCGCACGGCCGACAGCCTGAAATGGCCGAGATAGACGTTGCTCAGCGTGCCAATCAGAGAGCTCTCTACCTGACGGCTTGGCAGAGAAGCCAGCAAGCCTTCGGTCACATCTTCCGCACGCCGGTAAAGTGCGTCTGCCGCCGTGATCCGGCCGGCGCCTGCCGCAATGTCGGCCATCAACGCCAGGTCTTCCGGCAAGTGGTATCTATCGTCGAGCGCTTCCGTCCGACGTTCGGCCATCGCGGCGTACAGCTCGGCGTGCTCGAGGTCGCCCTGGTCCCTGTAAACCGTCGCCAATTCAAACGTGGCCCAGGCAAGAGGATGGCGAAAGTCGTGCTGACGGCAGAAGTCGATTGCCGCGCGGAGGTCTTTGATCGCCTCCTGCGGGTTCGCCACCGCCTCCTGCTTTCCGCGCACAACAAGAAGCTGGGCCTCGGCAGCCAGCGCGTTTTGCGCTTGGGCTCGGCCGATGGCTTCATCCAGGACCTGTTTTGCTTCGGCGCTCCGTTGCAAGGCGATGAGCCCGCGAGCCTTTCCTTCGTAAGCCATAAAAGGGAACCCCATGTCCTTGATGGTGCCTGCCGTCTGAATGGCGGTTTGGCAGTACTTGATCCCTTCCTCGGGTTGGCCGGCCTCGACCTTACCATTGCCAACAATTGAGCCATAATAGATCGCAGCGCCCATGTCGCCTTGTAGATACAATGAAACCAAGGCGGCCCTCAGCATCTGTGTAGCGGTGGCCATGTCACCATCCAGAAAGGCGATGATGCCGAGTTCAGCCTGCGCTCTTGCCTGCCAGCGAGCGTCACCCAGCCCTTTGGCGAGCTCCTGAATCTTTTGCCAACTCGCACGCGAATAATCCTCATTAACCTCCTCTTCGATTGCTGCTTTTGCTGCCATGGAGCGAAGCATTAGGCGGGGTTCGCGTTGAATCACGGGATTTCGCAAATCCCCGTCCACTTCCGCAGCCAGCGCCGGCGATGCTTCGTCGTAAGCCTCCGCGCGCAGCCGACCGAGGCGGGCTTCGAGCGCTCCCACGGGATCGTTCAAGCGACGGAACCCGCTCTCCGCATCCGCGTAAAGCGGGATGGCTCGGGGCCAGTTGTAAAGCATGGCCAGCCTGTCGGCCTCAGTGAGCGTCGTTTGCGGCTGGCTAGGCGCGGCCCTTGTTAGGAGAGAGAGTGAGAAGAGAAGTGTGAAGACGGCAGGAAAGGAAGATCTGCTCGCTCGCATCGTCCGACTCCGCTGAACTGGGCGTCTTTCACGTCCAGGGGTATCCACGAGTTGGGCGCGGCAGCCCCCCTTCGTGGTTTACCCGCAGTGGCGAGAGTCAACAAGCTCCGCGTTGCGAGCCGCGCATCACGTTCGGAGAAAGGAGTATCAGTTCTTCATCGTGTTCTGAATGCTTGAGAAACAGTCCGATTCGATAATTAGTTTAACCGCCGGCGCCAAGTGCTCCATCGCGCGCTTGTTGGCCGCGAGCAGGCGGTACGTCTCTAGAGGCGACCCGAGCGCGATCCTCAGTGCCTTGCCGCCCTCCAGCGCTCCTTTTGAGTCCAGCGCCGGGTTGAAGTCGGGCATTTGTGTGTCAAGGGAATCGGAAACGACGCGGAGGACGGCGGTGGGAATTCCCGTTCGCGCAGCAGCGGCCAGGATAGGGTAACTCTCCATGTCCACAGCCTCCGCACCGGATTTCGCCAAGGCGAGCCTGTCAGCTTTGGTCGTCGCGATCCGCGGTGACGTAATGCCAATTGCGGTCTCGACCGCGATGCCATGCTGCTGAAGACTTCTCAAGACACCTTCCGTAAGCATCGGCGAGCATTGGAGTGGCGGAGCCTTATTAGGACTGGCGGAAAGACACTCCTTGTAAGCGACGATGCGTTGTGCTGGCAAGCCTTCACTTAGCCCGCCGCAGAGCCCGATCACCACGATGGCATCCGGCTTTTCCGCCAGGGGTGAGCCGCCGCGCGCGCCCCCGCTCGCCATGCCTAGAACTGCATCTGCCGTCGCCTCGGCATTGCCTGTGCCCATGCCGGTAATGATCACGGCGAAGCGCTCGCCGTCGTGCTCAATGATGACGCCGGTCGAGCCCTGGGCGGGGGCGGCGTTGCGACCCGCCAGTACCAGGACGGGCTGAGCCTCCATCTTGGAAGCCGCAAAGACGTAGACGAGGGGCATACACCCTTTGTAAGCAACTACCCGAACTTGGTCAAGGTGAATTGGAGCTACTGCGGCTGCGATCTGTGAAAGCTGATCTGCGTCGCTCGGGTCGGGTAGTGTACTGTGCTCCTACCCTCGTTCTCAACTTGGTCCCCTTGCGGGGACGCCAGACTGAGGTGAGAGCAATTCTAGAGCCCCTGCACCACCTCCAAAGCTCTTTCCATTTGAGAGTCCCGCCCCTCCCTCAGAGCTCCGTATGACAGTTGGATCTCTTCGTCTGGGGTGACGCCCTTGCCTTCCAAGACGGTTTCCTGCCAAGTCAGATAGTTGGCAACGGGCAATCCTAATATGTAACCCTGACCCACTTTGAACGCGCTGCCGCTCAGTAGGCGGCCCGCGGTCCTAGTGCCAACGATCTTCGCGAGTCTGTTCTCCGCTGCGAACCCCGCAACGATCTCAGCTGCGCTGGCCGAGTGCTGGTTGACCAGAAGCACGACGCGCCCGTGAAACGGTTGCGGCCCCAGTCCTTCCGTAACCACTACGATCGATTTATCAACAAAGCCATAGCGCAGCGCGAGCCAGATCAGTTTAGCCTTGCGGGACGGTATTCTGCCGAACCGCGGCAAACGTTCCTTATCATAGCCACGGACCAACCTCCGTCGGGTGAGGCTGAAACCGACCGGAACCTTGTCCGGTGTCAGGTAACTCATGAGGCGGAGACCCCCAATGCCCCCGCCGGTGTTCCCTCTGAGATCAACAATCAACCGATCGAATTGCCGGGCTTGCTCGACGGCATCGTCAATGGCCCGGGCCAGGTCGACTCCAATCAAGCCCGGGAACATCGTGATCTTCAACACACCGATGCCAGCGGAAACAGCCGAAAACGACACTGGTCGCGGCTGGCTTATGGGCCGCTTCTTTGACCTCGGTGGAGGTACGTACAGCGAAAGCGCAACTTCCTTCGAGTCGCGTTTCAACACGACGATTTCAGTACGGTCGCCCATCTTGAACACCGGCGCTCCGGGGGGAACGAGGTCTCGCCCCGAAACCCGTAGGAGAACATCGCCCGGTTGCAAGCCGGCCGCCTGGGCGGGCCCACCCTCATGCACATCCTGAAAGATCCACTTCTCGGAGTCACCAACACTGCCCCGTTGAAAAGTAGCGTTAATTGCATGACGTGCCGGGATACTACGCGAGCTCTGATGGAAAAAACCCGTATGGCTGGTCTTCAGTTCCGAAACCAGCCCATGCACCTCGTGTTCGAAGTCCTCTTGCCCCGCGCTATCGAGTATCCGGTGGCGTTGGCCTTCTACAAGTGCCTGCCAGTTCACACCGTTAAGACTCGGATCGAAATGCTTCTTCTCGACGAGCCTGACGACCTTGTCGAGTATCTTCTCTCTGTCTTGACGATTAAGACTCATGGCTTTGTAGAGAGTGAGGCGACGGTGCTGGCCCCTTCGCCGATCATGACGAAACCTGCCCAATAATAGGGCAAAGCGCTGCGCCCATACTTCTCTAAGAAGTCCACCTTTGCTTCGCGCAATGCCGAAGCCTTATCTTGGCCATCGCCCAAATGCCGGTAGAAATACTGCATAAGGGAATTTGTAGCATTGTCCTGGGCCTCCCACAAAGTGGCCACTACCGCCCTGGCTCCAGCGAATATGAATGACTGGGCGAGGTTGTTAACCCCTTCTTCGCCTTCCAGTCTTCCAACTCCCGTGTCACACGCGGAGAGCGTGACCAAGTCCGCATTCAGCGGCAGCCAGGCAATCTCACGTTCTTGCAGCAGTCCATCTCCGAACTTGCCGTCCCTCCCTAACACCAGAGCGGCGCGTTGCGGATACTGCGAACTCGGGATAGCGTGAACCGCGAGATGGATGATCTTGAAATCGCCCAGGGGCAGCGATTGGAAGGCGCCTTCGGTAGCATCCTTGCCGAGCAAGACCACGCTGTTCTTGCCTCCGATCTGTCTCTCGGCCGCGATTACTTCCTCGCCGCTCTCCGGTAGGTTCGGCAACGGGAGGCCGGTCAGGTCGTGCAGCCCCCGTAGGATCTTCCCCGGAATCGTGCTCTCGCCACCGAGCTTCGCGAGCAACCCATCGTCCTTCTGATAGATGACGTCGCCGACGCCCAGAAAGGCTCGGGCAGGGAGCACCGGGCGCCGTTCCGTTCTTAACACTTCCAGCACTGTTGCTGAAGGTGAGTAGCTCACCGTGCGGGACGCAAAGAGATAGTGCCCGTTGCCGTCCTGCAGCGAATCGAACGGAAGCAAATGAAGCTTACCGTCGGGAACGATGACGAGACGGGCAGCGTCGAAGCGATGTAGAACCGGCGCAACGAGAAGAGTGTAAATCTGTCTCGATGTTTCGGAGCTGGGCTGTTTTGCTTCGATTTGCGCCAGATAGCGATCCGTCAGATCTTCGATCTCTCTTCGGCTTGTGGGTAAGACCTCGACGCTCGCTTGCTCTCGGGTGAGCAGCACGCAAAAGGACTGGCTGTCGTCCAGCACATACTCGACCAGCAATTCATCGTCCCGTAAACTGCCCTGCACGGTGCTCAAATCCGCTGGTTTCGTGAACGAAGTGGGTGCCAGTCGTTTCAGGGACTCAGTTAGGTAAGCCAGACGTTCGTCTTGCTCCTCGAGGTCTTCCAGGAGCCGATTACGCTCGTCAGCACTTTGGGAGCGCATCAATCGCAACTGCAAGAGTGAGATGCTGTTCTCGATGCCGACGGCGCCTGAAGGTTCGTGTGAGGTGATTGCTCGATGTGATCTCAGGATGTCAGCAGCTGTCCGTCCGCGGGCGCGTTCAAGTATTTCGAATGCTTGTCGCACATCGTGATTTTCCACGGCGAGTCGGAAGTGCCCCAGATAAGTCGCACTCATCGCTGCCAGGAGGGAGCTCTTGGAATACGAACCCGGCATGTCGACCAGCAGGCCGTCAATTACGTCTTCCGCCTGCGCGTAAAGAGAATCAGCCGCCCGAAGCTGACCCTGCTGCGCCTTCAGATCGGCCAAGCTGGTCAAATTGCGGGGAATGTAGTACCGGTCGCCGACGCGTTGGCTCGCTTCCAATCCCATCGAAAGGCGCGCCTCCGCAGTCCTGAAATCTCCTTGCTGCTGGTAAATCGGGGCGAGTTCAAACATTGTGTCAGCGACCATCCGGTAGAACTTCAAACTGTTCGCCAGCGCGCCGGCAGCCTCCAGGGACTCTACGGCTTTTGCCTGATCGTTTTCACGGCGAAACAACTTGCCAAGGAGAATCAGGCAATCTGCCTCATGTCCCCGCTTATCTTCTCGTTTCGCCTCCGCGAGCGCCTTCTCGAGAATGGTCCTTGCTTCCCCCGGCCGGTTCAGGGCAAGCAAGGCGTCGCCTTTGCCTTCGTAAGCCATGAACGGAAAGCCCGCGTCTGTGGTTTCCGAGGCCAGCCTTATGGCCCGGTCGAAGAACTGTAGGGCCTCCTCTTGGCGACGGATTTCGTTGAGCCCGTTGCCGATCAGCTCCAAATACCGAATCTGCCCTCCGATGTCTCCACTGGACATCGCGGAGAGGAGCGCTGCCCCGACCATCCGTCCTGCTTTCCAGCTGTCCCCTTCAAGAAATGAGATGAGCCCCAATTCGCCTTCGGCCCGAGCCTCCCACTGCTTCTTTCCGAGACGCTTGGCCAGGCCCCGGGCATCTCCCCACGCGCGCTTGGCCGACGAAGGGTCAATCTCAATGTCT
>Ga0335077_10005552_pt1 | contig 15482 bp, 16 predicted proteins | sample Lox_Sample_31_FD_207151 | JGI IMG/M metagenome (GOLD analysis project Ga0335077, IMG submission 207151) | Soil microbial communities from Loxahatchee National Wildlife Refuge, Florida, United States - Lox_Sample_3.1 | ecosystem: Environmental > Terrestrial > Soil > Wetlands | place: USA... | reverse complement strand
TTATGAATGTCCATTCGATCTCCCGGATTGATGTGATTGCTCAGCACAATCAGCATCTCCGGTTCTGGTCGAATGGACAACCTGTTGAAAGATCACAGCTAGTGGTTAAGGCTCCCCAAAATCTTTCCTATCCTGAGGGCATCACTTCGGTGAAGTACTAGTAGCCACTTGTCCGGTTATCCGACTAATCAGGACTTAGGCCGCCGCCGACCAGCGCGACAATCTCGTAGGGCCCGAGTCTTGCCTCAGCCGCGCGAACGCGGAGCACGACGCGGAGGATAGATCTGGAGAAAGCAATCGTTTGCATCAAAAGGACGAATTAGACACGTCCGGGTGCCCCTGCTAGCCTTTCTCACAGGCGCCATTGAAACTCAACGGCGGAGCCGCCTCGCTGCGGGAATTGTCCATGATCTTCGCGTTCCAAGACCGCGAACTGGCCTTACAGGATCCTAGGGAATCCGTGTGGGCCGGCCGGCTTCATGCGGAAGCCGGTGTCGCTTCCGCGGAACTCGGCGCGGCGCGCGGCATATCGTTGCCTGCTCGCAAATTTCTGGGAGAGCTGGCGCGAACCGCTCTCCAGCCCTCCGCCATAGCCCTTGTGCTTGTCGGAGCGTCGCTGGCCTCCACTCTTCTACTGCGAAGTCTCTTCCCGTATCCGTTTCTTTTCCTTTTTTTTGCGGCTGTGATGGCGAGCGCGTGGATTGGCGGGACGGCCTCGGGACTTCTGGCCGTCCTCCTTTCGACGCTGGCGGTGGATTATTACTTCGTTACACCGTTCAATTCCTTTGCAATCAATCCTACCGACGGCACCTACTTCGTGGCGTTCGTCGCGTGCGCCGTTGTGGCCAGTTGGGTGAGCTCGTCCAAGAAGAAAAGCGAGGAGGCGCTCGTGGCCGCGCGGGACCAGCTCGAGATGCGCGTGGCCGAACGCACCGCGGAGCTCCGACAATCGAACGCCGAGTTGCGCAACATCCTCAAGGAGCACAAGAAAGCGCAGGAGGCTCTCGGGAACACGCAGGCGGAGCTTGCCCATCTTTCCCGTGTGACGGCGATGGGGGAGCTCACCTCGTCGATCGCGCATGAGGTCAATCAGCCTCTCACGGCCGTGGTGACCTACGGGCATGCATGCCTGGAATGGCTTTCCGCGGATCCGCCGAATCTCGACGAAGCTCGCCTGGCGGCGCACGGGATCATCCGCGACGGAACGCGCGCCGGCGCCGTGATCGGCCGCATCCGGTCCCTGTTCAAGAAAGAAGCTCCCGCGATCGACTGGCTTTGCATGAACGACGTCATACGGGAGCTGACCGTTCTCCTGCGTGACGAAGCGCTAAGGCATCGAGTTTCCCTGAAAACGGAACTCGCTCCCGGTCTGCCCCGCGTGCGGGGAGACCGCGTTCAGTTGCAGCAGGTGGTGCTAAACTTGGTCATGAACGGCATGGATGCGATGAAGGCGGTCACCGGCGTTCCACGTGAAATCCTGATCCGCACCGGCCGGGAGAACCCGACCGGCGTGGGGATCACCGTGGAGGACTGCGGCATCGGGCTGACCCCCGAAACCGCCGAGAGGATTTTCCAGCCGTTCTTCAGCACGAAACCGCAAGGCATCGGCATGGGTTTGTCGATCAGCCGGTCGATCATCGAATCGCACGCCGGGCGGCTATGGGCCTCGCCTCGTCCTGCGGGTGGCGCCGTGTTTCACTTTACGATCCCCGCCGGCTCGTAGATGGCCACGCCTGATTCCGGCTCGATCGTGTTCGTGATCGATGACGATGCGTCGATCCGCGACGCCGTCCAGACCCTTCTGAAATCCGTCGGATTGCGCTCCGCCGTCTTCTCTTCCACGGAGGATTTTCTTCGCGAGACGCGGCCGGAAATTCCCAGCTGCCTCATCCTCGATGTGAGGCTGCCCGGCATGAGCGGGCTCGAATTTCAGGAAGAGCTCGAAAGGCTCGGCGTGCGCATTCCCATCGTCTTCGTCACCGGGCACGGCGACATTCCGATGACTTCGCGCGCCATCAAGGCCGGCGCGGTCGAATTCCTCACGAAGCCCTTCCAGAAACAGGAGCTCCTGGAAGCCGTCCGGCAGGCGCTTGAGCGCGATCGCTCGATGCGTGAAGATCAAACCGGCATTTCCAGACTGCGAACTCGATACGAGAGCCTCACCGATCGGGAGCGCGAGGTGATGGCGCTGGTGGTGACCGGACTGATGAACAAGGAAGTGGCCGCGAAACTCGGCATCAGCGAGATCACCGTCAAGGTTCATCGCGGCCACGCCATGCGCAAGATGAAAGCCGACTCGCTCGCGGATCTCGTGCGCATGGCCGAGCGCCTGAAACCGCAGCCCCGCAAATAGGCTCTTCTGTTCCATCGCTCATACCTATACCAACGGATAATTGTCCTGCTGCTGGCTCGCTGTTACTGTTGGTCATGGAGCCATCCTCAATAATCTGTTCTTCCGATCACGAGTCAGCTTCGTTGTCTCGCGAGCGCCTCACCGACTGGACCAGCGAAAACTTCGACCTGGCGCAGCTTAATCGGATCGCGGGCCGCATGTCGCTCGCCGCGCCGCTGCTTGACGTGCTCGGCGATGTCGTCGAATTCGTGACCGCCTTCGTGAAATGCGACTCGTGCATGGTGTACGTCGTCGAAGACGAGGACCTCGTCCTAAGAGCCTCGAAGAATCCTCATCCGGAAGTCGTCAATCGTCTGAAAATGAAACTGGGGCAAGGCATCACCGGCTGGGTGGCGCAGCATCGCGAACCCGTGGTCGTGGTGCGCAGCGCATACGAAGATCCCCGCTTCAAGCTCTTCAACGAGCTCCCGGAGGACCGCTTCGAAGCCTTCCTCTCGATCCCCATCGTCAGCGGCGGGCGGCTGGTTGGCGTGATCAACGTACAGAATCGCGCCGAGCATTCCTACAGCAAGCGCGAGATCAGTTTGATCGCGACACTGGGTTTTCTCGTCGGCTCCGAGGTCGAGCGGGCGCGTCTCGAGAGCGCCAACCTGCAACTTTCCGGCCAGCTGGAAGCCCGAAAACTGATCGAGCGCGCCAAGGGCATTCTCCAGCGCGATTTGCAGCTCAGCGAGGAAGACGCCTATCTCACTTTGCAGCGGGAAAGCCGCCAGCGGCGCAAATCAATGAAGGAAGTGGCCGAGGCGATCCTGCTCGGTGAAGATTTGAAGCGCAAGCGATGAACAGTTGCCGCATTGCCGCAATTTGAATTAGAAATTCGGATTGCCGCAATCAGGAGTTTGAGTTGGACTTTGGAACACGGGTCGCGCAAACTCCGGGCCGAATCAGAAGTGGCCGTGCAATGCCTCCGCGTTCTCCTCTCCAAGCCGAGGGGAAAACCTGCAGCCCGTTTCTGCTCCGTAGGACTTCCGTAGGGCACTCCGTCGTGTCCGTTTCATAAAAAATTTAGCTTCCAGCAAGGCCGGAAATTGAGCCGCTACCTGGGCGGGTGTCTATCGGTATCGTTCGGCGCCACCGATGTTCGCCGGATGGCTTTGCAAGCTGGAGGAGATTCGAATGGATCAGAGAACGATTCTAGTCGAACTGATACTCGCAGGCTTCTTTGCGGTCGCCTGCATACGCACCAGCGTTCCCGCCGTTCACGACGGCGCCATGCATTTCGGCGACCTGTTGCGGCTTCCCGGACGTTTCGAGAGGCTTCGCCGCTCGAGGTGGCAGTGGTTTTCGATGGTCGCGCTGCTCCTGGTGATTCGGCTACAGATGGGCGCGCCTCTCATTCTCGAGCTGACCGTTTTGCTCCAGTTCATCGTGTTCGTTGCGTTGCCGACCCGGGCGGATGCGCCCGTCAGGACGCGCGGAAAATGAAGCCATTGTGGGAGGCGGGCGACTTCCTCCGCCGAGTGCGAGCGCGGATGCGCTTCGGCAAGTTGTCGCGGGCGCCTCTCCGGCTGTTGCGCTTGGAAGTGCGCGGCGAGGCCGCCGAGTGCGAGTGGCTGGCCCGTCCAGCGGATATATGGGCCGCGACGCTTCCCCGGCCGGTGCGCGAGCGTGACGCATCGCTGCAAGCGTTGCAGGACGCCATCGCTGTCCGGGAGATGCTGTTCGACACGCTCTCGGAAGTCCGAACGGCGGACCTTCGGGCGTTTCGCCAGTCAGCGCGCGAGCCGCCCGAGTTGATCATCATCGGGAGCGCCACCCGGGAGGAACCTTCGGTGTCGAGAGTGGCGTCCCCGGCGATGCGAGCGAAGTTATACGGCTTCCGGTTCCGGCTCGACGACGGAATCCTGGAGCCGCTCGAAGTGGAAGACGGTGGTTTGCAACTCGTAATCAGCGCGTGACCCACTCGGGTCGAGGAGGCAGTTCTTATGGCAGCAAACAAATCACAGGGAAGTTACTACACGCTGTTTCTTGCGGCGGCGACCGTGTTCTGCGCGGGTATCTACGAGTATTCCGGCGGAATGGGGAAGCTGTTGTTGGTGGTCGGGGCGGCCGGTCTCGTCGGCAGTCTTGTCGGAATGATGAGCATCAAGTCGCTCGAGGGCCGGACGGCGCTGAAGCCATCGCCCGGAATCATGAAACTTGTCGGCGCGGGCGTATGCGCTCTCGGATGGCTTATTACGCTGTTCGGAATGCACCTCACTCCCAGCGTCGGCGGGCGCATCGCCCTCTCGCTGGTGGGCATCGGAGTCACTCTCTTCGGGATCATTGTCGTTTTACCCGCGGCTTTCAACAAGAACGCCGTGTGGAAAAGCTGAATGGACCGGCCATACAGCGGCAACCAAAACTATCATGGAGCGCACACGATGACATTTATCAGACGATGTTCATTTCTACTTTGTATTCTGGCAATGGTCCTCGCGATGGGCGCAGTGGCCCACGCGCAGGCGCCGGCTGCGGCTCCCGCCGCGGCTGCACCTCCTCCGTCAGCGGCAACGGCTGAACTCGCGGCCGCCGCAGCGAAGGCGCCCGCGGTAGCGGATCTCGCAAAGGGCGACCCGGGCGGCGCCATCACCGGCACGATCAACGACGTGCCGGTATCCGATTCGACCAAGGGCTTGACGCTGCCCGACACGGCGAACCAGATTGGGCAGAACAAGATCGCCATCAACTTTGTCTGGACGCTCGTCACGGGCTACCTCGTCATGTTCATGCAGGCGGGGTTCGCGATGGTCGAATCCGGCCTGTGCCGCGTGAAGAACGCCAACCACACGTACATGATGAACTTCATGGTGTACGCGTGCGGGTTGTTCGCCTACTGGTTGATGGGCTTCGCCATCCAGATGGGCGGTGCGGCGGGCAACGGGAACTTGGGCGGCCTCCAGTCTCTTACGGGCGAGCACACGATGTCGCTCTTCGGAAAGACTTGGGGCCTCTTCGGTGCGGCCGGGTTCCTGTTGTCAGGGCACACGTACGACGTGGGCGTGATGGTGATCTTCCTGTTTGAAATGGTGTTCATGGACACCGCTCTCACGATCGTCACCGGCGCGTGCGCGGAGCGATGGAAATTCCTCGCATTCTGCGTCTCTTCCACGATCATGGGCGCGATCACCTATCCGCTGTACGGCAACTGGGCTTGGGGCGGCGGCTGGCTCTCGCAACTGGGCGTCAACAACCAGCTCGGCAAGGGCTACTGCGACTTCGCCGGTTCCGGCGTTGTGCACGCGGTCGGCGGAATCACGGCGCTTGCCGTTTCCATGATCGTCGGCCCGCGGATCGGCAAGTTTAATCGCGATGGCTCGAGCAATCCGATTATCGGCCACGATGTCTCGGCCGTACTGATCGGCTGCTTCATCCTCGCGTTCGGCTGGTTCGGATTCAACCCCGGCAGCACGCTCGGCGCTTCCGCAGCCGGTAACCTCCGCATCGGCACGATTGCGGTGGACACCATGCTCGCCGGGTGTACAGGAACATTCGGCGCCATGCTGTTTATGTGGATGAAGAATGGCAAGGTCGACGCTTCGATGAGTGGCAACGGTCTGCTGGCAGGGCTGGTCGCGATTACCGCGCCCAGCGGCTTCGTCAGCTCGGTCGGGGCCTGCATCATCGGCGTTGTTGCCGGAGTCCTGGTCGTTTTGAGCTGCTCCTTCGTTGAGAACGTCATGAAGGTCGACGATCCAGTCGGCGCCATCTCCGTGCACGGCACCTGCGGCTTGTGGGGCGTGCTCTCGGTCGGGCTCCTTGCGGACGGCACGAGCAACTACGGAGGATCGTGGAACGGGATAACAGGCTCGGTCACCGGATTGTTCTATGGTGATGCGAGCCAGCTGGCAGCGCAGCTCGTGGGTATCTCCACGTTGCTCGGCTTCGTGTTCACGCTCAGCTTCCTCATCAACCTGGGGGTCGAAGTTTTCGTCGGCCAGCGGGTTTCGGTGGAAACGGAGGTGGCAGGTCTGGATCTTCCGGAAATGGGACAGCTCGGTTACCCCGAGTTCGTCTTCAAGGCGGAGCCGGGCTTCATCATGCACGCTAACGAGGAGGCGATGGCCGCCTAGCTCGGTTCAGCTATGGAAACGCGACGGCGGCAGGGCGCGAATCGATTCGCGCTCTGCCGCTGATCGCACGCATGGCTCCATAGCGCAACCAGCCGGGCGCCGCTACCACCATGAACGACACAACCGAAACCAACCTCGTCCCGGCAAGCCAGGTCCCCGCGGAATCGCTCAGCGCGCCCGCTCCCTCGCTCTCTCTCGCCGCCATTCCCGCTCCGGCGCAGGGCCTCGTACTGCGAATGTTCGCCAATCCCAATGTGCTCGCGAAAGAAGAAAAGGTGGATCTCGTCCGGCAATTGCGTGATTGCGTCGCGCTGAACCCGGAAGTTTCGGATTTGCGCGTCGTCTACGGCATGGCGCTATGCGTCAATCTCGATGTGCACGCGGCGATGGACGAGCTCGGCGAAGCCGTGGCGCTCGATCCCGATAGCTTCATCGCCCACCTGAAGGCGGGCGAACTCTGGATGCGCCTTCGCGTCTGCACGAAAGCGCAGGACCATACGAACCTGGCCACCACGCTCGCGAAAAACATGGCCCAGGCGGAAATGGCTCGCCGCCAGGCCACCACAATTCGGACCATGCTGCGCGAAGGAATCGAACGCGACGGCTACAGAACTCCATGGTTCTCGATCGGCCGTCTTCGCCGGCTCTGGTCGCGAAACCGTGGCAAGTCCGAAGCCCTCGCTACGATGGACGTCAGCTAGACATGCAACCGGCCCTTCAGCTGGCGCTGTTGCTCGCGCTTTTGATTCCTGCGTGCAAGCTGGCTGCTTCCGTTTGTGGCCGGCTCGGAATTCCTCCGATCCTGGGAGAGCTCTTCGTCGGCGTCGTGCTCGGCCCGGGCGCCCTCAACCTCCTGCACTGGCATCTGTTTCACGGCGGCGAGGCCACCGGCGCGCTCATGCTTCTCGCGCAGATCGGCGCCTTGATCCTGATGTTCATCGCGGGCATCGAGACGGATATCGACCGCATGCGCGAGGCCAGCGTCACCGCCTTCGTCGTCGCGCTCTCCGGCGTGATCTGGCCTTTCCTGCTCGGCGCGGGCGTCGGCCACATTCTCGGCCTCTCCTGGACCACATCCTGTTTTCTCGGCGGCGCCTTGACCGCCACCAGCGTCTCCATTTCCGCGCGCACTCTCATGGACGCCGGCCGCATGGCCTCCCCCGAAGGCACCATCATCCTCGGAGCCGCCGTTATCGACGACGTCATGGGCCTCTTCGTCCTCGCGTTTCTCGCCGCGTCCACCACGGTGAAGGGCCAAGCCTTCGGCCTCGCGTCGATAACGAGCGAATGGCTGCAATCACGGATCGCTCCCGCCGCCGCGCACCCGCTCGTCATCCAGATGCTGATGATCAGCATCAGCGTCACTCTGTTTTTCGTCCTCGGATACGTCGCCGCCAAGCGCTGGCTCGATCCCTTGATCTTGCAACTCCGCAAGCTGTCTGCCACCGAGGCGGTTCCCGCGTGCATCCTCGCGCTCGTCCTGATCTACGCGATCTCCGCCGAGTGGATGGGCAGCGTCGCCGGCATCACCGGAGCGTACCTGCTCGGATTCGTCTTCGCCGGATCGCAGTACAAGGCGGACGTGGAGCGCAGCTTCTACGCGATCGGCCACGGCCTTCTGATCCCGCTCTTCTTCGTGGCCATCGGCCTCTCGAGCGACTATCGCGCCATCTCCGGCCACTGGATGCTGATGCTGCTAATCCTTGTCGTCGCGATCGTCGGCAAGGTCGTGGGATGCGGGCTGGCGGCGCTCGCCTCGGGCATGGACTATGTCCGCAGCCTCCGGATAGGTTGCGGCATGGTGTCACGCGGTGAGGTCGGCCTGATCGTCACGGCGATGGGCGCCAGCACGGGCATCTTCGGCAAGACGGAAGTGGCCGTCATGGTCGCCGTCGTCCTGCTTACCACGATCCTCACGCCGATCGCCCTGCGCGGCGCGTTTCATCTGAAGTCTCAGCAGGATATCGAAGAGGAGCTGTTGAGCCCGGAGCCGAATTTCCCGGCCATCAGCAACAGTGCGTCTTTGGCAGCCAACGCGGAGCCTCCCGGGACAAACGCCCCGCCCCACAAGTCTAGTTTCATGGTGGCGACTCCTCCCGTGGCGACCCTGCACTTTTTGAACGCCAAAGACGCCGCGTCCAACCTGAAGTAGGAATATGGCCAACCGGCAAATGAGGATTCCATATTAATCCCGGCGACCAACTCGATCACTACCGCATTGACGGCGTCGTTTCCCGCAGCGACGTGGCCACGGTTTACCGTGCCACCGACACCCGGACAGGCCGGCAAGTAGCCATCAAGCTTCCACACCCCGAGATGGAAGGTGATCAGGTTTTCTTCGAGCGTTTTCAGCGCGAGCAGGATATAGGCAGACATTTCGATCATCCCGGCGTCATGAAGGTGATCGCCGACGATCACCGCACCCAGAACTACATGGTGATGGAGTGGGCTGACGGCAAGCTCTTGCGCCAGATTCTCAGCGAAGGGAGGACACTCTCGCCGGAGCGCGCGCGCAAGATCGCACTCGGCATTTGCCAAGCTCTCGCTTACATACACAACCATGGAATCGTGCACCGTGATCTCAAACCGGAGCACGTCATGGTCGATGCCCAGGACCACACGAAACTTGTCGACTTTGGTCTCGCGGGACAAACCGGCGCGCGGCGGATTACCTTTGCGAAGCTCTCCCAGGTCGTCAGTTCACCCGAATACATTTCCCCCGAGCAGGTAAAAGGAAAGCGCGGCGACGCCCGCAGCGATCTCTATGCCGTCGGAGTGATGCTCTACGAAATGGCGACCGGAGAAGCCCCGTTTCAAGGGTCCGATGCTTTCGCCATTATGAATGACCGGCTCCTGAGCAACCCCATTCCCCCGCGCGAAATCGATCCATCCATCTCGCCTCAGTTGCAGGAAGTGATCTACAGAGCCCTGGAGCGAGAGCCCCAGTACCGCTATGCGAGTGCCCACGATTTCGCGTTCGATCTCGAGCATCTCGACCATGTCGGCGTCGCCGAGCGTCCCGAACTGAAGAACTGGAAGAGGCCTCGCACCGCGGCGACTCGAAAAATCCTCGCATACGCAGCGATGATATTGGTCCCGCTTCTCATTTTTGGGCTGTTGCTCTATTTCGCGCGGCGCTAGGTTCGCAAATTGTCGGCGAAACCGCTAACCGTCTGAGCCAGCAGCGACAATCGGACAAGTGGGTTCCAGTACGAACTTGCCCGGTAATCCGACTCATCGGGCACTAGGCATTGGTCGCGTTGAAAAAGAATACTTGAAAGATTTTGATCCACTACTTCTTCGTCTTTTTCCCAATGGGCAGCTTCACTTCTCTACCCCTGTCGTCGAGAATGTAGGCGTCCTTCCCTTCGATGGCAATCTTAGTTTTTGCATTCACCGTGACATCAGGCGCACGGTTCTTGCTGTGCTGACCGGGCCACGGTGCCTTAACCGCTGGGTTGTAGGCATAGTCGAGGACATAAATCATATCGTCGGTCTCGATCGTGTAGTGCCGGATGTTGGTATCACCCCAAGCCGCAGCCGACACAATCGTTTCGGAGACATCAGTTACCTTCGCTTCTTTCCATTCCCTCGTCTTTGCGAAAGATACATTCGTTATCGAGATCGTCACCAGCAACAGAAGGCCGATTCTTTTCATGGGTGCTCCTCCGCGGACTATAGTGCGATTTCCGTCGTCGCCTACCTACCGCACTCTCGGAAGATTGAGAACGAAAAAGTAGCGCCCCAAATTCACTACCGGAACTAGCTCGGAAGACTGGCTGCTATTGCCTCGTCCGGCGAGGTGAACACGTAGGGAAGCCACAAGTCGGGGCGCGGCAAGTTTCCGAGAGCCCGAAACATGACGCCCGGACTCAGATAGCCGCCTTCGGAAGAGTAGCGCAGCCGAGCGCAAGAGCGGCATTGCCAACTAACACTCCTGACTCTGTTCGACCATCCCGAAAAGCTGTCCCACTCCCAGCCATAGACATGGCGGCGCGGCGTGTTGCAGTAGGAACAGACCAGCAACAGGGAACGCCCGCCGTTCCGTGGCAACATCTGCCAAACAATACGCAGAACTGTGGCGCACCCATCGATTCGCTTCAACTCCACATGGTTGTCGGAAGCGCGAGAGTCGTGAGGATCAAAGTAGCGAGCCAACCGCACGACTTCTTTAATTTCGCGGTCCCGCGCGTCCCTCCATACCAACAGATACGGGATCCCTCGCGGATCGTCGAGGCAACGTCGCACAAGCCACGCCGGGATGACGGGCATCTCCTCGCAGTTGAGTCTCGCCCAGAAACCAAGGAAATGGCCGTCCCATCCCCGCCCCTGTTGTCTCTGCTCCACCGTCTAATCCCCGTGATTATTCTTTCCAGCAAAATCCCAGTTAGGAGGGGCATGTTCAAAGAAAGCGTCAAGGTCCGCACGCCTAAATCTCCACCGATTTCCGATGATTTTTCCCTGGATTTCGCCTCGTCTTACGTATTCTCGAACGGTTCGCGTGCTTAGGCGCAACACTTCCGCCGCCTCCGCGAGTGTCAAAAGCCGATCTCCGATGGCGGGGGCCTTCGCAGCCATTTCCTTCGTAGTCTTCATTGCACCCTGCCTCTGGCTTCCCAGCGTTCGAGCCACGCCCGATAGTCTTCGCCGCACTTCGGCGGGTGAATCCTCACTCCCGGCGCTACCTCATAGCACCCTGCGCAGTCAGGTGAGCCACACGTCGGCACGGCAACGGGATTCTGAGCCTCGCAACCGTCGTTCGCTGTCCCTTGCGGTGTTGACGGCGTTCTGTGGGATGGGACACTCTTCCCAGCAGCCAACACATTCAACGCCAGCGCCTTAAGGCTAGTCGAGGTCGTCTGTCCCATTGTCCCCGCCCTACATAGTGGGACGGTGGGACACCTCTCCAAAACTGTCCCCCGTCCACTTTTTCCGCAACCTGTGAGCCGCAGACTTTGAAATACCCAGTTCCTCGGCAACGTCTCGCACAGACATGCCTTCGGAGTAGAGCGCGATGGCCTGTTGCGCCTTCGCATCTTCCAGTTCCTTCAATGTCCAGACGGCACGCCCGTCCGCGCCCGCCTCCATTTGCACCTCAAAGGGCTTGGCAGCGTCGCCTAGCATCCCGCGCGTCTTCTCAAAGTGAATCTCACAGCGCAAGCCTTCGGTAGGATTGTAGTTTGCCGGATGTTTGAGCGTGAACACGGTATCGAGTAAGTCCTCACGTCGCGATGTGCCACGCTGTGCGAAATTCTTGCCCGCATGGTGAATAAAGAGCACCGAAATTCCGCGTCGCCGTAGGGCGAGCGCCCACTCTTGTACCGGCAGCCAGCCTTCACCCTCGTTCTCTCTCCCGTAGCGGCAGAGTGCCGAAAGATTGTCCAGCACGAGGAGAGCAATCCCCTCAAGGTGTGGCTCTACAAGCCGCTGGCCTTCTGGCGTCGCGAGGTCTGGTATCGGGCGCTGCTGTACATCTGGGGTAATAAACTGGAGCGAGCGGGGCGCGGGTTTAACGCCATCCAAGCCCGCAAGGATCATGGCGCTTCTTTGCTGTAGCGTCTTCGCGGGAAGCTCACCATCCATGTAAAGCACGCGGCGCGGACGCTGAGCGGTCCACCGCAGGAAGCTCCCGCCGCTGGCCACGGCTGCGGCGATTCCCAGCGCGATATATGTCTTGCCCACTCCTCGGTAGGCATAGAGCATCGCAAGACCTTGTTCCGGGAGAATCGGGTCGAGCAGCATTTCGCGGGGCTTGATCTCCCGCGCGAGCAATTCCTCGACCGTGAGCACGATGAGCGGCCTGTCGGATGCCGTATTTGGTTGTCCCACACATTCTGGCGCGCTCCGAACCAATTCGACGAAACCTTCGCGGGTCCCGCCGTTCTCTACCCACGCGCTCAAATCCTTAGCTCCGGGCAGTTCGAGCACCTTGAGGGATTGCACCTTGCCTGCGAGCGATGCAGCCACTTGTTGGGCGTGCCTCCGACCGGGTTCGTCAGCGTCCGTGATGATGACGATTTGCTTCCCGCGCAGGCAGCCGGAGTAGTCCTCACGCCACTTTCCGGCCCCGCCTGGATTGCAGGTAGCTACGAGACCAATCTTCCGCGCGGTATCAGCGTCCTTCTCGCCCTCCACTACGAGCACCAACTGTGCAGAGAGGACTTCTGGCAGGCGATAAAGCACGCGCCGGGTATCCTTGAGATTCGGAACCCAACCGCCGGACCCCTTTGGCCTGCGCTGGCGGAAGTCTTTCGGCTCCGAGCGCACAACCTGATAAAGCAGCTTGCCCTGTTCGTCTACGTAGTCATATATCGCTACAATCCGCCGCCCGCTGTCGGTGGCTTCGGAAAAAAGCTCACGCGCCTCGATCCCCAGCGCCGCGAGGACGGCTTCTATCGAGCAACCTGCGTGACAGTGAATGAGAATCCTGTCATCGCGCACGTCAATCGAAAGGGACGGATTCCGGTCCCCGTGCGCGGGGCACAATGCCTGCCAGCCGCCCCCGTTGCGCCGCACGCCTTTTAGTCGCCCAAGAATCGCATCCAAGTTCATGGTCGCTCTTCCCGCTCGGCCGTCAGCGAGATTCGACGGCATCGTTTGCGACCCCGGACGGCGAGGGATGATCGGTGCGCAAGAAGGCTTCGAGCGCGCGAACCGGGATTACCGTGCGGCGCCCGATCTTCCGGCCCAGTAGCATCTTCGAGCGGATGTAGTTTTGGATCGTTCGAGGCGAAACGCTGAGCATCTGCGCCGCTTCGCGTATGTCAACGGCGAGCCTTTCGGTTTGTTGCATCATCGTGCTTTCTGAATACCGTAACGGGGCGCACGCAAACAAAGGAGAAATGCCGTGACAAAAGCGGACACGCAATTTCTACGCTGCGCCAGAGGAGGCCTAGTGCGGTACGGAGGTCTTAGAGGAAGTTAGCATTTCCGCGTAGGAGGGCACGATTCCCATCCTCCTGCCCGAGGGGAAGTGAGCGTGGTGCCCAGTTCTTGGCTTTGGACGATACGCTCTTTCTAACGCCCGCAGCCGATCTCCGCATACACCGGTGTCAGCCAGGGGTCTTCTAAGAAGAACCGCCAGGTCGTTCCAGTGTGGCGCGCCAGTTTGCTGTTTCACGAATCGAATCACATTCAAAACGTCCTTTGTCTCTGGTCGCGGCCGCCTCCTCGCTCGGATTGGACCCAGACGGATGGCAATAGAAGGTTCATCCTTGGGTACGGTCCTCATATTCGCAGCCGCAGTCTCAAGCGCCACCGCATAAGCCAAGAGCTCGGAGGTCGGAGGAAAATGAAGCAAGAGGACCCACCTCGACGCGAACGGCTTGTTCAGCCAGTCCACGAACTTCCTCACCGTTACTGCCCTCCGGGTGAGGGTGCGGACCTCTTCTGAGCATTTAGGCACTACCTTAGCCTCGCGCGCTCTACCAGCTAACTTCACCGTGGTCTCAATCAGGCCTAGATGAGCCAGCACGAGAACTTTGAAGGCTTGCTGCTGCTTTCTGCCTCCCCAATTAAGCTTCAAACGTCGGAGTGAGCCGCGTTCAGAATCCGTCTCCAGCCGAAACTGAGGAAGAGGTGCTTGGCGAGTCGAGTTCACCGCCTTGTGCTCATGTTTATCGAAGGTGCGCGTAAGTATGCCGAACGGCTTCTCGGCGTGTCCTCTGTGGTCCGCCATGCTACCTCCCGCGTAGTATCCCGGTCACCGTGTGCGCGGTGGGCAGGGTGGGATGCGCCTGCACATCGGCTCGCGTAGCCTAGCCACAGTTAGATTCTATCACTTGAAGCTTGACGAGTAAACCTGAACAGCTTAGGATATAGGAATGACCCAGACAGAGCTACGGAAGTTCACGAGTTGGCTTGGGAAGCGCAGTTACGCGGCACGCGTCGAACGCCTTGGCGTTGAACGCATCCGCGAAATTGCGCGTCAGAACGGAAAGAAAGGCGGACGGCCGCCGAAGAAGGGTGGCAAGAGATGAACACCGACCTAGTGACGCGGTTGCAGCCTAAAGCCCAGCGAGGGCGCGAGCCTGCCAAGATTCGCGGAGTGTACGAGCGCGAGCCGGGCGTCTGGTACATCCGCTTTGTGGACAGCCAAGGTCGCTATCGCCGCGAAAAGGCAGGCACCAAAGGAGCTGCGATTGACCTTTACCGAAAGCGCAAAACCGAAGCTCTCATGGGAAAGAAGCTCCCGGAGAAGCTCCGGCGCGCAACCGTGACATTTGCCGATATTGCCCGCGATGCGCTGGCCTACTCGAAGGCAAACAAGCTCAGTTACCGGAATGACGCCTGCCGAATGGAAACCCTGCTCCGCTGGTTCCGCGAGTATCCTGCTGACTCGATCACCGCTCAGGACATCGAGCGCCGGTTCGAGCAAGAGAAGTGGTCTCCGGCCACCGTCAACCGCTACCGCGCGCTCCTCTCGCTCACGTACCGTCTGGCAATTCGTAATGGTAAGGTTAAAGACAACCCGGCCCGTCTCGTGCAACACAGGCTCGAAGATAACGCGCGCATCCGCTTCCTTTCTGCCGATGAAGAGACCGCGTTGCGGAAGGCCATCGAAGCCAAGTGCCCGGGACACCTGCCCGAGTTTGTTCTCGGAGTCAATACCGGGCTGCGTCTGAGCGAGCAGTACGGTCTGACGTGGGCGGATGTTTCCATCGCGCGCCGCGTCCTGACGATCCAGCGCAGCAAGAACGGCTCCACGCGGCACGTTCCACTGAATCAGGCTGCGTTGCGTGCGCTCGAAGACATGCGACAGGGAACGGGCGGAGCGGGCTTCGTGTGCAGGGGAGCGCCGGGGCCGCGTCGCTGGTTCGACCCAGCCCTCAAGGATGCCAAGATCACAGGCTTTAGCTGGCACGGTCTCCGCCACACCTTCGCCAGCCGCCTAGTTGTGATGTATCAACACGTTGTTCCGATCGAGGCCGGAACGGGAGATGGGTGGAGCACCGCCGAGGCTAGCATGGGGGCGGTGCCAGTTATAGTCGTGGAGCCAGCGCGGAAGGTGCGCCGCG
>Ga0335077_10005549_pt1 | contig 15488 bp, 16 predicted proteins | sample Lox_Sample_31_FD_207151 | JGI IMG/M metagenome (GOLD analysis project Ga0335077, IMG submission 207151) | Soil microbial communities from Loxahatchee National Wildlife Refuge, Florida, United States - Lox_Sample_3.1 | ecosystem: Environmental > Terrestrial > Soil > Wetlands | place: USA... | reverse complement strand
GAGGTGCTCGAGATCGACAGCCCGGACACCGGCCGCGCGCAGATCATGGGCGCGCGGGACCTCGACGCGAGCTGGCAGTACGGGATCTTCCAGCCGGACTTCTTCTTCGAGCTCGCGGCCCGTGCGCGGGTCTGCTCGGTGACTCGGGAGGAGCTCGCGAGGGGCAAGACCGTCCTCTGCAAGAGCTTCACGCTCTCCTCCATCGTCTACGCCGAGCTCAGCGGGCACGACTGGTTCCGCGAGGACCTGAACGTCCTCGAGGCGAGGGCGCGAGGCGTCCAGTTCGGCGGAGAGGTGATTCCCGACCTCACCGTTTTCGTGGACGTCGCCCCCGCGGTGGCGGCGAGGGAACTCGGCCCGAGGCTCGGCAGCCGCAAGACCGAGGACCTCGAGCGTCAGCAGCGGCTCTACCAGCACGAGCTCTCGAAGCTCCCGGCCGGCAAGGTGAGGGTCCTCCGGGGCGACGGCCCCGCGGAGGCGCTCCTCGCGGAGGCGCTCGAGGCGGTTCGGGCCCTCCCGGAGTAGCCCCGGGCGCGGAGGGACCTCCCCGACCCCCGTCGGAGGGAGCGAAGACCCTTTTCTTGACGGCCCGTCCCGCGGCTGGTGTCGTTCCGGGGGAAGGCCGTCCGAGAGGAGGAGCTCCATGGCGGCTCCCATCGAAGGCGCGGGCATCCCTCCGGTCGAACCTCTCGCCCCCGAGGCGAAGGCCAAGGTCGCCTCGCCTGGCCACTCCGAGGGGGAGGCGGGGGCGGGGAAGGGCGGCTCCCGTCGGCGCCCGGCGCCGGACGCGGCCCAAACCCCGGACATCTCCGACCTCGCCGGCGTCGCTTTCGAGCTCCAGGCGCTCGCCCGCGAGGACCCGGCGCGGTTCCGCGAGGCGATGGCGGCGGTGGCTGCCGCCGTGGACCGGGAGGCCGCACTCGCGCCTCACCCCCACTCGCGCGCCCTCCAGGAACTCGCCGAGAGGTTCCGGGAGGCGGGGCGCAGCGGGACCCTGCCACCGCTCCTTCCGCTGGAAGCCCAGACGGCGGGTGAGGGTGGCATCCCCCACCGGCTCCACAGCTACGCGAGCCAGCTGGCCGCCGCGGCGGGCGAGACCGTGCGCCACCCGGCGCTCGACCTCGCGAACCTCATCCGCGGGATCCTCTCCGCCCGCTAGGGAGGGGCAAGGCCCTCCCGTCACGCCCCCCGCAGCGCGGCGGCGAGCGCCGGGAGCTCGCCGCGGTCGCCGCCGGTGCCGAGGGCCTGGATGCCCCGGCCCCCCTCCGCAAACCGGGGTAGGACGTGGACGTGGAGGTGGAAGACGTGCTGGCCCGAAGCCCGGCCGTGGTTCCAGCCCACGTTCATGCCCAGGGGAGCGAGGGCCCGCTCTACCTTCCCCTGGACGGCCTTCACGGCGGCGAAGAGGTCGGAGACGTCCGCGTCCTTGAGGTCGAGGAGCGTCGGGGCGTGGAAGCGGGGAACGACGAGCACGTGTCCCCGCGCCGCGGGAAAGGCGTCCAGGAAGGCGACGGCCCCCGCGCTCTCGTGGACGACCTCGGCGCTCACGGCGCCCTTGGCGATCTGGCAGAAGAGGCATTCGGGCATGAGGTTCGGCCTTTGCGAGGGGTCGATGGGAGTTGCCGCACCCCGGTACCGTCGCGCCCGGGGAGGGGGACCCTCCGAGTGTAGCGTTTCGGGACCGCGTGTGGGTGGGGCGCCTGGCTTCCCCAAGGAGGCAGGGATGGGCAGGGGGAGCGCCCCAAGGGCTGGCGCGCGGCCCCCGACGGTGCGATAAAACCCGCCTCCCGGCACATCGGGGCCGCCTTGGCGCCCCTCCAGAGACCCGCGAGAAGAAAGCCCATGGGACGCATCTTCGAGACACGCAAGGCCACCATGTTTGCCCGGTGGAACCGGATGGCGAAGGTCTTCACCCGGATCAGCAAGGACATCGCCATCGCGGTGAAGGCGGGCGGGCCCAACCCGGACAACAACCCGGCGCTGCGGCGCGCCCTGCAGAACGCGCGCGGCGCCAACATGCCGAAGGACAAGGTCGAGGCGGCCATCAAGCGCGCCAGCGGCCAGGACCAGGCGGCCTACGAGGTGGTCCTGTACGAAGGGTACGGCCCGCACGGGGTCGCCCTCGTCGTGGAGACGGCGACCGACAACGTGGTGCGGACGGTCGCGAACATCCGCATGCACTTCAAGGACCACGGTGGCAAGCTCGGGACCACGGGCAGCGTGGCCTTCCAGTTCCAGCGGATGGGCGTGTTCCGGCTCGTCCCCGACGGCCTCGACCTCGAGGCCCTCGAGCTCGACCTCATCGACCACGGGCTCGACGAGATGGGCGAGGGCCAGGGGGAGAAGGGGGAGAAGCAGGTGGTGATCCACTGTTCCTTCGCGAGCTTCGGCCAGATGCAAGCCGCCCTGGAGGAGAGGAAGCTCCCCATCGTGTCGGCGGAGTCCGAGTACGTCCCCCAGACACCCGTGGAGCTCTCCGAGGAAGCGGCGAAGGAAGTGCTCGCGCTCGTCGACGCGCTCGAGCAGGACGACGACGTCCAGAAGGTGTTCCACAACCTGGCGTAGAGGGGAGCCCTCGCCGCCCCGCCACGGCGGCACCTCGGGGCCCCCGGGGCACGCTCGGGAGGGCGGCGTCCGGCTAGAGAAACAAGCTCGCCGCCCGCCCGCAGAAGGCGGGTCTGGGCGGCGAGCCGGCACACTCGAGGGCGGGCGAATCCCTCGCCGCCCACGTCCCCGTCGATCAGAGCTTCGTGTAGTCGACGACGATCTCGGCGGAGAAGCAGGCGCCGACGTCCGGCGTCCAGGTCGCGCTCGGCAGGACGCCGTCGAGCGTCACCTGGAGCGTGAGCGTCTGCTGGTTCTGCAGGTAGGGGAAGAGGTTCCCGTCGTTGCAGGGGATGTCGATGGTCGAGATCGGGCCCGTCGAGCCCGAGGGCTTCTGGTAGGTGCACTGGAGCATCACCGGGGGGAGGCTCGTCGACCCGGTCGCCTGCACCGTGGCGGAGACGCTCTGGATCCCGGACAGGTCCGTGCCGGCGGAGGAGATGGTGACCTGCTGCATGAGCACGGTGCCGGAGAGGCCCTTCTGGGAAAGATTCGGGAGGCTGTTGCTCAGGTCCAGGGTGGTGGGGAGCTGCAGGGAGGTCACCGCCGGCGGCGAGCCGGGGACCGGCGAGGAGGTGGAGGAGGCGCAGATCTGGCTCGTCTTCAGATCGGCGTTCAGGCAGCCGGTGGCCGCGAGTGCCGCGAGGGCCGCGAGGAGGACTCTGTTCGAGAGGGGGAGGGTTCGCATGTCGTTCACCAAACGTAGATGATGAAGCCCAGGTTCGCCGTGGGAATGGCGATGCGCCCCTGGAGCCCGTTCACGGTGATGGAGGTGGTGTTGCTCTGGCTGGACGCGACCCCGGTCGCCTTCGGGTACAGCCAGGCGAGCCCGAACCGGAGGAAGAAGACGAAGGTGTCGGGCGCCCCGACCTCGAACCCGAGCTGGGTCGAGAGGTACGAGTAGCCGGCGTCGGTGAGCAGCGGCTGGATCCCCGCGGGGGCATTGATGTTGAAGTGGGCGAGCCGCGCGTTCACGTTCCCCGGGAAGAAGTAGCCCCCCTCGCCGGTGAGCGTAGGAGTGATGGGGAAGTGGGCCGCCACCAGGGTCGCGCCGCCCTGGACGCCGTAGGCCAGGTAGTTGTAGGTCGGCCCGGCGTTCAGGCGGAGGAAGTACCAGGGGCGGTAGACCGCCGACAAGGCGGCGCCGTCCGGGAACCCGAGCCCGAGCTGGAGGCCGAGCACCGGGGGGCGCGCCGCGGGGGCCGGCGGCGGCGGGACGGGGGCGGCCGGAGCATCGGAGAGGGCCCTCGACGGGAGGGCGGAGAGGAGGAGGGCGAGCGCCAGGCCGAGGGGGGCCCAGGAGCGCCTCGCGCTCTCCGTGAACGGAGGCGGGATGGCGGCGGAGCGCGTCGCGTCGCGCGGGAGGGTCATGGCGAACTTTCTCCGGACGAGGAGGGGCGAAGGGCGTCCGGAAGGGGTGGGGTTTCTTGGCGGCGGGGAGGCTCCCATTCTGAGCTCATTCTCCCTGCGGCAACACTCGGCGCCGACTCCCAGGTGTCGGGGACAAGGTGTCGGGGACAAGGTGTGCGCGCAAAGCCTCCATGGAGTGGGAGTCGGCCTGCAGTGTATGGGACGGGTGCGGTTGGCGACGGGTGCCACCACTTTGCTCAGGGTGTGCGCGGGCCGACGCTCGGCTCCGCCTGTGTCGGGGAAAGCGCGACCTCCGTGCCTCTCTCCAAAGCCTCCGGCGACCTCCAAGGGCGCCGGTGTCGCCCGCTTTGGGGATGCGCTCGCGACCGCCTTCGGCGTCGCCACCTGAAGCCCGCCAAACCGCCGCGCTGGCCTTCGCAATGGGGCTCGGCGTGGGCTTCCCTTGGAGGCCGCCGGCAGACGTCGGCCGGCCTGGCCGTCGCGGGGTCGACAAGGCGGCGTGCGCCCCGTCTCCCACCTGTCTCGGGCTCCGCCCGGCCCTCCGAGTCCGCTGGCTCGCCGGACGGCGGACTAGGCCGGGTCTCGCAGCCCGGTTTCTCGACCGGCGGGATGGGCCGCCCGCGCGAGGCGCGGTGCCCCGAGCGCGGCGAGGAGGCTCAGGGCGGCGGCGAAGGACACCCAGACGCCCGGCATGGCCCGGTTCCCGGTGGCGTGGATGAGCCAGGTGCTGATGGCTGGGGTGAAGCCGCCGAAGAGGGCGGTCGCGAAGCTGTAGGCGAGCGAGAACCCCGCGGTCCGGACCTCCACCGGCATCACCTCCGCGAGGAACACGATCATGGCGCCGTTGTAGCTCGCGTAGATGAAGGAGAGCCACAGCTCCACGGCGAGAAGCCGCGTGAAGGAGGGGCTCTCGACGAGCCAGGCCATCGCCGGGTAGGCGGTGGCCAGGGCGAGCAGGGTGCAGGCGAGGAGGATGGGGCGCCGGCCGATCCGGTCGGAGAGGGCGCCCATGGTAGGGAGCCAGAAGAGGTTGGAGAGGCCCACGCACAGGGTGACGACGAGGCTCGCCCGGTCGGAGAGGTGCAGGACGTCCTTCCCGAAGGTCGGGGTGTAGGCGGTGATGGTGTAGAAGGACACCGTCGTCATCGTGACGAGCATCACCCCGAGGAGGACGATGCGCCGGTGCGAGGCGAGGGAGCGGACGAGGTCCCGCGCGCGGCCGGTGGGCGCGCGGGCCAGGAACTCTCCGGTTTCCTCGAGCGATCGCCGCAGCGCGAAGAGCAAGGGGACGATGCTGCACCCGATGAGGAGGGGAACGCGCCAGCCCCAGGCGATCATCTGCTCCGGGGAGAGGAACGAGGCGAGGGCGGCCCCGAGCGACGCGGCGAAGACCACCGCGACCTGTTGGCTCGCCGACTGGAAGCTCACGTAGAAGCCCTTGTGCCCGGGCGTCGCGATCTCCGACAGGTAGACGGAGACCCCGCCAAGCTCGGCGCCGGCCGAGAATCCCTGCAGGAGGCGGCCGGCGACGACCAGGATGGGGGCGAGGAGCCCGATCGTTCCGTAGCCGGGGACGGTGGCGACCGAGAGAGTCCCCAGGGACATGAGCGCGAGGGTCACGATGAGCCCGCGCCGGCGGCCGTAGCGATCGATGTAGGCGCCGAGGAGGATGGCTCCGAGGGGCCGCATGAGGAAGCCGGCCCCGAAGGTCATGAGGGACAGCATGAGGGAGGCGAAGGAGCTCCGGGCCGGGAAGAAGGCCCTCGCCACCGCCGTGGCGTAGTAGCCGAAGACCATGAAGTCGTACATCTCGAGGAAGTTGCCGCTCGCCACCCGGGCGACGGCCCGGATCCTCGAGGCGCGTTCGGCGGCCTTTTGCATCCTCCTCTCCCTCTCTCCCTCCCGGAGGCAGAGCCGACGGCCCCGGCGCGGCGAACGTCCGGGCGGCCAGCCCTCGTCTCCCTCTTACGTCCGGAACCGGATCTCGCTCGCCGCCTCCGGGTGCTTTCCGGTCTTGCCGGCGTAGGCCGAGCGGATGCTCTCGAGGTCCCGGGCCTCGTCTCCGCTCAGGGAGAGGTAGGTCTTGAGGCCCACGATCCGGGTCGGGTAGTCGATGAAAGCGAGGCCCACCGGGACCTCCGCGGCGAGGGCCAGGCGGTAGAAGCCCGACTTCCAGTGGTCGGTGCGGGACCGCGTGCCCTCGGGGGCGATGGCGAGCCAGAGGCGCGGGCGGCGCCGGAACTCCTCCGCGAGCTGGCCCACGAACCCGGCGGCCTCGGCCCGGTTCACGGGGATCCCGCCCATGCGGCGAAGGAGCTCGGCGAAGGGCCATCGGAAGAGAGTGTGCTTCCCCACCCAGAAGAGTGGCATCCCGCAGGCGAGCTTCGCGAGGTAGCCCACCGCGAAGTCCCAGTTCGAAGTGTGGGGGTAGACGACGATGACGGACTTCGGGCCGGGAGGGAGATCGATGTCGACGCGCCATCCGAAGAGGGCGAGGAGCCGGCGGGCCCACCACCTCCCCCGCGCCGCCGCGGGCGGCAGCGGGGAGGGTAGCTCCTTCGGCGGCGTCACCGGTCGGCCCTGAACTTCACCGACGCGTGCGACCCGTCGCAGAAGGGCTTGTTTCGCGAGGCCCCGCAGCGGCACAGGGCCACCCGGTTGCGCACCTCGTAGCAGAACCCGTCCGCTCCGACGAGCGGGATCCGGCCCCGGAGAAGGACGCCGCCGCTCACGCCCTGGGCCGGGTCCTCCACCAGGCCGATGGAGGGCGGGTAGGGAGGCTCGATCGCCTCCCGCGTGTCCCGGCGCCAGGCCACGAGCCTTCCCCCGGGGCAGTTGCGAGCCTCCCGCCTCACCACCTCCTCCGCCTCGGCGCCGGCCTCCGTCACTCGGTTCCAAACCTTTCCCTGGGCGTCGCAGAACCGGCCGAAGGCGCACAGACTCTCGGAGTCCGTCAGGGTCAGGGTCGGGCCGTCGATCTCCTCGGCGGCGTCGAGGTAGCGCTCGCGGCTCGCGGTCTCCGTCCCGTCGAACCCGACTTTCTTGTGGCTCCCGTCGCAGAAGGGCTTCGCCTTCGAGTGGCCGCAGCGGCAGAGGGCGTACTGCGCCTCCACCGGAAAGCTCTGGCCCTCGATCCAGTCCGCGGATTCCCCCTCCGCGTTCGTGCCGATGGTCTGCTTCGCGAGGGGCACGCCCCCGGCGACGAGGTACGGTCCGTTCCTCGCCACCGTGACCTTCATTTCCTTCGAGTGGTCCGACATTTCGCGAGCGCCGGAGAGGGGGGTTCTTGGTTTGGCTACGCCCGTTCCCTTAGGGTCGCCAAGGCGAGCTCCGGATATGTTCCGGGGGGAGGCGGAGTCAGATCGTGTGGTGCTCCTCGTCGTCTCCTCCGGGGCGGCGCAGCGGGGTGGAGGCCGACGCAGCGGCGAACGGATGGCAATAGAGGCAGCCGAAGTCGGGGTTCACGAGGTCCCGGTCCGTGAGGGGGCTCATGTCGGGGCGATCGGGCCTGTGTCCTTGACCCTCCCAGACCACGATGTACCCGCGGTCGATCCGCTCGAACACCCAGCCGATGCGTTCGCAGCGGCCGCAGAGCTTCGCAAGTCCGGTCCCGGTCACCGGGCCGAAGTGCTTCTCGGCTTCGCCCAGGGCAAGCCTCTTCCGCTGGGTTCGGTCCCGATCGCTCAGGCGTCGTCCGGCGTGGATCACGCTCTAGAAGTGTATTGGCAGCTCGGCCCCCCGCCACCGCCCCGCTTGGGGGTAGCCTTCATAAAAGCGTCCCGACTTACTCGCCATTTTCGCTCCCCCACTGCTTCTCCCGGCGCGTCCGCGATCCCGTTGCCAAAGTCCGGCCGAGCGAGCATTCAAGGGCCGGGAGGTGGCCCGAGATGGCGAAGACCCTGGACGTGGCCATGGTCGTGGGGAGCCTCCGCAAGGGGTCGTACAGCCGCATGATGGCCCGGGCCCTCGCCGCCCTCGCGCCCGCGAGCCTCGCCCTCGAGATCGTCGAGATCCGGGACCTCCCGCTCTACGATCAGGACCTCGATTCGGCGCCGCCTCCGCCTTGGACCGCCTTCCGGGAGCGGATCCGCAGGAGCGAAGGGGTCCTCTTCGTGACCCCCGAGTACAACCGGTCGGTGCCCGGGGTGCTGAAGAACGCCATCGACGTGGGCTCGAGGCCGTACGGCCAGAGCGCCTGGAACGGGAAGCCCGGGGCAGTGGTGAGCGTCTCCCCGGGCGCCCTGGGCGCCTTCGGGGCGAACCACCACCTCCGCCAGTCGCTTGTCTTCCTGAACGTCCCCGCCATGCAGCAGCCCGAGGCGTACATCGGAGGGGCCGCGGGCCTCTTCGACGAGGCCGGCAACCTGAAGAGCGACTCGACGCGCGACTTTCTGAAGAAGTTCGCCGACGCGTACGCAGCCTGGGCGGCCAGGCACCAGTAGCGGAGGATCGCGCGGGCTCTGGCGTTCTCCCCTCCGGCCTCCGACTAGGGGAGGAGGCCGGCGAGGAGCGCCTGGCGCATCGCCTCGAGGAGGACGTCGAGCGAGCCCGCCGTGTCGGTGCGCACGGTGGTCGCCGTGGGGGTCTGGGAGCGCCACTCCCCGCCGCCGAGGAAGGGCAGGGGTCTGCGGCCGAGCCGGAGGAGCCGCTCGTCGTAGAAGGCCGCCCGGGCCCCCTCGCGGAGGCGCCGGGCGAGCTCGGCCATGTTGGCGGTGCTCGAGGGCTGCATGCCCGGACCCAGGCACGAGAAGTCGACCTCCCGCTCGGCGAGGGCAACCTCGCGGCCGTCCCGGGCGAGGACGAAGACGACCTGCTCCACCTGCTCGTCCGAGGCGTGCACCGTCTTCGTGACGGTACGCGTCATCGGCACGCCGGTGGAGAGGGACCGGGTCCAGGAGAGCTCCCTCGACTTCTCGGTGCGTTCCGTGTCGACGCGCGACGAGCGGCTGGCCCGGAGGATGCCCAGGACCTCGCCGGACGGGATGCCCACCGGGTTCCCGCCTCGCGGAGTGAAGGTGAAGCCGTCCGCGTCGAAGGAGACGGTCCGGGCGACGGTGCGGTGCTCGTCCTTCGGGACCGCCGCGTCGAGCGCCAGCACGGCCACGCCGGCCTTGCGCAGCGAGGCCGCGAGCGCGTCGGCCCGGCTCGGCTCCAGCCGGGCGAGGAGCGCCGGCGGCTCAGGGGCGAGCCGCAGGCGCGCCTCGGCGGGCGCGACCCCGGCGGCCTCGGCGAGGGCCTGGGCCGCCTCCTCCGCTCTCTCCGGCGTCCGCACCACGGCGACGAGCTTCATCGCTCGAGCCTACCAGACCCCCGCCGCGGCGGGTCCTAGCGAGAGCCCTTGGCCTCCAGGCGGGGGGAGCGGACAGGGGCGATGGCCGCCGCCGGTCCCGGGTCGGCGGAGTAGGCGAGCACGCCCATCTCCGGCACGTCGAGGCCGGAGACCTCGTCCTCGGGCGACACCCGGTTCGGGACCACCTTGCCGACGGCGAGGAAGGCAAGGCTCGTCGAGAGGGCCACGAAGGCCACGTTCGCGAGGACGCCGATCGCCGAGGCCACGAGTTGGCCGCCGTCCCCGTAGAGGAGGCCCGCCACCCCGCCGGCCACCCCGTTCATGCCCTGGCCGTAGGTGCCGTTCGCGAACAGCCCCACCGCGAGGGCTCCCCACGCGCCGCACACCCCGTGGACGGCCGAGGCGCCCACCGGGTCGTCGATGCGGAGCCGGGTGTCGATGAACACCGCGGCCACGATGGCGAGCACCCCGGCGACGGCCCCGATCAGGGCCGCCGCCCAGGCCGACACGAAGGCGCACGAGGCGGTGATGGCCACGAGCCCGGCGAGCGTTCCGTTCGCGAGCCAGGAGGGCTCGGCCTTCCCCCACCTCGTCTTCACGTAGAGGTAGGCCGAGGAGGCGCCGGCGGCCCCGGCGATCATGGTGTTCGCCGCCACCACCGCGAGCCGGGTTTCCATGCCCGACCGGGTGGAGCCGGCGTTGAAGCCGAACCAGCCGAAGGCGAGGATGAAGGTGCCGAGCACCACTTGGGGGATGCTCTGGGGTGCGATGGCCTGGATGCGGCCGTCGGGGAGGTACTTGCCGAGCCGGGGCCCGAGGCCCCGGGCCACCACCAGGGCGGCGACCCCCCCCGTCAGGTGCACGACCGAGCTGCCGGCGAAGTCCACGTGTCCGTGGCCGAGGCCGAAGTTCCGGCCGAGCTGGGCGAGCCAGCCCCCGCCCCAGACCCAGTTCGCATAGACGGGGTAGACGAGGGTCGACAGGGCGACGCTGAAGAGCGCGAAGCTCGAGAACCGCCAGCGCTCCGCGGCCGCCCCAGTGGGGATGGTGGCCGCCGTGTCCATGAAGACCGTGTGGAAGAGGAAGGTGGCGGCCACCGCCGGCGTGTAGAGGGAGAGAGGGTGGAGGCCGAACCCGGTCATTCCGAAGAGGCCGAAGTCCTTGCCGCCGAGGCGGATCGCGAACTCCTGGTTCAGGGCGGAGGCGGCACCGTAGAGGGGGCCTACCCCACCCATCGCCAGGCCGAAGCCGACGAAGGCGAAGCCCAGGACCCCGATCCCGTAGACGAGGAGGTTCATGCCCATGGTGTGCGCGGCGTTCTTGGCGCGGGTGAGGCCGGTCTCGACGAGGGCGAAGCCGGCCTGCATGAACATCACCAGGAACGCCCCCAGCACGGTCCAGACCACGTCGAGGGCGGCCTGCGTGTCCGAGAGGCGCCTCGCCAGTTCCGCGACCGTCGGTTCGTTCATGGGTTCCCCTTCGAGGGTTTTGGGCCCGCCCCTATACAGCAAGGAGCTGCCGCACCCCGTCGCGCTCCATCGACTCTCCGTCGCCGCGCTTCACGATCTCGCCTCGCTGCATCACCAGGTAGCGGTCCGCGAGCGACCGGGAGAAGTCGTAGTACTGCTCGACGAGGAGGATGGCGAGCGTCCCCTCCGCGGCGAGCTCCCGGATGGCTCGCTCGATGTCCTTGATGATGGAGGGCTGGATCCCCTCGGTGGGCTCGTCGAGGACGAGGAGCCGGGGGCCCATGGCCAGGGCCCGGCCGATGGCGAGCTGCTGCTGCTGGCCGCCGGAGAGGTCCCCGCCGCGGCGCCCCCGCATCTCCCGGAGCACTGGGAAGAGCTCGAAGACGCGGGGCGGGATGGGCTCGCCCCGCGGCCGTGCCGCGAGCCCCATGAGGAGGTTCTCCTCCACGGTGAGCTTGGGGAAGATCTCGCGCCCCTGCGGCACGTACCCGATGCCCGCCGCGGCGCGGCGGTAGGGAGGGGCGGAGGAGAGGTCCCGTCCCTCGAAGGTGACTCGCCCGGAGGCGATGGGGAGGAGTCCCATGAGGGCGCGCAGGAGCGTCGTCTTCCCCACCCCGTTCCGCCCGAGGAGCGCAGTGACCTTGCCAGGGGGGGCCTCGAAGGAGAGCCCCCGCAGGATGTGGCTCCCGCCGTAGTACTGGTTCAGTCGCTCGACGGTCAGCATGGCTACCGGCCCAGGTACACCTCGATGACGCGCGGGTTCTCCTGCACCTCGTCGAGGGATCCTTCGGCGAGCACCGAGCCCTCGTGGAGGACGGTGACGCGGCCGCCGAGCTGGGCGATGAAGGCCATGTCGTGCTCGACCACCACCAGGGAGTGGGTCTCGGCGAGAGAGCGGATGAGCTCGGCGGTGCGCTCGGTCTCCTCGTCGGTCATGCCGGCTACCGGCTCGTCGAGGAGGAGGAGCTGCGGCTCCTGCACGAGGAGCATGCCGATCTCGAGCCACTGCTTCTGGCCGTGAGAGAGGAGGCCCGCCTCCCGGGAGTCCTCCCCGGCGAGGTGGATGCGCCGGAGCATCCCGTCGATGCGCCCCTCGTCCTCCGAGCCGAGGCCGCCGAGCAGGACGCGGCGGACGCGCCGGTCGCCCTTCAAGGCGAGCTCCAGGTTCTCCCGCACGGTGTGGCGCTCGAAGACGGTGGGCTTCTGGAACTTCCGGCCGATCCCGGCGAGCGCGATCTCAGTCTCGGAGAGCTCGGTGAGGTCCAGGTTCTGGCCGAAGAAGGCGGCGCCGCGGTCGGGCCGGGTCCTGCCCGTGACGACGTCCATCATGGTGGTCTTGCCGGCGCCGTTCGGACCGATGACGCAGCGGAGTTCCCCCACCTCGATGTGCAGGGTGAGCTGGTTCAAGGCGCGGAAGCCGTCGAAGGTGACGGTGATGCCCTCGAGGTAGAGGATGACGTCGTGGGTTTCGTCCACCACGCCGGGAGAGGCGGCGCGCGCGAAGGCGGCGCGGCGCGGGGCGGTGGGCGCGGTGAGGATCGGCATCATGCGGGCCTCCGCGGGCGCCGGAGCCGGGTCGCGAGCCCCACCACCCCCCGGGGGAGGAGGAGGGTGATGAGGATGAAGAGGAGCCCCAGGAAGAAGGGCCAGACCTCGGGGAAGGCCACCGTGAACCAGCTCTTCGCCAGGTTCACGAGGGAAGCCCCGAGCACGGGCCCGACGAGCGTTCCCCGGCCGCCAAACGCCACCCAGATGGCGATCTCGATGGAGTTCGCCGGGGACATCTCCGAGGGGTTGATGATGCCCACCTGCGGCACGTAGAGCGCCCCGGCCGCCGCGCACAGCGTCGCCGAGAGCGTCCAGACGAAGAGCTTGTACCAGAGCGGGTCGTAACCCAGGAATCGCACCCGCGGCTCCTCGTCGCGAATGGCGGCGAGCACGCGCCCGACCCGCGAGGTGACGAGGTAGCGGCCGAGGACGAGGGTCCCCCCGAGGAGCGCGGCGGAGAGCATGAAAAGGACGGCGCGGGTGGACGGGGCGGTGATGGGAAAGCCGAGGACCCGCTTGAAGTCGGTGAAGCCGTTGTTGCCGCCGAACCCGGTCTCGTTCCGGAAGAAGAAGAGCATGCCGGCGTAGGTGAGGGCCTGGGTGATGATGGAGAGGTACACGCCGCGCACCCGCGAGCTGAAGGCGAAGAGCCCGAAGACGAAGGCGAGGAGCGCCGGGACGACCAAGACGAGGGCGAGCGCCCAGAGGAAGTGGTCTGTCCCGGTCCAGAACCAGGGGTACTTCTTCCAGTCGAGGAAGACCATGAAGTCGGGCAGGTCGGACTGGTAGACCCCTTCGTGCCCGATGGAGCGCATGAGGTACATGCCGAAGGCGTATCCGCCGAGGGCGAAGAAGAGGCCGTGGCCCAGGGAGAGGATGCCGGCGTACCCCCAGACGAGGTCGAGCGCCACCGCCACCACCGCGTAGCACATGATCTTGCCCCCGACGGTGATGACGAGGTCGGAGACGTGGAGGCGGCTCGCCGCGGGCGTGAAGAGGTGGAGGGCGGGCAGGACCCCGAGAAAGAGGAGCGAGAAGGCCCCGAGCGCGAGCCAGCCGGCGCGCGGCGTCGACTCGAGGACGCGCACCGCGAGGGACTTTCGGGGCGCCACGCTATCCCTCCGCCGTCCGGCCCTTGGGGGCGAAGAGCCCCTGCGGGCGCTTGCGGATCACCACGACCACGATGCCGAGCAACAGGATCTTGGCGATGACCGCGCCCGCACTCGCCTCCAGGAACTTCGAGGCTACCCCGAGCGCCAGGGCCGCCCACACCGCGCCGGCGAGCTGGCCCACGCCGCCGAGCACCACCACCAGGAAGGAGTCCACGATGTACCCCTGGCCCATCTCGGGACCCACGTTCGCGATCTGGGAGAGGGCCACCCCTCCCAGCCCGGCGATGCCGGCCCCCAGGCCGAAGGCCATGGCGTCCACCCGGCCGGTGGGGACGCCCACGCACCCGGCCATGGCCCGGTTCTGGGTGACGGCGCGGACGAAGAGGCCGAGGCGGGTCCGGTTGAGAAGGATCCAGACCACGGCGAGGACCCCCAGGGAGAAGGCGATGATGACGATGCGGTTCGAGGGGAGCACGATGCCGGCGGCGAGCGCGATCCCGCCCGACATCCAGGACGGGTTCGGCACCTGGACGTTGTTCGGGCCGAAGAAGGTGCGCGCGCACTGGATGAGCACGAGGGAGAGCCCCCAGGTGGCGAGCAGGGTCTCGAGCGGCCTCCCGTAGAGGAGCCGGATCACGGTCCGCTCCATGGCGATGCCCACCGCGAAGGCGGCGCCGAAGCCCACCGGGATGGCAGCGACGGGGTACCACTCGGTGGCATGCGGGAAGAAGCGCGCGAAGGCCTCCTGGACCACGTAGGCGGAGTAGGCGCCCACCATGAGGAGCTCGCCGTGGGCCATGTTGATGACGCCCATGACGCCGTAGGTGATGGCGAGCCCGAGGGCGGCGAGGAGCAGGATGCTGCCGAGGGAGATGCCCGAGAAGAGTCGCCCGGCCACGTCGGCGGCGGCGAGGCGCGACTCCACCAGGCGCAGCGAGGCCCTCGCCTCCTCCCGCACGCCGCCGTCCGGCTCGGCCGCCGCGTCGAGCGAGCCCTGGAGGAGCCCGACCACGGCGCGGTCGCTCGACGAGGCGAGCGCCCGCACCGCTCCCCGGCGTACCGAGGGATCGGGGCTGTGGAGGTTCGACCGGGCGGCGATGAGCGAGAGGATGGAGCGCACGTCCGCCTGGGTCTCCCGGGCGAGCGCGCGCTCGAGGAGCGGGGCGAGCTCGGGATCGTCCGCGTCGCCCAGCTCTCGCGCCGCCGTGAGCCGCACCCCCGGGTCGGGGTCGAGGAGGCGAAGCGCGGCCATGGCGCCCTCGAGCTCTCGCCGCACTCGGTTGTTCACGGTGACAGTCTCCCGGTCCGGAGGGGCGGGCACCACCTCGGCGCCAGTGGCGGCGTCGAACGCGCGCTCGCCGTCCAGGCGGAGCACCCGGCCGCCCGAGACCGCGAGCGCCTCCTCGGAGAGGGCCTTGAGGAGGCCAAGCGTGGCCGGGTCGCCCTCGCGGACCAGCGCGCGGATGGCGGCGATCTTCTCCTCGGAGTCCTCGGCACCGAGCCCTTCCACCGCCGCGGCGTCGAGGCCGGAGGCTCTGGGGGACGGGAGGAGGGCGAGCGCCAGGAGGAGAGGGCGGAGCGAGCGCACGGGCCTTTCGAGGAGGGGGCGGCGGCCGGGGCGTCCGGCCGCCGCCGGAGTCGTGGGGGCTAGAGCCCCTGCTTCGTCTCGTTGCCGGGGATGAAGGGGCTCCAGGGCTGGGCGCGGACGGGCGCTTTGGTCTTCCACACGACGCTGAACTGTCCGTCCGAGCGCACCTCGCCGATGTAGACCGGCTTGTGCAGGTGGTGGTTCGTCGCGTCCATGGTGAGGACGAAGCCGGAGGGGGCGTGGAAGGTCTGGCCCCCCACCGCGGCGATCACCTTGTCCGGGTCGGTGCTCCCCGCCTTCTCGACCGCCTGCTTCCACATGTGGATGCCCACGTAGGTCGCCTCCATGGGGTCGTTCGTCACCACCTTGGCGGCGTTGGGGAGCCCCTTCTTCTTCGCATAGGCGCGGTATTTGGCGATGAAGGACTCGTTGTCCTTGTTCTTGAGCGACATGAAGTAGTTCCAGGCGGCGAGGTGGCCCACGAGCGGCTTCGTGTCGATGCCCCG
>Ga0335077_10005548_pt1 | contig 15489 bp, 14 predicted proteins | sample Lox_Sample_31_FD_207151 | JGI IMG/M metagenome (GOLD analysis project Ga0335077, IMG submission 207151) | Soil microbial communities from Loxahatchee National Wildlife Refuge, Florida, United States - Lox_Sample_3.1 | ecosystem: Environmental > Terrestrial > Soil > Wetlands | place: USA... | reverse complement strand
CGCAGCTCCGTATCGTCCACCTCGATGCGCATCGCCACCACCCGCGCACCTTTTCCGCGGCTCTCATCGGCCTTCCACGTGCCTGTAAAAGGCGATTCGGCCGCCGGAGCCACCGCTCCCAGCAACACAAAGACCACGCTAATCGCTAAAAAGACTCGCAAATCCTATTGTCGCACGCCGCGTTTTCCGCTGCCCCGCGCGTAATGGACGGGCTTTCTCCTAGCCCATGATACTGGCGACTGCCTGATTGAATTTGGCCATTTCCCCGGCCGTCCCGACCGTGACCCTTACCTTGGTGGGCCACACCGGCCAGATGCGGCCGATGACGATCTTCTGCTCGGCCATCTTCTGCGCGAACTCCGCTCCCGGCTGCTTCACTTCCATCATGAAGAAATTGGTCTGGCTCGGCAGGAACGAGATTCCCTTCTTTTCCAGAAAGGAGAACGTGTCCTCGCGAATCTGTTTGCAGAGCGCGCGCCGCTCTTTGACCAGCTCCTTCACCTGCATGCTCGCCGTCGCGCATGCCAGCCCGGTCACGGGCAGAAAACCGCTTGCCGAATACGGACGCATCCTGGCCAGCAGGTCCGGCCGCGCGATGGCCATTCCGGCGCGCAGCCCGGCCATGCCGTAGATCTTCGAGAACGTGCGGAGCACGATCACGTCCTTGTCCGCCGCCACCAAGCTTACCGCCGATTGGGCGTCGTCCGAAAAGTGGATGTACGCCTCGTCTACCACCACCACGGCATCCTTCTTCTTGTTCGCCAGAAGGTACTCGATGTCCTTCAGCGGCGTCAGCGTACCGGTCGGGTTATTTGGGTTGCATACGTAGTAAGCGCCGGCGTCCGGGTCGGCCTTGATCATCGCCGCCACGTCGTGGGAGTAATCGTCCTTCAGCGGCACGCGCACGACCTTGGACCCGATAAATGCAGGGGCGCCGCCGCCGTATCCGGGGTTTGCCATCACCCAGCTCCGAGTTGGCGAAGTGAATGCGCAGCTCGACCGGTGCAGCGGATCGCTCGAGCCCGCCGTGGCGTTGATGTAGTCCTGCTTGACGCCGAGCTGCTCGCTCACCGTCCTGGTGAAGTCGCCCTGCTCGTTGCCGGGCGAGTACCGCCAGCCCTTCGGGGCTACTCTGGCGAGCGCCTCCAGGCCTTCCTTGCACGGCCCCATCGGGTTTTCGTTGGAGCTGATGCGGATCGTGTCGGGATCCATCGGCCGCCGCATGCCGCGCTGCATCCGCTGCTCGGCATCCTGCGCCATGGCAAATTCGTTGTAGAACGGGAACGCGGCGCCCGCCGTCAGCAGGGAGGCCATGCGGCCGATTTGCCGGCGCGTAAATCCACGTTCAGTTAAGGATTCGACTTGCTGGTTCGAAAGAGCCATCTTGCTTCTCCTCTGAGTCAGGCCGGCTCGCAGCAGGGAGCGGGAAGGACGCAGTCGCGCGACTTGGCGGACTACGAATACTCATCAACGATACGCAGATCGGCGGCCTCTGTCAACGGTTTTGTAGTGCAGGCCGATACGGAAAAGGGCATCGGGCCGCGGGCGCCGGGGCCGGCCGATGATGCGGCATCGACTGTGTTATACTTCCCGCCTGTCGGGGGAAGTCTGTGGCGCTGGCCATCTTGATTCTGCTGGTTGGGGCGTGGGCGATCGAGGCGCAGGAGCATAATCCCTACACCTCGCCGGCCGATGCGGCACGCGGGAAGCAGTTGTACGGCGGGCATTGCGCGCCGTGTCATGGACCTGCCGGCGAAGGCGGACGAGGCCCGAACCTGGCCCGCGCATTACCGCGTGCCGCCACGGAAGCGGCGCTGTTCGCGGTGATCCGCGACGGGCTTCCGGGGACAGAGATGCCGCGCGGTTCGGCGCTGGACGACCGCGAGATCTGGCAGGTTGCCGGCTTCGTACGCAGCCTGGGACAAACCGAGGCGGAGAAGCTCCCCGGCAGCGTGGCGAATGGCGCGCGGCTCTTTCGGGAAAAGGGAGCGTGCCTGAAGTGCCACGCCGTGGGAACCGAAGGCGGCGGTGTGGGGCCACCGCTCACGGAAGTGGGACTGCGGCGCCCGGCTGCCTTTTTGCGGAGCACGCTGGCCGACCCCGCGGGCACCGCGCCGCCCGATTTTCAGATGGTCGATCTGACGACGCGGGACGGCCGGCGCGTTTCCGGCATCCTGCTGGCCGAAGATACTTTTTCCATTCAGGTGCGCGAGCTTTCCGAGCGTCCGCTCTCGTTCTGGAAGCAGGAGCTCTCGAGCGTGAAGCGAAGCCGCGGGAAGACGCCGATGCCGGCGTATCGCGGCACCCTCTCGGATGCCGAATTAGAAGACCTGGTCGCCTACCTGGCGTCACTGCGAGGTGCACAATGAGGTTCGCCGTGTGGTTCATGGCCGTCACTTCACCGCTGGCGGCGCAGGTGACCTATCAACGCATCCTGAAGGCGGAGTCCGAGCCCGGGAACTGGCTGACTTACTCCGGCAACTACGCCGCGCACCGTCATTCGCCGCTCACCGAGATTACGCCCGCCAATGTGTCGCAGCTGCGCGTGGCGTGGGTATACCAGATTCCCGCCCGCCACAAGTTCGAGTCGACGCCGCTGGTGGCCGACGGAGTGATGTACGTAACCGAGCCGCCCAGCGACGTCACCGCTCTCGACGTACGCACGGGCAAGCCCCTTTGGAAGTATCGACGCGAACTTCCGGCGGACATCCGGGTCTGCTGCGGCCAGGTGAATCGCGGTGTGGCGCTGCTCGACGGATTGGTATTTCTGGGCACGGTGGATGCACACGTGGTGGCGCTCGACGCAAAGACGGGCCTCGTGCGCTGGGATGTAACGGCGGCCGATTACAAGCAGGGTCATTCGATCACGGCGGCGCCGCTGGCGCTTGCGGACAAGATCGTGATCGGCATGGCAGGAGGCGAGTACGGCGTGCGCGGCTTTCTCGACGCGTACGACGCGCGGACCGGCAAGCGGGCGTGGCGCTTCTGGACCATCCCGGGGCCCGGCGAACCCGGGCACGATTCCTGGCCCGGCGACAGTTGGAAGACCGGCTCCGCGACCACCTGGGTCACCGGCTCCTACGATCCCGCCGCCAACCTGGTCTACTGGGGGACCGGCAATCCCGGGCCCGACTGGAACGGAGACGTACGCATCGGCGACAACCTGTACTCCGATTGCCTGCTCGCCCTCGATGCCGACACCGGCGAGCTCAAATGGCACTTCCAGTTCACCCCACACGACGATCACGATTGGGATTCGACGGAAGTGCCGGTGCTGGCCGATCTGCCGTTCCGGGGCGAGACTCGCAAGATGGTGCTGTTCGCCAATCGCAACGGGTTCTACTACGCGCTGGACCGCATCAGCGGGAAGTACCTGGCGTCGGGCGAGCTCTCCAGGCAGAATTGGGCAAAGGGCATAGACGACAGCGGGCGTCCGGTGTTGATCCCGAAGATGTCCCCGACGGTGGAAGGCAAGGCGGTTTACCCCGCGGTGGCGGGGAGCACGAACTGGTTCAGCCCGTCATTCAGCCCGGCGACAAATCTGTTCTATGTGGCGGTTCGCGAGGATGGACAGATCTATTACCAGGGCGAAGCGGATTACAAGGCCGGCGCGCTGTTCAACGGCGGCGGCTTCCGCGCGATTCCCGGCGCTGAGCGCTGGGGCGCGATTCGGGCGCTGGAACCGCAGACCGGCCGCAAGGTGTGGGAATTTCGCTTGCAGACGCCGCCTTGGGCGGGAGTCCTGTCGACGGGCGGGGGCCTGGTATTCGGCGGCTGCGACGAAGGCGATTTCTTCGCGCTCAATGCCAAAACGGGCGAACTGGCGTGGAGATTCCAGACCGGCGGCAAGATCATCTCCAACCCGATGAGTTATCTGAGCGACGGCAAGCAGCACATCGCCATCACGGCGGGCAATGCGATCTACACGTTCGCACTGGAGTGAGGCGCGGCTGAGGCACGTCAAGAAAACCATCGATCCGGCCGATATGTGAGTGGGGACGCGGCGCCCCACTGCGATGACATATTACGAAGAGCTGGGAGTGAAGCCAGACGCGCCCGCAGAGGAGATCCGGAGCGCGCACGCGAGGCTCGCGGGGCGGCTGGACCTGATCCGGGAGACGCTGCTGGATCCGGCGGGGCGGGAGAGTTATGACCGGTCGCTGGGGGCACTGGCGGCGGCAGTCGCGGGCGAGGCCCGGGCAGGGGTACCGGAACGGACGCGGGCGCGCGCGCTGCCGCCGGCATGGACTGCAGTGGCGGCGTGGCTGGTGGTGCTGGTGCTGGCGGCATGGCCGGGCAGAGCGCCGGCTGTGGGGGAGGATTCCGAGAGAGGACCGCGAGTTGCGGACGAAGCGGAGTGGGAGCCGCTGGCGACTTACGCGTACGAGTCGCACATGGCGATACCGCCGCTTCCGTTCCCGGAGGCGCGGGAAGGGGTCACCAGAACCAGGTCTTCCGGCGAATCGGAATGGGAGCCTGGGAGAGCGGAACGCCGGCCAGCGCGGCGCGAGGGTTCTCGACGAATACACGCGCCGCCGCCTCGGGACCGAAACGCTTCTCGACGTAGCGGAACGGTTCCCTGAGGTCGGTGGTGCGGTGCTGCGTGTCGTGGGCGTCGCTGGCGACGAAGTGGGCGAGGCCACTGCCCATGAGCTCGTCGGCCGACTTTTTGGCGACCTTGCCGAACCGGCCGAGGAAGGAGATGGCGGTGAGCTGCACCATCGCTCCCTGGGCGACCCAGTCCCGGATGAGGGGCAGGCGGTAATGCAGGAGCTGGTTTCGCTCGGGATGGGTGACGATAGGGCGGAGACCGGCGCGCATGAGATGGGCGAAGATCTCGGCGGCGTTCTTGGGAATGTGCAGGTCCGAGAACTCGACGAGCAGGTAGCCGCGGTGGGCGATGGAGTAACGATCGGGAACACGGACGGCGTCCTCGATATTGTCGATGGTGAGATGGAAATCGCAGCCGTAGTGGATTTTCGGCGCCTCTCCTCCAGCGGCCTGCAGCTCGGCGATTTTGCGCTCGACCAGGACGGGGTCGAAGCGGTATTCCGAGTCGGCGTGGGGGGAGGCGACGATATCGGTGGTTCCCGCTGCGGCGGCCATGCGGACCATCTCGACGGATTCGTCCAGGCTTTTGGAACCATCGTCCACACCGGGGAGGATGTGGCTATGGATGTCGATCACTACAGTTTCATCCGCTCGAGCTTGCGATAGAGTGTCTTGCGTTCGATGCCCAGGATCTGGGCGGCTTTGCTTTTGTTGCCGCCGGTGGCGGCGAGGACGCGGCGGATCTGGTCCTCCTCGGCATCGGCGAGGGTTTCGACGGGTTTTTCGCGCGATTCCATGGCTGTAAGGGCGTCGAGGACAGCCTCGGAGTCGATACGGTCGGCGAGGACGGTCAGGCGTTCGATGACGTGCTGAAGCTGGCGAACATTGCCGGGCCAGGTGTAGTCCTGGAGGGCGCGGACGCCGGAATCCATAAGCTTGACCTCGCGATGGTAGCGGCCGGTGTATTTGTTGATGTAGAAGCGGGCGAGCAGCGGGATATCGTCGCGGCGCTCGCGCAAGGGGGGCATGACGATGCGGACGGTGTTGAGGCGGTACCAGAGGTCCTCGCGGAACTTGCCGTCGTCGACCTGGCGCTGAAGGTCGCGGTTGGTGGCGGCGATGACGCGGACATCGACCTCCTTGGAGCGAGAAGCGCCGACGGGGCGGATTTCGTGTTCCTGGAGGAAGCGGAGCAGGCTGGCCTGGAAGTTTTTCTCGATCTCGCCGATTTCGTCGAGGAAGACCGTGCCCTTGCCGGCGGCCTCGAAAACGCCCATGCGGTCGCGGTCGGCGCCGGTGTAGGCGCCGCGGACGGCGCCGAACAATTCGCTTTCGAGGAGCGACGGAGCGATGGAAGTGCAATCGACGGGGACGAAGGGCTGCTTTTCGCGCAAGCTGAGGCGGTGGATCATGCGGGCGACGAGCTCTTTGCCGGTGCCGGTCTCGCCTTCGATGACCACGGTGGCGTCGGTGGGGGCGACGCGGACGATCTTCTTGTAGATTTCGATCATCGGAGTGGTGACGCCGATGAGGTCGGTTTCGGGGAGCTCCTTTTCCTCGGCTTCCTTTTCGGTGTCGGTGCGCGAGGCGGACGCGCGGCTGACGGCATCGAGGAGGCGGCCGAGGAGGCCGTCGCCCTTGGCGATGTAGTCGAAGGCGCCGCTGCGGGTGGCGGCCTGCACGGTTTCGACCTTGCCCAAGCCGGTCATGAGGATTACGGCGCAGTTGGGGTCGGTGCGCTTGGCGGCGTCGAGGACGTCGAGGCCGGTGCGTTCATCGATGTAGATATCGGAGATGACGATAGGGTAGGCATCGCCGGCGAGGCGGTCCATGGCTTCGCCGGTGGTGGAGGCGGAGTCCACCTGATAGCCTTCCACCTCCAGCCCGGTCTGGAGAGTGAACTGAAGGGCGGGATCGTCTTCCACTAAGAGAATCTTGTCCATTTAGTTGTGTCGCGCCGTGGCGGGCACGGGCGCGGCGGCGCGCGCCGGCATCACCAGGACGAAGCAGCTCCCTGCGCCGGGCCGGCTGGAGACCTCGATGCGTCCTCCGTGCTGTTCCACGATCTGTTGGACGATGGAGAGACCGATTCCGGTGCCTGCCTCGCCCGATTCCTCCGCTTTTCTGGTGCGGTAAAACTTCTGAAAGATCTGCTTGACTTCCTTCTGGTCCATGCCGATTCCCTGGTCCTTGACGGCGATCCGGATGAGGGCATCGTCCCTCCAGGCGGAGGCGGTGACCTGGGTACGCTGCGGCGAGTATTTCACCGCGTTGGTAAGCAGATTGTAACAAGCGTACTCCATGAGCTCGCGGTCGCCGGTGAGGATTATGCCGGCGGAAACGGGCTCGAGAGAGACGCCGATGTGTTTGCGTTCGGCGAGGGGACGGACGCGGGTGACGCAGACCTGCAACATTTCGGCGACAGGGATGAGCTCCTGTTTAAGCTCCATCTGGCCGGCGGTCAGCCGCTCTACGTTGAGGAAGATTTCGACCATGCGGGCGAGGCGCTTGGATTCGGAGTTGATGACCTCGGCGATCTGCTTGCGCTTCTCTTCGGGGAGGGCGTAGCGCGAGATGAGCTCGCTGGAGCCCTGGATGGCGGAGAGGGGCGTGCGCATTTCGTGGGTGACGAAGTGCATGGCCTGCTGGTAGCGCTCGCGGGAGGTCTGCTCGATGCGGAGATTGCGGCGAACGACCAGGTGATAGTAAGACGCGGCGGTGAGAAAGCCGAGCCAGGCGACGGAGGCGGAGGTGGCAAAGGGAAAGACGCGGAGGTTGAGGAAAAAGAGATACGGGATAAGGACGGCGAGGACGAGCAGCGCGGCGCCGGCGAGGTAGGCCCACCAGCCGGGCAGATAGCGGAAAGCGAGACCGATAGCGACGAGGAGACCGATGGCGATGAAGTATTGCCAGTAGGGGTCTACGTCCTTGAGGAACATCTGGTGGGCGATGGTTTCGAAGGCGGCGACGTGGATGTTGATGCCGGGGAGGCGGCCGACCGGGGTGAAAAGGCGGTCACGGGCGTCGGCGTTCTGAACCGTGAGGCCGATGAAGACGACCTTACCGGCGGCCTGGCGGGCGAGGGCGGGGTCGTCGATGAGGCGCTTCAGCGAGAGGAGCGGCGGCTCGACGCCGGGCGGGAGATAGCGGACGCGCATGAGGCGGCGGCCGTTGCGGATCTGGACGGGGATGGAGACGTCACCTAGCTGGAGGTCGTCGCGGGCTAATCCGCCGTTGAGGCCGGCGAAGGCGACGGATTCGCGGAGGGTGGCTCCGCGACTGACGCGATAGGCTTCGAGCGAGAGGGCCCAGCGGCGTTCGCGGAGGCGGCCGGCGTTGAGTGCGACATTATCGAGTAGGATGGCGCGGGTGACGCCGCGGTAATCGGGTTCGGCGAGGGCGCTGGCGAGGACGGCGGAGGCGGTGAATTCCGGGCGCGGGTCCTGCCATTCGCGGCCCTGGTCGGCGGCTTCCGTGGAGATGACGAGGCGGGGCGTGGCGTGGAGGGCGGAGGAGAGGGCGGCGTCCTGATCCGGTTCGCCGCGGTCGGCGAGGATGACATCGACGACGACGGCTTGGGCGCCGGAGTCTTTGAGAATGCGCAGGCCGGCAGCGAGGGGCTTGCGGATGCCGCGGATGCCGCCGCAATCGGCGAGGGTGAGCTCGTCGATGGCGAGCACCAGGGCCTCGGGCTGGGAGGGGACGGTGTGGAAGGACTTGAACATCTCGTCGTAAGCGGCGTTGTCGAGGGGCTCGCCGAAGTTGAAGCTGAAGACGAGGGCGATCGCGAAGGAAGCGGCCAGGAGGGCGATGTACGTAGCGGTGGTATTCCAGCGGACGTGGAGCGGGAGGCGCACTTCAACCTCAAGTATAACGAGAGGGGTGGGCGAGGCTAGGGGAGGGCGGGGGCTGGTACAATTCTCGATTGCCATGTTCCGCAAAGTACTGATTGCCAATCGCGGGGAGATCGCGGTGCGTGTGATCCGCACACTGCGCGAGATGGATATTGCGAGCGTTGGAGTATACTCCGACCCGGACCGCACGGCGCTGCACGTACGGATGGCAGACGAGGCGGCGCACGTGGGGCCGGGTCCTTCGGCGGAAAGCTATCTGCGGATCGACCGGATTCTGGACGCGGCGCGGCGGCACGGGGCGGAGGCGATCCATCCCGGGTATGGCTTCCTGAGCGAGAACGCGGAGTTCGCGGCGGCGTGCGAGGACGCGGGGATTACGTTCATCGGGCCATCGGCGGCATCGATTCGGGCGATGGGGTCGAAGACGGCAGCGCGGCAGACGGCGATCGCGGCGGGGGCGCCGGTAGTGCCGGGGATCGATCACGCGGTGTCGGCGGAGGAGCTGCGGGAGTTCGCGAGCACGCACGGGTATCCGATTCTGCTGAAGGCGGTGGCGGGCGGCGGCGGCAAGGGGATGCGGCGGGTGGATCGCGACGCGGACGTAGCCGGGGCGCTGCGCGACGCGTCGAGCGAGGCGGAGCGGGCGTTTCGCAACGGGGATATCTACGTCGAGAAGCTGATCGAGCGGCCGCGGCACATCGAGATTCAGGTGCTGGGGGACCGGCACGGAAACATGGTTCACCTGGGAGAGCGGGAGTGCTCGATCCAGCGGCGGCACCAGAAGGTGATCGAGGAGTGCCCCTCGCCGCTGGTGGCGGAGCACCCGGAGATGCGGCGGATCATGGGGGAGGCGGCGATCCGCGCGGCGCAAGCAGCGGGGTACTACAACGCGGGAACGGTCGAGTTCCTGGTGGACGAGAACCGGAAGTTCTATTTCCTGGAGATGAACACGCGGCTGCAGGTGGAGCACCCGGTGACGGAGCTGGCGACGGGGCTCGACCTGGTGCGGCTGCAGGTGGAGATCGCGGCGGGGGCGCGGCTGCCGCTCGGGCAGGAACAGGTTTCGTGGCGGGGGTCGGCGATCGAGTGCCGCGTGTACGCGGAGGACCCGTTCAACAACTTTCTGCCGTATCCAGGTAAGATCACGCGGCTGACGCGGCCGCTCGGGCCGGGGATCCGGCTCGACGCGTGCGTGTACGAGGGCTGGACGGTGCCGATGGAGTACGATCCGCTGCTGGCCAAGCTGGCCGTGTGGGCGGAGACGCGCGAGGCGGCGATCGCGCGCATGATTCGCGCGCTCGGGGAGTACGACGTGGCGGGAATCCGGACGAACATTTCGTTCTTCCGCCAGATTCTGGAGGACGCGGAGTTTCGCGCGGCGGCGCTGCACACGGGGTTCATCGAAGAGTTTTTCCAGCGGACGAAGACGCCGGAAGCGCCGGCGGACGTGGCGGCTGTGGCCGCGCTGGTGGCGGCGATTTACTCGGACGGGCGTCGGGCGAACGGGGCAGGGCCATCCGCGGCCGGACCGAGCGCGTGGGTGCGGACCGGCCGTGAGGAGCTGCTGCGATGAAGTTCTCGCTGGTGGTGAATGGCCGCGAGGAGACGATCGAGCTGCTGGCGCCTCCGCCAGGCTCGCAGTTCCGGCTCGGCGATTCGCCGGCGCGCGAGGCGCAGGTGGAGATGGCTTCGCGGGGAGTGTACTCGGTGCTGCTCGACGGGCGCAGCTACGACGCGTTCGTGGAGGAGGCGCCGGCGGGCTTGATTGTGAGCCTGCACGGCTTCCGGTTCGAGATCGAGGTGCGCGATCCGCGGCGGTACTCGCGGGCGGCGGCGGGCCGGGCGGGTGAGGGCGCGCAGACGCTCGCCAGTCCGATGCCGGGCAAGGTCGTGCGGGTGCTGGCGGCGCCCGGCGATGCGGTCGAGGCGGGCCAGGGGATCCTGGTGATCGAGGCGATGAAGATGCAGAACGAGCTGAAGGCCTCGCGGGCGGGGAAGGTACTGAGTATCAGCGCGCGGGAAGGGGCGACAGTGGCGGCGGGAGAGCCGCTGGCGACGGTTGGTTGAGGCGACCCTCGCCACGGACTGGTGTAGAATCTCTGGCATGAAGTCTGTCTGGATCCGCATGGCGGCACTGGGTGTGGCCGCCCTCCTGTTGACCGCCGCATATAAGCGCGCCGAGCCTTCTTCCGTCATGGCCGACGCCGCCAACGCGTTTCTGAATTCCCTCTGGCCCGACCAGAAGGCGAAAGCGTCGTACGCGTTTGACGACGACGAGCGCCTTAGCTGGCACTTTGTTCCGACCGGAGCGAACTATAAGCCGGGCGACCGCGAACTGCGAAAGGGTATGCCTTTCGGCGCCATGCAGCCTTTTCAGCGGGAACTGGCGACGGCTCTGCTTGCCGCCGGCCTGAGCCAGCAGGGCGTGATTAAGGCTCAATCGATTATGAGCCTCGAACAGGTGTTGCTGATCCTGGAAGGAGCCAAGCCGGTCAATCGCCGCGACCCCGATAATTACTTCATCACCATCTTCGGAACCCCTGCCGCCAAAGGCACCTGGGGCTACCGTATCGAGGGCCATCACCTGGCGCAGAACTACACGATCGTCGACGGAAGGGTTTCGGACTCGCCGTCGTTCTTCGGGTCCAACCCGGCCGAGGTCCGCATCGGACCCCGTAAGGGACTCCGCGTCCTAGCGCTTGAGGACGACTACGGCTATGACATGATCGAATCGCTCGACAAGGCACAGCAGGACGTAGCCGTGGTGGACAAGACAGCGCTGAAGGACATTATTACGGGCGCCGCCCGCAAGGCTGCCCTTAATGGCGCTCCGAACGGCCTCTCCGCTGCGAAGATGACCGCCGCGCAGTACGACAAGCTGATGACCATCGTCGAACTATACGCTTCGAACGTGCCGCAGGCGATGGCGGAAAGGCGTCTGGAGCTGGCGCGAAAGCAGCCGAAGGAAGCCACGTTCTTCGCCTGGACGGGCGCAGTGGAACGCGGCGGCCTGCACTATTACCGTATCCAGACGCCCGGCTTCCTGATCGAGATGGATTGCACACAGGATCAAGGAAATCATATTCACTCGGTGTGGCGCGACTACGAGAACGACTTCGGTTTCGACCTGCTCAAGGCCCACTACAACGCGAGCCACCAATAAGAACGGGTGCGTGGACATGATTCCTAGTCGGACCTGGTGAAGGCCATGCCGGCGAAGCTGACCACGCTGCGCTCATCGATGTTCCACTGTTCGTAGCGGAGGAGCTCGCCGCGGGATTTCGGTGCGGTCTTGAGGAAGGTGTAAAAGGGCGAGGAGCCGCACCATTTGAGATCGTCCCGACGTTCGCGGACGAGGTCCCAGAAACCGGGGGCGTCGAGGGAATTGATGCGGGCGATGCGCGCGGCGTCGCGGGCTTCGACGTCCTGCATGGCGCCCTGGCCGGCCACGGCGGGGAAAGGGTCCTGGTAGCGGGCGCCCATGTGGGCCATGTCCACGCCGAGGATGAAGAAGAGGCGGCAGCGCTCGCGGTCACGGAGCTCGCCGAGCGCGTCGAGGAAGGCTTTGACCTGGTCGTCGTCTTCGGGGTTGCCGCCGCTCAGGATGCTGTGCGCGAAGGAGCCGACCAGCACGGGCAGGATTTGGACATCGGGCCCGAGAACGTGCTGGAGGAAGATGAGCTGGAGCTCTACGGTGTGCTCGAAGGAGTGGCAGTAGTCCTCCATGCGCACGCCGGGGCCGCCGTGGGTCTCGAGCCAGTCAACGAGCGCCGTGTCGGTGCGGGTATCGCCGAGCGGGGTGCGGAACGTCTTGCGGGTGAGGCCGAAGGTCTCGGGCTCGCCATAGTGGGAGGTGGCGAGGATCACGAAGGTCTTGTCGCGATGCTCGGCGCCGATCAGGCGGTAGGCGTCGCGATAGGATTGCCAGCCGCCGGAGGGGCTCACGTGGGGCGCGGCGATGCCGATGAGGTTGCCGTCGGCGGCGGCCTTCGACGAGGCGCCGGCCATCCACTCGGTCATCTGGTCGCGCATTTCGGCGGCATCCTCGGGATAGGCGGATCCGGCGTGGGCGGGGGGGCGCAGGGGCGCATCGGCAAAGGCCTTGCGGCCGGCCTGTTCCATGCGCGCGAAGTTCTCGTCTTCGAGGAAGCCGGCCGCGCTGAGGGTGTCGAGGAGATGCTGCTGGAGCTTGCCGACGTCCAGGTCTCCGGTGATGCGCACGAGCGCGGCGCGGAGGTCGAGATCGGTGTGACCGCCATCGAAGCAGTGCAGGCACTCGACGAGCGGAGGCGGGATCACCAGCACGGCGTCGGAAAAATGGTAGGGATCGCGGATGATCAGGCCCGGATGCTCCGGCGAAGAGGAGGGCACGAAGTCGAGGGACATCCGGATCCGGGGCAGTGGAAGGGACACGCTCTATCGTATGCTCAACGCCCGGTACTTCCGCAATAGCTCGTAGATCACAATTCCGCCGGCGGTAGCGACGTTCAGCGAATGTTTCGTACCCAGCATCGGGATGCGCACGTGGGTATCGCAGAGCGCAGCGAGCTCGGGGCGGATGCCATCGACTTCGTGGCCGAAGACGAGGCAGACGGGAAAGCGCGGGCGCCAGTCGAAGAGATCGACGGCGTGGACGTCGGTCTCGACGGCGGCGATTTCGTAGCCGCGTCCGCGCAGGGCGTGGGCGAGCGGGAGCGGGTCCCAGGAGTGTTCCCAGGGGACGGTGTCCTGGGCGCCGAGGGCGGTCTTGGCGATGGCGCGCTTGGGCGGGGTTCCAGTGATGCCGCCGAGGTAAAGCTTTTCGATGCCGGCGGCGTCGGCGGTGCGGAAGAAGGCGCCGACGTTATACATGCTGCGCACGTTATCGAGGAGCACGGCGACGGGGAGCGCGACGATACCGGCGTAGGCCGCACCGGCGAGCGTGGCCTGAAACGGAAGCCGCTCCATACGATAAACTAATAGTTTCCCATGGCGATGCTGTCGATCGTGATCCCGATCCACAACGAGGAGCCGTCCATTCTGCCTCTTTACGATCGCCTCACGAGCGTGCTGGAGCCGCTGCAGCGGCCGTACGAGATTCTTTTCGTGGACGACGCGTCGACGGACCGCAGCTTCGAGCTGCTGTCCAACCTGGTGGAGACGGACGGGCATCTGAAGGTGATCCGGCTGCGGCGCAATTTCGGGCAGACGGCGGCGCTTTCGGCGGGATTCCACGAGGCCAAGGGCGACGTGATCATCGCGATGGACGGCGACCTGCAGCACGCGCCGGAGGACATTCCGGCGCTGCTGGAGAAGATCGACCAGGGGTACGATATCGCGAGCGGCTGGCGCAAGGTGCGGGTGGATAACGCCATCATGCGCAAGCTGCCTTCGCGGATCGCGAACTGGATGATGGCGAAGGCGAGCGGGATCGAGCTGCACGATTTCGGCACGACGTTCAAAGCCTACCGGGCCGAGGTGCTGAAGGACGTCAACCTGTACGGCGAGCTGCACCGGTTCATTCCGGCGCTGGCCAGCTTTTACGGCGCGCGGGTGATCGAGGTGCCGATCCGCAACGTGCCGCGGGCGTCGGGTGATTCGCATTACGGGATCGGGCGGACGTTCCGGGTGATGTTCGACATCCTGACGATCAAGTTTCTGCTGAAGTACTTCACGCGCCCGATGCACTTTTTCGGGCTGCTGGGACTGGTGGGCTGCGGATGCGGCGGCGCGATCATGGCTTTCCTGGCGGTGAAGAAGATTCTGGGATACGAGATCGTGATGGAGCACGGGCCTCTGATGGTGGCGGGGGCGCTGCTGCTCCTGGGCGGCATCATGATGTTCTCGACGGGGCTGATCGGCGAAATGATGATGCGCACGTATTTCGAGAGCCAGGACCGGCGGATTTACGCGGTGCGCGAGATCCTGACGCGGAAGCAGCGGGCGGGTAAGTAGGGCGGCGCTAATTTATTTCGGCCACAATGATAGCAGGAGGGTCGAGTATGCGTCCCGAGATCAACGTCAGCAAGATCCCCGTCGGCGGCGGCGTCGCCGGCCTGATGATCGCAGTGATTGTGATCGTGATTGCGCTCATTGGAATTCCAGCCACCCGGTTGTTCCTTTTGGGGAGCGCGGTTCTCGGCGTGCTGGTCGCACTGGTCCTCAGGTGGACCGGCTCAAGCCGGAATTAGGTGCCGAATCCGGCCACGACGCCTACGCTCGACTTGAGGATCTTTCCGATTCGCGAGTCTGGCCGGCGAATGCGGCTCACTGGCAGTGGATGGTGAACGGAATGCGCATCGACGCCGGGTTGGGGGACTCGACGATGAGCTCCACCCAGCCGCGGTAGTTGCGGAACTGCGGCGTGGGCGCCCCGAGGCGCCAATGCTCGATGACGGGCATGGAGCGGTTGCCGCCGGGGTGCTGGACGGAGCGCGTGGGACCCTGGGCGCCGTCGCTGCGGATGGTGCGGTAGACGAGTCTCGAGGGATCGGAGCCTACCACGCCCCAGTCGAATTTCAACTCCACCGGACAGCCGCCCACGTACTGATGGTCTCGGGCGAGCTGGCCGTTGGCCGAGAACGCGGATCCGCCAATCCGGACCGCGGCCGAGAGCGCCATCACGAGGGACAGCAGCACAACTACCGAAAGCAGCGCAAAGGAGAGAGTTTTTGAGTTCAGTCGTTGCATTTCTTATCTCCATTTCGATTACTTACTTGGACTAAGATTACGGCAGAGGGTGCGGGAATGGGTACTTGCCTTCGTCAACCCGTCTTTACTGCCTAAGGAGAGTACGGTTCTCTGCGACGCAGTACCGGAAGCTCCGGATACTGGTTGCTGCCGCCGGCGCTGGCCATTCCTTAGCCCCAACTACATCCGTATTCTAGACCCTTAACTACGAAATTGCGAGCAGCGGCGCGGAGGAGGAGTCAGGTCAGGAGCAAGGAGCAAGGAGCCAGGAGTTGCGAGGGCGGCTCGGGCTCCGGACTTCTACAATGGAAGCGTGAGGCGATCGGGAGTCGCGGACCTGCCGCTGCACGGGGGACGTGTGCCGGAGTGGCTGGCGGAGCGAATGACGCGTCTCGGGACGGCGATCGTGGAGAGC
>Ga0335077_10005547_pt1 | contig 15489 bp, 9 predicted proteins | sample Lox_Sample_31_FD_207151 | JGI IMG/M metagenome (GOLD analysis project Ga0335077, IMG submission 207151) | Soil microbial communities from Loxahatchee National Wildlife Refuge, Florida, United States - Lox_Sample_3.1 | ecosystem: Environmental > Terrestrial > Soil > Wetlands | place: USA: Florida... | reverse complement strand
CGTCGTTGGCTGATTCAAGCCGGCTATCGCGAGCCGCGTCACATGACGATTTATGTCGGCAGCCGGCTGGCTTGTGCATTCGTGGCCTTAGTGGGCGTTCTTGCAACCAGCGGACTGGATTCGCCTCTATTGCTGGTAAGCGTTACGGCGTTTGGTTTCTTCGCACCACGCTTCGCGTTGAAACGTAAAATTCAGGCTCGGCAGCAGCGGATCAAACTGGCACTGCCGGACGCGCTGGATCTGACGGTGATCTGCGTGGAAGCGGGACTGGCTCTGGACCAGGCCATGATGCGAGTGGGACAGGACCTGCACCATGCCCATCCGGACTTAAGCGAGGAGTTTCACTTCGTGAATCTCGAGATGCGGGCCGGCAAGCCACGAGCCGAGGCGCTGCGCAACCTCGTGGAACGGACGGGCGTCGATGACATACGTTCGCTGGTCGGCACCCTGATTCAAACTGACCGCTTTGGAACCAGCGTGGCGCAGGCCTTACGGGTCCACTCAGATTCGCTACGCACGGAACGACGGCAAAGAGCGGAAGAGCAAGCCGCCAAGACTACAATTAAAATGGTTATCCCCCTAGTGTTATTTGTCCTCCCCTCGATTATTTTCGTAACTCTGGGGCCGGCGGTGATCCAGCTTGTGCGGACACTGATGCCGGCATCGGGTAGGTAAAAAAATCAGCGTTTCAACAAAGGTATTCAGGGTATTATGGCGGCACCGAGGTCCTCTGCATACGCGTTCAACCGAACGCGCCACGCCTACCTAGCCACTCGTTTGGCGATTGCCGGGACACATTGGTCCCGCTTTCGCGGTTTGATGTGCGCTGAGGCCTCAAGCTTCCAATCGGGGGATGGCCTGTGGATCGTGCCATGCCGGGGGGTACACACCTTTGCCATGAATTTTCCGATTGACGTAGTCTACCTGGATGGCAACCAGGTGGTCGTGCATGTCGAAGAAGCCCTGAAACCCTGGCGGTTAGCGCGAATCAAAATGCGGGCGAAATCGGTGATCGAATTGCCCGGGCAAACGCTGAGGCAAAGCGGCACGTCGGTAGGGGACGAGATTGAAATTGAAGCAGATTCGGCTGGCGAGGCAACTGAAGCGTGAATGATGAACTCAAGCTTCTAATTGAATGGCCATCGCGCTGGGACGAGTTCGTCAGCTCGATTCGGCCGGCGCTGCGAAAGTCGCCGCGGCCATTAGCTGGTGAAGCTCGCACCGGCCTGTTTCCTCACCAGGGAATGCTGACGGCGTGGATTTGCGAAGCCGTGCTGTTATTCGCTGCCATTGTGTTGCCCGCGAGATTGGCTTTTCTTGCTCCTTACCAGCCGCCCTCGATTCCGAAGTATGACGTGATTTATTTCTCCGGGGATGAACTGCCGCAAACCGAGGATCTGGGAGGAGCCAAAGTTGGCCGCACGGGAAAATCCGGCGGAAAGGAAGCGTTTCACCGTACGCAAGTGATCCGTGTGTCCCGAGGCGATTTGCTGCGGGAGAAAGTGGTGGACGCGCCGCGCTTGAATTTGCCGCAAGTGAATTCCGCAGTAGCCAACCTGCTGGCCTACAATCCACTTCCCGGTCCGCCTCCCGCCGAAGGCTTGAGAGCAGCGATGCAAGCGCCCAATCTGCCGCAAAACGTCGTCGCTCCTGCTCCTGATGTTCGACGAGACAAAATGCTGGTCGCCCCGGCGCTGGAAACAGCGGTGGCGCCAAGCCCAAATGTCCGCCGCGAAAGATTTCGACAATCTCCATCGATGAATGCGGCAGTAGTTCCGCCCAGCCCGAATGGAATACAGCGGGACATCACGATGCCGCGAGTTCCAGGCTCACAGGTCATCGCGGTTGTGCCACCTCCGGTCTCCGCACCCGAGCGGATGACAACCTCGCACGCTCAGCTCACGTTGCCTGCGCCGAGCGTTGTTTCACCACCCCCGAGCCAAGTGGAACATGATGCAGCCTTGCGAGGGCCGGGATTTGGACCGGGAGAATTACAAGAACAAATCGTGCCGCCACCGGTGCAAGTAGGCAGCGGCGGCTCAATGCGATCGTATGGTGGCGGCGTCGGGAATCAAAATGTTGTTCCGCCCCCAGTTCAAATGAACGGCGCGGCTACTGAACATGCCACCGTCGCAATGCTTGGAAATCCAAGTGTTGTTGCTCCTCCTGTTCAGGCGAGGGGCGTAAGCAGCGGACGCGTTGTAGTGGACCGTTGGGGTATCCCCAGGGTCGTTCCTCCTCCCGTGCAGGTGGACAACAACTCCATGAGGCAGAGCACGGCGGGCGGCCTTGGTCGGGGAAACGCCGTGGTTCCCCCGCCACCTTCAGTTTCGGCCGATGCTGCTTCGGGAATGGGGCATGGGAACCGGGGTCGCGGGTTGGGCTCGATATATGATTCCGGGTCAGTGGCGGCGCCGCCCAGCCATGCTGGCGGCAGCGGAAACGGGTCGGGTGTCGTGCTTTCGAGCCAACCCGGATCAACAGTTGCGAAGCCTGGAAGTGCAGGGGCCGGCGCGCTGGCGCTTTCTCCGAACGGAGGAGCGACGCCGGGATTGGGCGGGCCGGGAGGTGGAGGGGATATTGCTCGCGGTCAAGGTAGCGGAGCAGCCCTAGCCGGACAAGGGCCCGGAGCAGCCAACAGCAGCTCCGGAACCGGCGCTGACACGATCGCTCACAACGGAATCTCTCCCTATCCCGGAACCGGAGGTGCGGGAACTGGATCTGTGAGTCGACCAGCAATGCCGGGGGTTTCCGTGCACGGCGGCAGCAACGTCATCACTTTGCCGAGCTTTGGCGCGGATGTTGATCCGGCGTCGATCGGACGGTCATCGAAACTCAAGAATCGCAACGGGCCCGATATTACCGTGGTTGGCAGTTCGCGTTCCGGTGGCGCCTTTAATCTGTACGGCGAACTTAAAGGCGATAAGGTGTACACCATCTACATCGATACCAAGCTCGGGCAGGCCGTGATGGAATATGCAGATCCAACTTCGGCGAATCATCCTTATGCAGAAGACCTGGTGGCGCCACAGCCAATGCGTGCGGAGTTACCAGCCAATATCAAAATGTCGCGCACAGTTATTTCCTGCGTGCTGGATCGGTCGGGACTACTGCGTAATCCACAGGTTCTGGAGGGCAGCCGGGAAAACACTCCCAAGATCCTGGCCGCATTATCGGCATGGAAATTCCGTCCGGTCTTTCGTGGTGATCAGCCGATCGAAGTTACCGCAATCCTCGGCTTCCACATCGACACGCGATAGACTTCAAGCACGTTCGCTCGGCTTATTCTCACCGAATTTCTGGTGGGACTTCTCGAATTACTTGGATTCGGCAGTTGCCCAGAAGCCTCACAGTGCTGCCGTCAGAAATCGGCAATCGACGTTGTGACTGCGGGCAAAGAAGGAGCGCGGGCCACGCAAGTGATTACGTGGCCCGCCGTAATACGTCGTGAAAGGCTCGTGCTCCGGAACGAGGGTGACCGTTGTCGTCGCCCAAGGCCTCAGAAAGCAGAGTCCCAAGTCACGTTGAAGCTGCCGTGCAACGGCGACACCACCGGGCAGCCGTTGGGGATCACCAGCAACTGTGGGCTGAATCCTCTCTGTCCAACGCAGTCGAGAAAGTAGGATTCGCTGTCGTCAATCATCCCTATGTCATACACGGGTCCGTCCTTGAAGCCTTCGATTCTCGTGGTCTTCCCGCCGGACGTCAGCGCGCCGTTGAAGAAGCCGGTCTGGAAGAAGTCCACGAGCGAAATAAACTGGAACCCGAAAGGCAGCGGATAGGCCGCGCGCTCCACGATCCACTCTCCGCTCGAATCGACGCACACGGACGGGTCGCAGGCCGCTTTCACCGAAAAGCTCTCCTGCGGGCGGTTAAAGTCGGTGAGCGACAGCGTGTAATTTCCGCCCGCCGCGACGGTCACCGAGGCGGAGATGAGGTCGCCGGGCTTCGGACAATCGACATTGTTGTTGATGCAGGCCGGCGTACCCTCCACGACGGTTCCGTTCGGGAACATCTCGTACCAAACGTAGTAGTACGTGACTCCCTCGAAGCACTGCGTGGCACTGCCAAGCTGCTCCACCGTCCCGCTGGTGAAGCCGTCGATGCCGACCCAATTCGCGATGATGGCGTCCTGGTATCGGTAATTGCCGCTGGGGCACTGGACGTACGGAATCACCCACTGGCCGGTGACCGACGAGACTGTGTTCGCTCCGCCTTCGACGTCAGCGAAGCCTGACCAATTGAACGACCCCAGCTCCGTGGCGCCTCCGCTGGCGACCAGTGGCACCGCGTTGCTGCGCACTATTGGTCGGTGCGAGGACATGTACTTGTGGAACGCCGCCCTCGCCCTTGCGACGGTTGACGCGTCGGGCGGTTTGGAGTCCGGCGCGGCGGCGCGGACTGGGCTGGGCACTAGCACGCAAGCCATCGCGATCCCGATCAGTGCCGTAACGACACCCACGAGCCGCTTCTTTCCTTTGGAGGGGCTGGATGATCCGAAGATGTGCGCGTTAGAGGACGTGTGCGTGGCACGAAGGAGCGAAATCCTAGTTTTGCTGAAAGGCTTCATATAATCTCCTGGGATAGGTTAATGTCGTGGGACACGAGCAGACCCGAAGCGGCGAATCCCGCGCGGGACGCCGGAATTGTACACCTGAGTAGCAGATTTACAAGTGGTATTTCAACTCCCCATTTGCAGGCCTGCCGGGGGGTGGACATCGATTTACTGCTTTTTAGGAGTTGTGCTGGCGCTGGAAAAGTGCCGCGGTACCATCCGCGTGCACTTCCGTCCAGTTCGGCATCAGCCTGAGCACGTTGGCAAGTGACGACCAACGCGGAACCAGTACCCATTCAACATTCATCCGATCCAATTCCTGGGAGAAGCTGGGCTGCACGAGGACGATTTTCAAATAATCCTTGATGAACTGGTCTCCGTAGAGATCATGGCGGTCATCCAGCACGACCTTGGGCTCGGGATATAGCCGATAAATCAGATATCCGCCCCAATAATCGAGGCTGAAAATCGGCTGGCGAATATTGTGGCTGGAAATGTAGTCGGCGGCTGCGACCGGGAAACGTTTCTCGTCAAATTGCGCGTTGATAACGTGAGCCGAGCCTAACTGCCCGTGGTGCAGACAGGCCCAAATACCCACCGCAAGCGCCAACACGACCAGAATATGGCCGCGCAGATTGGTCTCGAGCGCCTGCATGCGGGAACCAAAGGACGTGAGACGGGAAAACAGTCGACGCAGCGGGGAAGTGACATTCGCGTCGCCCGCTGCTTGAGATAGCGCGGCAGAAAGAATCGGTGCGAGTATGAGCGCTATGAGGAGCGAGGAGGTTGGGAGATTGCGGGTTGCGTAAAGTCCGCTGTAGGCAGCGAACAACAAAAGAAGCAAACGCGATGGGCCGGGTCTTTGCCGAGCGCTTGCAAGACTGACACCGGTAGCAATCAGAACAATTGCGAAACATTGTTGCGCGGCGCTGTGAAAATCCGGTGAATGGAATTCGCTGATCTGATTCATCAGAAAGCGATCGGAAAGGTATCGATAGACGTGCGCATGCAGGTGGTATCCGTAAGGATTCACGAAGCTGGCGACGATGCTAAGCGCGGTGATTCCGCTCAGGTGTTTGAGCCAGCTTGAAACTTGATCGCGACGCTCGCGACGAATCAGATATTCAATGATGCCTCCGACCAGGTAAATCGCCATCAGGGCGAAACCTAAGACAAATCCACCATGCACATTCACCCAGAGAATCATCAGCACAGGGAGCCAAAACAAGCGCTTGCTCGTTTCGTACGTGGATGCATAGCGATCCAGCAGGTCGAACCAGATTACGGCAAGCAACCAGGTCAGCACATGCGGGCGCGCGAGGAAGTGAACTGAGGAGGCTCCGAGCGCCAGGACAAGCAGAAACAGTGAAACGAGAAGATTGCTGCTGCGCCATAGTGTTACGCGCAGGGCGAAGACGAAAGTGGCTGCTATGACCACGGCGGTGAAAAACACCACGCCATTCAGCCCGGCGACATGGTGGATTGCGGCAATGAGCAGATCATAGAGCCATTCCCACGCATACCAAGTGTGACCACTCATCGTGGATGAAAAAGAATCCGTGCGCGGGATGGTATGCGTAAGCAGCATCTGCTCACCATCGCGAATGTGCCAGCCAATGTCGGAGTCGCGAAGCAGGACGCGACCCATCGCGCCGCAACTCAGGGCCACAGCCAGGACAACGAACAGCAAATCTCCAATGGGAGGAATGACGAAATGCGTCCAGTTCGTACGTACAGACTTCGATATGCTTTTCGCTTCCAATGAAATGCTGCGCTCGGGGGCGCTCTGCGGCGTCTCGGTGGGCAAAGCTGTGCTCGTCTCAGATCATATTACTTGAGAACCGTCAGGGCGGATTGGGAACCCGGCTTCATACCCGCCCACGTGTAAGCTACGTTCGGCTATTTACCGTCCAGGATGCCAGGTGCGTGCCGTTGACTTCACGTCACCGCACCTCTAACATTCCCCCCTGAGTACGCGCGCCACTCGTGATCGATACGATCATTTCGCACTACCGCATCGTCGAAAAACTCGGCGGTGGCGGGATGGGCGTTGTCTACAAGGCTGAGGACGTCAAGCTGCACCGCTTTGTAGCCCTGAAGTTTCTCCCTGATGACGTTGCCAAGGACGCACAGGCCCTCGCTCGCTTCCAGCGGGAGGCACAAGCCGCTTCCGCACTGAACCATCCCAACATTTGCACGATCCACGAGATCGATGAGGTAGATGGGCGCGCCTTTATCGCGATGGAGTTTCTGGACGGGATGACCTTGAAGCACAAGATCGCGGGTCGCCCATTAGAAACCGAGCTGATTCTCTTCCTCGCCATCGAGATCGCTGATGCGCTGGATGCCGCCCACAGCGAAGGCATCATCCATCGCGACATCAAGCCCGCAAACATCTTCGTGACCAAACGCGGTCACGGCAAGATTCTGGATTTTGGGCTGGCGAAGGTTGTGGTCACTACTAGTTCCGCCGGCAACATCGCAGCGGCAGGCACACAGTCCGTCGATGAACAGCATCTGACCAGTCCCGGCTCAACGCTCGGGACAATTTCGTATATGTCGCCCGAACAAGCCAAAAGCAAGGAACTGGATGCTCGCAGCGATCTGTTCTCGTTCGGTGCAGTGCTTTATGAAATGGCAACCGGCGCGCTGCCCTTTCACGGCGAAAGTACCGCCCTCGTTTTCGACGCGATTCTGCATTCTGATCCTCCCCCGGCGATTCGTTTCAATCGCGACATACCATCCAAGCTCGAAGACATAATTAATAAAGCCCTGGAGAAAGACCGCAATCTCCGCTACCAGAGTGCGGCGGAGTTGAGGGCTGATCTGCAACGGCTGAAGCGAGACACGGAGACCGGGCGCGCGGCGAGAGCAAGTTCCGGGTCAATGCCAGCGGTGCAGGATGCAGGTAGCGGCGCAAACAATGTCGGGGCGGACGCCCTCGTCCGCCCGGCGGAGCCAAGCTCCGCAGTTTCGCGGGCAGGAAAGTCCGCGCCGCACGATAGTCGCGTGGGAACGTCCGCTCCCGAGAGCCTGCCCCGAGCGAAGTCGAGGGGTTCAGGGCGTGCGAAGCTCGTCGGCGTGATTGCCTTTCTGATTGTCGCCGCTGTCAGCGGTGGACTCTATTATCGTGTGCATCGCGCCAAGCCGCTGACTGATAAAGACACGGTCGTTCTCGCAGACTTCAGCAACAGCACGGGTGATCCGGTTTTCGACGACACTCTCAAAACCGCGCTCGGCGTTTCCTTGAGCCAATCGCCGTTCCTGAACGTCGTCTCCGACAGCGCCGTCGCCAACACGTTAAAGCTGATGGAGAAGCCACCCGACACCAAGCTCACACCCGGCGTCGCACGCGACCTTTGCCTTAGGGCAGGCAGCAAGGCGTACATTGCCGGATCGATCGCCACCCTGGGCAGCCAGTATGTGGTGGGGCTGAACGCGGTGAATTGCCAAAGCGGCGACCCGCTGGCTCAAGAGCAGATTACCGCTTCGGCCAAAGAGAAAGTGCTGGATGCGTTAGGCGAGACAGCATCGAAGCTGCGCGGCAGGTTAGGCGAATCACTAGCCACGGTGCAGAAGCTCGATGTGCCGCTTTCCGAAGCCACAACACCTTCACTCGAAGCTCTGCAAGCCTTCAGCCTTGGCGAAAAAGCCTATGGTGAAAGAAACCCGGGCGTCGCCCTGCCATACCATCAACGTGCCATCGAACTCGACCCGAATTTTGCCATGGGGTATCGGGCAGTGGGCATCGATTACCTTGACTTATCCGAGACGGGACGCGCCGGCGAATACATCAGCAAGGCTTTCCAGTTGCGGGAGCATGCCAGCGAGCGCGAAAAGCTGCTGATCACAGCCGAATACTATTCGAGTGTAACCGGAGACGTGGACAAAGCGGCCCAGATCTATCGGGAAGCAATCCAAGCCTACCCGCGGGATTACCGGGCACACCTCGATCTGGCCAATCAATACACCTCGTTAGGTCAGTGGGAAAAGGCAAGGGATGAGTATCTCGAAAGCCTTCGCCTCGCCCCGGATAATAATGCGCCTTACGCGGACCTGGCCAACAGCCTGCTTGCCTTGCAGCGTTTCGACGAAACGCGGCAGACGATCGAACAGGCTCATGCACGAAAGCTGGAGGATTTCCTGCTTCATAATGCCCTCTACACCCTAGCTTTTTTTCGGAGCGATTCGTCAGCCATGACGGAACAACAGCAGTGGTTTGCCGGCAAACCCGAAGAGAACTTCGAGCTTTCACTCGCCTCCGATACCGAGGCCTACGCAGGTCATCTGGCCAAGGCGCGCGAACTGACGAAGCGGTCGATAGATTCCGCCATCCGCGCTGACAGCAAGGAAACGGGAGCAACATGGCAGGCGATAGCCGCGCAGAGGGAGGCTGTCTTCGGCAATGCTGTGGAAGCGAAGCAGGCAGCGGCAGAGGCCCTGAAGCTCGTCCCTACAAGTCAAGGTGTTGAAGACGAAGCCGCGCTCGCCTTCGCCATGGCGGGAGATACGACCCGAGCCGAATCGCTGGCGCAAGACCTGAACAAACGTTACCCGCTCGACACCCAGATGCAGTCGCTCTGGCTATCAGCGATTCGCGCACAAGTGGCGCTGAACAGGAAAAATTCGTCTGAGGCGGTCAGTGATTTGCAAGCGGCTACCGGCCCGATCGAGTTTGGGCAAATCACTTTCGTCGACAATCTTTCCTGCCTCTACCCCACCTACATCCGCGGCGAGGCGTATCTCGCGTCGGGGCAAGGCAAGGAAGCCGCCGCCGAGTTCCAGAAAATTCTCGACCACAGCGGCATCGTCTGGAACTGCTGGACGGGAGCGCTGGCGCATCTGGGCGTGGCGCGTGCGAATGCCTTGCAAGCGAAAACTTCGCAAGGTGCAGATGCCGATGCCGCCCGCGTCCGGGCGCTAGCTGCTTACAAAGATTTCCTCACGCTCTGGAAAGACGCCGATCCCGACATCCCCATCCTGAAACAAGCCAAAGCCGAGTACGCGAAGCTGCAATAGTGAGCGGTCTAGTAGTGAATCACCAGCGGAAGGTCCGGCCTGAGGTCTTTCGAACTCGCGTGCTTTCCACCATCAAACACAACTTCGAGCAGCCATCCATCGCCACTCTGAACCGTGATCACGCCGAGTTTCTCAAGATAGCTGACCGCCGGAGCGGGCTGATAACTCGATGGCGAGACAAGCCGCACAGCCGTGATCCGCTGGACTCCCAACGGGTGCTGGAAAACAGCGGCCTCGGCCGATTTCATCCGGATCGCTGCGATGTTTTTTGCTTCATCGACCGCCAATTGTGCCGGCTCAATAAAGATTGATGGGCTCTTGGTGTCGTCGCGAGCAGTGAGGATTTCAATGCCTGAACCGGCCGGCATCCACGGCATATTCACCGTCCAGGTTGGAAATGGAAAAGTATCTTTGACGTCAGAAGTTCGGCGCAACCCGATTCCGATCGGGCACCATCCCGACGTGCGCCAGAGCAAACGGTTGCGGAACTTCTCCACCACTGCCTCGTGACCGGGATCGACCGAGACCTTGGGGTCCGGGTACATCAGTTCTAGGTAAGAGTTTTGAAACTCGGTGGTAATGGAACTGGTGCCTTGACCGTCGTGATGATTCACGTTTGGTGAGATTTGAAGGCCTGTCCGTTCAAGGGCCGCCCGCTCGGGTGCGCCGGGGTGGACAACAATCCAGACATGATCAAACGCGAGCTGGGGAGTTGCCGCGTGGGCGCATGCGGCAAAAGCCATCAACACGGGCAGAATCAATTTTCGCATACCGGGCAGATCATAATAGATTCGCTGCCGGAGAATTCGATAATTCACACGTGGTACATCAAATAGCCGAGTCCAACGCGCATATGATGGAGGACAGGATCAGGAAGGCTGGCAGCAATCGTCAATCCCAGGCCTGCATGAATAAGTCCCAGAGGGTAAATATTCCGATAGCGCCGGAACATTTCGCAGAAGAAAATTGCCCCAAGAAAGCTCAAGATCGTGAGCAGCGGGCTGGGAAGATGAGCGATGGCAAATAACCCAGCGGCGGCAAGCACTCCACGGCGGCTGCCAAAGACTGACTCCAATCTCACGAACATGAAAGATTGCAGAAGGAATTCTTGCAGGAGAGCCCATATGGCGTATTGCCATGCTCGATGTAGGGGAAGTGCCTGCGGAAGGCCGAAGACCCTGGTGAACATCCCTGCCGCTGCAATCATCACGATCAATAGACCGCCGATAGCGACGATCAGGCTGGTTCCGCAGAGCGGACGCGTCAGCCCAAGTTCGCGCGATGAATACGGCGAAAGGGCTGTGAGTAGGATCGTTAAGCACAGCGCAGCCCAACTGACGGCGCTGTTCAGGTGGCCTTGCGGCGTCCAAACAGCAACGAGAATCAATCCGTAAACTAGACCGATCTCGGGAAGCATGCGGGATTCCGGACTGCTGCTCTCGGTTCGTTCTACCTCTGCCGGCATAGAACCGGCGGGGCTGCCAAAACTCTTCGACTCGGATGCCATTGCGGGAATCTACTAATTAGAGCTGTTGTATCTCAGAATACCAAGATTCTGAGATGCTGAAAGGACACATGACGCCTAAGCAACCTAGAGTTGCCATTATTGGGGCCGGTTTTGGCGGCCTTCGCGCCGCACGAAAGCTTGCGCATTCTCCTGTCCACGTGACCCTGATCGATCGCAGGAATCATCATGTGTTCCAACCTCTGCTCTACCAAGTAGCAACCGCGGGGCTGTCACCGGGGGAAATTGCCGCGCCGATTCGTTGGATCGTTCGTGGTCAGCAAAATATCGAGGTCCTGCTCGGGGAAGTTCAGGATTTCGATTTAGCCAATCGAATCGTGAAACTATCCGATCTTGAGATTCCTTATGATTATCTGATCGTTGCTGCCGGAGCAACTCACGGCTATTTCGGACATCCCGAGTGGGAGCCATTCGCTCCGGGATTAAAGACCATAGAGGACGCAATTGAGATCCGCAAACGGGTGTTGCTCGCGTTTGAACTCGCAGAAAGAGAAGCAGCCAGTGCTGAGCCGATCTTGCCATTGAACTTTGTGATCGTGGGTGGCGGACCGACAGGTGTCGAGTTGGCAGGCACGCTGGCAGAAGTCTCTCATCACGTGTTGGCTCACGAGTTTCGCAGTATCGATCCCAAGCGCGCGCGCATCATCCTTTTGGAAGGTGGTCAGCGCATTCTGCCCGCGTATGCCGAAGATCTTTCGCGTAGCGCGGAGCGGCAACTGCAAAACTTAGGTGTCGAAGTACGCACCTCAACCATGGTGACCAAGGTGGAAGCGGCGGCTGTGTGGACGGGTGACACGCGATTGCCGGCAGCGGTGATCCTATGGGCCGCGGGGGTTACGACCTCACCTCTGGGTAGGAAATTAGGTGCTCCCGTGGATCGCGCCGGGCGTGTCCTGGTCAAGCCGGATTTAAGCATCCCGGGCCATCCTGAGGTTTTTGTCATTGGCGATCTTGCAGCACTTAAGGATGAAGACGGCAATTTGTTGCCCGGGGTGGCACCAGTTGCGCTGCAGGAAGGTTCGGCTGCGGCGCGGAATATACAACGTGATCTCCATGGTCAGCCGCGTGAGTCTTTTCACTATTTTGATAAGGGCAGTCTCGCCACCATTGGAAGAAATGCAGCCGTTGCCCAGTTTGCCAAACTGCATCTCTCCGGCTTCATCGCGTGGCTTTCATGGCTGTTCGTCCACATCTTTTTCCTGATTGGATTTCGCAATCGAGTGATTGTGCTCCTTCAGTGGGCGTGGTCCTATCTTACATATGAACGTGGGGCACGGCTCATCACCGGAGATCAAGACTTGCCAAGCTGGGAGGAGATCAAGCGGGAAGAGCCTACCGCAGTGCGGCAGCGCGTGGGGTGATGTTCGCCGCTAAGACCGCCTGGAAGCGATCAATACAATTGGCTCATCACTTGTCACTTACTTTACCACTCTGATGGAGTAGAATTTCGATTTCGTAAGCATGGCCACCCCAGGGCCAGAATTCTAACCGGGCACAAGATTGTTGGCCGACCGGCGATTCCGCCGAGGCGTGGCCATCGGCGAGCGGGAACACCACGAACGCAGGAGCACAGCCATGCATTGGACCACAAAGAAAACGATCATGACAGCGCGCTTGATGTTGGTCGCAACGATCTTAACCACGACGGCACTTGTAGCACAAACTTTTCGTGGAACGATTCTCGGCACAGTCACCGACGTTACCGGCGCATGGGTGACAGGTGCAACTGTCAAAGTAAAGAACACAGAAACCGGTTTGGAGCGAACCACGCAGACCAGTGCGGACGGCAGTTACTCCGTGCCGGAACTCCCGATTGGAAACTATGCCGTGACTATCAGCCAGAGCGGCTTTCAAACGTCGGTAACCAATGGCGTAGTGGTCACGGTTGCCAGTGAACGCCGGGTGGATGCCAGCCTTAAACCCGGCCAAGTCTCAGAGCGGATCGAAGTTTCTGGTGAGCAACTTCCTCAAGTAGAAACCACCAATGACGTTCTGGGAGGAGTGCTCACCCAGGACACCGTGAAGGATCTTCCCATCAATGGGCGCGACTATACCAAGCTGATTTATCTAAATCCGGGGGTAGCGGGTTCTCCCGATCAGATAACCGATTCTCCCGGGTCATTTGGCGAGTTCTCAATGAATGGGGCTCGCGGGCGCTCCAACAATTATCTGCTCGATGGCACGGACATGAATGATGGCTACCGTAACGACCCAGCTATCAACCAAGGAGGTGTCTTTGCCACCCCGTCGGCGATCCTACCTATCGACGCCGTGTCCGACATGCGCGTGCTTTCTAACTTCGAACCTGAGTATGGACGCAATGGCGGAGCGGTAGTCAACATAGTGACGAAGAGCGGAACGAACACCGTGCACGGGTCCTTCTTTGAGTACTTCCGCAACAATGCCTTGGATGCGCGGAACTACTTTGACCCCACCTCGGCTCCAAAGGCGCCGTTCCACAACAACCAGTTTGGCGGCTCGCTTGGCGGGCCCATCGTGAAAGGCAAAACATTTTTCTTCCTGGACTACGAAGGGCAACGCGAAAGTGTGGGCGTGGTTAGTCTGGCTTGCGTACCGACTTTGGCCCACATACAAGACGCCACCGCCAAGGTACTCGCTGCGGGTGGCAAGGTGAGCTCGATCGGTAGCACCTTACTGAACTTTTGGCCGCACAACGCCGCAAACTATATTCCGGGGGTCACATCCAACGATGCCGGATGTTTCAATTCCAGCAACCAGTTTGCTCCTGACTACACCGCGATTGCGCCGTCGTTCAACAACTTGAGCAGCGTGATCGCAAAGATTGACCACAGCTTCAGTCAAAAGAACAACGTTACCGGGCGTTATTTCTTCGGGGACAGCACCCAGCAGTTTCCCCTGGCTTTAAATGCTACGGGCGGTCAGCTTCCTGGTTTCGACACTGTGACGCCGACACGCGTTCAGCTCGTGTCTCTGTCTTGGGTCAGCGTAGTCTCGTCAACCAAAGTGAATGAATTGCGCTATGGTTGGAACCGATTCTCCGAAGGATTCTTTCCGCAGGACCAGAACTTTGATCCTAGTTCGATCGGCTTCTGCAACGTACCTGCGAACTTCGGGAGCTGCCACTCTTCGGGTCTGCCCATCATCCTGCTTGCACCATCACCGGTCGGCGGAGGGGGAACAGCCTTCTTTTCGCAGATTGGGGCTACTTCAGGCGATCCGCGGCGTCGTCACGACACTAACAACCAGCTCATCGACAGCTTCGCTTGGAAAATGAACAAGCATGACATCAAATTCGGGGCAGAGTACCACCGAACCAGCATCCAACAGTACTTCGACAAGTATTCTCGAGGGAGGGTCCGCTTTGGCGACCTGGAAAGCCTGCTGGAAATGGCTCCCCAGGGGGCGCCTCCCCAGAGTTCGTCTTTTGGGCAGTTCGCCTATGTAGGGAATACGCTGCGGCACACAGCTCAAAACGGCTTTGGGATTTACATCCAGGACGCGTTTCGGGCTACCCCTCGGCTTACATTGAACTACGGGCTGCGCTGGGACTATTACGCTCCGGTTAGCGAAAAGAACCATCTGTTTTCCGATTTCGTTCCTACCTCGGCAACCACGGGCACCCTGGAAATGGTCGGTCCTGGTGGCTTATCGAGCCTCTACAAGTCCGACTACAAGGACTTCTCGCCTAGGGTTAGTGTTGCGTGGGATGTGACGGGAAAAGCGAAGACAGTGGTTCGCGCCGGATACGGGCTATTCTTCGACGCATTCTCCCAGGACATGATGCTGGGCCACCTGCCCTATCCGACCTTCTACGCGCCGGGTCCCGCCTATAACCCGATCGGTCCCGATCCGATCCAGATGGCAAGGGCTAATAGTGCTGCGTTTACTGTTAACGGGGATGCGACAAGGAACGAGGTTTACGTCCCTGGTGTGACGTTCTACGGGGCTGCGGATTGCACCTTCGAGTGCGACATTTTCTCCTTCGACCGAAATATCAAGACTCCCTACATTGAGAACTACAACCTGAACTTGCAGCAGCAGTTTGGCAGTAAGGTTGTGTTGCAGGTGGGTTATGTGGGATCGCAGGGACATCGCCTGTTCCGCTTTTACGACATCAGCCAGCCAAGCCAGGCAACGATCACTGCTGCCGACTTAGCATGCAATTGCATTAACGATTTCACCGTTCCTCGGAATTACAATTTTCCAAATGGTTCAGTCTATATCTTCCAGGAAAACTCGCACGGCTCGTCAAATTACAACTCCTTCCAAACGAGTTTTCACATAAATAACTATCACGGGTTTACCTCGGTCGTGAACTACGTCTATTCGAAATCGCTGGACAATTCCAGCGACGGCGAGGACTTCGTGGTCAACGCCGCTCAACCGCAGGACAGCAACCGGCCGCAGC
>Ga0335077_10005546_pt1 | contig 15489 bp, 15 predicted proteins | sample Lox_Sample_31_FD_207151 | JGI IMG/M metagenome (GOLD analysis project Ga0335077, IMG submission 207151) | Soil microbial communities from Loxahatchee National Wildlife Refuge, Florida, United States - Lox_Sample_3.1 | ecosystem: Environmental > Terrestrial > Soil > Wetlands | place: USA... | reverse complement strand
GCGCGTGATCGTGGCGTATTCGGGCGGGACCGATTCGGCGTACCTGGCCTGGGCCGCGCACCGTGTGCTGGGCGGGAATGCGCTCGCCATCACCGCCGATTCCGCCTCGATTCCCGAATCCCACAAGCGCGATGCCGAAGACTTCGTCCGCCGGTTCGGGATTGCGCACGAGTATATCGAGACGCACGAGTTCGAGAATCCCGATTATGTCAAGAACGATCCGAATCGCTGCTTCCACTGCAAAGACGAACTGTTCACGGAGCTGGAAGAAGTGGGGCGCACGCGGGGAATTGCCAACATCATCTACGGGGTGAATCAGGATGATTTAGGCGATTACCGCCCCGGACAAAAGGCGGCCAATATCCATCAGGTGAAGGCGCCGCTGGCGGACGCCGGTTTGAGCAAAGGCGAAATCCGCGAGTTATCGCGGTTGTCGGGGCTGCCTACATGGGACCGTCCTGCGGCGGCGTGCCTGAGTTCCCGCATTCCATATGGCACGCCGGTGACGATCGAAAACATCAAGACCGTGGAAAACGGCGAAGAGGAGATCAAGGCTCTGGGCTTCCGGCAGTTTCGCGTGCGGTTCCACGGGGAGCTGGTGCGCGTTGAAGTCGCCAAGGAAGAGCTTTCGCGCGCGCTCACACCGGAAATGGCGGCACGCTTCACGCAGATTTTCAAAAACCTTGGATTCAAGTACGTCACCCTCGATCTCGAGGGGTACCGGCAGGGTTCGCTGAACGAAGTTCTGAACCTGCGGTGATCGAGGTTCGGAACGGGGACAGGCAGCACTGTCCACGATGGGCCAAGCGACAAGTTGGGAGAGTTTGGATTAGGGACAGTGAAGCCAGTCCCCGCTGTGAGCCTCACGCCGCGCTGTTTCGCCACGCCTGCGAGAAGATCAGCACCAGGTTCCAAGTGACCACGGCGGCAAACCAGAGATTCGCCACTACCACGATGCGAGGCCGGCCGCGCCAGAGAGCCGTGAGCACAAGAACGACGGCGATAATTTTCGAGATCATGAGCGCGGGCACCACTCCCAGATGCATCAATTGCCCGATGAAAGCACTGGCTTCGCCCGCACCCAGCCGGAGTCCAATCAGCGTCGTGAGAATGTCGAGAGTCTGCAGGAAGACGAAGACGCTGAGCGACGGCCGTTGCTTCAGAAGCCACATGCCTTCATTGTTTCTTGTTGCGCAGGAGCGGAGCCAGTATTCTTTAGTTAACTCGCGCTGAATCCTTGGAAGCACCCGGCGGTGGTGCGAACATCCTGCTCGTTGTGCGCGGCGGAAACAAATGCAGCCTCGAATTGCGAAGGTGGCAGGTAGATTCCGCACTCCAGCATGGATCGGTGGAAGCCGGCGAAGCGCGCGGTATCGGATTTTTTCGCGGATTCCCAATCTGTCACGGGTTGGTCCGTGAAGAAAATGGTGAACATTGATCCCACGCGATTCACCGTGGTTCGGCGCGGGGCAGCCGCGCAAACGGCGGCGGACCGGGCTTCCAGTTGCTCGTAGATTTCCGGGCGTGACTTAAGATAGCGCAGCATGGCGAGCCCGGCGGCGACTGCCAGCGGATTGCCGGAGAGCGTGCCCGCCTGATAGATGGGCCCGGACGGCGCCACGCGGCACATGATGTCCGCCCGCCCGCCATACGCGCCGATGGGAAGGCCGCCACCGATCACTTTCCCGAGCGTGGTCAGATCGGGACGGATTCCGTAGAGTTGCTGCGCGCCGCCGAAGGCAACACGGAAACCGGTCATCACCTCATCCATGATCAGCAACGCTCCGTGGCGCGAGGTGATGTCGCGCAGGGCTTCGAGAAATCCCGGCCGCGGCGGAACGCAGCCCATGTTGCCCACCACCGGTTCGATGATCACGCCGGCGATCTGGCCGCTGTGCTGGCGAAAAGCCTGTTCCAGCGCGTCGGTGGAGTTGAACGGCAGGGCCAGAGTGGTGCCGCTAAAACCCTTGGGGACGCCAGGCGAATCCGGCAGTCCGAGCGTCGCCACGCCGGAACCGGCCTTCACGAGCAGGGAATCTACGTGCCCGTGGTAGCTGCCTTCGAACTTGACGATGAGGTCGCGCCCGGTGAAACCGCGCGCCACGCGGATAGCCGACATGGTCGCTTCGGTGCCCGAGTTCACCAGGCGCACCATCTCAATGGAAGGCACGGCACTGCAGATGGCCTCCGCCATCTCGACTTCGCGTTCAGTGGGCGCGCCGAAGCTGGTTCCACATTCCATGGCTTGGCGCAGAGCTTCGAGGATCGCGGGATGCCGGTGGCCGAGCAGCAGCGGCCCCCACGAGCCGACATAATCGATGTACTCATTGCCATCGACGTCGAATATATGGGAGCCTTGGCCACGCGCGATGAACGGGGGCGAACCGCCGACGCTGCGAAACGCGCGCACGGGTGAGTTGACACCACCGGGGATCAGCTTCTGGGCGCGGGAGAAAAGTCGTTCGGAATTGGCGCGGGTCATGCCCGGACCCGGCCCGGCACGAGCCGGTGCAGGCTCACATTCATGGCGATTTCAAGCAGGCTGCCGTTCAGGTTGCCAATCAGCCGGTTTTTCAAGCCGAGGTACGGTTGCGTTCCCGCAAAAAGATCCTGCAGGATTCCCGCGAACTTCGGGCTGCTACGCGTGAACTGCACCATGCGCGCGGGCACGCTGCCGAACAGGAACCGGCCGAAGAACACGCGCTTGGCCAGCCGGGAACCGAACTCCAGATCCGCGGCGAAATCACGACGCAGCATGCGGCGATAGGTTTGGCCGGCGAGGCCAGTGATTTCCGAGAGCAGCGCCTTGGCCGCCAGATCGGCGGAGCGGATGGCGTAGTAGAGGCCTTCGCCGGTGATAGGATCGACCAGCCCAGCCGCGTCGCCGACAGCCATCCAGCCATCGCCAGCCACGCGATTCCGTTTCCAAGAAGGCGTTTCAAGCGAAGGAAGCAAGTGGCTGTAGAACGAAGCGTTCTTCCAGGAAATGCCCTTTTTCACCATGTAATCTTCCAGGCGCTTCCGGAGCACGCTGGCCGGTTCACCCTTGCCGCAAATACCCACGGACAAATGGCCGCAACGCGGGAAGACCCAAATATAGCCCTCGAGGTTGGGCAGGAACTGGATATCGATCTGCTCGCGTTCACCGGGCACATAGTAGCCGAGCGCCGCCATGGTGTCGCGCGCACCCAGTTCGGTGCCGACGTGGCGCAGCGGATTACGCGCCCCCGTGGCCACGATGCAGAAGTCGGCGTCCAGAGCGCCGGATTTGGTCTTGAGCTGCCATCCGCCGCACGTTCGGTTCAATTCGGTTACGCGCGCTTTTTCGATGCGCGCACCGGCACGTTCAGCGCGCTCGAGTAGCAGACGGTTCAGATCGAAACGCGAATAAATCAAGATGGGATTGCGCAATTGCAGCGTCACCTCGCCGGCCCGCGGCGCGGCCAGCACCGTTTCGGCGATCATCTTCTTCGGCGTGCTGTTATTGATGAGGAAGGGATATTGATGATAGGCCTTGTAGGTGAGACCACCGCCACAAGGTTTTTCCCACGCGAGTTTCTCGTCAAAGACTACCGTCTCGAGTCCTGCCGAGCTTAGCTGTTCGGCGGCAAAGGCGCCTGCGGGCCCTCCGCCTAAAATGGCGACGCGTTTCATGGTTTCGGTTTTGTACTGTCTACTGCGGGATGGCCCGGCGGCAATGTCCCGCCCATCGGGGATGCGGCTCCGCCGTGAGGATTGGCACCGGCAGCCGAGTGCGGGCTTCCACCGGCTTCGGCTTTGTCTTTCACCACCCAGCGATCCCCGTGGCGCTCGAGCGTATACTTCATCGACATGCCCTGTCCTGCGTTGCCTCCCTTGGCAGTGATCGCGACCACCGCGTCGGCCTCGTTCTGCCGGAATATCAGCGAGGTCACCTCTACGTTCATGGCAGCGACATTCAGGTTTGCGCGCTTCGCCAGATAGTCAATCACCCCCTGCCGGACGGCTTCTTCCGGGTTGCCCGCCCCGCGTTTGCACCCGGCGCTCAAGCCGATGGCCAGGATGAGGGCCGATAAGGCGAAAAATCTTTTCACCATTCGATTATACTTGCGCGGGACGGGGTATTCCGGATGCGCTGCGCAAGCCGCTAAAAGGAACCTCCGGCCGCGCTGGATAGCGATGCGGGAACGGCTGCGTGCTTTCGCACGAGGCCGGCCAGAGCCGCGATAAAGGCGGGCGAATCATTCAGCCCGGGCATCATCCGGTAATTCTCGATTCCCAGTGACAGCGCCTGTGCGCGATGCTCGATATCGATCTCGTGCAGTGTCTCCACATGATCCGAGACGAAAGAAATCGGCACCACCAGGACGTTTCGAGATCCCGCTGCCGCCAGGCTTTTGACTGTCTCGTGCATCGAAGGCCGCAGCCATTTCGACGCACCCACCTTGCTCTGGTAGCAGAGGTGGCGCCGGGCGGGCCAGCGGCCGCGTTCCCAAACCAGGTCGACGGTGTGCTCGATCTGGCGCTGATAGGGATCGCCATTCTCGACGATGGAAACCGGCACGCTGTGCGCGCTGAAAACGATGTCGACATGGGCGAGATCCTCGAAGTCGTTAAGCGACGCGTCAATGGCTGCGGTCACGGCATCGAGATAGGCTTCGTCCTGATAGAACTCGCCAATCGCGTGCACCCGCGGATTCCATCCGTTGGGGTGGAAGCGGCGATTCCATTCGTTGATGCTGCTGCCGGTGGTTGTTTTGGAATACTGCGGGTACAAAGGGAGCAGCACCACTTCCTCGGGCGCATGAGGCGCCAACTCAGCGATGGCCTCCTGCGTGAAGGGATGCCAATAGCGCATCGCGACCACCACACGTGCGTCGAATTCGCGACGCAGCTCGGCCTCGAGGGCTTCGGCTTGGCGGCGCGTGAATGCAAGGATCGGCGATCTGCCTCCGATCTCGGCGTAGTGGCGGGCCACATGGCGCGCGCGGCGCATCGAGATGACCTTGGCCAGCGGCTGGCGAGCAATCCGGGCGAATGGGAAGTCGATGATATCCGGATCGCAAAAAAGGTTATAGAGAAACGGCTCGATCGCGTCGAGCGAGTCCGGTCCGCCGAGCTGAAACAGCACTACCCCAATTTTCGTCTGCGCCATAGGCCGAAAGGGTTGAGTTTACACTATTGGGATGGGGTCCGATTCAACCGGAAATCGTAGGCGCTTTCATCCGCGTTTATTCGCGGCCCCTCTGTTTCTAGTCGCGTTGTCCGCACACGCTCAGACCGTATGCTCTCCCACGCCGGCCTTCTCCATTTGCGAAATCGTCTTCGAGTTGAGCCCGGCGGATTTAGCAGCGCATGCCAACCCTTACCAGTCCGTTGAACTGCGCGCTGAGTTTCGTTCGCCGCGCCACCGGACGTTTCTCATGCCCGCCTATTGGGATGGCGGACAGCGCATGGTGATCCATTTTTCGCCCACCGAGGCAGGGGACTGGGACTTCCGCGTTACCAGCAACCTGGAAAGTTACAACGGCAAAATGGGGCAGTTTTCCGCCACTGAGTCGGAGGCGCCGGGTTTCATCCGTACCGCCAACGTTCATCATTTCGCTTACACCGGCGGCACAGGTAATACACCCCACTTGTGGATGGGCGACACCTTCATGCGTCTCGCGCAGGCCGATAACGCTGCCTTCGCCCAGTTCGTCGACGCGCGCGCCGCCCAGAAATTCACCCACATTCGCGGCAATGTATTGGGCTCGGGCGACGATGCCGCGAAAGCCTTCCCCACGCCTGAAGCACCCGACCCCGGCTATTTCCGCCAGCTCGATGAGCGCATTCGTTACATCAACCAGAAGGGAATCACGGTGGACCTGCTGCTGGCAGGCGGCGGGAACCAGCTGCTCAAACTTTTTCCCGATTGGGAGCAGCGCGCGCGCTACGTGCGTTACCTCATCGCGCGCTATGCCGGAATGAACATTACCTGGGGCGGTGTGGAGAACTTCGAAGACTACAACAACGGCCGGGATCTGATGAAGGAGATCGGCCTGCTACTCAAGAAGGAAGATCCGTATCAGCATCTTCGCTCCACGGGGACGCGCGCCACCTCGGCGTCACTGCTCGACGATGGCTGGATGGATTTCGTCACGCAAGAATCGGCCGCGGACGAGTTGGGAGCCATCGAGCACCAGCTCTATCCCGTGCCCTTCGTTAATATGGCGTTCGCCGGGAAGGCGGCCACCGATCGCGACGCCTTCCGTCACCGGCTTTGGAACGCCGCGATGGATGGCGATTATGTGACCGCGGCCGGCGCCGACGGAGCCGCCGCTGCCGAGATGAAGATCTTCTTCGAGTTTTTCGCCGACAACCGGCACTGGGAGCTGGAGCCGTTTTTTGACGTGGACGGCGGACGCGCCGTGGCGCTGGAAGACGTCGAGTACATTCTCTATGTCGAGAACCCGGCGGGGCCGGTCGAGGTTTTGGTGGAACATCACGGTTATGACGTGGTCTGGCTGAACCCGGCGAACGGTGAGACCGTGCCGCTCAAAGGGGTAAAGACCGAAAAATTCGCTGGGGAGCCGCCGGACCGAACACATGATTGGGTGCTGCACATTTCTCGCGAAGGACACAAACAGGGAATGTTGAAATCCTACAAGTTCGAGTCGCGCCGCATTCTCCTGCAGGATGTCGAGGTGAGCGCCAGCAAGGTTCCATTCCAGGTGGTGCAACCATCGTCGGATACGATTTCACTGAAGTCGCCCGCCGCCTATGCGATCAAGCTGACTCGCGAGACGCACGCTACCCGTTCGATAATGTATCTGTGGACGGGAGAAATCGCGGATGAACTGCAGGGCTACCATATCATCGGCACCGGCGAAAGAGGCGTCTTACAGATTCCGGCGAATATGGCGCAGCATTATCCGGCAGCTCTTCACGTCCGCTTGTTCGGAATGAACGCCAACGGCAAAGTCTATTCGCTGGACCGCACCTACCAACTCACGCAGTGAACCCGTTCATTCTGGCTCTCGATACGACGCACGAATTCGGCGGCATGGCTTTGCTCGACGGCCGCAAAGTTGTCGAAGAGGTGCTGCTGCATTCTCCCGATGGCTTCGGTCACGTATTGTTCGGGCATCTCGAACGCTTGCTCGATCGCAATGGCCGGCGCGTGGATGAGGTCGAGTGCTTTGCGGCGGCTGCCGGGCCGGGATCATTCACTGGAGTGCGCGTCGGCCTGGCATGCATCAAAGGACTGGCGGAAGCCACAGGGCGCAAGGTAGTTACGGTCTCGAATCTTGAAGCGCTGGCGTGGTTCGGCTCGGCCCCGCAGCGGGGGGTGGTCTTAGACGCGCGCCGTGGCGAGATTTACGGTGCAGTGTACGACGCCGGGGGCCTGGCGCTATGTGAGCCGGTAGTGACGCAGTTTCCGTTGTGGCTCACCACGCTGCCCGAAGGCGAGGTCGAGTTCATTTCTACGGATTTCACTCCGTTCCAACTGGCGCTCGCAGGCACGCGCTTCGAGGGATCGCGCATTGTAACCGCGCCCCGCGCTCTCGCGGCCGCCATTGGCGCCATCGCTTACGACCGTTTCTGTGACGGACTGGCGCGAGACCCCGCCGAGATAGACGCCGATTACATCCGGCGGCCGGACGCGGAGTTGTCCTGGAAAGACCGTTTTGGAAGCGAATGAACGCGAATCTATCAAAACCAATAAGGGACATTCACAATGATTCGCGGCACAGATCGCAAGCCGTGTCAGCTCACGCCTGGCGCGGCAAGGAATCGGACGGCTGGCGGCGAGCCCCGGCGCGGTCCATCACCCAGGTCCCCTCGCCTACCTTTCGGCCCTTCGGCGCGAACCGTGCGCCGTTGGCGGTGGCCTCGAGAATGCCGGTCAGTTTGCCCTGCCGGAGATGCCCGCTGAACGTCATGTATGCATCGCCTGCCTCCACACGGAAGCGAAGCGCATCGCCGTCGACGTGAATTTCTTCGAGCGGGCCGCCGTGCATGACGCCATCTTGTCCCTGGAGGTACAGTTTTCCGGTCCAAGCCGCACCGTTATTAAAGAGGATCAGCTCCATCGGTCCCGAAGGACCCGTGGAGCGCAACGTGCCGACCCAGTTGCCGCTGAACCGGACCGTCGACACATCGGGCATGCCGCTCGGCAGTATCGGACGACGCACGTAGAGCACGCCGGGCGACAGGCTCATCATCGGCAGCGTCATGACCAGAAACAGCGCCATCTGCATCGCTCCGCCGAAGCCGGCCGCCGCCAGCGTCATGGTACCGGGAAGGGTCAGCCACTGGCGTACCAGCGAAAAAAAGCCGTCGGCCAGCAGCGAAATCGCACCGGCGCCGGCCGTCTCATCGTAGATCCACAGCATCTCTTCGGCGTACTGCCGGCGGAAACCCGGCGGGTGCAGACGCAGCATCGATCGATAAAGAGATCGCATCATGACGCCCTCCTCGGACTCGGCACCCGCAAGCGCAAGCGCGCTTCCCGGACCACGGTGTCCAACCGTGCAATTTCGGCGGTAAGCGTGCGGCGCCCGAGCCCCGTCAGGCGGTAGTAGCGGCGGCGCGAGTCCTCATTCGGCGAAGGGCGCGGAGTCTCCTCCACCATCGCCAGATTCATGAGCTTTTCCAGGTTGTCGTACAGCGTGCCGGGGCCCAGCTTGTACTGGCCCTCGGACTGTCGCGCCACCTCCTGCATGATGCCGTAGCCGTGACGGTCCTCACCGGCCAGAGCCAGCAAGATGTGCAACGTCGCCGGAGATAAAGGGAGGAAGGGACTCAGATCCTCAGTCATAATCGGCTCCCGTTATATCGGAATCCGAGTGTTATGTCAAGCGGAATTCGCACTCCTCCGCGGCCAGGTTGCCTCGATGTACGCGATAGCGCTGCTTGCGATTCGTCGCCTTGTTGGCGACGGAAGCCGGGAGGGCGAATCTGAAGACGAAAAGGAACCCCATGGGTGGAGCCCGCCTGTTACATTTCACATCCGCCTAGACGTCTAAAGAAGGAAGGGAGGTGGTGATGGAAGCCGACTCACGCTCGTGCGGGCTGAGCATTGTGCTCTTGCTGGCCTTGGGATTGCCCGCGTTTTCGCAGTTCGGGCGGCCCATGCCCGGAGGCCGGGGAAGGATCCCTTCGACGTCTGGCGCGACCGCCCCAAACGTACCCCTGGCGACGTTCACCGGGGCCGTGCAGAACATCGACAAAAAGAAGCTCACGCTTCAGGAAAGCGACTCAAAAACGCTGCAATTTGTTTGTTCCCGGAAAACCCAGTATTACGACGGCGACAAAAAGATTAAGCCCTCCGACATCAAGCCGGGAGATCAGGTCACGGTGGAGACCAAGCGTTTTGCTGACGGGGAGATGGAAGCGATCAACGTCCACATCGAACGCCAGAAAGCACCTAAAGCGGAGGCGCCGAAACAATCTTGAGATCCCTGGGCTGGCTCGGGGTGTTGATGGTCTGCCTCACCGGAGCCGGACTTCATGCGGCCGAAGATTCCCTCCCGGTTGTACGAGTGTGCGACGTCTTGCGCGACCTGCCATCGTATTACGGCAAGGTGGCAGCGGTTGTGGGACGATTTTCGTATCGCGAAGAGGGGAAGTTTCTTAGCGAGAAGACGTGTGATTCGATGAAAAGCGAGGGTCACGCAGATCCGGCTGCGATCCTGGTCGTGTACGATGCGAAATCGGCTCCAAAACCCGCTCGCGATCTCTATTTCGATCGGAGCCTCATTGACAAAGAGCTGGAACTCATCCGGCGGCACACGTCGCTGGCCAGTTTTCGGTTTGGCTCCCAAGATTACGACCGTTGGGCCGTGGTTTACGGACGCATCGAGATGAACAAAGATTCTGCTGCCGGGTCAAAACCGCTCCGCAACGAGTTTCAGCCGGCCGCGGCGAGAATTATCTGCACCAGCAAATCCATGGTGGTTTTCCTGGCCGATTAGTTGCTTAGCCTGGCCGGAATGAGGTGATTCACTTCTTCCAGCAGTTGAGCCGGAGAGAAGGGCTTGCGGATGATGCGGCAGCCGCTGAAGGGGCCATGCTTGACGAGCATCTCCAGCTTGGGAGTTGCGGTGTGGTCTGCGGTCATAAATACGACCGGCAAGCCAGGCCTCAATGCTGCCACGGAGCATGCCAGTTCCGCGCCGTTCATTCGCGGCATATTCATATCTGTCAGCAGCAGGTCCACGCGGTCCTTTTGATCGGCGCAGAGTTCCAACGCCTGCCGCCCGTCAAGAGCCGTCAGGACTTCGTAACCGCCCGCTTCGAGCGTCATCCTGGCAAGATCGACCAGAGCCGGCTCATCATCCACAACCAAGATAGTGGCGGCTGGGGTTTGCATGGGTGCTAAGTCAGCTAGGTGCGCAAAAGCATCGTATGGTTACTGACTACTTTGAGTAAATATCACTCGCCTGGTGGGGGCGGCTCAAACTTTCGATCCATTGCACGCGCTCACGTTTGAGACGTGCGACCCACCACCGCGTGTACGGCACCCATTCCAGGAATTTCGTCAACGTGCTCACGCAGGCTCCCGTCCTTCGAATAGATGACGCAGGTTAAGAGGCTGCGTGTCACCGGAATTCGTCAAGCCGGGCCTGTTCTTTACAATTTCTTACAAATGGCCTTGGCGAGCGAAAAAAAGCGCCGCCAGCTGCAACCTTCATCCGTCTGAACGACGTCCTCACTCAGACAGGGAGAAATTCATGGGCGATACGCGGGTTAACTTTGCGCTGACCAGGCGCGGCCTGCTGGTGCTTTCTGGTAGCGCCGCGGTGGCGAATTTCAGCCGGCTGTGTGGCTTCACTTCCGATTTCTGGAACAAGAAGGAGCCCTCACAATGGTCCGGCGAGGAGATCGAGCAACTCACGACGAAATCACCTTGGGCCAAGGAAACGACGGCTCAATACTCGCCGGAACAGGGCCGCGGTGGCGGCATGGGCGGGCCGGGCGGTGGCGGCATGGGCGGTCCAGGAGGTGGCGGCGGTGGCATGGGCGGCGGACGAGGTGGCATCGGTGGAATGGGGATACCGGGGATGGGCGGTGGAGGAATGGGCCGCGGGCGGAACCGCGGCGGCGGACAACGATCGGCGTCCATCAAGGGCACGGTTCGATGGGAAAGTGCGAAGCCCATCCTGGACGCGATGAAGAGTCCGCTTCCTGAAGAATTCGCCAACCACTATGTGATCAGCGTGAGCGGGTTCCCGTTAAATGCCGGGCGGCGGCGTAGATACCCGGAAGATTCCGACGCGAACTCATCGCAGTCAACCGAAGACGTGCTCGATAACCTCAAGGCGCTGACCTACCTCGAGCCCAAGGGCCGAGAGGGCGTGCAACCAGGAGTGGCGCAGCAGCAGCCCAGTTCCGGGGCCGGAAGCATTCTGTTCGGCTTTTCAAAAGAAACGCTGGCCCTAAAGCCCGACGATAAAGAAGTCACGTTCTCCACGCGGATGGGGGGCTTAAACGTGAAGACCAAGTTCAACTTGAAGGACATGTTGTATCACGGGGAACTGGCAATCTAGCGCCGGCGGGCCGGCGGACACTCACCGTGCTCCCAACCGCACAACGAAAAAAACAAATTCGCGAATTGTGGAACTTTTCCGGCTGCGGAGGGCAATGCCATTGACTGGAGCAGATCGGCGAGGAACTGGACCGTTCCAAATGAGCGGCGGAATGTAGTGTGTTCGGAGTTGCGGCGATGGTAAGGTTCTGCACTCTAGGTTCGCTACTGGTCTTGGTTCACTTCTGGCTGCTTCCCGCCGGACAGGCGCAAACCGGCGTCGTGCGCGCGAACGGAATATCGGTGCCCGGGGCCACTGTCAAGGCCACGCTCGGCGACAAGACACTCACGACGTTTACCAACGAGAACGGCGAGTACTCGTTGGAAGGCGTCAGCGACGGTACCTGGGTTTTCGAAGTGCAGATGTTCCGGTTCGAGACTGTGCGGAAGGAGATCCAGGTCAAGCGACCTCTCCATATGGATTGGGACCTCACGCTCAAACCGCTCCCAACCAGCGTTCCTGCCGAGCCGCGACGGACATCACCCGGCGTCACACAACCCGGGCGCGGTGTGTACAATTCGCGGCCCGAATTCGCAAGGCGCGGGCAGGCGGGCGGACCGCAGCGTGAACAGCAATCGAACGCCGTCCAGGAGTTGACAAATCAGATGGACTCGACTGCCGATGCCTCTACGGGACCGGTGGAACTCCCGGCCGGCGTGCAAAGTGAAAGCGCCAACGAAGCTTTTCTGCTCAGCGGCACCCTCAGCCGTGGATTACAACAGGTGGGCGGCGATCCGGGCGGAGATGCGGGCTTCGGCCGCGGTCCCGGTGGATTCGCGGATAACAACGGCGTCCAGGGTGTTGAAGGCGGCGCCGCGGGCCCCACCGGCGTACCGGGTTTCGGCGGCGCAGGTGGCCGAGGAGCCGGCGGCTTCGGCGGTGGTTTCGGTGGTCGCGGCGGTGGTGGTGGCGGTGGCCGCAGTGGTGGCCGCGGTTTCGATCGGACGCGCGGAGCCGGCCGTGGCAATACGGATACAGGACTCATTGGCAACCGGAGGAATCGCGGGCGGCAGGGGATTCATGGCATGGTGAACGTCGTTCTGCACAATTCCGCGTTGGACGCCCGTCCATTCGCCGTCAACGGCCAGGAAGTCCCCAAGCCTGGATATTCCAAGGAGAGGTTCAGCTTCCAAATTGGCGGTCCGCTCATGGTGCCCAAGCTGTTCCGTCTGGCCAATACAACGTTCAATTTCAACTTCACCACGAACCGCGCCGACAATTTAAGCAGCCAGGTAGGCACGGTGCCCACGACGCTCGAGCGGGCGGGGAATTTCTCGCTGTTCGGCGGCATTATTTACAATCCGTCCACAAACGCGCCTTTTCCGGGAAACCAGATTCCGCTTTCGCAGATTAGTCCGACTGGTCTTGGCCTGTTGCACTATTTTCCCGCGCCAAACCAGGCCGGATCATGTTCCGCCAGCATTTCGGCGGTATGCCAGGCGCAAAACTTCCAATTCACCACGACCGTGCCGAACAACACGGATTCGGTGGGACTACGTTTGGGCCAAAGCATTGGACAGAAGGACCGGCTGGCTCTCAATTTCCAGTTTCAGGATCGCTCGAGCGTGAGCCCGCAGATCTTTGGTTTTCTGGATAACAGCCAAGGCAGGGGGATCAACAGCAGCCTGAGTTGGACGCACACATTTGCTCCGCGAGTTTTTAACCTGGCGAGCGTCACCTTCAACCGGAACCGCACCAACGCCCTGCCGTTTTTTGCCAACGGGCAGGATGTTGCCGCGTCGTTGGGCATCGAAGGCACCAGTTCCAACCCGCTCAACTACGGCCCCCCGAATCTCGCGTTCACCAACTTTGCCGGCTTGACGGATGGCAGCGCTTCCCTCAGTCGAGTGCAGAGTGCGACGCTCAACGAAGGCTTCACCTGGATGCGCGGCAAGCATTCGCTGCGATTCGGAGGGTTGTTCCAGCGAATGCAGAACAACATACAGACGGACTCAAACGGACGAGGCACGTTCAGTTTCACCGGTCTCGCGACGAGCGGATTTGATGCCAGCGGCCAGCCGCTAGCGGGCACCGGTTACGATTTCGCGGACTTCCTGCTCGGGTTTCCGAATTCGGCATCCATTCGCTATGGCGACACGAGTACGTATTTCCGGAGTTCAAACTACTCCTTGTTCGGCCTGGACGACTGGCGCGTCCGGCCCAATCTCACCATTAACTACGGGTTACGTTATGAGTATTTCGGCGTGCCCTCCGAACTCTACGGGCATGAAGCCAACCTGGATATCGCGCCGTTCTTTACGGCCGTCGCGCCAGTGGTTCCGGGACAGGTGGGGCCGTACACCGGAAAATACCCATCGGGCCTTGTGAATCCCGATCGCAATAATTTCGCACCGCGCGTAGCGATCGCCTGGAGGCCGCGAACCGAAGGAAAGACAGTGGTGCGCGCCGGGTACGGCTGGTATTACAACGGCGCGGCGTACAACGGCTTCATGCGGAACCTTTCGGCGCAGCCCCCGTTCGCCGATAGCAGCAGCGTCATCACCAGTTCGGCCGCCCTGCTGACCCTGACCGATGGCTTCACCGTCAGCCCGCCAGGAAAGACGGTGACGAATACGTGGGCCATCGACCGCTATTACCGCGTTCCGTACGCGCAGACCTGGAACCTGTCGATCCAACGCGATCTGCCGGGCAGAATGGTGTTGCAACTCGGTTACCTCGGAACGAAAGGGACGAGGCTCGACACGCAGCGCCTTCCCAATCGCGCCGCCCCCGGCTCGCCACTGACGGCCGAAGAGCGGCGCATGATCGGCGATGCCATCGGTTTCACGTTTGAAGACTCGGATGCCGATTCCATCTATCACTCGGCGAGGGTTTCTCTGATCCGCCGCTTCCATCGCACTATGTCGTTCAACATCGACTATGTGCTAGCCAAAGCGATAGACGACGCCTCCACCTTCGGCGGCGGCGTGGCGCAGAACGATCTCGATATTCGCGCCGAACGCAGCCTCTCGAACTTCGACCACCGTCACACTTTGAGCGCGACCTATGTTCTGACCTCGCCCTTCGGCCACAACAGCCACCTGCTCCCTCACCACAACGTGGCCGGCAAGGTGTTAGAGGATTGGACTTTGAGCGGCGGCGTCACGGCGCAAACCGGAGCGCCGCTGAGTCCTCGAGTTCTGGGCAACCAATCTGACTCCGCCGGGACCGGCGCCACGGGCACAACCCGCCCAGATGCTACCGGCCTTCCGGTGGAAGACGGCGCAGGGTTCTTCAATACGGCGGCGTTCGTTCTCCCATTGCCTGGCCAGTTTGGCACCGCCGGACGCAATACCATTCCCGGGCCGGGCTCGGTTGGTTTGAATGCGTCGTTCGGCCGCGGCTTTGGGCTTGGTGAGCGGCGCAACCTGGAGTTCCGTTTCGATGCCAGCAACGTTCTGAATCAGGTGAATATCTCGAGCGTCGGGACGACTCTGAACTCAGCCACCTACGGCCTGCCCTTATCCGCCGCCAGCATGCGCAGTGTTGCGCTCACTCTGAGATTCCGGTTTTAGAAATGACGCGACCGTTCCATTTCTGCGCCGCCGTACTGATCGCCAGCTTAGCTGCGCAGGAGAAGACCACGCCGGAAAAGGGAATGGCCCGATTTACGTCGAACACGAACCTGGTTGTGGTGGACGTCTACGCCCGTGATCGATCGGGCAAGCCGGTTCTGACCCTCAAGAAAGAAGACTTCACGATTTTGGAGGACGGGAAGGCGCAGGCGATTTCCGTGTTCGAGCTGCAAAGACTCGATGGCGAGGTTCTTCCGCCGATGGCCGATCAGACGAAGACGCTTGTCGAACGGAATACCACCTCTCCAAAGCAACCGGCGCCCGCGCAAGGTCCGCTGAAGTTCCGGGATCGGCGGTTGATCACTTTATTTTTCGATTTCTCCTCGATGCAGCCGGACGACCAAATCCGCGCTCAAGAAGCA
>Ga0335077_10005544_pt1 | contig 15491 bp, 17 predicted proteins | sample Lox_Sample_31_FD_207151 | JGI IMG/M metagenome (GOLD analysis project Ga0335077, IMG submission 207151) | Soil microbial communities from Loxahatchee National Wildlife Refuge, Florida, United States - Lox_Sample_3.1 | ecosystem: Environmental > Terrestrial > Soil > Wetlands | place: USA... | reverse complement strand
ACCCCGCCTTCTGGTAGGCGCGGATCCCGGCCTGGTTGAACGGGGCGACGCTGAGCTGAAGGCGGTGCAGGCCCAGCTCACGGAACGCGTAGCCGACAATGACACGCATCGCGTCCGAGCCGTAGCCACGTCCGGTGTACTCGCGGCCGAGGGCGATCCCGAGCGTCGCGCACCGGTCCTTGGGGCTTGCGCCCCACAACCCGACGTGGCCGACCAGCACCGGCGGTTCGTCGAGCGTCTCGATGGCGAAGCCGAGGTCACCGCCGTCGTTCTCGCTCCACTTCGCGATGCGCTCCTTCGCCGCCGCCTCTGACGACGGGGCCACCCAGTGCGACACCGTGGCCAACCGCCCGGGATCCATATCCCATCTCGCGAGCGCAGGCAGATCGTCATCACGTACGCCGCGCAGCCGCACCCGCTCGCCGGCCAGGATCGAGTCGCCGTAGCCGAATGCACCGGAAACATCGCTGAGTTCGGTCATGCGGATGATACTTCCGCACCACAGGGCGGCGACGTGATCCGGTCCCCCGCGAGCACCGCCTGCGCGAGCCAGCCACGCCGATTAAGCGCTCCAGGTCCTGCTCGGCGTAGACGCGGCGGCCGTCGGCGCCGCTCGCGACGGGCTGGCGAGCACGCGCCCTCACGTCCTGGTTGAGCGGGCCGCGGCCGGCACCACCACCGCGGCCAGCAGCAGCCCGTCGCGGGCCAGCCAGCGCCCGGTAAACCGGTCCAGCGCGCGGCCCGCCACGGCCGTCCCGGGCACCAGCAGGTCCGCGCGGAACGTGCCCGCTTCCGGCTCGACGGTGATCTCCGCCTGCTCGAAGCCGAGCCAGCGCCCGGTGAGCGGGAACCAGGCCTTGTACACCGCCTCCTTGGCACAGAACAGCAGCCGGTCCCAGCACACGCCGGGGACCGCGGCGGCCAGCCCGGGCAGCCCGGCCCGCTCCCGGGCCAGGGCGACGCGGTCGATCACCCCGCCGGGCAGCGCGGCGTTGGGCTCGGCGTCCAGGCCGAGGGCGGCCACGTCGCCGACCCGCGCCACCGCCGCGGCCCGGTAGCCCGCGCAGTGCGTGATGCTGCCCGCCACGCCGTCGGGCCAGCGCGGGGCCCCGCGATCGCCGGGCACGATCGGCACCGGCGGCAGGCCGAGCCGGGCCAGCGCGGCCCGGGCGCAGGCCCGGCCGGTGGCGAACTCCTCCCGCCGCCGGGGCACCGCCCGCATGACGGCCGCCTCCTCCTCGGGGAACAGCACGGCCGTTTCGGTATCGTCGAACGCCTCGGCCGCCGCCACCTCCGGGGGCAGGATCTCCCCGATGATCACGCCGCCAGCTCCGGCAGGATCTGGCGGGGCAGGCGCGGCGGCCGGCTGCGGCGCCGCCACTCCCGCGGGTAGCCGAGCGAGACCTCCTCGAACCGCACCCCGTCGTAGCGGCTGGTCACCGGGATGTGCAGGTGGCCGTACACCACCGCGGCGGCGTTGAACTCCAGGTGCCAGCGGGCCGTGCGGATCGTCCCGCACCAGGGCGCGTACACCGGGTAGCGCAGGACCGCGGTGGGCTCGCGGACCAGCGGGAAATGGTTGACCAGGATGTTGGGCACCAGCGGGTCCAGCCCGGCCAGGCGCAGCCGGGTGGCCTCGACCCGGGCCCCGCACCACTCCTCCCGGCTCGGGTACGGGTCCGGGTGCAGGTACCGCTCGTCGGTGCTCACCACGCCGCTCTCGCGGGCGCGGGCGAGGGCCCCGGCCTTGGTCGTGACTCCCGGCGGCAGAAACGTGTAGTCGTAGAGCAGGAACATCGGCACGATCCGGGCCGGCCCGCCCGCGCCGTCCCAGACCGGGTACGGGTCCTCGGGGGTCACCACGCCCAGGGCGCGGCACAACTCCACCAGGCGCAGGTACCGCTGCTGGCCGCGCAGCGGGACCGGTTCGCGCCGGTGCGTCCACAGGTCATGGTTGCCCGGCACCCATACCACGGTGGCGAACCGCTCGCTGAGCGTGCCCAGCGCCCACTCGATGTCGGCCAGGAACTCGCCGACGTCGCCCGCGACGATCAGCCAGTCGGCGCCCGACCGCGGATGCAGGCCGGCCACGATCTCCCGGTTCTCCGGGTACCCCACGTGCAGGTCGCTGACCGCCAGCAGCCTCGGTCCCGCCGGCCCGTCAGGAGGCACGCGTCCGGCCGCCCTCGGCGGCCCAGTACGGCGCGCGCAGCACGCGCTTGAGCACCTTGCCCGAGCCGGTTCGCGGCAGCTCGTCGACGAATTCCACCGAGCGCGGGATCTTGTAGCTGGCCAGGTGCTCCCGGCTGAACGCGACCAGGTCCTCGGCCGACAGCGACGTGCCGGGGCGGCGCACCACCGTGGCGTGCACCGCCTCGCCCCAGTCCTCGGACGGGATCCCGAACACCGCCGCCTCGAAGACACTCGGGTGCTGCTCGAGCGCCGCCTCGATCTCGGCCGGGTAGACGTTCATCCCGCCGGTGATGATCATGTCGCTCTTGCGGTCGCAGATGTACAGGTATCCCTCGTCGTCGCGGTAGGCGATGTCCCCCACCGTGTGGAACTCGCCCCGCATCGCCGACTCGTAGCTCTCCCGCTGCTTGTAGTAATCGTCGAAGATCCCGGTCGAGCGCGCGAAAAGCTCGCCCGGGTGATCGGGCCCGGTGCCCGTCACCTCGGCGCCGTTCTCGTCCAACAGCCGGATCTCCACCCCCGGGGCCGGCTTGCCGCACGACCCGGGCTTGCGCACCTGGTCGGCGGGGGCCAGGACGCAGTTCACGCCCAGCTCGGTCGACCCGTATACCTCCCACAGCGAGTCGGCCGGAAAGTCGGCCAGGTACCGCTCCTTCAGCGCCATGGTCCACGGCGCGGCGTTGGCGATCATCCGCTTCATCGACGACCGGTCGTAGCGGGCCTTGACCTCGGCCGGCAGGCCGCACACCATCCGGATCGGCGCCGGCGCGGCGAAGGTGGAGGAGACCCGGTAGGCATCCACCAGGCGGAGCCAGTCCTCCGGGTCGAACCTGCGCTGGACCACGATCGTCTGGCCCAGGGCCAGGGCGCCGCCCATGAAGCCCCACGGGCCGCTGTGGTAGAGCGGGCCCGAGGTGAGGTAGACGTCGTCCGGCGTGTAGCCGATCAGCATGATCAGCCCGATCGCGGTGGCGTCGGCCGGGCGGCTGTGCCGCACCGCGCCCTTCGGCTTGCCGGTGGTCCCGGACGTGAAGATCATGGTCCCCGCGAGGCCCTCGGGCGGCTCGGCCGCGGGCGGCTCCGGCGAGGCGCCGTCCACGAAGTCCCCGCCGAGCATCCCGTCCGGCGCCGGGCCGCCGAACACGACGACCTGACGCAGCCGGTCCAGCCGGTCGTGCAGGCCGGCGAACATCGGCGCGTGCTCGGCGTCCACGTACCCGACCGACGCGTCGGAGTGGTTGATGACGTACCGCGCCTCCTCGGCGGTCAGCCGGTAGTTCAGCGGCACCGCGACCGCGCCGACCTTCCTGGTCGCGTTGATGACCGCCACCACCTGCGGGGAGTTGGGCCCGCACCAGAGCACCTTGTCCTCCGGCCCGATCCCGAGCGAGATCAGCGCGTTGGCCAGCCGGTTGGAGCGCTCCTCGAGCTCGCGGTAGGTCCAGCGGACCGGCTCACCGTCGCCGCGGTCGTCGATCACGGCCGGCTTGTCCGGCTGGCTCTCGGCATAGCTGGTCAGGAAGTCCGGCATACGTCTGTTCCCTCCTGGCGCGGGGCGCCCGGCCGGGCACCGGGCTGCTACCGGGTGCTGATCAGGACGCCGGCCATGACACAGGGCTCGGTGCCCCGGTTGCGCCAGTCATGCGGCGTGCCCTGCTGCACCACGGTATCGCCTGGCCCGAGGGTGACCTCGGCACCGCCGACCGTCAGCGTGACCTCGCCGGAGATCACGATGATGTAGTCGATCGTGTCGGTGGTGTGCTCGGCCAGGAACCCCGGGTCCTCCGCGTCCTCCCCCGGCGCCCCGGCCTGGGCGTCGGGAGCGATGCGGACGATCCGGAAGCAGCTTCCGCCGGGCGGCGGCCCGAGCTCCCACGGCCGGGCGGACGGGTCGGTGCCGCCGGCGGGTGACGGCGGCGAGCCGCCGGAGACCCACAGCTCGGTCGTGCGGTACTGGCCGAACTCCACCACGGTCGGCGGCTCGCCGTCGAACACGATCCCGGCGCCGCCGCCCTCGGCGGCCCCGGTCACGACCCGCCGCATCAGCCTGTCTCCCGCTCGTCCAGGAAGCCGTTTACCAGGGCGGTGAACTCCTTCGTCTGCTCGGCGAAGCACAGGTGCGAGGCGTCCTCGATGATCTCGAGGCGGGACCCGGGGATGCGCCGGTGCATCTCCTCCAGGTGGCCGGGCGTGCACTCGTCGTACCGCCCGCCGACCAGCAGGGCCGGCACGCCGATCTCGCCCAGCCGGCCGGTGATGTCCCAGGTCTTCAGGGTCCCGGTCACGGTGAACTCGCTGGGGCCGTTCATCGTCGTGTACACCGAGTACCCGGCCTCGGCGAACGAGCGCTCCAGGCCGGCCGGCCACGGGTCGAGCCGGCACACGTGCTCGCGGTAGAAACCGAGGATCGCCGACTGGTACTCCGGGCAGGCGGTGAACCCGGCCTCCTCATGCTCGCGGATCACCCGGCGCACCTCGGCCGGCTGCGCCGCCAGCAGCTCGCCGCAGTCCTTGACCCACCTGATCATGCTGGCCGGGCTCCCGCAGAGGATCAGGCTTTCCAGCTCCGGCCGGCGGTCCAGCACGTACTGCATGGCCAGCATGCCGCCCCAGGAGCTGCCGAACAGGTGCAGCCGGTCCAGGCCGAGCGCCGCGCGCACCTGCGCGAGTTCCTCCACGAAACGGTCCACGGTCCACAACGCCACGTCTTCCGGCCGGTCGGAGCGGCCGCAGCCGAGCTGGTCGTAGAAGATCACCTGGCGCCGGTCGGCCAGGGCCTCGAGGGGCTCCAGGTAGTAGTGAGTGAAGCCGGGCCCGCCGTGCAGGCACAGCAGCGGCGTGCCGCCCTCGCCGACCGAGCGGTACCAGACCCGCCCGCCCGGGACCTCGATGAACCCCTCCTGCGCCATCACGCTCCCTCCTGGCCGGCCAGCGAGCCGGCGGTCGTGGGCACCGGGTCATCACCGAACACCTGCCGCATCTTGGGCAGCCGCTCGGGATGCCGACCGTCGGCCGGGAGCTGAGTCAAGATCCCGGCTATTACGGTCATAAACCGTGACCTGGGGAATTGCAAGGGGCCGACGTGCCAGGAGGTGCCCCAGCGACCGCAGCTGAAACGACTGGTGCAGCGCCGCCCGGCTCGCTATGCTGGCCGCTGAAACAGTCGTGTCAGTGGCCGGGATGGCGGTGATGCTGGTGGACGGCGAGGTGGCGATCCGGTCCCTGGGGCGCCCGGGCGACCTGGGCTGGGTGGTGATGGCGCACGGCGAGGTGTACGCGGCGGAGTTCGGCTGGGACGGGGAGTTCGAGGCGCTGGTAGCCCGGATCGTGGCCGACTATGCCGCCGCCCATGATCCGCGGCGGGAGGCGGCCTGGATCGCCGAGGTCGGCGGCCGGCGGGCCGGCTGCGTGTTCCTGGTGGCCCGGGACGCCGGCACCGCGCAGCTGCGGATCCTGCTGGTCGACCCGGCCGCCCGCGGGCATCATCTCGGCGGGCGGCTGGTCGGCGAGTGCCTGGCGTTCGCGCGCCGCGCCGGCTACCGGCGGATGATCCTCTGGACCAACGACAACCTGGCCGCCGCCCGGCACATCTACCTGGCAGCGGGGTTCTCGCTGGTCAGCGAGGAACCGCACCACAGCTTCGGGGCGGACCTGGTCGGCCAGTACTACGAGCTCGACCTGACGGCCGGCCAGCCCGCCGCGGCGCCGGCGCGATGACGGCCCCGGTCACCGGGCGGGTCCCCTCGGCCCGCCAGGACGAGCTGCTCGAGCTGGCCTACCAGTACGTGCTGGTCAACGGGCTGGCCGAGATGTCGCTGCGGCCGCTGGCCCGGGCCATCGGCTCGAGCCCCCGGGTGCTCCTTTTCCTCTACGGCTCCAAGGACAACCTGATCCGCGCGCTGCTCGGCCGCGCCCGGGCGGATGAGCTGGCCGCCGTCGGGGCGTTCCGGGCGGAACACAGCGACGCCGGCCTGATCGACTCGGCCCATCAGGTGTGGCAGTGGCTGTCCGCCGACGGTCACCGGCACCTGCTCGGGCTGTGGGTGGAGGCCTACGCCCGGTCCCTGGTCGACCCGGCCGGGCCGTGGGCCGGATTCGCGGCGCAGACGGTGCAGGACTGGCTGGGCCTGCTGGCCGAGCGACAGCCGCCCGCCCGGCGCCGGACCCGGGCCGGCGCGGCCGAGCGCACCGCGGTCCTGGCCGTGCTGCGCGGGGCCATGCTCGACCTGCTGGCCACCGGGGACGCCGGCCGGACCACCGGGTCGGTCACGCTCGCGCTGCGGGCCCTGCGCCCGCCCGGCCAGAGCGCTGGCTAGCCGCGGCCGATGAACGGCATCTTGGTCGCCATCACGGTCATGAACTGGATGTTCGCGTTCAGCGGCAGGCTGGCCATGTGCACCACCGCGTCGGCGACCACCGCGACGTCCATCATCGGCTCGCCCCGGATGCTGCCGTCCGGCTGCAGCGCCCCGGTCGCGAGCATGCTGGCCAGCTCGGTCGCGGCGTTGCCGATGTCGATCTGGCCGCAGGCGATGTCGTAGGCCCGCCCGTCCAGCGACGTGGCCTTGGTCAGCCCGGTGACCGCGTGCTTGGTCGCGGTGTAGGGGGCCGAGTGCGGCCGGGGCGAGTGCGCCGAGATCGACCCGTTGTTGATGATCCGCCCGCCGCGGGGGTCCTGGGCCTTCATGACCCGGAACGCGGCCTGGGTGCACAGGAAGGCCGCGGTGAGGTTCACGTCGACCACCGACTGCCAGTCGGCCACGTCGAGGTCCTCGAGCGGTACCGGCGGCAGCGCCCGGCCCGCGTTGTTGAACAGCACGTCCACCCGGCCGAAGCTGCCGACGGCAGTGTCGAACAGCCGCCGCACGTCACCCGGGTCGGCGACGTCCGCGGTCACGGCCACCAGCCGCGACCCCCCGGCCGCCCCGTCGCTGACGGCCTGCTCCAGCGGGCCCGGCCGGCGACCGGCGATCACCACCGAATACCCGTCCCGCCCCAGGGCCAGCGCCGAGGCCCGCCCGATCCCGGTACCGCCGCCCGTCACGATCGCGACCTTGCCTGCCATAGCGCCGGACCGTAGCACTCACCCGCGCCCCGCCCGAGCCAACCCCTTGATCATCTCGTCCTTTCACGTCGCCGAGTCATTTGATCACCCAATTTAGACCGGTTTGTGATTACCGGAGACGTGATAAGACGCTTCAGCGGGCCGACTCCGGCGGCGCTGCCGGGTGCGCGGCTGATGTGCTGTCGGGGTCAGATGCCGCCGAGCATCGTGATGAGCTGGGTGACCTGGTAGGCGGCGGGGAAGTCCGGCGCGGTGTAGCGCAGGGTGCAGCCCCCGGCCAGCTCGACGCCGGGGATCAGCAGCGCGCGCTCGGTCATGGCAGGCCTGAGCACGTCGACCTCCAGCCGCACCGGGCCGTCGAAGCGGGGAGCCCGCACCGAGTCCCGGTCGGCCAGCGCCTTGGGCACCTCGCGCTCGATCCGGTCGCAGGCCTCGTCGGGATGCAGCAGCGCGGCGGCCCGGGCGCCGAGCGCCCGCTTCACCACCACCGCGTGCATGCCCGGCGCCACCTCGGCCGCCTCCGCGGCCACGCTGTCGTCCCCGGCGACCAGGACCGGGGCCACGCCGCGGTGCGCCGCGAGCGTGGCGTTCAGGCCCAGCTCACCCAGCGAGCGGCCGTCACAGCGCACGTCGGCGACCACTCCCCCGTGGATGGTGTGGGCCAGGACCGAGCGCGGCGTGCCGGCCTTGCCGTGGTAGCCGATGAACAGCGCCGCGGTCACGCCGTCGGCCAGCCCGGCCAGCATCCCGTCGGGCTTGGGCTTGCCCCGCAGCAGCTCGGCGCGGCGGTCGAGCAGTTCCGGCACGAGGTTCCTGAACGGCCCGTGCGCCTCGGTCACCAGCACCTGCGCGTCCGGCTGCCAGGCGTAGACGCCGCGGACCGCGGCGTTGGCCTCGGCCGTCAGCAGCCTGCGGCTGCGCTCGTACTCGCCGGTGCCGGGGCTGACGTCCTCGCCGTCCACCACCCCGGCGGCACCCTCCATGTCGACCGAAACCAGAACCCGCATCTCACGCTCCCGCCACGCCGCCCGGCCTCCGGGCCCGGGACCCGGCTCTATGCCGGGCCGCAGCACTCCACGCCCGCCGCAGCACTCTATGCGGCGCCGCAACGCGCCAGCTTGCCGACCGTGGACCGCAGGCCCCACCAGGACTTATCGTCGTCCTCGTCGCCCTGGTGCGGCGCGCAGAACCGGCTGGCATAAAGCGCGATGTCGGTCAGGTCCCAGCGGAGCCGGTAGAGGTCGAGCACCGGGCGCCGCGGCGTCACCCCGGTCGCGGCGGCGTAGTCGCGCAGGGCCGGGCCGCCGGCCTGATCGAGGGTCCACAGGTCCCGTTCCGGCGGCGCCACCAGGGCGGTGTCCCAGTCGATGAGCCGCCATCCGTCCGGGGTCCGCATCATGTTGCCGGGGTGCGGCTCGCCGTGCGTGAGCACGCTCACCGCGGACCCGGCGCGGGCGGCGGCGGCCAGCTGGTCGTACCGGGCCAGTGCGCGCCGGAGCGCGGCCGCGTGCCCGGCCAGCAGCCGCGCGGCCGGGCGCGCGTAGGGCCCGGGATCCGCCCGGGCCCGCTCGCCGGACCCGCCGGACGCGCCCGACCCGCCGGACCCGCCGGACCCGCCGGACCCGCCAGAGCCCAGGGCAGGCTCGAGCTCGTCGCGCAGCGGGATCACGAAGTCGTCGGTGTCGGCGGGCCCGCGCGCGGCGGCGGGCGCCGTGTGCAGCTTGATGATGAGATCGAGCATCGCCTGGCGGTTCACCGGGTCGGTGAGCTCGCCCCAGGCGAAGCTCTGCCCGTCGACGAACGGATAGAGCGCCACGGCGAACCGCGGGGCCAGCCGCAGCAGCGGCTCGCCGTCCCGGGCCCGCACCGGGGCCACCAGGAACGTGGCACCCCCGTCGCGCAGGCAAGCAGCGGCGCGCAGGGCAGCGCGCAGCCGGGCGAACACCCCGTCCAGCGGCTCGTCCCGGGCCCGCCGGCGGCGGTCCAGCTCATCGGCGGTGAGGAACCAGCGGGCCCCGGCGGGACCGGTGACCTCCCAGTGGTGGCTGCCGAACCCGACCGCCCGGTAGCTCAGCGCCGTGGCGGCAACGCCCCAGCCGCGGGCGAGCGCGGCCGCGAGCGTGTCCGGCGCCAGGCCGGACGGCGGAGTCAGCACGCTGTCACGGTAGGCCGGGGCGGCGCGGGGCGCACCCGGTTATCCGGCCGGTCCCGCCGGGCCCCGCCAGGCCGGGATCAGCCGGCCGCCTCCTCCACGGTGAGCTCCGCGGCGGGATCGGCTTCCAGGCGCGCGTCCGGGATCGGCTGGCCGCTGCGGACCGAGCGCCCGTACGTGCCGTTGTCCAGCCGGCGCAGGGCGCGGTCGATGGCGGCCAGCCGGTCACGCAGGCTCTCGGCGACCGCGTCGTCCATGGCCTCGGCGGTCAGCGACTCGGCCGGGTCGGAGATGTCGACGCCGGTCTCGTCCTCGGTCTCCCGGTCCTCCTGCCCGGCCTCCTCGGTCCCCGCCAGCAGGCCCTGCACCTCGGTGCGCTCGGCCTGCAGCAGCGATCGGGCCCGGTTCTCGTCCATCGGCTCTCCATCCGTCCGCGACAGTGCAGGACCCAGCATCTCGCACGGGCGCCCGCGCGGCCGCGGCCCACCCGCTCTTGCGGCCGGGCCCGGCCGCGTCAGGGCGGAACGGGGGGAAGATCGGCGAGCCGTCCCTGGGCGGCCGCCGTGACCCCGCTGGCGATGTCCGGCCAGCCGAACTCGGCCCGCGCCACGTCCCGCAGCGACGCCGTCGCCCGCTGCCAGGCGTCCGGCGCGTCATCGGCGAACGCCAGCCAGCGGATCAGGTCACCGGCGATCTCCCGCACCACGTCCGGGCCGAGCGCGAACGACAGCATCGGGCGCAGTTCCTCGCCGACCGCGGGCCCGAGTACCGCGGTCACCTCGGCGAGCCCGGAATGGGCGGCCGACACCGGCACCGAGCCGCAGCACGCCGCCTCGGCCGCCACCATGCCGAACGCCTCAGGGAACGTGCTCGGCACCACCAGGGCCCGGGACGCGCACATCAGCTCGGACACGTCGGCGTGCTCGACCCGGCCCACGAAATGGGCCCGCCGCATGGCACCGGGCGCGGCCGCCAGGTACCGTTCCCGCTCGGCGCCGGCCAGGCTGTCCAGGAACGCGGCCAGGTACCGCAGCTCACCCGGCGGCCCGCCCTCCAGTTCCCGGCCGCGGGCGGCGATGACGCGCGCCGCGGCCAGGTCCTGCTCGCCCAGGGCCCGGGCCAGCCGCACCAGGGCCTCGCGGTACTCGCCGAAGCCGGCGATCATGAGCCGCGCGTCCGGTACCTGGCCCGCGACCAGCGGCCAGGCCGCGATGAGCAGGTCGACGCCCTTGGACACGATCAGCTTGCCGACGTAGCTCACCATGCGGTCCCGGGTGGGATCCGCGGCCCGCAGCGCCTGCGCCCCGTCGGCCGCGCCGCCCCAGGCCGGCGGCTCCGCCTCCAGGCGGTCGGCCAGCGCGGCCAGCCTGGCCTTGGCCTCGGCCGGGGAGCGCGGGCGGAACACGTGCAGGTCGACGCCCGGCGGGAGCAGCCGGGTCCGCTCCCGCAGGCCCGGCAGGCCGACCACCTCCCACAGGGACTCGGCGGTGTGCCGGGAGCCGGCCAGCACCCCGGCGGCGCTGGCCAGGCCCTCCCGGGCGTACGGGACGAACCGGGCGGCGTGCGGCCGCACCGTGTACTCCAGCGCGGAGCCGTGGATCTTGACCGCGTACGGGACCTGGCCCGCGAGCGCCCGGGCCAGGATCACCGGGCCCATCACCAGGTGGTTGGCCAGCGCGACCTCGGGCGCGGCCGCGGCCGCCACGTCGCGGACGGCGGCGGCGTTGGCCGTGATGTAGTGCTCGATCTGTTCGCCGGTCAGCGAGGGGAACGGGCGCGCGTCGAAGCCCGCGTAGCGGTCGGCGACGTAGACCGGCAGGGTGCGGCCGATGTCCGGCAGGTACGCGGTGCAGCGCGCCGGCTGGCGCACCGGCTCGACCTCCAGGCGCCCGTCCCGCCACCGGCCGACGGCGTCCACGAAGTCGTACTCCGCGGCGCGCGGCTCCTGGCAGAACAGGTGCACCTCGTGGCCGAGTTCCACCAGCGACCGGGTCAGCTCGGCGTTGTAGATGTTGCTGCCGGTGCCGCGCAGCAGGTATCCGTGGAAGATAAGGATCCGCACGTCATCACGCCCTCCCCCGAGGGGCGAACGACTACCTTTAGTAGCTAATGTGCTACCCGGTGTTCAAGCCTTCACGCCCCGGCCCTCCCCCGGCTGGCCGCGAGCCGAACGCCGGGCGACCATGACAAAGTCGTCATACTGGGGGCGGCCGCCGGCGCGGCGGCTCCCCGCCGCCGGCCCGCGGGCCCGCCCGCGGCGAACGCACGAGAGGGGGCAGGCGTGACAATCAGCCCGGCGCAGGCTGGCCGGCCCCGTGACCCCGGCGTCGACCGCCGCATTGCGGACGCGGCCATCACGCTCTACGGCGAGGCGGGCTGGGCCGGGTTCAGCGTCGAGGCGGTGGCCAAGCGGGCCAGCGTGGGCAAGGCCTCGATCTACCTGCGCTGGCCGACCAAGGAGGCGCTGCTGGCCGAGGCGCTGCGGCTGCGGGTGGGGGTCATCGACGAGGTGGACACCGGCTCGCTGCGCGAGGACCTCATCCGGCTGGCCCGCCAGATCCTCGGCCTCTACCTGGGTGACGCCGGGCGCGCCGCGCTGCGCCTGGGGCTGGAGGGCGAGCTCATCCCGGGCCTGGCCGACCAGCTCCGCGCACTGCGCACGTCCCAGGTGCTGGCCGCCCGCGGCATCGTCCGCCGTGGCATCGGCCGCGGCGAGATCCCCGCGGGCACGTCGATCACCCTGCTGCTCGACACGCTCGTCGGCGGCGCCACCACGCACGTGCAGAGCACGCCGCCCGACCGACGCGAGGCGCTGCGCGCGGACGCCGGCCGCTACGCCGAGCAGCTCGTCGACTTCCTGCTCTCGGCCGTCCCCGCCGGGGCCTGAGCCCGGGTCAGCCCGCGCGGCCGGGCGCGCCGCCCCCAGGCCTCCATCGGTCCCTCCGTCAGTCGATGCGCGCCTCCCGGCGCAGCAGCGCGGCCAGGTCGCCGGGATCCGGCGCGGCGCCGACCAGGCCGCGCGCGGTGAACCAGCGGGCCACGTTGGCCGCGTCCCGGTCCAGGAACTCCCGGCCGCCGGGGTTCGCGATCACGTCGACGACCTGCGGCAGGTCGATGAGGACCAGGCGGCCGTGGTGGACCAGCAGGTTGTACGCGGACATGTCACCGTGGGCCAGGCCGAGCCGGGCCAGCGTGACCAGCGCCGCCACCAGCTGGTCCCACAGGCCGGCCAGCTCCCGGCCCCGCGGGCGGGTCTCGGCCAGCCGGGGAGCCGCGGTGCCGTCGGGGTCGCCGATGAACTCGAGCAGGATCTCGGTGCCGAGCACCTGCACCGGGTAGGGCACCGGGACGCCGGCCTGGTGCAGCTGGCTCAGCGCCCCGAACTCGGCCAGCGCCCACTGCTGCGCGATCATCGCCCGCCCGGCCGTGGTGCGGCCGGCCATGGCCCGGCTCACCCGCGACTCGCGGACCCGGCGGCCCTCCAGGTAGGCGCTGTCGCGGTGGAACATCCGGTGCTCGGCGGCGCGGTACCGCTTGGCGGCCAGCAGGCACGACCGGTCGCGGCCGGGCACCCCGCGGCGCAGCAGGAAGACGTCGGCCTCCTTGCCGGTCTTCAGGATGCCGAGCTCGGTGTCGACCGCGGCCAGGTCGGTCACCACCCAGCCGGGGCGCGGGCGGGGCCCGCGCTCGCCGGCCGCGGACTGGTCCCAGGTCGACCAGCGGTCGCCCTCAGGCAGGCCGTCCGCCGCGTCGAAGGCGTCGGCGGACGGCAGCGACCGGCGGTGCCGGTCCCGCTTGGCGAAGACCGGTTCGTCGTCGTGGCGGTAGCCGCCATGGCGGTAGTCGTCGTGGTCGTAGTCGTCGTGGTCGTAGTCGTCGTGGTGGTGGTCAAGGCGCCGCTGACCGCGGCGGTTGAAGCTGTAGTCGGGCACTGGTGCTGCTCCTTGGACGAGCGGTGGTCAGGGAGGGCGGCGTGCGCCGCCCGGCAGGCGTGGACATCCGCGGCCCTCCTTTCCGCTCGACCGGCCGCACCGGTCACCGGCATGCTGCGGCCGAGCGTGTCACGCGCGCGGCGCCTGGGCAACCGAATAAACCGGGGGTCCGGCATGATGCCGGTATGCGTGATCACGTAACAGCGAGGGCGGCCCCGGTGCTGGCCGGCGGAGCGCGGAAGTGACCGCCTACTCGGCCGGGCACTGGACGGACTTCGGCGTCGCGGTGGCCGGCTCGGCCGCGACCCTGGCCGGCGGAGCGCGGAAGTGACCGCCTACTCGGCCGGGCACTGGACGGACTTCGGCGTCGCGGTGGCCGGCTCGGCCGCGACCCTGGCCGGCCTGCTGTTCGTCGCGGTCTCGATCAACCTGGAGCGGGTCCTGAGTTTCCCGAGCCTGCCCGCGCGCGCGGGGCAGACCCTGATCTTGTTCACGACGCCGCTGATCGCGGCGCTCTGCCTGCTGGTCCCCGGCCAGGCGGACGTCGCGCTCGGCTGCGAGTTCCTGGTCCTCGGCGTCCTGGTCGGGGGGTTCCAGGTGCGCCTGGACGCACGGTCGGTGCGGGCCGAGCAGGAGACCCCGGTCACCTGGGTCGTCAGCCGGGTGTTCCCGGCGATCGTGAGCTGCGGCTGCATAGTGGTGGCGGGGGCCACGCTGCTGGCCCGGGCGGGCGGCGGGCTGTACTGGCTCGTGCCCGGCGCGCTGGCCGGAATCGTCTTCGGGGTGATCAACGCGTGGGTACTGCTGGTGGAGATCCAGCGCTGAGCCCTCCCCGGCCGCGCGCGGCATCGGGTTAACTGGGCGAGAAGCGAGGAGAGGACGCGGCGGTGCAGTTCACGGCCGAGCATGAGGCGCTGCGCGCGAGCGTGCGCGATCTGGTAGAGCGCGAGATCAACCCGCGCGTCGACGAGTGGGAGCGAGCCGGGCGGTTCCCGGCGCACGAGCTGTTCCCGGCCCTGGCCAAGATCGGCCTGCTCGGCCTGGAGTACGACCCGGCCTACGGCGGCGAGGGCGCTGACCACTCCTTCACCGTGGCCGCCGCCGAGGAACTGGGCCGGATCGACTGCGGCGGCGTGCCCATGGGCATCGCCGTGCAGATGGCCATGGCCACCCCCTCGCTGCACCGCTACGGAAGCCACGAGCTCAAGCAGCGCTTCCTCGCCCCGGCGATCCGCGGCGAGATGGTCTGCTCGATCGCGGTCACCGAGGCCGACGCCGGGTCGGACGTGGCCGGGCTGCGCACCCGGGCCGATCGCGACGGGGACGACTGGGTGATCAACGGCAGCAAGCTGTACATCACCAACGGGACCCAGGCCGACTGGATCTGCCTGCTCGCCCGGACCTCGGGCGAGGGCGGCTACCGGGGCATGTCGCAGATCGTGGTCGAGACTGGCCGGCCCGGCTTCCGCGTCTCCCGCACCCTGGACAAGCTCGGCAACCGGTCATCGGACACCGCCGAGCTCTCGTTCGACGACCTGCGGGTGCCGGTCAGCAACACGATCGGCGAGATCGGCCGCGGCTTCCAGCAGCAGATGGAGCAGTTCCAGGCCGAGCGCATGATCGCGGCCTACCTGCACGTCGGGTCCATGCAGAAGGCGCTGGACCGGACCAAGGCGTACCTCGCTCAGCGGCGGGTCTTCGGGCGGCCGCTGCTCGCCAACGACCACGTCTCCTACCGGCTGGCCGAACTCTCCGCCCAGCTGGACCTCGTCCGGCACTACAACTACGCCTGCGCCGACGCCTACCTGCGCGGGGAGGACACCACCCGGTTCGCCACCATCGCCAAGCTCGCCGTCGGCAGGCTGTCCCGCGAGATCGCGGACACCTGCCTGCAGTTCCACGGCGGCCTCGGCTACATGGAGGAGACCTGGACGGCGCGGTTCTACCGGGACAGCCGGCTGGTGAGCATCGGCGGCGGCGCCGACGAGGTCATGCTGAACCTGCTCGCCCGGATGGACGGGTTCACGGCCTGACCCGCCCGCAGCGCCGGCTCACCGGCTGACCCGCCCGCGGCGCCGGCTCACCGGCTGACCCGCCCGCGGCGCCGGCTCACCGGCTGACCCGCCCGCGGCGCCGGCTCACCGGCTGA
>Ga0335077_10005543_pt1 | contig 15493 bp, 8 predicted proteins | sample Lox_Sample_31_FD_207151 | JGI IMG/M metagenome (GOLD analysis project Ga0335077, IMG submission 207151) | Soil microbial communities from Loxahatchee National Wildlife Refuge, Florida, United States - Lox_Sample_3.1 | ecosystem: Environmental > Terrestrial > Soil > Wetlands | place: USA: Florida... | reverse complement strand
CAGATGCACTTTCCGGACGAGGGCACGCCGGAGCGCCTGCGCCACGGCACCGTGATCGCGGTTCCGCAGTCCCTGGTCGACCAGCTGCGCGCCGCGGCTCCGGGCCGCTGAGCCGGCATCGGGCCGCGACGGCGTTTTCGGACTGTCCGCCGCCGGGTGCGCTTGCGAACGTCGGGCGGCCGCTTCTGTTAATCTTCCCATGATGCCCCTCGCCCCCGTCCTCCGTCGCGCCGTCCCCGTCTCGTTGCTGCTCGGCCTCGGTCTCGCGGCCGCGCCCGCCGACAACCCGCCGCCCGCCGTACCGCCCGCGGCGGTCAACCCGAGCCTGCCCACCATCTTCATCGCCGGCGACTCGACCGCGGCGTTCGACGGCGGCGGCTTGATGGGCTGGGGCGTGCCGTTCGCGGAGTTCTTCGATCCGGCGAAGGTCAACGTGATGAACCTCGCGCGCGGCGGCCGCAGCAGCCGGACGTTCATCACCGAGGGCCTCTGGGACCAGCTGCTGGCCCGGGTGAAGCCGGGCGATTACGTCCTGATCCAGTTCGGGCACAACGACGGCGGCGCGATCAACCAGCCGCCGCCGGGGTCGCACGAGCCGCTGCGCGCCCGCGGCTCCCTGCCCGGGCTGGGGGAAGAGACGCAGGAGATCGACAACGTCATCACGAAAAAACACGAGGTGGTGCACACCTTCGGGTGGTACATGCGGAAGATGATCGAGGAGGCGCGCAACCGCGGCGGCGCGCCGATCGTGCTGTCGCTCACGGTCCGCGACCGCTGGCAGGACGGCAAGGTGGAGCGAGGGCCCGGCGAGTACAGCCACTGGTCGGAGGAGATCGCGCAGCAGGAGGGTGTCGCGTTCGTCGACGTCACGTCGATCATCGCCGCGCACTACGAGCAGATGGGCGAGGCGGCGGTCAAGGCGCTCTTCCCGCGTGACTTCGTGCACAACGGCCCCGAGGGCGCCGCCCTGAACGCCGGCTGGGTCGTGTCCGGCCTCAAGGCGCTGCCGCACAGCCCGTTTGACCACTGGCTCTCCGCCCAGGGCGCGGCCGTGCCGGCGGCCGATGCCGCGCTCGCGCACTCGGACTTCCTCGCCTGGCTGAACCTGCCGACGCCGGCGGACCCGCAGCGGCCGACGCTCTGGCTGATCGGCGACTCGACCGTGCGCAACGGGCGCGGCGACGGCGCCGGCGGGCAGTGGGGCTGGGGCGACGAGCTCGCGCCGTATTTCGACGCGGCGAAGCTCAACGTCGTGAACCGGGCGGTCGGCGGCACCAGCAGCCGGTCGTTCATCAGCGCCGGCTACTGGGACCGGGTGCTGGCCATGCTCAAGCCGGGCGACTTCGTCATGATGCAGTTCGGGCACAACGACGGCAGCCCGGTGAACGACCAGTCGCGGGCGCGGGGCACGATCAGGGGGGTGGGCGAGGAGACCGAGGCGATCGACAACGAGCTCACCCACCAGCACGAGGTCGTGCACAGCTACGGCTGGTACCTGCGGAAGTTCATCGCCGAGGCGCGCGCCAAGGGCGCGACGCCGATCGTCTGCACGCTGATCCCGCGGAAAACCTGGAAGGACGGGAAGATCGTGCGCAACAAGGGCGACTACGCCGGCTGGGCGGAACAGGTCGCGGCGGCGGACCACGCGCCGCTGGTCGACCTCAACGAGATCATCGCCCGCCAGTATGACCGGCTGGGCCCGGAGAAGGTCGACCCGCTGTTCGGCGATCCGCACACCCACACCAGCCTGGCCGGCGCCGAGCTCAACGCCGCCAGGGTGGTCGCCGGGCTCAAGGGCCTGCCGGACGATCCGCTCGCGCCCTATCTCTCGGCCCAGGCCGCCAACGTCGTGCCGTACGCGCCGTGAGCTGAATCTCGGATTTCCGGTGTGTAGGGCCGGACCTTGCGTCCGAGCCGAACGCGCCGCCGCGGCCGAAAGAATTGCTTGGCGGGGCCGGGGCACCTGCGGCAAGCTCCGGCGTCTTTCTGCCCATGCACGCCCCTGCCGCCCGCCCGCGGGCCTTCGCCGCCGCAGCGGCGCTCGCCCTGCTCCTGATTCCTTCGATGCACGCCGCCGCCGAAGTGGAGAAACTGCCCGACGGCATCGTGGTCGCCATCGGCGGCACGTTCCTGAAAGTCGAGCTGCGCGCCGACAACATCGTCCGCGTCGCTGCCGCGAAGGACCGTCCGTTCTTCGAGCTTTCCAGCCTGGCCGTGATTCCCCGGGACGCGGCGGCGCCGCCGTGGCAGCTGACGACCGGCGCGGATGCGGCCACCCTGACCACCGCGAAGCTTCAGGTGCGGGTCGACTTGCACACGGGCGCCGTCGCGTTCCTCGACGCCGCGGGCCGGCCGATCCTCGCGGAGCAGGCCGGCGGCCGCACGCTCGCGCCGGCCGAGGTGCAGGGCGAGCAGACCTTTCACGTCGGGCAGACCTGGGGGGCCAGTGCCGACGAGTCGCTCTACGGCCTGGGCGAGAACCATCTCGGCCTGATGGATCTCAAGGGCTACGACCTCGATCTCTGGCAGCACAACGGCACGGCCGTGATCCCGTTCCTCGTCTCGAGCCGCGGCTACGGCATCCTCTGGGACAACCCGTCGGAGACGCGCTTCGGCGACATCCGGCCGTTCGAGCCCATCCCCGCCGCGCAGCTGGCGGACGCCGACGGCCGGCCCGGCGGCCTGACCGGCACGTACTTCGCGACCCCCGATTTCACCCAGCCGGTGGCGAGCCAGAGGGATGCGACCGTCGACGTCGCCCCGCAGGGCCGGGTCCCGATCCCGAGCACGGCGATCCAGCCGAAGCTGCCGGCGGGCCCCGACGTCAGCGTGCGCTGGGCGGGGAGCGTGGTGCCGGCGGTCACGGGCGACTACCAGTTCCAGACCTACTCGAACGGCGGCCTCAAGCTCTGGGTCGACGGCCGCCTGGTGGCCGACCACTGGCGCCAGGAATGGCTGCCGTGGTACGACCAGGCGCGCGTGCGCCTCGAGGCCGGCCGGCGTTATGCGCTGCGCCTCGACTGGACCCGGGCGGGCAATCCGCCGGTGGTGCAGCTGCGCTGGAAGACGCCCGCGGCCAGCGACGCCACGTCGCTCTGGTCCGAGGTCGGCGGGGGCGTCGACTACTATTTCGTCTACGGCCCGGCCCTCGACCGCGTGGTGGCCGGCTACCGCGCGCTCACCGGCACCGCGCCGATGATGCCGCGCTGGGCCTTCGGCCTGTGGCAGAGCCGCGAGCGCTACCGCACCGCGCAGGAGGTGCTGGACACGGTCCGGGGCTTCCGCTCGCGCGGCATCCCGTTCGACAACATCGTGCAGGACTGGTTCTACTGGCGGCGCGAGGCGTGGGGTTCGCACGAATTCGACCCGGCGCGGTTCCCCGACCCCGCGGGCCTGATCCGCACGCTCCACGACCAGGAGCACGCGCACCTGATGATCTCGGTCTGGCCGAAGTTCTACCCCGGCACGGCGAACTTCGACGCGATGCAGGCGCGCGGCTACCTCTACCAGCGCAACCTGCAGGAGGACATCCATGACTGGATCGGCTTCCCCTACACGTTCTACGACGCCTTCAACCCCGGGGCGCGGAAGCTCTTCTGGGCGCAGGTCAACCGCGAGCTGTTCGCCCGGCACGTCGACGCCTGGTGGCTGGACGCCAGCGAGCCGGACCTCACGCGCAACCCGACCGCGGCCAACCAGCACGCCTACATGAACCCGACCGCGCTCGGCCCGGGCGCGGCCGTGCTCAACGCCTATCCGCTGGTGCAGAGTGCGGCGGTGTACGACGGCCAGCGCCGGGCGGCGCCGGACCAGCGGGTGTTCATCCTCACCCGCTCGGGCTACGCCGGGCAGCAGCGCTACGCCGCGGCCGTGTGGTCGGGCGACACCAGCTCGACCTGGACGGCGCTGCGCAAGCAGATCCCGGCCGGGCTCAACTTCTCTCTCGCCGGCTTGCCGTACTGGACGATGGACAGCGGCGGCTTCTCCGTGCCGGCGCGCTTCGCGCCCGTGCGCGGCGAGAATCCCGCCACCGGCGACCTCCTCTACGCGCCGCTGGCGCCGGCGGACGCGGAGGAATGGGCGGAGCTCAACACGCGCTGGTTCGAGTTCGCCACCTTCGTGCCGCTGCTCCGCGTCCACGGCCAGTATCCCTACCGCGAGATGTGGCAGTTTGGCGGCGACACGAGCCCGGCCTACCGGGCGCAGCTCAAGTTCGACCGCCTGCGCTACCGGCTGCTGCCGTACATCTACTCGCTCGCCGGGGCGGTGACGCAGGAGGGAAGCACGATCATGCGGCCGCTGGTCATGGATTTCCCGGCGGACGCGAAGGCGCGCGAGATCGGCGACCAGTACCTGTTCGGCCCGGCGCTGCTGGTGAGCCCGGTGACGGAGTACCAGGCGCGAAGCCGGACCGTGTACCTGCCGGCGGGGACGAGCTGGTTTGATTTTTGGTCCGGCGCGGCGGCGGCCGGCGGGCAGACCGTCGAGGCGCCGGCGCCGTATGACGCCATCCCGCTGCACGTGCGCGCCGGTTCCATCCTGCCGTTTGGTCCGGAGCTGCAATACGCCGGCGAGAAGCCGGCCGATCCGGTGACGCTCGTCGCCTACGCCGGTGCCGACGGCGGCATTTCGCTCTACGACGACGACGGCCTGACCTACGGCTACGAAAAGGGTGCATTCGCGCGCATCCCGCTGCGGTGGGACGACGCCACGCAGACCCTGACGATCGGCAAGCGCGAGGGTTCCTACCCGGGCATGCTCGCGGAGCGGACCTTCCACGTCGTGCTGGTCACGAAGGACAGGCCGCTGGGGTTCACTTTTGACCTGCCCGCGGGCCAGACCGTGACCTATCGCGGGGAGGAGTTGAAAGTCCCGCTGGGGCCAAGTGACAAGTGACAAGTATCAAGTACCAAGATCCCTTCCGATCATGCGTGGCCAATTCCTTTCGAGCCGGTCCCGGTTGAGATTACCTGCAATTGCTTCGGCGTTGCTGCTGGCGGCCGCCGGCGGGACCCGGGCGGCGGAAGCCGCGCCGCCGCTCTACCTCGATCCCGGCCAGCCGGTCGAGGCGCGGGTCGCGGACCTGCTCGGCCGGATGACGCTCGACGAGAAGCTCGCGCTCGTCCACGCCGACTCGAAGTTCACGACCGCGGCCCTCCCGCGCCTGGGCATCCCGCGGCGCTGGATGTCGGATGGCCCGCACGGGGTGCGCGAGGACGTGGGGCCGGACACCTTCGTGCCCGAGGGCAAGACCGACGATTTCTCCACCTACCTTCCGGTGGCGATTGCGCTCGCGGCGACGTGGGATCCCGATGCCGCCCACGCCTACGGGGACGTCATCGGCGACGAGGCGCGGGCGCGCGGGAAGGACATCATGCTCGGGCCGGGCGTGAACATCCAGCGCACGCCCTTGGGCGGGCGCACCTTCGAGTTTCTGGGCGAGGATCCGCTGCTCGCCGCCCGCATGGCCGTGAGCTACATCCGCGCCGTCCAGGCCCACGACGTGGCCTCGTGCATCAAGCATTTCGCCGCCAACAACCAGGAAACCGAGCGCGGCTCGATCGACGTGGAGATGGACGAGCGGACCCTGCGCGAAATCTACCTCCCGGCCTTCGAGGCGGCGGTCAAGGAGGCGCACGTCTGGGCGGTGATGGGCGCGTACAACCTGCTCCGCGGCGAGCACTGTTGCCACAACGCCTACCTGCTCGACGGGATTCTCAAGGGTGAGTGGGGCTTCCCCGGCCTCGTGATGTCCGACTGGAACGGCACCCACGACACGCGCCAGGCGGTGCTCAATGGGCTGGACCTCGAGATGGGGACCAACAAGCCCTACGACGACTACTACCTCGCGCGGCCGTTCAAGGAAGGGCTGGAGCAGGGCGTCTATCCGATGGCCGCGCTCGACGAGAAAGTGCGCCGCAACCTGCGGGTGATGTTCGCGACGCACGTGCTGGACGGCCGGCCCCCGGGCGCGCTCAACACGCCGGCCCACCAGGCCGCGGCGCGTCGCGTCGCGGAGGAGGCGATCGTGCTGCTCAAAAACGACGGCGCGACGCTGCCGCTCGATCCGGCCCGGCTGACGTCGATCGCCGTGATCGGCGACAACGCCACGCGCCTGCAAGCCCACGGCGGCGGCAGCACCACCATGAAGGCGTTCTATGAAGTCTCGCCGCTGGAGGGAATCCTGCGGCGGGTCGGCGACCACGTGAACGTGACGTATTCCCCCGGCTACCGGGAGCACGGCGCCCCGGACCTGATCGAGCGCGCCGTGGCGGCGGCGAAGGCGGCGGACGTGGCCATCGTGGTCGGCGGCCTGAACCACCGGGGCGGCTTCGACAGCGAGGGCGTGGACCGGAAGGACCTGAAGCTGCCGTACGGCCAGGACGAGCTGATCCGACGCGTGGCGGCGGCGAATCCGCAGACGATCGTGGTCCTCGTTTCCGGTTCCCCGGTGGAGATGGGCGGCTGGCTCGGTCAGGTGCCCGCGGTGGTCGAGGCGTGGTATGGCGGCATGGAGGGCGGCAACGCGCTCGCCCGGGTCCTTTTTGGCGACGTCAACCCGTCGGGCAAACTCCCGTGCACCTTCCCGGTGCGGCTGGAGGACACGCCGACCTACGCCGGCGGGGCCGACGCCTATCCCGGCGTGAACGGTGTGGAGCACTACTCCGAGGGCCTGCTCGTCGGCTATCGCTGGTACGACGCCAAGGCCATCGCGCCGCTCTTCCCCTTCGGCTTCGGGCTGTCGTACACGACTTTTGCCTATTCAAATCTTCACGTCGTATCGGGCGCGGATCCGTCGGCACTGGTGGCGACCGTGCAGTTCGACCTCGCGAACACCGGCGCGCGTGCCGGCGCGGAGGTGGCGGAGGTCTACGTGCACCCGGCCAGCCCGAGCCTGCCGCGGCCGGTCCGCGAGCTGAAGGGTTTCCAGAAGGTGTTTCTCCAGCCCGGCGAGAAGCGGACGGTGACGGTGGCGCTGGACGCACGCGCCTTCGCCTACTACGACCCGGCCCGCCGCGCCTGGGTGGCGGAGCAGGGCGCGTTCACGATTGCAGTCGGCGGGTCGTCGCGCGACCTGCCGCTGCAGGGCGACTTCCAGCTGCCGCGCACCCTCGAGATGCCGGTGGCGGGCGGAAAGTAGGCGGCCCGGCAGCCCCCGCAGCCGGCCGCCGGAGACGTTCGCCGTGATTGCTCCTGCCCAGCGCTGGCGGTGGATCCTGCTGACGGCGCTCGCGTGCCCCCTGGCCGCGGCGACCGCGCCGGAGGAGCTGCCGCGCGGCCGTGTGATCGAGCGCGTCGTCTGCCGGGCCGACCCGACGCAGAGCTACGCGCTGTACCTGCCGGCGGCGTACGACCCGGCCCGCGCCTGGCCGGCGCTCCTGTGCTTCGATCCCGGCGGCCGCGGCCGCGTGCCGGTCGAGCTGTTCGCGTCGGCCGCGGAGCAGTTCGGCTACGTCGTGGCCGGCTCCAACAACTCGCGCAACGGACCGATGGGGGACAACGCGACGGCCGTCGCAGCACTGATCGCCGACGTGGGCCAGCGTTTCGTCCTCGATCCCCGGCGGTTGTACGCCGCGGGCTTCTCCGGCGGCGCGCGGGTGGCCATCCAGGTGGCGGCGGCGGGCGTGGTGCAAGGCGTCGTCGCCTGCAGCGCGGCCTATCCCGGCGGCGAGACGCCGGCCCAGGTGCCGTTCGTGCTTTTCGGCACGGCCGGCACGGACGACTTCAACGGTCCGGAGATGCTGCGCACCGACGAGGCGCTGGATGCCCTGGGCACCCCGCATCGCGTGGTGTTCTTCCCGGGCCGGCACGACTGGCCGCCGCCCGCGCTGGCGCGGGAGGCGCTGGCGTGGCTGGCGCTGCAGGCGATGCGCTCCGGCGTCCGCCCGCGGGACCCGGCCTTCGTGCAGGCGACGTTTGCCCAGCGCCGCACCGCGGCGGCGGCGCTGCCCCCGCCCGAGGCGTGGCGCGAGTACAAATCCCTCGCGGCCGATTTCGCGGGGCTGCCCGACGCGGCGGAGGCGGCGGCGCGGGCCCAGGCGCTGGCCAAGACACCCGAGGTCCGCGCGTGGCGGAAGGAGCAGCGCCGGATGGAGGACGCCCAGCAGGCGGAGGCGGACGAGCTGTTCGCGGATGCGCGGGACGGACGCCTCGGGTGGCTGCGGCGGTCGGCCGCGGAGCTGCGCCAGCGGGGCGATGCGCCGGCGGATTCGCCCGACCGCCGGGTGGCGCGCCGGGTGCTCGACGGCACCGCGATCGGCGCCATCGAGCAGGGACAGCAGTGCGCGGCGGACCACCGTTACGGGGAGGCCGTCCAGTTCATGGAGCTGGCCGCGACCCTGCGGCCAGCCAATCCGCAAACACAGTACCTGCTGGCCCGCGTGTGCGCCCTGAACGGCGAGCGGGCGGCGGCGTTCGCGGCGCTTCAGGCAGCGGTGGACGCCGGGTTCAGGGATGCGGCGCGCGCGGAGGGCGACGACGCCTTCGCCCGGCTGCGGTCCGAGCCGGCCTGGCCGAAGCTGCTGGCCGCCATGCGCCCGTGAATCGCGCCGGGCGCAGATTCGGTTTTGCTTTGCGCCCAGGCGGCATACGGTGGGGCATGCCCCCGCGAACACCCCCGCCGCCCTCCAGCCGACCCGGGTGGCGCCTGCTCCTGGCCTTCCTGGTCCTGTCCGCCCCGCTGCTTGGGCAGGCGCCGCGCGTGCGCGAGAGCTTCGACCGCGGCTGGCGGTTCCTGCGCGGCGACGCCGCCGGCGCGGAACAGCCCGGATTCGCCGACGGCGCGTGGCGCCGCGTCGACCTGCCCCACGACTGGAGCATCGAGGGACCGTACGACCAGCAGGCCGCGACGGGCGGGGCCGGCGGCTATCTGCCCACCGGCATCGGCTGGTACCGCAAGCACTTCACCGTGCCGGCGGCCCTGCGGGGCCGGCGGATCGCCGTCGAGTTCGACGGCGTCTACCAGCACAGCGACGTGTGGCTCAACGGCCACCATCTCGGCTTCTGGCCCTACGGCTACACGCCGTTCGCCTACGACCTGACGCCGTACCTGAACCAAGGCGGCGGGCCCAACATCCTCGCGGTGCGGGTCGACAACTCGGCCCAGCCGAACAGCCGGTGGTACTCCGGCTCCGGGATCGACCGGCGCGTGTGGATCACCGCGACCGATCCGTTGCGCATCGCGGACGGGGGCACCTACGTCACGACGCCGGAGGTTTCGGCGGAGCGGGCGGCGGTCCGCGTCCGCACGCGGGTGCGGAACGGGCGCCCGGACGACGCGCCGGTGACGCTGACCAGCGAACTCCTCGATGCGACCGGGCGGGTCGCGGGCACGGCGACCGCGACCGCCATCGTGGCCGCCGGCGGCGAAAACGAGTTCGACCAGACGGTGAACCTGGCCGCGCCGCGGTTGTGGTCGCCGGCCACGCCGGACCTCTACCGGCTGCGCAGCCGCGTGACCGTGGCCGGGCAGGTGGTCGACGAGCGGGAGACGCCGTTTGGCGTGCGCCGGATCGAGTTCGACGTCGACCGCGGCTTCCTGCTCAACGGCGCGCCGCTGAAGCTGCAGGGCATGTGCCTGCACGACGACGGCGGGGCCGTGGGCGCGGCCGTGCCCGAGCGCGTCTGGCTCCGGCGGTTGCGGCTCCTGCAGGCCATGGGCTGCAACGCGATCCGCACGGCGCACAATCCACCGCCGCCCGAGTTCCTCGACCTGTGCGACTGGCTCGGCCTGCTGGTGATGGACGAGGCGTTCGACGAGTGGACGGTGCGCAAGCCGCAGCTCCAGCACGGCTATTCGGACTACTTCAACGAGTGGTACGAGCGCGACCTGACCGCGATGATCCGCCGCGACCGCAACCACCCGTGCATCGTGCTGTGGAGCGCGGGCAACGAGATTGGCGACCAGCTCGCGCCCGGCGGCGCCGACGTGCTGGCGAAACTCATCGCGGTCTTCCACCGCGAGGATCCGGCGCGGCCGGTGACCGCCGCGCTGGACAACGTGTTCACGGACCACGGCGGCGTGCCCGACGCCTTCACCAGCCAGCTCGACGTCGTCGGCTACAACTACGTCGACCGCTGGGGCACCCGCCGGGAGACCTATTACGACGACGACCGCCGCGCCTACCCGCAGCGGCGGTTTGTCGGCACGGAAGACACCGCGGTCTACGGGGTGCGCGGCAGCTACGAGCTGCCCGCCGCACCGGCCGCCGGGGCGGCCCCGCGGCCCCCGCGGTACGCCACCGCGATGATCCGGCCCGAGCAGCTTTGGCGCTACGTCCGCACGCACGACTTCGTGACCGGCGACTTCTTCTGGACGGGGATCGACTACCTCGGCGAGTCGCGGTGGCCGGGCAAGGCCGCCTCCTCGGGCGCGATCGACACCGCGGGCTTCCCGAAGGACGCCTATTACTTCTTCCAGAGCCAGTGGACGGCGGCGCCGATGCTGCACCTGTTCCCGTCGTGGAACTGGCCGGGCCGCGAGGGACAGGTCATCCCGGTGCTGGCGTACACGAACTGCGACACGGTGGAGCTGTTCCTCAACGGCCGGAGCCTGGGCGTGAAAGCGTACGAGTCTCCCCGCCAGGGCAACGCCGGCGGGTGGAACCGCTACGCGCGGCCGGTGGTGCCGGCCACCACCGCCGACCTGCATCTTTCCTGGGACGTGCCCTACGCCCCCGGCGTGCTCAAGGCGGTCGGTTACCGCGAGGGCAGGGCGGTGGCCGAGTCCGAGGTGCGCACCGCCGGCGCGCCCGCGGCGCTGGTCCTGTCGGCTGACACGGATCATCTGCGCGCCGACGGCGCCGATGTCGCCAGCGTGGCCGTGTCGGTCGTCGACGCCGCCGGCACGGTGGTCCCGAACGCGGACAACCTGATCCGGTTCAAGGTTGAGGGCCCGGGCGCGCTCCTCGCCACGGACAACGGCGATCCGTCTAGTCACGAGCCCTACCAGGCGCCGCAGCGCCGGGCGTTCCACGGCCTGGCGCTGGCCCTGGTGCGCGCGGGCGCGACGCCGGGTGACCTGCGGCTCACGGCCGAGGCGGACGGACTCCGGCCCGCGACGCTCGTGCTGACCGCCGACGCGGTGCCGCCGGCCCCGCCGCCGCTGCTCACGGCGCTCGACGAGTGAGGCGCCGGCGGGGGGGCTCAGCCCAGCCCGTGGGCCGGAGATTTCGGCCGCGCAGGCCGCGCGGCCGCCGGGATGCCGCCCGGCGCAGCCGGGCGCGGAGTGACGGCGGCGGCCTGGTCCGCCGGCGGGGGCGCCGCGTGGGGCGCATTGTGTTGCGCGACGGCGAGCCAGATCACTGCCGTCGCGAGCACCGCGAGGATGACGAGAGCGGCGGGCCACCGGATTCTCGGGGCCGTGGGCTCCATGCCAAGCTCTGCAAGATAATCGTTCTTGATCATGGCATATCACATCCTGTGACAGCCGCCGCCGCCGGAAGTTGCGGGGATCGCCGGGGACCCGGCGCGGCCCCGCCCGAGGTTTGGCTGGCCCCGTCGCGGTTCCTTCTCTTATGGTAGCCGCCATGGAACGGCGTCGCTGGCTGTGGTGGCTTGGATTCGCAATCGCGATCGCCGGCGGCACGCGGGCGGCGGCCGACCCCGACCTCGCGCGCCTCAAGGCCGCGGCCGATGCCGGCGATCCCCAGGCGCAGTATGATTTCGCCCGCTCGCTGCCGGCGTCCGACGCGGCGGGGCAGCTGGTGTGGTTCGAGCGCTCGGCGCGGGCCGGCTTCGCGCCCGCCCAGGAGGCGCTGGGCAGCCACTACGCGTCCGTCGCGCAGGAGGCGAAGGCGGCGCGCGCCACGCTGCTGCGCGAGTCGGCGCGCTGGTCGAGCCGCGCGGCCTACGCCGGCATCTACACGGCGCAGCTGCGCATCGCCCAGTTCTACCGGACGGGCGAGGTGCTGCCCCGGGACCTCGTCGCGGCTTTGCTCTGGATGCAGACCGGCATCAACCAGAGCCCGTTCGGGGTCATCTACCAGGGCACGCTCGAGCAGCTGCGGGCGGCGATGACGCCCGCCGAGCGGGCCGACGCGGAGGAGCAGCTGAAGCGTTTCCGCCCCAAGCCCATCACCGGCATGAACCCGATCGAGGCCGACCTGATCCTGTTCCAGCTCCACCTCGGCGGCACCGCGACCGAGGGCGGCGTCACGCGGGTGCGGATCAACGACGTGGCCTTCGGCTCGGGGGAGACGAAGGAGCTGAAGCTCGACGGCGAGACGGTCCGCCTGACCTGCTTCAGCATCGACGAGAAGAGCGTCCTGGTGAGCCTCGCCGGGACCTCCTACATTCACTGGCTGAAGCGGTGAGCGCCGCGGGCGGTTGCACTCCGGGGGGATTGCGATTACCCGTGCAGCCATGACGCGCGCTGCCCCCTTCCTGGCGCTGCTCTGCGCGGGCGCCCTCGCCGCCGCCCCGCCGCCCGCCGCCCGCTTTCCCGTCGAGATCCGCGTCGACGCGGCGCAGCCGCAGGGACCGTGGAGCCCGATCTGGCGCTTCTTCGGCGCCGACGAGCCCAACTACGCGACGATGGCCGACGGGAGGAAACTCCTCGGCGAGCTCGGCGCCCTGCGGCCGGAGAATTTCCATGCCGACGGCGTCTACTTCCGCGCCCACAACCTGCTCACCACCGGCGACGGCACGGCGGCGCTGAAATGGGGCAGCACCAACGCCTACACCGAGGACGCCGAGGGCGACCCCAACTACGACTGGACGATCCTCGACCAGATCTTCGACACCTACCGGGGCGCCGGCGTGCGGCCGTACGTGGAGATCGGCTTCATGCCGCAGGCGCTCTCGTCGCACCCCGAGCCCTACCGACATCACTGGTCGCCCGACGACAAGTACAGCGCGATCTTCACCGGCTGGGCCTATCCGCCGAAGAGCTACGCGCGCTGGGGCGAGTTGGTCTACCAGTGGGCGCAGCACTGCGTGCAGAAGTACGGCCCGGCGGAGGTGCGGCGCTGGTACTGGGAGGTGTGGAACGAGGCGAACATCCCGTATTGGCAGGGGACCGAGACGGAGTTCCTCAAGCTGCACGACTACGCGGTCGACGCGGTGCGGCGCGCGCTGCCCGACGCGCGGGTGGGCGGGCCCGACTGCGCGGGCAGCGGCGGGCCGTGGCTGCGCGCGTTCCTCGACCACTGCCTCCACGGCACCAACCTGGCGAACGGGCTGCCGGGCACGCCGCTGGACTTCGTCTCCTTCCACGCCAAGGGCGCGCCGGTGTTCGTCGACGGCCATGTGCGCATGGGCATCGCCAACGAGCTCCGGACCGCCGACGAGGGCTTCAGGATCATCGCCTCCTATCCCGAGCTGAGGCAGACGCCGGTGATCATCGGCGAGTGCGACCCCGAGGGCTGCGCCGCCTGCGCCGGGCCGCAGCTGGGCTACCGCAACGGCACGATGTACTCCAGCTACACCGCGGCGGCCTTCGCCCGGCTGCCGGACCTGGCGGCGCGCGACGGCGTGAACCTGCAGGGCGCGCTCACCTGGGCGTTCGAGTTCGAGGGCCAGTCGCTCTTCGCCGAGATGCGCTCGCTCGCCACCGACGGGATCGACAAGCCCGTGCTCAACGTCTTCCGGCTCTTCGCGCTCATGGGCGGGCAGCGCGTGGCGGCGACGAGCACCGGCGCCGTGCCGCTCGACGCGATCCTCCAGGCGGGGGTGCGCGGCACCCCGGACGTGTCGGCGCTGGCCAGCCGCGAGGGCCGCCGCCTCTGCGTGCTCGTCTGGCATTACCACGACGACGACGTGCCCGGCCCGGACGCCGCGGTGACCCTGACGGTCTCCGGCCTGCCGGCGGACGCGGCCAGCGCCCAGCTGATGCATTTCCGCATCGATGCCACGCACAGCAACGCCTACACGGCCTGGCAGCGCCTCGGCGCGCCGGCCCACCTGACGCCCCCGCAGCTCGCGCAGCTCGAGGCCGCGGGCCGGCTCCAGACGCTCGGGCCCGCCGCGCCGGTGGCGGTGCATGACAGTCAGGTGACGCTGGCGGTTGACCTGCCGCGTCAGGCGGTTTCGCTGCTGATGCTCGACTGGTAGTGCGGTGCTTCGTCCCCAACCCCGACCCCTGCTTGCCATGAACACCCCGTGTCACCGATTCAGTCTCTGCCTCGGCCTGGCCGTGCTGCCGGCGCTGCCCGCCGCCCAGGAGGCCGCGCCGGCCGAGTCCGCCGCGCTCGTCCTCCGGGCCGACCAGCCGGGCCCGAAGATCGACCGCCACATCTACGGGCAGTTCTCCGAGCACCTCGGCCACTGCATCTACGGCGGCATCTGGGTGGGGCCGGATTCGCCCATCCCCAACACCCGCGGCATCCGCAACGACGTCGTGGCCGCGCTGCGCGAACTGCACGTCCCGGACGTGCGCTGGCCGGGCGGTTGCTTCGCCGACCAATACCACTGGCGCGATGGCATCGGACCACGCGACCAGCGGCCCAAGCTGATCAACACCACCTGGGGCGGGGTGGTGGAGGACAACAGCTTCGGCATCCACGAGTTCATGGACTTCTGCGAGCAGATCGGCACCGAGCCCTACCTCTGCGGCAACGTCGGCAGCGGCACCGTGCAGGAAATGCTGCAATGGGTGGAGTACATGACTTCCGACGCCGATTCGCCCATGGCCAATCTGCGGCGGCAGAACGGCCGGGACCAGCCGTGGAAGGTGCCGTACATGGCAATCGGGAACGAAAACTGGGGTTGCGGCGGCAACATGCGGCCCGAGTACTACGCCGACGTGTACCGGCGTTACAGCACCTTCGTCAGGGACTACTCGGGCAACCACGTCTTCCGCGTCGCCTGCGGCCCGAACGGCTCCGACTACCGGTGGACGGACACGCTGATGGCCATGGCCGAGCGCCAGATGGACGGGCTGGCGCTGCACCACTACACGCTCTCCACCGGCAACTGGCGCGACAAGGGGTCGGCCACCGAGTTCGGGGAGCAGGACTGGTTCAACACCATGAAGCACACGCTGGTGATGGACGAGCTGGTCACGAAGCATTCCGCGATCATGGACAAGTACGATCCGCAGAAGCGCGTGGCCCTGGTGGTGGACGAGTGGGGCGACTGGTACAACGTCGAGCCCGGCACCAATCCCGGCTTCCTCTTTCAGCAAAACACCATGCGCGATGCGGTCGTCGCCGGCCTCAACCTTCACATCTTCCAGAAGCACGCCGACCGGGTGCGGATGGCCAACATCGCCCAGATGATCAACGTGCTCCAGTCGATGCTCCTCACCGACGGCCCGAAGATGGTCCGCACCCCGACCTACTGGGTCTTCGACATGTTCCAAGTCCACCAGGATGCGACCTCGCTGCCCGTCGACCTGCAGACGCCCGGGTACAAGTTCGGCGACGAGTCGATTCCCGCCGTCAGCGCCTCCGCCTCGCGGGCCAAGGACGGCAAGGTGCATCTGTCCCTGGTCAACGCCGACCCGGATCACGACGTGACCGTGGCCTGCACGCTCGACGGCCTGGCCGCCAAG
>Ga0335077_10005542_pt1 | contig 15496 bp, 12 predicted proteins | sample Lox_Sample_31_FD_207151 | JGI IMG/M metagenome (GOLD analysis project Ga0335077, IMG submission 207151) | Soil microbial communities from Loxahatchee National Wildlife Refuge, Florida, United States - Lox_Sample_3.1 | ecosystem: Environmental > Terrestrial > Soil > Wetlands | place: USA... | reverse complement strand
CCGTCGTTGGGGACTCCGTTCAGGCAGGAACCTCCTTACGGAACGCCGGCGGCGAGCAAGTACGACGCGCCTTTGGGTTCAACGGAACGGCAATAGCGCCGTGCACCCGAGCCGCATGAGGCGCGCAGATGGAAAGGAAAGAACGGCCAGTGTCCTGGGAAGACGCCATTTCGAACGTGCTGCCGGGCGATGCCGCGGGCGTTGCGGCGGCGCCGGCGTGCACGTCGATGGATAGCGACGGCTTCGCGGCGTTTTACGAGCGCTCGGCGCGGCCGCTGTGGGCCTACCTGGCGCGTGTTTCCGGGAATGCGGGGCTGGCCGACGACCTGCTCCAGGAGAGTTTTGTTCGATTCCTGAGCGCAGATCCACCCACGGATGGCGAAGTGAGCGCGCGGCGGTACCTGTTCAGGATCGCGACCAACCTGCTGCGCGACCACTGGAGGCGGCCGCGGGCGGCTTCCCTCGAGGACATTCCGGAGGAAGTGTTCCGGGCGCGGGACCACGCGTCCGCCTGCGACTCGAAGGCCATGCTCGGACGGGCGCTGAAAGCGATGCGGCCGCGCGAGCGCCAGTTGTTGTGGCTGGCATACGCGGAAGGGTACTCGCACCGCGAGATCGCGGAGATCACGGGGCTGGCTTCGGCGAGCATCCGGCTGCTGCTGTTCCGGACGCGGCGCAAGGTGGCGCGGCTGTTGACGCCTGAGATGGCCCCTGAAGCTGACAGGAGGACGCAATGAGACTCGGCGCATGCCCGCGGGAACGGGAACTGGGCGAAGCGCTCGACCGCGGCCAGTGGCCCCAGGCCTCCAGCGACGAGCTGCGCGCGCACGTGACGGTGTGCCGGCCGTGCCGGGAACTGGTGCTGGTCCGGCAGGCGTTCGGACGCGAGCGGATTGCGGCGGCCGGCGAGGCCCGGCTGGAGCCGCCCGGAGTTCTGTGGTGGCGCGCCCAGCTGCGGCGGCGCAACGCGGCCATCGAGCGCATAGGACGGCCGCTGCTGGGAGCGCAGATCTTCGCGCTGGCAGTGTGCCTGGCGGCAGCGGTCGTCTACGTTCTCTGGCAGGCGCGGCGCGGTTTCGACTGGCTGGCGTGGCTCGGCGAGCTTCCGCGGGCGCTTCACCTGGGCGCGCTGGTCCCGGGGTCGTGGGGAAATTCTCCGTGGGAGATCTGGGTGGGCGTGTCCATGGCGGTGATGGTGGCTCTGATGGGCGGAGTGATTGTGCACCTGGCAACGGCAGGGATCAGGGATCAGGGGTCGGGGGTCAGAAAAGGCGGTTCGTAGTTCACGGTTCAGGCAGTTTTCCGTTGTCAGTTATCGAAAGTCCCGGTGCCGCCCTACCCGCAACCCTGATCCCCATTCCCTAATCCCTCGAATCAAGGTGTGCCGGCCGGGCTGGGGTGATGCACAGGCTGATTCGCCCTGTTCCCGATGTGGAGTTGACCCCGCAGCCTCCGCGATAGAGTGGAGCGGTGGGGTCAGTGTTTTGAGCACCCAGGCGACAACGAAGAAAACCGCCCGCCACGCACCCGCGCGGCGTTTGCCGCGCCGCAGGCCAATTTCGCGGCGGGCACGAATGAGCTGGCGGACGCGGGCAATTCTCATTTCCGCGGCGGTTCTGGTCGTGCTGGTGGCTTGGGCGATGCTCGCCCGGGCCTTTGCGCCCACCGGCAATACGGCCCGGAGCCGGTTCGACGCGATCATCGTGCTGGGTTCGCCGGCGGACTCCGAAGGAAACCCCACGCCGCAGCAACTGGCGCGCGTTACGGAGGCCGTGCACGAGTACGAAAGGGGGGTTGCGCCCCGTCTGATCGTCACCGGAGGCTCGACGCGTCACGGTTTTATCGAAGCGCAGGTCATGACGCGGACGGCCGAGGCCATGGGTGTGCCGCTGTCCTCGATCTACCAGGAGCCCGAGGCGCTAAACACCATCCAGAACGCCTGCTATTCGGAACGGATCATGAAGGCGCAGGGATGGCGGTCGGCGGAAGTGGTTTCTTCAGCCAGCCATCTGCCGCGGGCAGGACTCATCTTCAGCCGCACGCCGCTGGAATGGCGTACGCATGCCGCCCCGGCGCTGGAGCCCGAAGGCGGGTGGTCGCAGGAGGCCGACGCGGGAGTCGAAGTTCTGAAGACCCTGCGCTACCTGGTGTATGCGCAATGGGCGGACCGGTGCCAATAAAAGCAGGGAGTAGGGAACAGGGTTCGATGATACCCCAGAGCTCTCCCTGTTCCCTGTTCCCTACTCCCTAATCCCTGCCTCTCGCTAACTGACACCCCCGGGCGGCGTCTTGTAAGCTGAAAAGGATGCGTTTTCCGGCAAGTTTTACTGTTGCAATTGCTGCTGCTGCCCTTCTGCTTGTGTGCCCGCGTGGCGAAGCCCAGGCGCCCAGCCAGTCGTCTTCGAGCCAGTCCGCCCCGGTGCAGACTCCGGCGCCGCCGCCCGCGCCGACGTATATCTCCGTCGATCCGCTGGCCAATGTCCGCTACGACAACCGCTACGACCTGTCGGTGGGCATGGCCTACCGGCATATCAAGGCGGGACCGAACCTGCTGCAGGGAGCCAACCTCGGTGGCGTGGACGTGGAGGGCTCCTACTGGCTGACTAAGCGGTGGGGACTCGAGGGCACCGGACGCGGCTACCTGGGCACCAGCGGCGCGGCGCCCAATCCGTACGAGATCAACGGGCCGTTCATCATGGACTACATCTTCGCCGCAGGCCCGGAATGGCTCGGCCCGCACAACAAGCACGGCGCGCTGATCGCGCACGTGATGCCGGGCATGGCGGTCGGGGTTTTCGAGCAGAACCTGCGCGGCGCTCCAACCTCAGCGGTGGGCTTCTACCACGACCAGATCGCCCCGGCACTGGTGATGGGCGGTCACTTCGACCTCAACCGGTCGCCGCACTGGGTGTTCCGCGTGACAGTGGACGGCCTGCTGACCGCGTATGCCATTAACTGGGGAGACAAGAGCCGCCATATCGACATCAATACGGCGGTTTCGGTGGGAGTGGAGTACAAGTTCAAGAAGAAGCGGTACTAAGGGTTAAGGTGGGCGCGTCCAGAACGCAGTCAAGTCCAGGACGCAATAAATTGGTGAATACGTTCAAGCGGCGAGATGGCGCGGACGGCCGCGACCTTGCTCTGCGCAACAGAGGGGACCTCGACCCGGAGTCTCAGCGCGAGGTAAGCAGCGACCACAGTCCCGCCGCTCCCAGAATGGCGACGAACGCCGCAACCGTTATGCTCAACGGCCAGCGGGCCGCCCGCGGCATATCACCACGCTCCATGCGGCGCAGCGTGTTCCAGTGTGAAATGCCGGCGCCCGAGTCAGGGAGATTACGCAGATGCGAGTGCAAGGCGTGAACGGGGAGGTTGATGTGTGGTCACGAGGCTGCGTGCGTCGCCCCAGCAACGAATCAGGGTGTCATCTGTTGATGGAGGGCTACAACTGTCAGTTTTTACAGTAGTAACCATCCTATCTTCCCTGCTAAGCACTCCTGCCCGGTTATGTCCGTATTGTCGACCACACTTCCCTATGCCATCCCCTCGCCCCCCCGGTTTTTCTCCCTATGGTCCGAGCCGGTTGAGCGAGAGAATCGAAACGAACGAAAGATATCGGCGTGCGGGGTGCCGGTCGCACCCGAAAGTGGACCAATTTTGGAGATGGAGTCTTCCATCCGAAACTGAGAATCGCGCCCTTCTACAAGACCAATCCGGACGAACGCAGCGGGAGGCGCCGCAGATGGCGGCAGGTATGATGCCGTGCGTTCCCTGTTTATCGCCCCGTTGACCGGTTATGTTATTCTTCGCCGTTCGGGGGCACACGCAGAAATGCGGTACCCGATGGGACTCGATTCCCGGATAGCGGCAATCTTCGTGTATCCCGTTGTTTAAAGAGACCATCGGAGAACGAGGGCAGCAGCCATGGACATGAGAGATACGCTAGGAGTAGTGCTGGCAGGCGGGGCCGGGGAGCGGCTCTTTCCGCTCACCCGCGATCGCGCCAAACCGGCCGTTCCCTTCGGCGGGCATTACCGGGTCATCGATATCACGCTTTCCAACTGCATCAACGCGGGCCTGCGCAAGGTCTTCATCCTCACCCAGTACAAGGCGCTCTCGCTGAACCGGCACGTGCGCGAAGGCTGGACCGGCATCGTGGCGCAGGAGTTGGGCGAGTTCTTCGAGCTGCTGCCGCCCATGCAACGCACTGGCGCCAACTGGTATATGGGGAGCGCAGACGCCGTTTATCAGAATATCTATTCGATCGGCAGCGAGCAGCCGAAGTACATGATCATTCTCTCGGCCGACCACATCTACAAGATGGACTACAGCCGGATGCTGGAGTACCACAAGGAGACCAAGGCCGAGTGCACGCTGGCGGTGCTGCCTATCTCGCCCGACGAGGTCTCGCGGTACGGCGTGGTGGAGGTGGGCGCCAATGGCGAAATCGTCGGGTTCCTGGAAAAGCCGGCCTCGACGACCATCCGGTCGCCGTTCAATCCCAACATGGTGGATGCCTCCATGGGGGTCTACATCTTCAATACCGAGACGCTGCTCAAGGCGCTGATCGCCGACGCCGAGGATCCGGACTCGAAGCACGACTTCGGCCACAACATCCTGCCCAACATGCTGGGCAAGAAAAAGATGATGGCCTACTCCTTTGTGGACGAGAACAAAAAGGAGGCGCTCTACTGGCGCGACGTGGGGACGCTGGACGCCTACTACGACGCCAACATGGACCTCTGCTCGGTGTCGCCGGTGTTCAACCTGTACGACCGGAACTGGCCCATCCGCACGCGCGTCCGCCAGTACCCGCCAGCGAAGTTCGTGTTCGGCGAGCCGGGACGCACGGGGTCGGCGGTCAACTCGATCATCACGGCCGGCGTGATCATCTCCGGCGCCACGGTGTCGAACTGCGTGCTGTCGCAGGATGTGCGCGTGAACTCGTACTCCGATGTGGATTCCAGCGTCATCTTTTCGCACGTGAACATCGGGCGTCATTGCCGCATCCGGCGCGCGATTATCGACCGCGATGTGCATATTCCGGAAGGCACGGTGATCGGCTACGACCAGGTGGAGGACAAGCGGCGGTATTTCGTGACGCCCTCCGGGCTGACGATCGTCACGCGGGACGCCTCCCTGTTCGAGAGCCCGGTGGATCCGGATTTTCTGCAGCGGTATTAAAGGCAGGGAACAGGGCTAAGGGATCAGGGATCAGGTACCTGGCGGTCGCAACTTGCGGTCTTCCATGGAGATGTCCGGCGAGGCGCTGAGGGCGAGGCTGGAGCGCGATGGTGTGGTCCTGTTGCGGGGCTTGTTTGCGCGGGAGCCGCTGACGCGCCTGCGCGGGGCAGCGAGCCGCTGTTTTGCCGCGATCGAGGACGGGCGGGCCGTTCCTCAGCATTACCGGTTCATCCCCCAGGCGCATTCCGTACTGGTGACGGCGCTGCTGGACTTCGGGATCGAGAGCGAAGAAGCCCTGGTGGCGCCGTTGTGCGCAGAAGGTCTCGACAAGACTGACGGGCTGGACGAGATGTTTTCGGGCCTTGTGGGAGGCCGGTGGCGTTGCCGGCTGGAGCACTCGTGGGTGCGAAAGAAGTTCGCCCCGCGGAACGCGCCGGGGGCCGGTTACCACCTGCAGGACTGGCACCAGGACGGAGCTTTGGGAGCGCGATTCCCGCTCGAGCCCGGGCCGATGATTCCGGCCACCAACCTGGCGACCTGCTGGATCCCGGTGAACGCGTGCGGGAGGGAGAGCCCCGGCCTGGAATTCATCCTGAAGCCGCAGCGCGCTCTGCTGCATTTCACGGAACTGGACGACGCGGTTTTGCGCCAACGTTTTGACGCCAGTGCATTCTGGGCGCCGGAACTTGAGTTCGGCGACGGGCTGGTATTCCGCAACGACATTCTGCACCGGACGCATGTGGATGCGGAGATGCGGGGCGACCGGATGAGCGTGGAATACCGGATCTTCCCCGAAAAGCCGTAACCTTTTGGGTCGATGCGAATCCAAAAGGAATGCCCACCGAACTGCATCTGAATGCGCCTGGCGGCGCAGCGGAATCCCCCGCGCCGGAATGGACGCGGCGCGCTCTCATCTTTGGCGGAGCGGCGGTGGTGAGCGGGGCCGTCTTCTTCGGATTGCGGCGCACGACCGTGAAGCGGGCGCTTCCGATGCCTGGCGGCCGGGGCCGGCGCGTGATCACCGTGACGCGGTTCTCGCCCGATGGCGAGCCGGTGGGGCAGACCACCGGTCCGCGCATCGTTCACACCGACGAAGAATGGCGGAAGCGGCTCGGTCCTGACGCTTACCGGGTGGTACGCCTAGCCGATACCGAGCCGCCCTTCAGCGGAGCCCTGTTGCACGAGAACCGGCGGGGCGTGTTCCGCTGCGCCGGATGTGAGCTCGATGTATTCAGTTCGACCGCGAAGTTCGATTCCGGTACGGGTTGGCCGAGCTTCTGGGAGGCCATCGCCGACGAAAACATCAATGAGCTTCCGGACGGGAGCCTGATGGAGGTGCGCACGGCGGTCTCGTGCCGGGTGTGCGACGGGCATCTCGGGCACGTGTTCACCGACGGCCCCAGGCCAACCGGCCTGCGCTTCTGCATCAATTCGCTGGCTCTGATGTTTGTGGCGGCCTGACGTCGGGCGCCCCAGGTTTACCGGCTCGGCGACCTGGAATCGCCTAAGCTGGTTCGTTGGACGGTTCAGTGGCTTTGGGTGGCAATCCGCAGCTTGACCTGGCGCAGGCCTTCCTGAGCCTTCTCACGTGCGGAGGGACAACCGAGCAGGTGCTGGTAGGCGTCCTGGGCCTCATCGAGTTTCCCAGCATACATCAGGCGCTCGGCGCGCTGCAGGGAGAGCGGGATCTCACCCTGGGTGAGATCGCAGGAAGCGGAAGCGGGTTTCGGTGGGGGCGCCTGGGTCAAGGCCTCGGGGCTCGCCTCCGGCTTCGGCTGCCTGGCGGGTTTGGCGGCGGGCTTCTGGTCGCGAGGCTTCTCAGGAACGGCCGGGGTGGTCACGTTGGACGGGGCGCCTGGCGACGGCGTGCCCGGAGGCGCAGCGGGAGGGGCGGTTTGGGTCGTCGCGTCCGGCACCTGTGCTTTGGGATGACTGCCGGAGACCATGGCCGGAATGATCGCCGCAGCGAGAAGAACAAGCACGGCGGCTCCGGCGCTCACCAGGACCCACGGCTTTTTCCAGAGGGGCATTGCCGCCTCGGGTTCGGCTATGGAACGGCCGAGACCGGCGGGCGCTTCGTAGACCGCGGTTGCGCTGGCGGGCGCCGCGGCAGCGGGCGTCTCGACGCGTGCCTGCCCAGGGCCGGGCGCGCAGGGATCCTGGCGGCCGAGGGCGTGTATGAGGCCAAGGACCGATTGCTCGTCGGCTTCGAAACTCGCCGGGGCTGCCTGGGGCTGCCATTGCATCTCCCGCCAATTGGCGTCGAAGGCGGGGCGGAGTACGAAGCCCGGCAACTGCTGGACAGCCTCGGCGATGCCCGCGCTGAGCAGCACCTGGCCGGGGGAGAGGCGCTCCAGGGTGTGCGCCACGGATCCGGCGACCGGGTCTTCGACGGAATAAAGAGAAATGGTCGCCGAGGTAGCCGCCTGCGAACTCTGCGCCATGCCTTCGAGCGCCCACTGGAGGCGGCGGGCGGCGAGCAAGGCAGACTCCAGGTTAAAAAAAAGGGCCTGCAGGACCGCGCCCCGAGCCGGATCGCCCTGGACCGGATCGGGAGCGCCGCCGGAAGCCGCGATGATATCGATGGCCAACGCCGCCGCGGGAGAGTCGACGGCCCATGAAACGGACGCGGGAATGCCGCTACTTTCCTGTATACGCAGGCAAATGGAGAGCGCGATGGTGCGCGGAGCACCGGCGCGCCCGTTTGCGGTCGCCGCTTCCCCGGCAGGCGGAGCAGTATCCGCGGGAGTTGGTTCGGGCACTCGATCCTGTCGCAGATTGGCCATCTTATTCACGAACCGCCCACGTTGTCCCGGCGTGACCGGGAGCAAAAACGATTGCGCCTCCTCAGGGGAGGTGGTAGTTTATCAGCCAGAACGAACAGCCGCAAATCTGTTCGGCAATTACCGCTACCGTGTTCCCTGACGGTCAAGGTAATCCTGATACTGGGATTCTGGCAAAAACTATCTCGTGCGTTACTGGCAGGCGGGCCGTTGTGCTCCCCTGCCGTGTTGTCTTCAAGAGGAGATCATGGCATCCGTCGGATTCGTCAGCCCGGGCAGAGTCTCGGGGAATTCTTTTCGCGCATTTGTATCGTTCGGAGCAGTGGCAGTTGGTTGTTTCAGTTCTGGTGCATGGGCGAAGGAACCTTCCGTCGCGGCAATTGAACTGTTCGACGGACCGTCGGGTCCGGCGTATGTGCAGCTGGTCGACGTCCTGATCAACGGCAAGACGGAACTGCGCGGCTGCGCGGGCGCGGAGACGAGCCCGGTCGACAAGTCCGCTTATGGCAAATTCCCGCGGACGGCGGTGGGAGCCGGCGGGGTTCTGGAGCGAGGAGCGGACGGGCTGCTGCGCTATAGCCAGGGAGACGGGCCGGGGACCTGCGTGGTTCCCGACAATTTCAAGTTCGAGCACAATGCCTCGTTCACGCCGGCGGTGATGGCCGACTCGGCCGACTTGCGGGGGCGGGCCGTGGCGCCCGGCACCGACGGCAGCACGATCGCCCAGCCCCTCAAAAAGGGCGTGAAGCTGGTGTTCGTAACCGCGCCGGACGCGGAGCACGCCGATTATCTGCTCGCGCAGCGAATCGGGACTATCGCTGGATGGCAGAACTATCTTGCCAAGTACCCGGGCTCGCCGCATACCGAATCCGCCCGGAGGGTGCTGGCGGGGATGTACGTGGATGCGGGGAACACGGCTTTGAGCACCTATCAGAAGAGCGAGGCCTTCACCGACCTGAAAGCCGCGCGCGAGCAGATGAAGCTGGCGCACGACATCCTGCCGAATTCGGAGGGCGAGATCAAGCTCTCCGACGCGATCAAGGCGAATCTCGACAGCCTGGCGTCAAAAGCGAATTCCGAGATGGACGACTATAACGCCGCATTGAAGTCGGGAACGGCCGGCTTTGTGCATCTCCAGAATGCCAAGGGCCTGGTGGACGGCATCAACGTGGTCGATCCCACGTTTGCGGGCGCACAGAAGGCGCGGAACGATGTGGCGCAGGCCGCCGACGCGTACGAGACCGTAGTGCATTCGGCCGAATCGGCGATTGACGGCAAGCAATGGGACGAGGCCGTCAGGCTTATCCAGCTGTATAAGCAGTTCGCCGGCGAGCAGCCGCGCGTGGCCAAGGTGCTGGACAGCGCGTACGCCGCGTATCTGACCCAGGGGCAGCAGCTCGAAGACGCGAAGGACTGGCAGAATGCCATCGTCTCGTTCCAGAACGCCCTGAAAGTAAAGGAGACCCCGGAAGCGCACCAGGATCTGGCCACCGCACAGAAGGAACTGAATGCGCTGCAGGACCAGGCGGCGGCGAATGCCGCGCTGGAAAAGAGCAAGACGTACGAGTTGCAGAAGGACATGATCCCGGCGTACGAGGTGCTCACCGCCCTTCCCGAGCCTCAACGCCTGATTGTGAAAGACGAGATCGCGCGGCTGGCTCCCGATTACATTAAGGCCGCATCGCAGCGCGCCAAGGAAATCGCCGGCGCGTATCCCACTATCCAGGGTATCGGCGACGAAAAGGCGGTAGAGAACGCGTATGCCTATCTGCAGCGCGCATACGATCTGTCGGCCGAGGATGCGGACAAGCAGGCATTCCAGCTGCGCATGCAGAACCTGGCCGATGAGTTGAGCGCCTGGTTCCTGGATCGCGCCAAACACAGCCTGCAGAAGCCTCTGGGCTCGGGCACGGAACTGGGCTGGGCCTATCTGAAGGAAGCGGAGTCGTACAAGGCGGCCAACCTGGAAGCGGTACGGGACCAGATGAAGATGGCCGACCCGGCGCACGGGATGCACTCCAAGCTGTCGATCCGGGTGCAGTTCCGCGACCAGACTTCGCAGCGGCAGTCGGAAGGATTTGCCAACCAGATGGAGAGCGCGATCGCGGCGGGGCTTGATACTTCGGGCATGCCGGTGAAGGTGATCCGCTCCGGCGATACGGTGCGCGAAGGCGTAGAGCCGGACTTCCTGATCGCCGGCGATGTGCTGGAACATCACATTGCGGCGCCGCCATCGGTGGAGTCGGTGGAATCGAAGTACATCGCCGGCGTGCACGAGGTGCCCAGCGATGAATGGAACAAGGCGAATCGGCTGGTGGCCTCGGCGAACGACCAATTTCAAACGGCGCAGTCGGCCCTTCAGGGCGCCCGGGCCAAGGGCAAGAAGAAGGACATCGAACAGGCCGAACAGCAGGTGGCCACTGCGCAGACGAACCTGGACGACGCGCGCACGAAGCTGGACGGGATAGCCCGAAACAAGACGGAAGACATCATCCGGCCGTACACGTACAAGAAGACCACCTACGACGTGCTGAACCGCGTCGTCCTGCAGTTCCGTATCGACGATACCTTTAATAACCAGAAGGGCGAGCCGGTGCAGGTTTCGGAGCAGGACAAGAAGCAGTTCGTGACTCTGACGGACGTGAATCCTTCCGACGTAAACGGAGTGAAGGGGCAGTACACGCTGCCGGAGATGTCCGAGCTGCAGACCCAGCTGGAGAACAAGGCGCGGGAAGACCTGATCGCCAAAGTCCACGAGAAGATCGTGGAGTTGCCGCACAAGGTCTACGAGGTGGCGCGACAGAAGGAGCAGGACGGCTACACGGATGATGCCGGCGAGGGGTACATGCGGTATCTGAACGTGGCCCCGGCCGAGCAGGTCGAGGAGCGCGAACACGCGGAAAAATTCCTGCGCGAGCAGTTCAACTTCCAGGCGTTTCCGGGCGCGATGCGCGAGCCGTCAAGACGGACGCCGCCGCTGGAACAGGGGATGGCGCAGCCGGCAAAGTGATACGAGCGTGGGTCGTGGACCGTTCTTTGCTGATGGGGCCCGGGCATCGCCCGGAGGACAGACCACAAGCACCGCACCACGGCTCACGTACCACGGCTCACCGTCCACGCACCACTGACAAGAGGGCATTTTGGATCCACAGAACGACAAGACTCCCGATCTCAAGCGCATAAGCAAGTACGACGTGATTGAAGTGCTGGGGCGCGGCGGGATGGGTGTGGTGTACCGCGCCGTGGACAGGCAGATCGGGCGCGAGGTGGCGATCAAGACCTTGACCCAGGGCGTGGCCGGCGACCGCGAGATGCTGGCGCGGTTCTACGAAGAAGGCCGCAAGACGGGCCGGCTGAATCATCCGCATATCGTCACCGTCTACGATCTCGGCGAGGACAATGGGGTTCCCTTCATCGTGATGGAGCGTGTGGAGGGCGATCCGCTGGACAGGATCATCGCGCATGGCGTTCCGCTCCCGATGATGGACCGTCTGCGGATCATTGAGGAGACCTGCTCAGCCCTGGGCTATGCGCATTCCAACAACGTCATTCATCGCGACGTGAAACCGGCCAACATCTTCGTGCAGCCGGATGGCAAGGCGAAGCTGCTGGACTTCGGGATTGCGCGTTTGGAGCGGCGCAGCCAGGACATCAGCCTGACGCGCACGGGGCACATCATCGGAACCGTGCCCTACATGGCGCCGGAGCGGCTGCGCGACAAGATGATCGACGGACGCAGCGACATCTTTTCGATCGGCGTGGTGCTGCATCAGCTTATTACCGGGTTCCTTCCGTTTTCTGGCGAAGACTATGTGCTCATGCAGAAGATCCTGAATGAGCCGCACCCCCCGCTCAGGAGCTTTTGCGCCAATTGCCCGGCAGGGCTGCAGGACATCGTGGACCGCGCGCTGGCCAAGGACGCGGACGACCGCTACCAGACAGCCGAGGAGATGGCGGCCGACCTGCGTACGGTGATCGAAGACCTGGGCAAGGAGCAGGTGGTGGAGCTGCTGCCCGAGGCGCGGCGCCTGGTCGATGCGCAGGACTACACGCGGGCGCGGATCGTGCTGCAGCAGGTGTTGAAGGTCCAGAGCAAGCATACGGGCGCGCGGGAGCTGCTGTCGGAGATCCAGCGGCGGATCGTGCAGAAGCAGCGGGACGACCGACTGAGGAATGCGCGCATGCAGGCCGAGGATGCGCTGAGCCGGAGGGAGTTCGATCAGAGTCTGCAGGTCCTGAAGGAAGGGCTGGAGGTCGATCCGGCAAACACCGGTCTGCTGGCGCTGAGGGAGACGGTCCTCCAGGAAAAGAAGAAGCAGGAGCAGGTGGACGCGCTGCTGCGACTGGCGGATACGGCGAGGCGCAAGGGAGACTTAAGGTCGGCGATGGCCTCGGCGCAGGAGGCGCTCAACGTCGACAAGGCCAATTCGAAGATCATCGCGCTGTGCAACGTGCTGGCGTCCGAGGTCGACCAGGCCGAGAAAAAGGTGCGAGCCCGGAACATGCTGGACACGGTGCGCCACCTCCTGGATACGCGCCAGTTCGAGCGCGCCCTGGAGCTCTTGCACGAAGTGGAGATGATTGCGCCGGCCGATCCCGAAGTGCAGATGCTCATTGGCGATGCGCAGGCAGGACTCGAGCAGACGCGGCGGCGGGAGTTGATTGCGCACCTGGAGCAGCAGGTGGCCATGGCGAACACCCTGGAGCAGCTGCAGAGCGCGTCGCGCGCGATCCAGGAAACGCTGGCAAACATGCCGGCGGAGTCGGCGCTGTTCCGGCTGAGCGCGCAGGCCGACCGCCGCATCAAGGAGTTCGAACACCGGCTGCTGGTGGAGGAAACCTTCCAGCGCTGCCGCGACCTGCGCCCACGGGAGGCGATGGACCTGGTCCGGGCGGCGCGGGAGCGTCTGCCGGATGACGAAAAGCTCCTCTCGCTCGAAAAAGTGCTCAAGGAACGGCTTCAGCAGCAATCAGTGGATGAGCGTCGCGGCGAGTATCTTTCTCGAGCGCGCGAGGCGCTGAAGGAGGGCCAGTACTCGGACGCGGTGCACATCCTGGAAGCGTGCGAGGCTGAGGGAATTGCAAACTCCGAGGCGATGAGCCTGCTGGAATTCGCGCGCAACGAGGAAAAGGAGAGCACCAGCCAGAACCTGAAGAGGGGCAAGCTGAACCGCGCGCAATCCCTGGTGAACCAGGGGCAACACGAGGAGGCAATCGCGTTTCTGACCGCGGAGCTGGCGGAGAGCGAAGACGCGGCCCTGCGCCTCCTGCTGGAACAGGAGACGAGCGCGCGCGACGCGTTTCAACGGCAAGTGGAATCGTCGCTGGCCGTGGCTGGCCGTCTGGTGCAGGCGGGCAAGACCGGCGATGCGCTGCAGCTTCTGAGAAGACTACCCCCGGATGTTCTGCGGTCCGGACGGGTGCAGATGGCGATGGCGGCGCTCGAGGACGAACAAAACAAGGCGCTGTTCCGGATGGCGGGCCGGGCGTACGCGCTGCTGGGGGCCGATCTTGGGACCGGGCACCAGGTGATGCAGCGGGTGGCAGCCGGGTCGGCGGACTCGTCGGCGACCGCGGCGGTGGCACGCGCCTTCCGCGGCCGGGAACAGGCCAGGGCCGACCGATTGCTGGCCGAAGCGGCAAAAAAGGCCGAAACGCTGGTGCGAAATCGCGACCTGGCCACGGCGGAGAAGCTTGTGCACGAAACCGATTTAATTGCGCAACTGGCCAGCCCGGAGCGCCGGAACGAATGGGTGGATCACACGAACCGGCTGAGCCGGAAAGGACTGCGCGCGCGAGTGTGATCTTGACGAATGCGGGAGGACGCTCGCATCATAGGCTCCATCGCGATCCACGCTCGACCAGGACGGGCGCTTAGACCCGGACAAGCTTTTTCCCCAGCGGGCTGCCGTTCGCCGCGCGGTTTCCCGGATCTCGATTCATCCCGCCGCAGGCAACCTATACTCGTAGTCGGAGTGCGACGGAGGTTTTCCTTTTATGCCGAACCAGGTTTGTATGGGAGCGATGATGATGTGCACCTTCGGGATGGCCCCGAGTTCGCTGGTGGTGCTTCCAACCAACAGGGTTCTTACGAATGAAATGCCGGACGCCAACATCATGGATCACATTCCCATGACCAACATCATGCCGTTTGGGATGTGCATGTCGCTCGCAAACCCCACGGTTGCCGCGGCGACAGCTGCGGCCCTCGGAGTACTGACGCCGATGCCCTGCATTCCCAACACGCCGGCGCCCTGGGTACCGGGAGCGGTGACAGTTCTGCTCGGCAATCAGCCATCGCTCGACAACGTTTCCACTTTGCAGTGCATCTGGGGCGGAACCATCACTTTTACCTATCCGGGCGAGGTGACCGTCGAAGTTCCCTAGATTTGTCACCGCGCGCATCGCTACGGAAATCGCAATAATCCCGTCGCCCCAGGTCGAAGTATTTTAATAAGACAGAGAATTACGCAGCCGTGCTTTCCCGCATGCCTACATCTCGAGCCTTTCCCGATGAGGGAGTTTCGCTATGACACAGGCTTTGACGCTCGCGCTCGACTTCGCCGCGGCCACTGACATCGGGTGCAAACGCAGCAATAACGAAGACAGCTACGGCTATGACGCCCATCAGCATATCTACGTGGTATGCGACGGCATGGGGGGCAACGCGGCGGGCGAAGTGGCCAGCGGGATGGCAGTACGGACGCTCATTGAGACGTTCAACTATTTCGGGCAGAACGTGGAGCCGGGCAACCCGATGTCCATGATCGAGAACCGGTTGCTGGCGTCGATCTTCGAAGCCAACCGCGTGGTACGGGAAGCCGGAACGGGAAATCCGGAGTTATACAGCATGGGAACCACCCTGGTGTGCGTTTGCCTGGATGGGAACCGGGCGGTGGTAGGTAACGTGGGCGACAGCCGCGCGTACCTGCTGCGGAATGGGACCTGCCAGCAGATCACTCTCGATCATTCGCTGCTGGACGAAGAGATCCGCAGCGGCAACCTGACGCCGGAGATGGCGGCCGCTTCGAATCTGCAATCGGTGATCACGCGCGCCATCGGGGTGGCCGACCTGGTGGAGCCGGACCTGTTCGCCGCGACCCTGCAGCCGAACGACTTCATTCTCCTGGCATCGGACGGTCTGACACGGTATGTCAACCCCGACGAGATTGCGCAGGCCGCCTCGACAGGCTCGGAACTGGCGGCTGTCTGCAATGCATTGATCGAGCACGCCAAGCAGCGCGGCGGCGCCGACAACATCACCTGCATTCTGCTGCATGTGGTGGAGGCCGCGGGCGCGGTGGAGGCGGCCCGGGCGGCTGCGGATACCCAGTCCGGCACCCCGCCGGATGAGATGGAGGCGTTCACTCCGGCGATTTGAATCCGGCTGTTATTTGGTCGCGGCAAATCTCATAACGGTCGGCGGATCGCTGGCAAAGGGGCTCCGTCCAAAGAAAGCGTCCCCTCAGGAGCACAACAGGCTCGATCAAGCCGCGCAACGTCGGCCTGCATAGTCTTCTCCTGCCTTA
>Ga0335077_10005541_pt1 | contig 15496 bp, 12 predicted proteins | sample Lox_Sample_31_FD_207151 | JGI IMG/M metagenome (GOLD analysis project Ga0335077, IMG submission 207151) | Soil microbial communities from Loxahatchee National Wildlife Refuge, Florida, United States - Lox_Sample_3.1 | ecosystem: Environmental > Terrestrial > Soil > Wetlands | place: USA... | reverse complement strand
GCGAGGCGGATCGGATCCCGGCGAATCTCGGTGGCCTCGCGCTGGGCGTAGGCCCACAGGCGCGCAAAGCCGGCAAAGACACTTCCTTTGGGTTCCGTATTCTGCGTCGCTCCGTCCGCGCTGCGGTTTGAAGCCTCATGGACGGGGCGAGATGCTGCAGCGGAGCCGGGGGCCCCGACCGCTGTGGCTTGCGTCGGCTCCGCGCGCTGCAAGTGTTGAATGAACGCCTCTTCGAGATCGGCGGCGCCAGCGTCTTTCACGATCTCGGCAGGCACGCCTTGCGCCAGCACCCGGCCGGCGTGCATCAGCGAAATGCGGTCGCAGCGCATCGCCTCGTTCATGAAGTGCGTAGAGATGAAGATGGTCACACCTTGCTGACGCGACAGCTCGATGAGCAGCTCCCAGAAACGGTCGCGCGCCACCGGGTCGACGCCCGAGGTCGGCTCGTCGAGGATGAGCATCTCCGGCTCGTGGATCACCGCAACCGCCAGCGACAACCGCTGCCGCACCCCGAGGGGCACGTGCTCGGCGACATCATCCAGGTGCTGCGCGAGGTCGAAGCGCTGCACAAGCTCTTCGATGCGCGCCTTGATTCGCGCGCGCGGCAGATGGAACAGGCGCGCGTGCAACTGGAGATTCTGCCGCACGGTGAGCTCGGTATAGAGCGAGAACGATTGCGACATGAACCCGACGCGCTTGCGCGTGGCGAGGTCGTGCGCATCCACCGGCTTGCCCAGCAGCCAGGCCTTGCCGCTCGATGCGGGCAACAGCCCGGTGAGCATTTTCATCGTGGTGGTCTTGCCGCAGCCGTTCGAGCCGAGGAAGCCGAAGATTTCTCCGCGCGAGATGCGGAAGCTGACCTGGTCTACCGCGATGAAATCGCCGAAGCGGCGGGTGAGGTCCCGTGCCTCGATCACGGTTTCGTGATCGCCCGCGCGGCGCTGAGGAATGATCAGCCTCAGATGCCCGTCGCGCTTGGCTTCGGGCAGCAAATCGACGAACGCCTCCTCCAGACTGCGCGCGCCGGTGCGTCCCTTGAGCGCGGCGGGCGTGTCGCAGGCCAGGATGCGCCCCGCGTCCATCGCCACCAGGCGCTCGAAGCGTTCGGCTTCGTCGAAGTACGCGGTGGCCACGAGGACGCACATGCGGGTCAGGCGTGCCCGGATGCGGTCGATCAGCTCCCAGAACTGGCGCCGCGACAGCGGGTCCACGCCGGTGGTAGGCTCATCGAGGACGAGCAGGTCGGGATCGTGGATCAGCGCGCAGCACAGGCCGAGCTTCTGCTTCATTCCTCCCGACAGCTTGCCCGCCTGCCGGTCGGCAAATGGGACAAGGCCTGTCGCGCGCAGCAGCTCGCCGATGCGTTCGCGGCGCTCGGCGCCCGGCAGCCCGAACAAGCGGCCGAAGAAATCCAGATTCTCAGACACCGATAGGGTCGCGTACAGATTGCGCCCCAGCCCTTGCGGCATGTAAGCGATCCGCGGGCAAACGCGGTTGCGATGAGCCTTGTCCCGCATGTCGCCGCCGAGCACGTGCACGCTGCCCTGCTGGATCCTTCGCGCCCCGGAGATCAGCGCGAGCAGACTGGATTTGCCCACGCCGTCCGGCCCGATGAAACCGAGCGTTGCGCCGGCCGGCACGGCGAGATCGATGCGATCCAGCGCCACGGTGTCGCGATAACGCAGGCCGACACCTGCCACCTGCACGACCGGCTCGGCCGCCCTACTCACTCCGCAGGCAGCTTCACTTCCAGATTTGCCGGCCATTGCGCCTTCGGATCTACTTGGACGTACGCCATCCCCGGCAGCCCGGCCTTGACACGCGTGCGGTACTTGCGCAGCAGCTCCGGTTCAATCTGCGCCTTCACGCGGAACACCAGTTTCTGCCGCTCCGCCGCGGTTTCCACCGTCTTCGGCGTGAACTGCGCCTCGGCAGCGACGAAGCTCACCTTGGCGGGGATCACGTACTGAGGCGCCAGATCCAGCACCAGCCGGGCAGGCGCGCCGATGGCCAACCGCCCTGCGCTGACCTCCGGCAGGAAGACCGTCATATAAACGTCGCTCAGGTCGAGCATGCTCACGACTTTGCCTCCAGCCGGGAGCACCTCGCCAGGTTCGGTCAGCCGGTACTGGACGCGTCCGGCGCGCGGCGCTTTGAGCACGCTGTCGTCGAGATCCGCCTTGATACGCTCCACAGTGGCCTGCGCTGCCGCGATGGTCGATTGCGCCTGCACGACCTGCGAGCGCGCTGCGACCAGAGCCGCCTTCCCCGTCATCATTGCCATCCGATCGGCGTCCAGCTTCTGGGGACTCACGAACCCCTTCTCCACCAGGTTTTCGGACCGCTTGAGCGTGCTCTGGGCGTAGGTGAGCTCGCTCTCCCGCTGCGCAACCACCGCCTTCGCGGTTTCCATCGCGTTGCGCGACTGGTCGACCTGCGCTTCGGCCTGGTGCAGGTCGGCTTCGAGCGCCTGCGTGTCCATGCGTGCGACGATCTGTCCCGCCTCGACGAAGTCGCCCTCGCTGACGAGAACTTCCTTCACGCGGCCGGGCAGCTTGGTGGCAATGTCGATCTGTGTGGCTTCGATGCGACCGTTGCCGAGCGCGAACCCCGCCGGCAGCGGCGCTGGTCGCAACCGCCACCATGCGACCCCGGCCCCGGCCACCGCGACCAGCAGCAGCCCCACCGCTATCCATCTTTTTGACTTCGTCTTCATGAGCATCGTCCGGTCCGGAGCGGCGACTGCACGGATCGCGCTGCTCGTCACGTGCAAGCCGCGCCAGTAGCGGATTCTGCCACCGTGTAGCGCCCATCTGCTTGACCAGGCTCAAGCCGTGCCGGCCGCTGGGTCGCGCCGAGCCTGCACCAAACCAGATCGGGCGTTAGGCTCCTTGCCCCACCGTTGGGCGGCCACGACCAGGGACATCGAGCTTGACCAGCAGACTCCGGCGTCCTCGCACCGTCGTTGGTCCGGGCGTGTCTCCGCCAGAAACAAGCAGTTGTGCGAAACAATCAACCGGCTTGCGCCGACTTGAGCCCTGCACTGCCGCGATTGGCACAGGCTATGCAGAACGCGCCCTGTCCGCTAGCGCTGGGCCCTACGCTAACAACAACCGGACCGGCGACCCCTTTGCTCTACCTGGCCTATCAAGGCGTCTCGGACCTGATGGAACCGTTGCGTGCAATGGCGGCGGCATCGGCCGACGCGCTCACACCGATCGGTGCCGAGCGCACTCACCTGCGGGCGTTGCGCGCGTTCGCGGCGGGCTGCGGATTATTCGCCCGCGCGGGACTGAGTCATCAGCGTCCGGCGTTCGGCATCGCCTGTGCAATGGTGGATGGGCGCGAAATCCCCGTACGCGAGCGCGCTGCCGACGTCACGCCGTTCGCCACACTGTTGCACTTCAAGAAAGAAATCCCCGTCAGCCAGCCGCGCGTGCTGCTGGTCGCACCGCTGTCGGGGCACTTCGCAACGCTGCTGCGCGCCACCGTCAGCACGCTGCTGCCCGACCACGACGTCTATCTGACCGACTGGCACAACGCCAGAGATGTGCCGCTGTCTCACGGCCGCTTCGGCCTGGACGAATACGTCGATCACGTCATCCGGTTTCTCGAAGCCATCGGACCGGGCGGCCATGTGGTGGCTGTGTGCCAGCCCTGCGTAACGGTGCTGGCTGCCGTTGCGATCATGGCTCAGGCTGGCAATCCGGCGCAGCCGCAGAGCATGACGCTCATGGCCGGCCCCATCGACGCGCGCATCAATCCGACCAAAGTCAATGAGCTCGCCACGAGCCGCCCGATCGACTGGTTCGCGCGCCATCTCATCGCCAAGGTGCCGCAGCGACATCCGGGCGCGGGGCGTCACGTCTATCCCGGCTTCGTGCAGCTCGCCGCGTTCATGGCCATGAACCTCGAGCGCCACGCGAAAGCGCACATGGACCTCTACTTTCATCTGGCGAGGGGCGAGCACGAGAGGACCGAGGCCGTGAAAGCCTTCTATGACGAGTATTTTGCGGTACTCGATCTCACGGCCGAGTTCTACCTGGAAACCGTACAGACCGTCTTTCAGGAACATGCGTTGCCGCTCGGCAACCTGGCCTGGCGCGGCAATCGCATCGAACCGCGTGCCATCCGGCGCAGCGCACTACTCACCGTCGAGGGCGAGAAGGACGACATCTGCTCACTCGGCCAGACCATGGCGGCGCAGGAGCTTTGCACCGGCTTGCGTCCCTACATGAAGCGGCACCACATGCAGGCGGGCGTGGGGCACTACGGTGTATTCAGCGGCAGGCGCTGGCAGCAGCAGATCTATCCGATCCTCCGCAACGTCGTTCTCGCCAGCAGTTGAGTTGCCGCGCAGCACTTCGGGAGAAACACCATGGCCGACGCCGAGCTTACTATCAGCAGCAAGAACTACGGCTCCTGGGGCCTGCGCGGCTGGCTGCTGTGTCGCATGGCCGGCCTCGAGTTCGACGAGAAAGCCCTGCCGAGCGACGACCCATCCACGCGCGCCGAGCTGCTCCTCATGTCGCCGTCATTCCTGGTGCCCTGTCTGCGCCATGAGGGCGTCAAGGTCTGGGATACCCTGGCCATCGCCGAGTATCTGAACGAGATCAAACCGAAGGCGCAGCTGCTGCCGGCGGACCGCGCCGCACGCGCGCACTGCCGTGCGATCTGCGGAGAAATGCATGGTGGGTTCAGCAATCTTCGCTCGGCGCTGCCGATGAATCTCAAGGCGCGCTTTCCAGGCTTCAAGGTGTGGGCCGGGGCGCGTGCAGACATCGACCGCGTGCTGATCATCTGGCGCGACTGCTTCTCGATCTACAAGGGGCCATACCTGTTCGGTGCATTGTCGATGGCGGACGCGATGTACGCGCCGGTGTGCACCCGGTTTCTGACCTACGACGTCAAGCTCGACGCCGCGTCCGCGGCGTATTGCCGGCGCATCATGGCGCTGCCGGACATGATCGAGTGGGTGGAAGCGGCGAAGACCGAACCCGACGAGCTGGAAGAGCTCGATGCCGAGTTCTAGATAGACGCCTAGCCCCTCTCCCCCCTGGGAGAGCGGTTGGGGTGAGGGGCGTTACCTAAGGTCTCGCCTGCGGCGGCGTGGCCAGTGCTTCCTGCAGAGGCCCGTACTTCGCAAGCGCAGTCTGCGCGATCTGCTGCGCGGCCTTGGCCTCGTCGCGCACTTCCAATGTCTTGCACTCGAGCTTGAGCGACTCCGGAGCGCCCATCGGCTCGTGACAGGCGAAAGCGAAGGTGCCGATGTACAGTAGGTTCGCGTCGGCCGGCACGGTGAACAGAGCGGGTGGCGTTCTCGCGACCGGCAACGCCTCCAAGCCGTAAAACTGAGCGCCAGGCATCGCGAAGCGCATGGCGTTACCTTCGAACACCAGCTGATATTCTCCCGGGGGCAGCGCGACGAAGCCCCACCCGTTGTCGCTCGAAGCGGCGTCGGGGCGTCCCGGGAGGAAGCTGTGCAGGGAAGCGAGCTTGGCGCCTGCAGGACCGACAACCGTGAACAGCCGCAGCCCGCTCCAGTGGACCCCCCACGGATCCTCCATCGCCTCTTCGCCGACGTCTATTACCGCTCTGAACAACACCACTCTTCGCTCGTCGCCGGATCCTCCGTCTGGAGGTTTGGGCCTGGTCGTCATCTGCTTGATGCCTTTGTCGGCGCAGCCCATCGTCACCATGGCAGCAAGCACTACGGTGAGCGCTGTCCTGAGACCGATCATGAGCTATCCCTCTGACTCGCGGGGAAGGGATGGGCTGGGGGAAAAGCGATCAGCACCCGCATGCTCAGAGCAAAGTCGAGTAGCCGCCGTCCACCGGAATGGCGGTGCCGGTGAGGAAATCTGAAGCAGGACTTGCCAAGAAGACCGCGATCCCGGCGAAATCGTCGATGGTGCCCCACCGTCCGGCGGGTGTGCCCGCGAGAACGCGGTCGTTGAGGCCTTGGAGCTGCTGCCGCGCCGCCCGCGTGAGATCGGTGTCCACCCAGCCTGGCAGTACAGCGTTGACCTGGATGTTGTCGAGCGCCCACGCGGTAGCCATCGACTTGGTGAGCTGGACGATGCCGCCCTTGCTCGCACCATAGGCCGGCGCGAACGTCGCGCCGAAGATGGAGAGCATCGACCCGATGTTGATGATCTTGCCGCCCCCGGCGCGTTTGAGATGCGGATAGACGCCGCGCGAGCACAGGAAAGCGCTCGTCAGGTTGGTGTCGAGCACCTTGCGCCAATCTTCGAGGCTCAGATCGTGCGCCGGCTTGCGGATGTTGATCCCAGCGTTGTTGACGAGGATGTCGATGCGGCCGCACTTCTCGGCCGTCTCGCTCACCAGGGCGTTGACCGATTTCTCGTCCGCGACGTCGACGCTGATCGCGATCGCGCCGCCACCCAGCGCCTGCAACTCGCGCGCCGCAGCGCTGGACTTCTCCTTGTTTCGCGCGGCGACGACCACACGCGCACCGGCCTTCGCCAGGCCGCGCGCCATGCCGAGCCCGATCCCGCCATTGCCGCCCGTAACGATCGCGACTTTGCCGTTCAAATCGAACATGTTTGAGTCTCCTGGTTAGGGCGAGGCGAATTCTAAACGCGACGACCCAAGATGACCACATCGCGCTCGATCCCGTCCATCCGCGCGACGCGCGGCAAACAACCCCACTGCGTGAAGCCAAACCTGTGGAACAACGACAAGCTCGGTTGATTGTGACCGAAGATGAAGCCCAGGAGCGTCTCGATTCCAATGCCGGGCGCAACCGAGATGGCCTCACTCAACAGGTAGGAGCCCGCCCCTCGCCTGCGGTGATTCTGGTCCACATACAGACTAACCTCAACCGTCGCTGTGTACGCTGGACGCCCATAAAACGAGGAGAGGCTGAGCCAACCGACGCAGAGCTTGCCTTCCTCGGCAACCCACAGCGGCCGCGTGACCGGATCGTGCTCAGCGAACCAAGCTTCGCGGGCTGCAACCGGAACTGGTTCCGTGTCGCCAGTGACCATCCGGGACGGGATCGTCGAGTTGTAGATCTCGACGATGCGCTCGAGATCTTCGCGGGTGGCGGCGCGGTGCGTGTACCGCATCAGCATCGCAGACTTTGTCGGTTGACGCCCGCCTGTGCGAGCTCAGCGCCGCGTGGCGACGTAGCTGTAGAAGTTGATGGCGCCGAAATAAATACCCTGGTCGGAGCGCTTCATCATCGACTCCACCCAGGTGCGCGCTTCGGATTCGGTCATTGCACCCGACCTGGGCAGCACTTTGAGCATGGACTGCAGGCCCGGCGCCATGAAATCCGCTTTGCCGATGTCGGCGACGACATAGCCAAACGCGGCGTCGAGGCCCAGCCCGACCTCCTTCAGCAGCTGCGGCATTTCCCGCATCACCCGCGGGTTGGTGACGAGCGCGTTGATAATGGCCTCGTCTACTGCCTTGGCCTTCGCCGGATCGTCGCTGCCGCCGTACGTCATCGAGGCGTAGTCACCGTCGAAGATGCCGACCCGCCCTCCCGGCTTCACGACGCGCGCGATCTCCTTCATCACGGACCGCTGATCCTCGACATGGCTGATCAGCGTGTGCGCCACGACAGCGTCGAACGACGCTGGCCGGAGCTCGAGGCTTTGCGAATCGCCCGAGCGGAATTCGACCTCACCTGAGACGCCCTCGCCGGCGGCGAACCGCGCGGCCGCCGCGATGAGATACGGGCTGCGATCGATACCGGTCACTCGACCGGCAAAGCCTTTCTTCTTCGCAATGGCGCGCGACACAACCCCAGTGCCGCAGCCCAGATCGAGCACACTTGCGGCGGAATCGATGCGCATGGCCGCGAGGTATTCGTCCATCATGGCCATGAAGCGAGGGTGCTTGCCGCGCGACTCCAGCCGCAAGGCGACCGCGTCGAGAGTGGGATCGTCCAGCTCGTTGGTGATGCGATAGACGTCGACGGTTGCCATAGATGTCCTGGTCGGAGTTTCTTGCAACTCTACAACGAAACCCACGCACCCAGCGCAAAACGGTCTAAAGGCAGGTCCGAACGCAGATTCGGAATCCCCCCGTTCCATTCCGCGTGCCCGCCGCACCTGTTTTCCTCGCACCGCAGTAGGCGTACCCTTGTGTGCGGCTCCCGCTTTCCAAGCGCATATTTTCCGACGGCCCGAAGCATGGAGAACTGGCTGATCGCCCTGATCTGGGTGTTGGTGATCGCCTTCGTGGCGGCGGGCGGCCTGCGTGGCTTTCGGCGCGGTCCGCGGCGGTCGAAGCCAGAGCTTCCGGCGCCTCCCAGCACGCACCCACCGCAGGGCCGTCGCGATCAGCCCGAACCGTTCAACGCCTTGGCGGTCGCCAAACAGCTGGAAGAACCCTACGGCTCGGCTTCCCATCCCGCGGATTTGCTGGGAAACCCTATCTTCCAAGCCGGTGTCGCGCACCTCGCAGATCGTGCCGCGCCGCTCGAGCAGGTCGTAACGTATTGCATCGGGGCGAACGAGCAGCTCGCGGCGCTCGGAGCCGAAGCGCTCGCCCGCCGCGGGGACAGCGCATCTGCGACCCCGCGCGTCGCGACGCACTTCCACTTTGCGAATGTGTGGACGGGATTCTTCATGCTGCGCTTCCTCGAAGCGCACGCGGATCGGCCAGTCATCGGGACGGTGCTGACGGAAGCCCGGCCGTGGTGGGCGCGCAACCCCCTTTTCCCCAAGATGCTGAGCGATTTCATCGACACCCGGGTGGCGAAAGGGGAGCAGCCGGATCTGGCTGAGGCCCTGAGCGCCGCCGGACAATTGGAACCGGAAAGCGTGGAAGCCTTGCTCGGAGCGCTCACCACGGAGCAGGCGCCGGCACTGCGCGCGACCTTCGCGGAGTGGCGCCGCACTCGCGTCGACACCGGATATCTCGAGTCGGTGGGGAGGATCTGGGACGAGAGCCGGCTCGGTCCCGTAGTCATTGAGCACGAAGTCCTGACCGCCGCGCTCAAGCTCGGGCTCCAGGCGCTCGAGCGTCACCCGCCGCAGTCGTTCCTCATCGTGGGCGAACCGGGTACCGGGAAGACCGCCCTGTTCCGCCTGCTCGCGTCCGACCTCATGGATCGCGGTTGGACCATCTTCGAGGCGTCGGCCGCCGATGTGGTGGCGGGGCAGGTGTACATCGGAGAGCTCGAGAAGCGCGCGAAAGAACTGCAACAGAATCTGGCCGCGGACCGCCGCGTGCTCTGGTATGTGCCGAATTTCCACGAGCTGTACCACGCCGGCCGCCACCGCTTCAGTCCTCATGGCGTACTGGACTTGTTCCTGCCGGCAATCGAGGCGGGCCGCATGTGCGTCGTAGGCGAAGTGCAGCCCGCCGCCCTGCAGAAGCTGCTGCAGGAGCGGCCGCGCGTGCGGCTCGCCGTCAAACAGCTGACGCTCGAGCCGCTTCCTCCCGCCGAAACATTGACCTTGACGCAACAGATCGCCGAACACGATTTCGCTCCAGCACGCGTGTCGGTCGGGCCGGACGTTCTGCGCGAAGCGCTCGAGCTGGCACGCCACTATCTGGGCAGTCAGGCGCAGCCCGGCAACGTCATTCAGCTGCTGCGCGCGACCCAGGCTCGCCTCGCCTCCGCGGAGGGCAAGACCATCACGCTCGACCGCGAGGATCTGTTGGTGACGCTCTCACAGCTGACCGGGCTGCCGGGCAGCGTGCTCGACGAGCACCAGGGTCTCGATGCCGCGGGCTTGCGCGCCTATTTCGAGCAGCGCGTGATGGGACAGCCGGAAGCGGTCGACTGCCTGGTCGATCGGGTCGCGATGCTCAAGGCGGGCCTCACCGACCCGCATCGCCCCATCGGTGTGTTCTTGTTCGCCGGACCCACCGGCACCGGCAAGACCGAAGTCGCGAAGACGCTCGCCGAGTTCCTGTTCGGCTCGCAGGAGCGCATGATCCGCCTCGACATGAGCGAGTTTCAGGAACCCTCGTCGCTCGCTCGCATTCTTGGAGAGAGCGCCGAGGGCAGGGACGTCGATTCGCTCATCAGCCGCATCCGCCAGGAGCCTTTCTCGGTGGTGCTGCTGGACGAGTTCGAGAAGGCGAACTCGCGCGTGTGGGATCTGTTCCTGCAGGTGTTCGACGATGGGAGGCTCACGGACGCGCAGGGCAACCTCGCCGACTTCCGCTACAGCATCATCGTGCTCACTTCCAATCTGGGCGCGACGCAGCACCGCGCCGGCAGCCTCGGCTTCACGATGGCGGGAGGTGCGTTCTCGGAGCAGCAGATTCAGCGCGCTATCGGGGAAACATTCCGTCCCGAGTTCGTGAACCGCCTCGACCGCGTGGTCGTATTCCGGCCGCTAAGCCGCACCGTGATGCGTGAGATCCTCAAGAAGGAGCTGCGTAACGTGCTGCAGCGGCGCGGCTTCCGCAACCGCGAGTGGGCGGTCGAGTGGGAGGAGTCGGCACTCGAATTCCTGCTCGACAAGGGCTTCACCCCGGACATGGGCGCTCGGCCGTTGCGGCGCGCCATCGAGCAGCATCTGCTGGCGCCTGTAGCGATGACGATCGTGGAGCACCGCTTTCCGCAAGGCGACCAATTCCTGTTCGTGCGCAGCGACGGGGCCGGCATTCAGGTGCAGTTCGTCGATCCAGACGCAGAGGCCGCCGCGACGCACGAGGCACCAGCGCTCGCAGCGGAGCTGACTATGCCACCGCTCGTCCTGAATGCATATGGCCGGAACGACGAGCGTCAGTTCCTCCAGCAGCGGCTGACCGATCTCACTGCGAGACTCGAAAGCGAGGCATGGATCGAGCGCAAGCGCGGCTGGTTGAAGCAGATGGGGAGCGCGGGATTCTGGAGCAGCGAAGGGCGGTTCGAGGTGCTGGCGCGCATCGAGCTGGCGGACCGCATCGAAGGCGGGGCACGCGGGGCCCGCTCTTTGTCTGGCCGGATGTCCTCGCGCGCGCCGAAGGGCGCGGCGCCGCGCACCCTCCTGTGCGCACTGGCGCAGCAGCTGTATCTGCTCAACGCGGCGCTGAGCGACCTGGACGACGGTGCTGCGTCAGACGTGTTTGTCGCGGTCGAGGCGGCGGCCGGAGACGGCTCACCCGCGGACGGGGAAGCATGGCCGGCTCGGCTGGCGCAGATGTACGAGAAGTGGGGAAACAAGAGGCAGATGCGCACTCAGGTGCTCGTCGAGAGCCCCCACAAGAGCGGATCGTACCCGGCGTTGATGGCTTTCAGCGGACTCGGCGCCCACGCGATCCTGAAGCGCGAATCCGGACTGCACCTGTTCGAGACGCCTGACACCGACGGCTCCTTTCTGCGGCAGTCGGCTCGCGTGCGCGTCGTCCCGCAACCGTTCAAGCCGCGTGCGGCCACACAGAACGAAGCCGACTACGCGCGCGCATGCATCGCGGTTGCATCAAGCGGAAACAACATTGTCCGCCGCTATCGCGAACAGCCTTCTCCACTGGTGCGTGACAGCGCTGCGGGATGGCGCACTGGCCGGATCGATCAGGTGCTCGGCGGAGACTTCGATCTGATGGCGTAGCCCGTTGGCGGCGGATTATTTCGCCAGCACGTCGAGGAGCTGCTTGTCCGCGAGCACGTCGTCGATGGCCGCAGACAGCAGGCCGTTGATGCTCTTGGAGATCGTGCTCTGGTTCGGAGGCGTTCCGTATTCCCCGGTCTCCTCCGTCTCGTAGGTTCTTTCGTAGCGACCGCTGCTGCTGCGAGCGATGGCGCCGACCAGCACCTTGGCTTTTGCATCATATTTGAAAGGTCGCTTGAGCGACTCGTATTGCAGCTCGCGGATCTCGACGCGCAGCGACCGCTCGCTGGCATCGGAAGCCGGCTCGACTTTGAACCCCATCTTGGTGAGCGCGTCGGCCGTTTGCTGATACACCAGCGACGGTGACCCCTCTTCTGCCGTCACCGTAATGGCTTCGATCTTGGGGTCGCCGACGATGCCGACCTGCTTGTCGGGGCGAGTGTCTGCAACAGCCAGCCCGAGGGTCTTGCCTTGGCCGATGTCGCCTTGCTTCGGCTTGAGCTCCGGTGAGAAGCGGACCGACTCGGAGTGCAGCTTGCAGCCGTCGACGGCGAGGCAGAGAACCAGCAGCGCCAAGAGATAGGGGATTTTCGTATTCATGATCTCCTCCAGAAAAGCCGGCCAGATAAACCGCGAACGCGGATTATATCGGACAAATATAAATCCCGGACCCGCCGGGTGGCCGCCGCAGGCGCGGTGGATTCGCGGCGGCCGCCGGGGTAGGATGGGCGTGGCGTACGCTGAAAACGCGATTCCAAACAAACAACACCGGAGGAGGCGACTCATGGCCAAGAAGAGCGCGAAGGACCCCGTCTATCGAGTGATCGAGGTCATCGGGACCAGCAACAAGTCCTGGGAGGATGCGGCCATGCACGCGGTCGAGACCGCCGCCACTTCGCTGCGCGATCTGCGCATCGCAGAAGTGGTGAAGATGGACATGAAAGTTGACGACGGAAAGGTGGTCGCGTTCCGCACGCGCGTGCTGCTCTCGTTCAAGTACGAAGCATGAGGGCGCGTGGCGCTGCGCGCTGAGACTTCGACTCTCTCGGCCCGGGGAGAAGGGCGAGCGCTTCTGCAGTTCGCGAGCTGGCCGTGACGAGTGTCGCGCGCCGGGCATTCCTGCGGGGTTCGAGCGCTGCAGCGGTCGGCGCCCTCTGGCCCTCTGCGCTGCTGACCGGGATTGCGCGCGCAGACCTACGCTTCGACCTCGTCATCCGCGGCGGCGAGGTGGTCGACCCGAGTGTGGGGCTGCGGGGGAAGCGAGATGTCGGTATTCGTTGGGGAGTCGTGGCGGCGGTTGAACCCGGCATCCCCGCCGACCGCTCAGCGCAATCGATCGACGCCACCGGCAAGCTGGTGCTGCCTGGTCTCGTGGATCTGCATGCGCACGTCTACCCCCAGGCTTCCGCTCTGGGGCTTCCCGCGGATGAGCTGGTGCCGTTCACCGCAACCACCACCTACGTTTCGGCGGGCGACGCAGGCGCGAACAACTTCTCCGCCTTCAGGCACTACATCGTTGCCCAATCGCGCTCGCGCATCTTCGCCTTCGTGCACATCTCCAGCATCGGGCTGGCCGGCTTTCCGGTCGGCGAGGAGCTCAACCTCGACTACCTCGACGTCGAGGCAGCGGCGCGGACCGTGGCCGAGAACGCCGATATCGCGATCGGCGTAAAGGTGCGCATCTCCAAGAACGTGGTAGGTGCGAATGCGTTGGAGCCGCTGAAACGCGCGCTCGCCGCGGCCGAGCGCGCGGGCGGAGGCGCCAGGGTGATGTGTCATATTGGAGATGCGCCGGGGGATCTCACGCAACTGCTCGAGTTGCTTCGTCCCGGCGACATCCTCACCCACACCTACAGCGGGGCCGGCAACAACACAGCGCAGGATGGCAGGCTGCTGCCCGCGGCCCTTGCCGCCAAGAAGCGCGGCGTGATCATCGATGTCGGCCACGGCGGCGGGAGCTTCGATTACACCGTGGCCGAGCCGGCTATCGCGCAGGGGCTCGCGCCCGACACCATCAGCAGCGACATTCACGCAGTGAGCGGCAATACGCCAGGCATGCCTTATCTGCCCTGGGTGATGAGCAAGTTCCTGAACCTGGGATTCAGCCTGGAAGAAGTGGTGGCGATGGCGACAGTCAACCCTGCGCGCGTCATCGGCCGCGTCGACAAGCTCGGTACCCTGCAGGTCGGCGCGCCGGCAGACGTGTCCATCGTGGAATTGGTCGAAGCCCCGGTCAATTTCGTGGATACGCGGAAGAACACGCGCCAGGGCAGCCGCTGGCTCAAGCCGGTCCAGACGGTGCGCGCAGGCCGGCCCTTCGGGCGGCCGTACCCCCAGCCCTTTGGCTACCCGTGAGCGCAGCCGTCATTTCGGTCGTGCGCGCTGATCCACTGACCCTCATCCCCGGCCCTTCTCCCGGGAGGAGAAGGGCGCGCCTTCTTCGTACGCGTCAGGAGTCCTGAGGATGGCGGATGCTGTCGAGACGCGCTTGAGTGATGCGCCGCAGGTTGCGCGCGATTTTCAGTTGACGCGCGTGCCGGCCGATTTCATCGAGGATCCTTATCCCTACTACGATCTGCTGCGCCGCTACGACCCCGTGCACGAGCTCGAAGGCGGCGCTCTGCTGCTGACGCGCTACGAGGACGTGGTCGGCATATATCGCGATCCGCGCGCGAGCTCAGACAAAAAGGCAGAGTTCGGGCCCAAATTCGGCGACACACCCCTCTACGAGCACCACACGACCAGCCTGGTGTTCAACGACCCGCCGCTGCACACGCGCGTACGCCGGCTGATGATGGGCGCGCTCAATCAGCGGGCGATCGCGCGTATGCAGGCGGACGTAGAAGCGCTGGTCGATCAGTTGCTCGAGCAGATGGCAACACGGGCAGCGCCGGACTTGATCAACGATTTCGCCGCGCAGATCCCGGTGGAAGTGATCGGCAACCTGTTGCAGGTGCCGCGCGCCGAGCGCGGCCCGTTGCGTGGATGGTCGCTCGCGATCCTTTCGGCCCTCGAGCCCGTGGTGAGCCGCGAAACGCTCGAGCGTGGCAATCGGGCGGTCCGCGACTTCCTCGAATACTTGAAGGACCTCGTCGAGGAGCGGCGCAGACGGCCGCAGGACCCGGACCGCGACGTGCTGACGCGCTTGATCCAGGGCGAGAGCGGCGGCGAGCGGCTGACCCAGGCCGAACTGCTGCACAACTGCATCTTTCTGCTCAACGCCGGGCACGAGACGACAGCGAACCTGATCGGGAACGGCACGCACGCCCTGCTCGTACATCGCGGTGAGTTCGAGCGCCTGCGCCGCGAGCCCGCGTTGCTGCCAAGCGCGGTGGAAGAGCTGCTGCGCTTCGAAAGCCCAGTGCAGCTCAACAATCGCGTGACAACAGACGAGACCGAGATCGGCGGCAGACGGGTGCCGGCCGGCACCTTCCTCACGCTCGGCGTAGGCGCCGCCAATCGCGATCCGGCGCAGTTTCCAGATCCCGAGCAGCTCGACGTCGGCCGCAAGCCCAACCGTCATGTCGCGTTCGGTCAGGCCGATCACGCCTGCGCGGGCATGAACGTCGCGCGCCTCGAGGCCCGCATCGCGATCGGGCGTATGCTGACGCGGTTTCCGAAGCTCGACCTGGCAGGGCAGCCGGAGCGCGACTGCCGTGTGCGCTTTCGCGGCTTCCGGCATCTGCCGGTGCGCTTCGACTGAACCGAAGCAATCGAGCAATTGAAGGAGAAACTTCAGATGAAACACCTCGGGCTGAGCCTGTTGGGTCTGGTTCTGGCCGCAATCTGCTCGCATGTCCAGAGCGCCGACAAGAAGTACGGCCCCGGCGCGTCGGACAGCGAGATCAAGCTGGGGCAGACCATGCCATACAGTGGACCGGCCTCGGCGTACAGTGCGATCGGCAAGGCCGAGCTGGCTTACTTCGAGATGATCAACCAGCGGGGCGGCATCAACGGACGCAAGGTCCGGC
>Ga0335077_10005539_pt1 | contig 15498 bp, 13 predicted proteins | sample Lox_Sample_31_FD_207151 | JGI IMG/M metagenome (GOLD analysis project Ga0335077, IMG submission 207151) | Soil microbial communities from Loxahatchee National Wildlife Refuge, Florida, United States - Lox_Sample_3.1 | ecosystem: Environmental > Terrestrial > Soil > Wetlands | place: USA... | reverse complement strand
AGCCGAAGCGCGAAGTCCCAGTGCGCGTCGGATCGATATCTCCCACCCGCGAAACGGCGGGCCGCGGAGTTGGCTTTCGCCATGGCCTCACCGACCAACGCTGCCTCGGTCAGGATTTTCCGCTGCCGCGGGTCTGGCTCGAACGGTTTACCCTTCTCGAGGCCCAGGGGACGCAACATTGCATGAAAGAAAATGTCGCGCGCCTCGACTGGCTCACGTTGGAACACGTCGTCGACCCGTTGCCAGTACTCCATGCCGCGCGGGGGCAGGCCGCTCCATGCCTTGGTGCCCGCGTCCAGAATCTCCATCTGGGGCGGCCTGTCGCGTTGTGCGTAGGGATACATCTTCAGCTGCGCCAGTGCCGTCTTGGTGCTCTCTGGATCGGCGTCGGTCAATCGCACACCGAGAAAGATGTTGACGGTCGGCGAGCGACGCACGGCGTAGCCGGTGACGTTGTCTGGCGCCTTTTGCGCCGGCGCCAGCACGAGATACTTCCCCGGGGCATCGGTTTGCGGAATGGCGTTCTGCCAGGAATCATTGATCGCGCCTTGCACGCCGCGCGCCGGCATCTCCAGCACCAACGGCCCGGCGGATAGATCGGCGAATCCCAGGTAGTACGGCGTCGTGGCATTGGCGGTCAGGATGCCGCGGCGCGCCTCGTATGAAAGGATCGCGACGATCTGTCCGTTCCTGGCACCGAGCCCCTTCGTGACGCCGCGCTGCCACGCTGTGAACGCGACGGCTGGAAGCGCCCAGAGATAGGCCTGGCAGGCACGTTGAAAATCACGCTCGTCATAAAGCCTCTGGACAGTTGCGTCGGTCGGATAACCGTTGGCGAAGTCGTGTGTGAACTCGAGCGTGCCGATGCGCGTCTCGATGGTTTGCGGTCCGCCGTTGACTGTCGTCATGATCATGCACTCCTCCAAGTGGAGTTTCAGACTTTCTCGATGTCCGGCAACCGCCATGTTTTCTCGAACAGCGGTTTCTCCGGGCCATAGAAGCGGAAGAGCACCTCGAACCCCCCGCCAGCGCTCGTGGGAATCCAGTTTGATTCTTTTCCGGAGGGCGCTTGGGGTCCGAAGCAGAGGTCCACCGATCCATCGGCATTCGTTTGCAGTCCCGGCGTCTGGGATGAGCGGCTCGGCCATCGGGCATTGCGTATGGGCGCATGGGTAGCGCGATCGTAGACCGTCGCTGACCAGTACTGCTTCACCGGCGCGTTCGCCGGGACCGAAAGGCGATACGCGGTGCTCCCTTCGAGGAGCTGGCCGTCCTCATCCGCGATCGTCAGCAGATAGGATGAACCGGCGCCCGCATGCTTGGGCGTGAAATACGCGTAGGAGAACGTGACGCCCCGAACGTCGACGGGGTAGACCTCCGGCTTGGTAAAGAACGTCGCCTGTCCCTCGAACAGGTCGCGCGATCCCGGCCGCGCCCAGTGACCACCTTCATAGAAGAATTGCGTCGAGAGTGACACCTCGTATCGGGCTACGAGCCATGCATGCGCTTCGCGGGCTGCGTCATTGAGTACGTCCTTCGTCCTCGCGTCGGGATCAAACGGCTTGCCCTTCTCGATGCCGATCGAGGCGAGCTGATCGATCATCGCCTTGTCTCGTTCCAGCCAGGGTTCCGCCTGCACGATGCGGTTGAGCGATTCGAAGAACCGCATGTCGTAGGGGATGGTGCTGTCGTACACAACGTCGACCGCATCAACGAAGGTCGTCGGTGGCGGTTGGGTGGCTTGTGAGAGCGGATAGAGCCTGCTCCGCTTCCCGTAGGCGACGGCCCTCGCAACGTCGGGATCGCTGCCGCTCTTCGGGATGGAGCGCAGCAGCGCATAACCCTCGTACGTGTCTGACGGTAAGGCGATGTAACCTTCAGGCAGCTTGTCCGCGTGACCCGGCGGCACGATGAGGTACTTGCCGCCCGCGCCCTTATCCACGCCCGCCGGCCCCACGTCCTCCAGCGCGCACTGCCAGGCATCCATGACGGTACCGGTGATTGAACCCTCGTCGGCGGGTGGAATCTCGAGCACCATCGGGCCCGCGTCCTTCGTGTTGATGAAGGGCGTGAAGTAGATCGCATCGGGGTTCGGGGTCAACGTCTGAATCTTCCAGTCGGGAAGCCGCGACCAGTAGGCGATCTGGTTAAAGGCCCCGTTAGCGTCGCGGACCAGTGCCTGATACATGAGGTGGTAGTTGACCGCTGGCATGCCCCAGATCACGGCCTCGACCGCGCGCCGGTGCAGGGTACGTTCCGCGAGCTCCGAAGGACTCAATTCAACCTCGCCAGTGGCAGTCCATATTGTCCGCGGGAGGACTGCCGTTCTCCATTGGACATTCGTCCTACTTCGGCAACAACGAGGCGGTCGGGTCGGACCTAAGTCCTATTTACGCAACGACATGGGCCAGCAGACGATATGCTGACCTTTCCAGCGACGCCACTGCGTCATCCACGTGTTCAACAATGCGTTCCTACGCCGCTAGTTAGCCGGACGCACCGTGTACGTCAGCACGGCCATGTGGGATGAGCCAAACGCGAACTTTGGCGGGCGCATAGCGGCCACGCTTTTGCTCTCGCTCCCCGCCTGTGTATGGGGTGCGGAAGGGGCAAGCACCGAATATGTCGGAGGCTTCACCGGGTTCGCGGCCGGCTATGTGCCGACCGATCCCGGGACGTATCTCGCCAACTACCTCTATTACTACAACGGCAGCACCGCGGCGGTCGCGGTCAATGGGAAGGTGGCGCTCAACGTCAGCACCACTGTCTACTTTGAAATACCGGAGGTCACTTACATCACCAAGCTAACGCTTTTCGGCGGGAACTACGGCTTCGGACTTGCTGTACCGGTCGGCTACGTCAGTGTGGACGTCGGAATCAATCCGGTCGGCGTAGACCGCTCTGCGTCCACGTTCGGACTGGGCGATTCGATCCTGGTCCCTGCCGTAATCGGTTGGCACTCCGGGAATTGGCACACGAACCTCGCTCTCAGCGTGTTCGCCCCGACGGGACAGTACGATCCGAATCAGGCGATCAATCTCTCCAAGAACTTCTGGGCGGTTGACGGCTCGTACAGCGCAAGCTTCCTCAACGAGACCGGCTTTGATCTATCCGGCTGTCTTGGTTACACGGTCAATTTTGAAAATCCCACCACGAACTACAAAAGCGGGGATGTCGTACATCTCGACCTGGCCGTGGGACAGAATCTGACCAAGCAATGGAAGGTGGGCGTGGGAGGCTACGCGGTCGTGCAGGTTACTGGCGACAGCGGCTCAGGCGCCACGCTCGGGTCCTTCGAGTCCGACATCTACGCGCTGGGCGCCATCCTCGGATACTCCGCAAAGCTCGGTCAGACGGACGTTGACCTGCAACTGCGTTGGTACCGCGAGTTTGACGCGAAGAACCATCTCGAGGGAAACGCGATCTATCTGACCACGGCGCTAAAGCTCTAGCGCGGCGTTGCGGGCAGCTATAAGACCAAGGACCGATAACCGAGTGAGCGCCAGAAGAGTAGGCTTCTGCCTGCATCGATGACCTTTGGTCGAGCAAGCGTGAGGAGTTCCGAGATGGCCAAGAAATTCACGGGCGAAATCGAACTCGATATCCGCCGCTCCAAGCCCGACTGGGAGTTCTTTCTCGACAAGAAACCGCCCAAGGACGCACCGAACGTACTGGTAATCCTCTACGACGACACCGGTTGCGCGGCCTGGTCAACATACGGTGGGCGCATCCAGATGCCGACGCTCGATCGGCTGGCCAAGAACGGACTTACCTATTCGCAATGGCACACCACTTCCGTGTGTTCGCCGACGCGCTCGACCTTCCTGACCGGTCGCAATCATCACCAGAATGGATTCGGCACGATTGCCGAATCGGCCGCGGGCTTTCCAGGCTACAGCGGCCATATCCCGCCCGAGAACGCTACGATTGCCACAGTACTGCGCGACGCCGGATGGAGCACTTTCTGGGTCGGGAAGAATCACAACGTTCCGGTCGATGCGTTCGACATCGGGGCCAATCGCAAGCACTGGCCGCTGGGCCTCGGGTACGACCGGTTCTACGGCTTCATTGGTGGCGAAACCAACCAGTGGTACCCCGAGCTCATCGAAGACAACCACTTCGTCGATCAACCCGCGAAGCCCGAGGACGGTTACCACTTCTCGAAAGACATCGCCGACAAGGCAATCGCCTTTATCCGTGACACTAAGCAATCGCGGCCCGCAAAGCCGTGGTACCTGTGGTACTGCCCCGGTGCAAATCACGCGCCTCACCATGCACCCAAGGAGTACATCGACAAGTACAAGGGCAAGTTTGACGACGGTTACGAGGCCTACCGAGAGTGGGTGCTCAAGCAAATGATCGAAAAGGGAATCCTACCCAAAGGCACCGAACTCACACCCCTCAATCCGATGCGCGAGGGCACGTACATCGAAGGCGACAGCGTGCGCCCGTGGAACTCACTATCCGCAGATGAGAAGAAGCTCTTCAGTCGCATGGCGGAAGTGTATGCCGGCTACTCCGAGTACACTGACGTGCAGATTGGACGGCTCATTGACTATCTCGAGGAATCAGGGCAGCTCGACAACACGCTGATCTTCTACTGCGCCGACAACGGTGCCTCGGGCGAGGGCAGCCCCAACGGTTCGGTCAACGAGGACCGGTTCTTTAACGGCTACCCTGACGATATCAAGTCGAACCTGGCGATGCTCGACAAGCTCGGCTCGCCAGATACCTATAACCACTACCCCACCGGCTGGGCGGCAGCCTTCAGCACGCCTTATCGGATGTTCAAGCGCTATTCCCAATACGCCGGCGGCACCGCGGACCCCTTGGTCATTCATTGGCCGAAAGGTTTTAAGGCCAAAGGCGAGATTCGCCATCAGTACCATCACTGCACAGATATCGTACCCACGATACTCGAATGCTGTGGCGTCGCGATGCCCGAGGTTGTCGATGGCGTGAAGCAGACGCCGCTCGCGGGGGTGTCGATGCGCTACAGCTTCGATGCCGCAGACGCGCCGACTCGCAAAGAGACCCAGTACTACGAGATGCTCAGCACCCGAGGCATCTGGCATAAGGGTTGGAAGGCCTCCACCGAGCACGGCCCCATGATTGACAAAGGCGAGTTCGATAAGGACCGCTGGCAGTTATTCCACACCGACGTTGATCGCTCGGAGGCCCATGACCTGGCTGAGAAGCATCCGGAAAAGGTTAAAGAGCTTGCGGCGCTCTGGCTCGCCGAGGCGAAGAAGAACCAGGTGCTGCCGCTTAACGATTACGGCGTCGCCGGAATACACTCACTGGAATACAAGGTCGCGCCACCGAAGGACGGCCGCTATACCTACTATCCAGGAACGACCGAAGTCCCCGAGGCCTCGGCGGCGCGCACTCTTGGGGTGTCGTTCAAGATCCTCGCTGAAGTCGAGTTCACCAAGGCCTCGCAAGGCGTAGTGGTTTCTCAGGGTTCTCGCTTCGGCGGGTACACGCTGTTCGTGAAGAACGGCCAACTCAGCTTCGTCTACAACTTCCTCGGGATCCCCCCTGAACAGAAGCTCAGCTGCATCGCGCCCGTATCGGGGAAGCATGTCGTCGGCGTCGAGTTCAAGAAGCAGTCGATCAGCAAGCTCAATGAGACGCGGGGAAAGATGACCCTCTATATCGATGAGGAAGCCGTTGGCAGCGCGGACTTCCGCACGCAGAGCGGACACTACGCGCTCGCGGGCGAGGGTTTGGCCCTCGGCCGCGATACCGGTGACCCCGTGTCGAATGAGTACACCGGGCAGTTCCCTTTCACCGGGGGCCAGATATTCAAAGTGATCTACGACATTGCGGACGACATGTACATAGACCAAGAGCGTCGGCTCGCCGCAGTCTTGGCCCGCGACTAGACGGCCGAGCCATCCAAGGCAGATCCGTGTGCCGGGCCTTTGCGGAGGGGCCAGCAGCTCTGCTGCTTTCGGTCCACTCGCGGAACGCTAACATTAGACATCGACAGTCCGCGCGTGGCCCGCCTGCTGACGGATTGGCCTGTGCTACCGCCCTTCATCGAAGCGGCCGTAGGGTTGCCGTCGAGCGCGTCCTGCAGGCGGTGGCGCTAGCCGTCACTGCATCGCTCTCGCGTACCGTGCGAGTTGCTCGTGATGGGCCGCGAGGTCCTCGAACGTCGCCTCGCTCGTATCCACTAGTACGCGATGGATGGTGCCCGTGAACGCAAATGGCGTCTCGTACTGGTCGGAAACCGGCGAGCACGTGTCGCAGCCGATATCAAAACTCTCGTTAGCCGTAAAGAACCCGCCGATCTGTTTGTCGAACCGACCTTCGCCAATTGTCGTCTTGTCGAGACGCAGGGTCACGCTACCGCCGGTCTCGAATTTTCCTTCCTTGTCGACCTTCACCTCGGCTGAGAGCACATGGTGCCCCGGAGAGATCGCAGCGGTGGACGACACGCGATAGCGTGTCTCGTTGTAGAAGTTGTGCTCCCAGTGAAGTTTGCCTTCCTTGAGGAACAGGGTGAAGCCGCCGGTGTGACCCCCGCAACAGACCAGCACACCCTCTGCGCCATCCTTCGGGATATCGACTTCCGCAGCAAGTGTGTGATGGACATTCTTGGTATAGGGAGAGGATCGTTCGGGAATTCTCACGGTACCGGCGGAATCGACGAAGTGGGTTTTCCCGCGCAAGTGACTCGGCCGGAGCGAGGGGTCGGCGCGCTCGGCGAACCGATCATCGAGGGGTAGCACGTTGTACTTGGCCGCCTCGGCCATGAAGAGATCTTGCAGCTCACGCAGCTTCTGCGGCTCCTTTGCCGCGAGATCATTCGCTTGCGAGAAATCCTCGTCGATGTTGTACAGCTCCCAACTGTCCTGATCGAGGCTCACGCTCCCGGCCGTAATCCAGGGGGCCCTGCCGTGCAGACATCCCGCTACCCACCCGTTGTGGTAGAGCGCGCGATTGCAGAACATTTCGAAATATTGCGTGGTGCGCCGGCTGGGACAGTCTTCGTCGGTAAAGGTGTAGGCCATGCTGACACCTTCGATCGGCCGCTGCGGAACACCATTCACTTCACGCGGCTCGGGAATGCCGGCCACCTCTAAAATGGTCGGAGCCAAGTCAATCACGTGATGAAACTGCGAGCGCGTTCCGCCCTTGTCGGTAATCCGCTTCGGCCATGACAGCACTAGTCCGTTACGCGTGCCGCCGAAATGCGACGCGACCTGCTTCATCCACTGAAATGGCGAGGAGCCGGCCCAGCACCACCCGACAGGGTAGTGGTTATCAAAGTCGGGACCGCCGATCTTCTCGATCTGTTTGAGCATCTTCGCGGCATCATCAGGAAGGCCCATCATGGTCCTCATGACGTTGAGCGTGCCGGTCAAAGTTCCTTCAGCACTTGGGCCGTTGTCACCGACGACGTAGATGATGAGCGTATCATCGCGCAGGCCCATCTGTTCGATGGCATCGATCAGCCTGCCAATCTGTGCATCTGCATGCTCGACGAAGCCCGCGAAGACTTCCTGCATTCGGGAATAAAGACGCTTCGCATCCCCCGAGCGTGAGTCCCAGGATGGGATGTCCTTCGGACGTGGTGTCAGCTTCGTGTTCTGTGGGATGACTCCCAGCTTCCTCTGAGTCTCAAAGGTAATTTCGCGCTGCCGATCCCATCCATGGTCGAATTTCCCCTGGTACTTGTCCGCCCACTCCTTATGGATGTGGTGCGGGGCGTGACCGGCGCCGGGCGCGAAGTAGACAAAGATAAGGTTGCTCCGGAGCCGTTGCCTTTTGCTGACCTATCCAGCCGATGGCCCTGTCAGCCAGGGCCTCTGACAAATGCCAATTGGGGTTGTCGTGTGGGATCTCGATAGGCGCTGTGTTCTCAAACAGTGGTGTGTACCACTGACTCGACTCCCCACCTTGAAACCCATAGAAGTAGTCAAAGCCCTTCCCGGTTGGCCACCGGTGGAACGGTCCGCAAGCACCGAGCTCATGATCGGGCGTGTTGTGCCACTTGCCGAATGCCGCGGTGCTGTAGTGGTTGCCCCTCAGAATCTCTGCGATGGATGCCGATTCCTTCGGCCACTGACCATCGTAGCCGGGAAAGCCGGTCGCGAGCTCCGTAATGCAACCCGTATGCACGGAGTGATGGTTGCGACCCGAGAGCAGCGCCGCGCGGGTCGGAGAGCAAAGCGCGGTCGTATGGAAGCGGTTGTAGCGCAGCCCCTCATTCGCCAAACGCTGGAGCGTCGGCGTGTTCACCGGGCCGCCGAAAGTACTCGTCGGCTTATAAACTGCTGCCCAGCTCCCGCAACCGCTCAGCGCAACTATCCGGCAATCTGCTCCCGGAGTGGCTTCGACTCATCATCTCGAACTACAGCGGGTAGCCTTTGCCTCCAACCCGCTTCATCGGACGGACCCCCGTAGGGCGCCAATTTTTGGGTCGCCAGATAGCGCACCGCCAGGTTGCGAAATTGTGAGATGCGCACATGCTGTTTTGCTGGCCCAGTGAGGCTGGCAACGCGATCGCGGCGTAACCACCGACCGTCTACGATCCCTCTCGAACGAATCTCCCTTTATTTTGGCGGCGTGTACGGATCAGGTGTTCCCGCTTTGATCGGCGGATACTTCTTCAGGCTTGCCTCAAATTCAGCCACGATCTTCATCATTGGATCCGCGAGCCATGTATTGTACGCACCCACGTCGCGCTCCTCCTTCAGGTCGGTCAGCAGGTTATATATTGCCGGCAACGCGAGCCTCTGCGGGATGTCGTACATGCTGTCTTGCTTTATCAGGTGCATCTTCCAATTGCGCCATTTGACAGCGGTCAGTCGGTCCGCGACGTAGGCGGGAAATCCTTCGCGGTTGGACGTTTCCTTTTTACCAAGGAAGAAGTCCGATTGATCGACTCCATCAATCGCGCGGTCCTTTGGGACTTCAGCTCCACCTACATGAGCAAGTGTCGTGTAAAGATCGACAATGTGAACGATATCGTTGTTGACGCGCCCAGCAGGCACTTTGCCAGGCCAGCGGATGATGAATGGTGCACGTAGTGAGGCTTCCATCGCCGTGAAGTAGGTGCCCCGCCATGGCCCGGCATCGCCCTCCCACGGATGAGTTGCCTCGGGCCCGTTGTCACTTGTGAAGATGACCAGCGTATCGTCTTCGATCCCTGCCTGCTTGATGGCATCGAGAATCTGGCCAACACGATAGTCCATCTCGGCAAGGCAGTCAGCCCAATCGCCATTGCCGGTTCTGCCCGAGAATTCCGGATTTGGGAGCGTCGGCATGTGCATCAATGAGAACGACACGTAGGCGAAAAAAGGTTTGTTCGCGCTTGCGCTGCGTTTGATGAAATCGACGGTCCTCTTCGTGATTTCCGCCTCCATGGTTCGGCGGTTGTTAACATCAAGGGTCCCGACCTGCCTGGGTGGCTCACCTTTATGCGTGTCGTAGATTGGTTCGGGCGGAACAATCGATGCGTTCCAACCCTGCTTGTTGCCGACCGACGGCCACACACTTCCTGTTTCATTGAATGACGGCCATTCCGCCTCATCGTAGGTGCGGGGAATACCATACCATTCGTCGAATCCCCTGTTTGACGGAAGCCGGGCCTCGACGCTGCCGAGATGCCACTTGCCCCACATGCCGGTGGCGTAACCCTGGCGGGAGAGGAGCTGAGCAATGGTGATTTCCCACCTCGTAAGCCCGTCGGATACACCGCCGATCGGGACCTCGTAGGTTCCCGAACGGATCGAAAAGCGACCGGTCATCAGCGCAGACCGTGACGGTGTGCACTGTGCCTCTACGTTGAAGTTGAGCAGGCGCATCCCTTCGCCGGCAAGCTTGTCGATGTTCGGGGTAGCCGCGCCGCGAAGGATGCCACCGCCATAAACTCCAAGCTCGCCGTAACCGAGGTTGTCCATGAGCATGACAACAATGTTGGGCCTATTCGGCTTTTGAGCCAGAGTTGACGAACTCACGCACAGCGCGGACGCGGCTAAGGAGAACAGACAACGCCGCGAGACCTTCATTCTCGTAACCCATGTGCGAGGGATGTGGCGAAAGCGTAGGCGCCTTAACGGACTTGTCAAGGTCCGGTAGGGAGCTTACTCACAACGCTGCGGTGAGAGATTTTCCTGCGACCTCGAAAGCCGATTTCGCTGAACCGTTGTACAACCCCAGATCTTTTGCGCAAGCACGCCCTGCCCGGCCTCCAGAAGGGCATCAGCCGCCGTCACGGCGCAGTTCGGCAAGAATCGTCTCGGCGACCGCGACGAGTTCTTGCCGACCTTACAGGGGTTCGATGAGTTCTTGGGCAGCCTTCCGACAAAGAGCTGTCCTACTTCGAGACCGACCGCTTGAACATCCGGTCAACTTTCTCGTTGGTCGCATCGCAGCACGACTGGCTCGCATGACCCGCCGCCAACGCCTGGTTGGCCGTGCTCTGCGCACCACTGGCGGCCTGGCTGGCCGACTGAGCCGCGCTGTTAGCCGCATCAGCTGAGCTCTTGGCTGCTGCCACATCATTCGCGTTCTTGGCCACCTGGGCCTTCACATCGTCGATCTGCGCCTGGATCGGCTTCAGATCGGTGCAACCTGCCAGCCCAATGACCACGGCCAATAATGCCACTGCTTTTCCGAACGTCATGATACGTTTCTCCTCGATGTGTGATCTGCCTGTCCATCTGTAGAGTCCGGGGCTTACTGCCTCGTTTGCGCTACCGGGAGTCGCACAACTTCGCAGCGTGGCCGCACGCCTGATGTAAGTTAACCGGAACTCTGCACCCGCCGTCTGTTCGCTGGTGCACTTACGATGGTCGATTGCTTTCCGGCGGACGTTGGATGGCAGACGGCATTAGGGAGTCCAGACCTACCTCTCTCCCTGGGACTGACACCACGCTGCGATCGCCGTGGACCGCCGACCGACTTTGCTTAGAGTCAACGCGTTGCGTCGGACCCGGGTGACAACGCCACGCGAACTCTTTCTTTTCGTGTGCTCGACCGCACGTGCTCGACATACGAGGTATAGTCCGCGCGCTCAGCCACACATGAGTTGAGTTGGCCGGCAAATTCTCGCGTGGATCAGTCACGAAACGCTCCGGTCACGGAAGGCGCAAGCAGCAACACGACGGCACCCGCGAAGAACATCGTCGATACAGTGAGCGAGGCGGGCAATTTCACGATCTTCGCCACCGGCCTCCCGGGCCAAGAGCGCGTGGAAATCATGCTAGTTGTCCGTACGGTGGGCGGTTCTCGACCCGTCTGACGTCGTAGTCAGGGGAAGACATGCACGACCATAGCGCCCGCGGCAGCTCGAACGTTGCTGAAACGAGCAGTGTGCACTAGCGCCCCGACAGACCCGGAATGGAGTACGCTGACGAATAGGACTAGGAGAAATGACCATGAGCAGCGATGCGCGCGAAACGGGCTGGCAACGATTCCTGGATCGGCTGAAGCAGCTCTGGGGAAATTCTCGCCGCGGCGCTCTCACGCCTCTGAGCACTGCTATGGCAGCGGACCCAGGCACGAGCGCGGTTGCGTCTGCAGAGAGCGCCCACCACGGAACCCGCAGTGACGCATGATCATCGATGAGCGCTCGGGCTCTACAGTCGCCGTAGTAAGGAAGGTCGGCGGCTTGATATCTGCGGCCTGGCCGCTGCGCACTGACGAACCGCCGCACCGAGGCACGTCGCAACTCGATGTCCCGGAAGATGAAGACGTCCCGCCCGCGGGCTGGAACACATTGTCGAGATCCGTGTCCACCGATGGAGGTCCTGCCGTCGCCGCCTCCCAGCACGAGGTCACGATGAGTTTAATCTTCGAGACTGACAAGGAAGAGACTGCGCGACGAGAGCGTACGATCAGAACTTTGACCGACGGCGCCGGCGCGTCCGTGGAACATATCCGCCGTCTCTTCGTGGCTGAATTCGCACGGCTTGGAAAAGGTGCCCGGGTTCGCAAGTTCTTGCATGTACTCACGACATCCAAGGTACGTCAAATGCTGCGTTCTGCGAGCAGACCACGCCGGATGGAGTGAGATCTGCCCGCGAACCCATGGTGAACTGTCTTCCTACCGCGCTACCCCGCGCTGACCGACAACGCCTGCCTGCGTGCATGAGGCCGGCGACTGCGCGAAGCCGACCATGCAGCCCCGGACTTCATCCCAGAGCTTCATGCGTGCACACTGAAGACTGCTGCGCAACGTCAGGCGCGGGCGCGGCGCAGCAGGTAGCTCGATTCAAACGCCGCCCGTAGGCGGTAATTCGGAATGCGCGGCGCTAGGTGGTGAATGTGGTGATAACCGATATTGCCGGTAAACCAATGGACTATCCGCGGCAGATCGTAATAGGAACTGCCGGAAACTGCGGCTTGGTGCGCATCCCAGCCCTTCTGCCGTGACCAATAGGCGTGCTCGAACGTGTGCTGCACGTAGAATAGCCATACGCCCAGCGCGCCCGCGATCAATATCACCGGCAACTGGACCAACAGCAGCGTATACCAACCGAACGCCAGCCCGCCTGCGGCTGCGACCAAGACGAGCATCAAGTTGTTGAGTAGCACACTGGCCCACTCCCGCTTCCAGGAGAGCGGCAGGTCGGAGGGCAGCCGGTGCTTGATCACGAGCTGATACGTCGGCCCGATCCCGAGCAGCACGGGCATGCTGCGATAGCAGCGATAGCAGAAGCGGCGCCAGCGCGCGCGCGCCCGATACTCCTCTACCGTCCATATCCGGACATCGCCGAATTCGCGGCGATCGAGGTTCCCCGAAGTGCCGTGATGCACGGCGTGAGTCTTTTTCCAGTAGCCGAAGGGAAACAGCGTTATCAATCCGAGGCAAGCCCCTACCCACCCGTTGGCCCACGCTCGCGAAATACGAGCCATGACCGCAATCGTGCTGGATGATGAACAGGCGCATGTACAGTCCGGCCATCGGTTCGGTATCCATCGGCACCGTTCTCGAGCAACTTCCGGATAATTTTTTGCCCGGGTTCGTCCCGCCGTCTGTGCGCTCTCGCACAGAACATCGTCGACGCGTTCCGAGCGCCGAATCAGCTCCTGGCGCGGCCGCAGCTGCGATTTTGAGGTGAAAAGTGCTCGATGATCATCGTAAGGTGCCCTGCTGTGGCGATTAATGCCCGGATCTAGCGACAGGCCCGCGCCACGATCCAAGTCACCTTGGCGGCCGCATCGCAGCAGCGCAGTGGGCATCGGACAGGTGAACCTGTGATGATGCCAATCATACGCATTCGCCGCGCGGTGAGTGCGCTTCTGATTTATCCAGTACCGCTAAATGGGAGGAGTCGTCCATGGACATCGAAGTGATCCGGCTCAAGAGCGAACTTGTGGCTTTAGAGACGCTGGTCATCGCCTTGACTCGCTCGCTGGCGAGCTGGCAGCCGTCTCTGGCCCAGTCACTGCGAGCGACGGCGGATGAGATGCGCGAGCGCTACCGACATCTACCGATACGGGACTCATCCCCCGAGACGGCTGACCTCGTGGCGGCTGAGTTTCAGGAGGCTTGGGATCGGCTGACGCAACTCGTTCTACGCCAGGACTGAGCGCGGCGCGGGTTTCCTGCAAGGCCTCGGGTGCAGACGATAAGGTTCGCGGTGCTCGAACATAGCCCGCGCGGCTCGCCCGTTGGCCCCTGATGACTCGCGATCGGTCCTACTCCGATGAGTTCCACATCATGCAGGAATTTCTAGCCTACATGCTGGGCGTGCGCCGCGCAGGCGTTACCCGAGCCGCCAGTTCTCTGCGCAAGCGCAAGCTGATCCAATACGGGCGCGGCAAGCTCACGATCCTCGAAGGACGCGGCCTGCAAGCCGCCGCTTGTGAGTGCTACGCGGCGGCCAAAGCAACGTACGCGAGGTGTTGAAAAAAGCCCGGCGCCTTCGTCCTCAGGCGCCGCACGTCGCCGGAGGCGAAACGCAGGCGCAAAACCCGCAGTTGCTCCAGATGAAAGCGGCAGGATATCGATCTTGCCCAGCACCCAAGTATTTGATCTTCGTGCCGCGGTGCCGCTCGCCCCGGCGTGCGAAGTGATTGTTGTTCGCCACCAGGAGCTAAGTACGGCACCGCTCAAACGGAAACTGATGCGCTATACTTTAAAGGTATGCGCCGTGGTGGTTGACCAGAGTACGCTCTACCATGCCCCGCTCCCACGATCCGCAACAAAACCACCTGCTCGCTGCACTGTCCCCGCCGGAACGCGAACGACTGTACCCGCACCTGCGGCTCGTCCCGCTGCCGCTCGGGCGCGTCTTGTACGAGCCAGGCGACGTCCTGCGCCACGTATATTTTCCGACCGACTCCATTGTATCTTTGCTATACGTCCTCGCCGACGGCGCGTCGGCGGAAATTTCGGTGGTCGGCAACGAAGGCCTCATCGGCATCGCGCTGTTCATGGGCGGTGAAACCACCCCCAGCCGGGCCATCGTGCAAAGCGGTGGCCACGCGTACCGGCTGATCGGCCAGCAGCTCAAGGACGAGTTTCATCGAAATGGGGAACTGCAGATTCTGCTGCTGCGCTACACGCAGGCCCTGATCACGCAGATGGCGCAGACCGCGGTGTGCAATCGCCATCACTCGGTCGACCAGCAACTGTGCCGCTGGCTACTGCTCTCGCTCGATCGCCTGTCAGCCAACCGATTGACCATGACGCAGGAACTGATCGCCAACATGCTCGGCGTGCGCCGTGAAGGCGTCACCGAAGCCGCCGGCAAGTTGCAGAGGCTTGGTGTGATCGAATATAGCCGCGGGCAGATCACGGTGCTGGACCGGCCCAAACTGGAAAGGCTGTGTTGCGAGTGTTACGCCGTGGTCCGGAAAGAGAGCGATCGCCTCCTGCCCAACCCGGCACCGCTTCCACGGCCTTAAGGTAATCCCGGCGCGGGTGCGTCAGTACGCACTGCGACGCGAACTTCCTGCGTGCATCCATGCTACTGTCCTTACCACCTCGATCCAATTGGCGTCGCGTGGTCGCGCCTAGCTGACTTTCCTGGGCACGACACGCCTTTCCGACGCAACATTGCACGCACGTTGGTCGCTATAAGGCCCGTCCGGTGCGAGCGAACTTTCGCGCCCAGTTCTGGCCTGGAAAATTCCTAAGCAAACAGACTCCGGACTCGCCAGGCGGCGCACCGGTACGATCGCACAACGAGGTCACCGCGCGCGCTCGTCTGACAGCTTCTTTGTCCGGTTCAAGAATTGAGTTCATGTAAACCCTACCGCGAAATTCACACGCATGTTACGGCTGAGCCGTGCGGCTGATCGGTGCGCTGATACGCAAGCTACGCCTGTACACCTAAACGACGCACCTCGACCTTCTTGTGCGGCTTTCGGCGGCATGCCGTGCTTTTCGCGTTGAGCATCCGCTAAAGTGCCGGCCCGTGCCTTGAAATGGCGCGAAACGCCCCGATACCCGAGGGGCAGAATCGTGTTGCGACACCGTTTGCGAGACCGTTTGCGACACATGCGATCTGAAAGGACCGCTATACAAAG
>Ga0335077_10005538_pt1 | contig 15499 bp, 17 predicted proteins | sample Lox_Sample_31_FD_207151 | JGI IMG/M metagenome (GOLD analysis project Ga0335077, IMG submission 207151) | Soil microbial communities from Loxahatchee National Wildlife Refuge, Florida, United States - Lox_Sample_3.1 | ecosystem: Environmental > Terrestrial > Soil > Wetlands | place: USA... | reverse complement strand
CTCCGCGCAGCGAGGCGCGACGCTGGAGAACGTCGGGATCTCGACCGGAGGATCCTCGCGCGCCGGGTGGTCAGCTGGATGTGGCGAACGATTCGAAAAGGAGCCGGGATGAGGCCATGACCGAGACTGAGAGTCGATCGCCGCTTCACGTCGCGCGTGAGCTGGCTCCCAAGATCCGCGCCGCGGCCGACGAGATCGAAGCCGAGCGAGAGCTGCCGCGGCCGCTCTTCGAGGCGCTCGCGGACGCGGGGCTCTTCCGACTGGCGCTTCCGCGCAGCCTGGGCGGCGCCGAGCTGGATCTCCCCACGTACATCCAGGTGATCGAGGAACTGGGGAAGGCGGACGCCAGCACGGGATGGACCATCAACCAGGGCACGATCTTCGCGACCTACGCGGCGCGGATGCCCCTCGAGGCTGCTCGTGCGATCTGGGTCGACACGCCGCGCGCCGTCGTCGCGAACACGCCCGCAGCGACCGCGAAGGCGGTGGTGGTCCCCGGCGGGTACCGGGTCACGGGCCGGCAGGGCTTCAGCACCGGCTGCCGCCACGCGGCGTGGCTGGCCGCGCACGCCCAGGTCTTCGAGGACGGCCAGCTGCGTCTGGAGGCCGATGGGCAGCCGGAGGCGCGGTACATTTTCGTGGCCGCCGCGGACGCTCAGCTCCTCGATACCTGGCACGTCCGGGGCATGCGCGGAACCGGGACGCATCACTTCGCCGTGAACGACGTGTTCGTGCCCGCGGAGCGCAGCGTCCTGTCGGCGACAGCGCCTTTGAGAGAGACGGGACCGCTCTACCGGATTCCCCGGACCCTGCTGTTCGCCTCGGGCGACGCTGCGGTGGCGGTTGGCGTCGGCCGGTCGTGCCTGGACGCGTTCTACGACCTGGCCGGCGTCAAGACGCCTCGCGCCACGCCCGGGTTGCTGCGCGATCAGCCGATGGTGCAGGCGCACGTCGGTCAGGCCGAGGCGTACCTGCGATCGGGCCGCGCCTTCCTGACCGAAACGGTGGGTCAGGTCTGGGCCGCCGCGACGGCTGGGACGCTCACGCTCGACCAGCGCGCGGCATTGCGGCTCGCCACCACGCACACGATCCGTCTGGCGGTCCAGGTGGTGGACATCGTCTACAATGCCGCCGGAGCGACCGCGGTCTACGAGGACCACGTGCTGCAGCGACACTTCCAGGACATCCACGTGATCAGTCAGCACTTGCAGGCGCGACTCGCCCACTACGAGCTGGTTGGCCGTCACTGGCTGGGGCTGCCGATCGACCTGAACAGGCTCTAGCTCGGATTGTCCCCGAGCGATCACGCGCGCGAGGCGCCCCGTCCTGTTGCCGGGGGCAGCCCCCGCGGAACCGGCTGCGTCAGCCACTTGTTGGATCGCGACTGCTGCAATGGTACAGGGGGCCCACTCCGCCGGCCCCGCGGCACCCGGCACCACCCGGCCGAACGCCGTCCGATGCGTTCGTGAATAATGCGATCTACAGTCCGGGATCCGGGCGCAGGTCGTAGAGCTGCAGGCCCTCGAGGCGAGCGGCCAGGCGGCGACTCGACGACTCCGGACGTTACAGAGCCGGGTCGACGGGTCGCCCGCGCGCGCGCACCCAGTCGGCGATGGGCTGGCCGGCCGCTTCGCCGCCCAGCCTCCGGCTCGACGCCGAGAGGTCGCCCAGCATGGCGAAGCGGACCTGCTTCGTGTCGACGAGACGCGCCAGATCCTCCGGTGTGAGAATCGGGTCCAGCCCGTGATATCCACCGCGCGCCATGACGGGCTCGCCGGTCTCGATGATGATCGGCGCGGCCAGGCGCACGCTCGACGTGGCCACCAGGAAGCGCTCTCCTTGCCGCTGGCGCAGGAGGAACGCGGCGAGCTGCCGCGTCAGCATTTCGTCCTGGGCTCTGACGCGGGCGCGGACCATGACGGCGGACGCGGAACCGAGCCGGGACAGATCTGCCGACGGCAGCACCGCGATGCCCGGCACGAGGACGCTGCTCAGCGCCCAGGCCAGCGGGAGGATCAGCAGGGCGACAACCGCGAGGGCGGTCGCACCCATCGCGAGACGGCGCAACGTCCTGCTCGCGAGCTCGGTCCCGCGCGATATCAGCCACAGGAGCAGAGCCAACAGAGCTGCCGCGACGGGTGCAACGAGGGGCGGGACCGACGGTGACGGCGTGCGATCGAGCGCCGCTTACTCCACATAGGTCTGCCACGCGGCTGTGACGAAGAGCGTGACGGGAAGCAGCGCGGAGCGCCATCCTCCTCGGGCGATCTGTGCCCACGCGCGACTCACGCCGATGCCGGCCAGCGCGGCAAGCGGCGGAGCCAGCGTGTCGCCGCGAGCGCGAGCACCAGCACGAGACAGGAATCGGTATTGCCCGAGCGGTCCGTGGCGACGCTGATCGGCGTGATGGCCAGGAAGAGTCCCGCGAGGAGTCCGGCCGCCGCGCCGAAACGGCGCTCGACGAGGCGATAGATGAGCGCCACCGTCGCCAGCCCTTCCAGGACCTTTGGCATCACCACGCTCCACCAGTGGAAGCCGAGCAGCTTGACGCTGACCACCTGAATCCACAGCGCGACGGGTGGCTTGTCCACGGACACGAAGCCCGCGGGATCGAAGGACGCGTAGAAGAAGTTGCGCCAGCTGCCGCTCATGCTCCTCACCGCCGCCGCGTAGTACTCGTTGTCGAAGCCGTTCTGCTCGAGGCGGAAGACCCGGAGCGCCCCGGCCACGAGGAGCGCGCCGCCGACCGAGAGGCGATGCGTCCGCGCGAGCATGATCAGGTGAGCGTCTGGCGACTTGCGCCTATGGCTCGATGCCAGCCACGCGCGCGGTCTCGTTCCAGAGCAGGCGGGCGGCCTCGTCGTCCTGAGCCTCCGGCGACGGTGTCGCGGGGCGGTTCTTGTAGAAGTAGCCACCGGTGACGCCGGCGACCTCGTCCGAGGACGCGAGATAGACGATCGTGTCCGCCCCGCGCTCGGGCGAGATCGCGAACAGCTTCGCAAAGCGCACGCCGTACGACAGGAGCCCTCCGCTCTCGTCGCCGAAGCGCGTGGCGACGAACCCGGGGTGCAGGCTGTTGGCGGTGATCCCGCTGCCGGCCCAGCGCCGCGCCAGCTCGCGCGTGTAGAGCACGTTGCAGAGCTTCGACCGCCCGTACGCCGTGAACCCGCGATAGCCCGCGGCCGACTGCAGGTCGCGAAAATCGAGCCGGGCCCCCCGGTGCGCGTCCGAGGCGACGTTCACGACGCGCGCGGGCGCGGCGGCCTCGAGCCGAGCGCGGAGCCCGTGAGTCAGCGCGAAATAAGCGACATGATTCAGGGCGAATGTCCGCTCGAGTCCGTCCTCGGTGAGGTGCCTCGAGTTGAAAAGCGCGCCGGCATTGTTCACGAGCACGTCGACACGCGGCTCGGCCGCGCCGATCTCCGCCGCCACCCGCTTCATCTCGGCGATCCGCGACAGATCGCCGTAGTGGGTGCGGTGGGCGACGCCGGGAGTCAGCTCGCGGAGCTTGGCGAGCGCGGTCTCGCCACGCGCCCGGTCCCGCGCCACCAGAACGAGCCGGGCTCCGGCGCGCGCCAACCGCCCGGCCGCGACCCATCCGATCCCGGACGTTCCGCCGGTGAGGACGACGACTTTTCCGTTCATACGCCGACCCTCGTGGCCGCAGGGGTGGTGAGGCGACGTGTCTTCCCGCGACGGTGCCCCCGGGATGCGGCCGCCGATCACCCGTGCGGCGAATCGCGCGGTTGCGATGATACACCGGCGCCGGACGGTGGGGCGTCCAGGAAGGCATGAAGACCGGACCTCGGCCCCGAGAGGTCTGGATCGATCCCCTCGCGACCGGCTCCACCGAAATCGCGCCTCACTGGTGGTCACGACCCGCGCTATGCTGTGGCGGCACCGATCCCGAACTCGAAGGGAGAGTATGGCGGCTTCTAGACTCGTCCTCATGGTCACCCTGGCTGGCGTTCTCCTCGCCGCCCCGCTCTCGGCTCACGCAAGACGGATCGCAGACCTCGCGGCAAAGCGCCGCGTGCCAGCCATGTACGGGTCGAAGGAGCATATGGAAGCCGGTGGCCTCATGTCCTATGCGACGAACGCCCCCGAGTTGTTCCGGCGTGCCGCCACCTACGTGGGCAAGATCCTGAAGGGCGCTAAGCCCGCCGACCGGCCCGTCGAGCGGCCCACCAAGTTCGAGCTCGTGATCGATCTCAACAGCGCGAAGGCCCTCGGGCTGACGATCCCGCAGTCGATCCTGCTGCGGGCGGATGAGATCAAGTGACGGATGACTTCGACCGGCCGAGGTCGTGGTCGTGATGGCGCGCGTCCGCGGGTATGAGATTCCTGCGTTCGGGGTTCGGGGGTAGGCGCATCAGGAAAGTTGCCGAGTATCTGTCTCCGTCGCTCACGGATTTCATTCGCGACATGCGGTCCGAGATGAAGTACGTGCCGCAGGGGTGGTACCAGATCCCGGGCTGGAACGATCAGGGCATTGCCGATGCCCAGGAGAGGCATTGGCCGACGCTCGTGCGCAACGTGCAAGGTCCGGGGCCGCTGGGGGTCTCGCATTTACCCTGGCGCACGACACGCGAGGACCGGGCGGACCATAACATTCTGATGTCCTACGGCTATGTCCTCGCGCGGGCGGCCAGGACGAAAGATCGGCTGACCATCCTGGACTGGGGTGGTGGAGTCGGCCACTACTACCTGTACAGCAAGGCTCTGCTTCCCGAAGTAGAGCTCGAATACGAGTGCTACGACCTTCCCAGTCTGTGCCGGGCAGGGAGGAAGCTGCAGCCCGACATTCGCTTCCACGACGACGACAAGGATCTCCTCGGCAAGCCATACGACCTCGTGATCAGCAGTAGCTCGTTGCATTACTTCGAGAATTGGCGTGAGCAAGTTCGCCGGCTGGCCGCGTGCACGGGCGGATTCCTCTACGTGGCACGATTGCAGGCGGTGACCGCCGCCCCTTCGTTCGTCGCGGTGCATCGGCCGGATCGGGCCGGGTACTCGGAGTTCCTGAGCTGGTGCATCAACCGACAAGAATTTCTGGGCTGCGCCGAGGAACACGGTCTGGAACTGATGAGGGAGTTCGTGTTCACGGAACGATGGAACATCCGTGGTGCTCCGGAAAAAGCAGAATGCCGGGGATTCCTGCTTCGCCGATCGCTCCCCAAGGCGACCATTGACGGATAGATCTGGGCGGTCGTTCGCGCCGCATAGCTCTCGAGGAGGATGGGAGTGAAGAAGGACGAGGTCTTTCTCGACCCAGACAAACGGCCCGGCGAATTCGAGTTCAATGCCGAGGTTGCCGACGTGTTCGACGATATGCTCGAGCGCAGCATCCCCTTCTACGCCGAGCAGCAGGCGATGATCAGAGGTCTGGGCAAGACCCTCTGGGTTCCCGCCACGACCGTGTACGACCTCGGGTGCTCGACCGCGACCACGCTGGTCGGGCTAGGTCGCGAGTTGCCCGATTCCGCGCGCCTGGTTGGTTACGACAATTCCTGGCCGATGCTCGAACGCGCGCGGAAAAAGGTCGACGAACATCGCCTCCAGGAACGCGTGGAGCTCCGTCATGGGGATCTCAATGGACCGCTCTCGGCTCTATCGCTCCACCATGCCGGCGTGGTGACGGTGTGCTGGACGCTCCAGTTCGTCCGGCCCCTGCAGAGGGATAACCTGATCCGATGGATCTATGAGTCGCTGGTCGACGACGGTGTGCTGATCGTGACCGAGAAGATCCTCACGAACAGCGGCCACATGAGCCGGTTCTTCATCGACCTGTACCACGACTTCAAGCGGCAACACGGATACGCCGACGCGGAAATCACGCGAAAACGAGAAGCCCTGGAGAATGTCCTGATCCCGTACCGTCTCGATGAAAACGTCGAGCTCTTCCGGCGCAATGGGTTCGAGCTCGTGGAGACCTTCTTCCAGTGGTTCAATTTCGCCGGTTTCCTCTGCGTGAAGAAGCCCTGACCGATTACCTCGGAAGGGGCTGGGCCGGCGCGCGAGAGCGGCCTGCAATCTGCTTGACACTGATGACCAGGCTCGCTAGGATCGCGCCACGAGGGGTGGTTGATTCTCAACCAGTGGAGGTGAGCGCCATGACCTGGGAAGCCCCGGATTTCACCGAGGTGAAGATGGACGCCGAGATCAATTCCTACCAGGACGACTTCGAGCGGGAGCAGGACGACCGCTTCTAGGGTGAGCGGCACCTGACCAGAACGGCCAGCCCCCCGGATCGGTCGACGACCGATCGGGGGGCTGTGGTGTCTGTGCCCGCTGCGGCCGTGGTCAGCCGATGAATCGACGGCGGCGACGCATGGACGCAAGCTTCCTCATCCTCCTCGGCCTCACCGTGATTGCCCTCGGCGTGGCCTTCGCGCGAGATCCCCAGCTCGTGCTCCGGGGATTCCAGTCGACCGCGCGATTGCTCGGCGGCGTGTGGATGGAGCTGGCCCTGGGGTTCGTCCTGGCTGGACTGCTGGACGTGCTCATCCCACCTCCGGTGCTCTCGCGATTCATGGGAGGGGATGCCCTGGGGCGGGGCATCGTCGTCGGCTGGGCGGCGGGGCTCGTGATGCCCGGAGGGCCCTACCTGGTATTTCCCGTGGCGGCGAACCTCTTGCGAGCTGGAGCCGCACCGGGGCCGCTCATCGCGCTTCTCACTGCCAAGACGCTGGTCAGCCCGATCCGCATGCTGACGTACGAAGCGCCACTTCTCGGCTGGCCGCTCACGCTCGCCCGGCTGCTTCCCGGGGTCCTCCTGCCGCCCGTGCTCGGCGTGCTCGGTCAGTGGCTGTACACCATCTTTGCCAGACGGTAACGCACGACGCGCCAATCCGGGGAGCTGCAATGAAAGCCATCTTCTGTGAGCAGCTTGGCGGTCCGGAACACCTGGTCCTGCGCGAGATCGAGTCGCCGACACCAGGCGCGGGCGAAGTCAGGGTCGAGTTGCGCGCACGCGGCGTCAGCTTCGTCGATCTGCTGATGATCGGCGGCCAGTACCAGGTCAAGCGTGAGCTTCCGTTCATCCCGGGTAGCGAGGCGGCGGGCGTGGTCCTCGAGACCGGGCCCGGAGTGGAAGATGTGGCGCCGGGGACGCGGGTACTCGTCCCGGGAGGCTACGCGCAGGAGGTCGTCGTGCCGGCGACACGGGTGACGCCGTTGCCGGATGCCGTCAGCTTCGAAGCGGCGGCGGCATTCCGGGCCAACTACTCGACGGCCTACTACGGTCTTCAACGCGGACGGTTGCAAGCCGGGGAAGTCCTGCTGGTGCACGGCGCTGCGGGCGGGGTCGGGCTGGCGGCGGTCGACGTCGGGAAGCTCCTCGGCGCCACCGTGATCGCGACCGCGAGCACCGACGAGAAGCTCGCCGTGTGCCGGCAGATGGGAGCGGATTACGCGATCAACTCCTCCGGGAACTTCCGGGAGCAGGTGAAGGACCTCACCTCGGGTCGCGGAGCGGACGTCATCTACGATCCGGTGGGCGGCGACGTCTTCGACGAATCCATGCGCTGCATCGCTCCCTTCGGTCGCCTCCTCATCGTGGGGTTCACCAGTGGCCGGGCCGCGGCGGTCAAGACGAACCACCTCCTGATCAAGGACGCCGAGGCGATCGGGTTCACGATCGGGGCGCTCGCCCGCCTCGATCCCGAGCGCGAGCGCAAGAATGCCGCGATCCTCATGGGGTGGCTCGGCGCCGGGCGCATCAGGCCGTACGTCTCGCACCGGCTCCCGCTGGAGCAGGCCGCCGACGCGCTGGCCCTGGTGCGCGACCGCAAGGTGATCGGCAAGGCCGTCCTGGTCTAGCACCCTTCGCGATCAGCCGGGCGGGAAGAACGCGAAGCACTTGCTCGAGTTGAAGATGTAGGTCTCGATGAAATCGATCTCGGCCGGCCGGCGACCCAGCTCGGCCATCGCGCCGGCCAGACACATCCAGTTCAGCATCTCTTGCTGGCCACTGTCCTCGATCGCCGGGAGCGAGACGCGCCGCCACGCCTGGTAGTCGCCCGTGCGCAGCCACTCGTACATCGCCCGGTCGGCTTCCACGTCCGGGTAGAGCAGGTGATGCTTCGGCGTCAGGAAAGCGTGAGACCAGCTCGACGACGCGATCAACGCAACTCGCCATGGACTGTCGGAAACGACGCGCGCTGCGGCGCGGCCCAGATCGAAGCAGCGCGCTGGTGACGGCGACGGCGGGTCGAGCTGCTCCACAGGCGTCGTCCCGATCTTGCCCATCCCGCCGTGCTGAGCGATGACCCGGCGGCCGTAGCAATTGACCTGGAACGGGACGACGGGGTAGGGGAAGCCCTGGCGATCGTAATCCAGGAACAGCAGCGTGTTCATGAAGGCGTGGCCGAGGGGATGGTGCAGCGGCCGGTAGGCGTACGACAGATCGAAGTCCTGTTCGAGGAGGCCTGTCGTCAGCAATTTTGCGGCGGGGCGGTGTCCCTTGTAGACGAAGCTCGTCTCCTTCGGCTCCTTCCACACGTTGGGCCATCGGGCCTCGGCCCATGGCCGGTGCTCGATCGACTCGTAGGCCAGCACGCAGAACGCGGGGATGATGTCTTCCTTGAAGTTCTCGTACTGATCATCGCCCCAGATCACGACGAGGTCCGGCCCGAAGTCATCGAGGAGCCGACGCGCCTTGCGAAACCAGTCGACGAGCGATTCTCGGTGGCGGCGGGCGGCGCCAAGTCCCTCGTCCGCGCCCCATTCGCGTCGCATGGGTTCCGGCCACCCGTCCGGGTGACGGAAGCCCTCGGGAAGATCCGGGTCCTCGAGGACCCGTCTCAGGATGCGCGCCATGTCCTCGTCGCGTCCTGCCAGGAGTGGAACGTGAGTCACGCCGAGACCCAGAATCGCTCCCATCGCGGTCCTCCTCGCGCTGCCTCCACGCCGGCTCAATGGTACACTCGCTGCCACCCGACGGAAAGGAGATCCGCTCATGGCTCTCGCCGCGCTTCCTCCGCTCATCTCCAGCGACGGTCATCTCGAGGTCGTTCCCGAGCGATGGACGGGGCGGATGCCGGCGAAGCTCCGGGACAAGGCGCCGCGGACCATCAAGCTCGCGGACGGCGGCGACGCCATCCTCGTCGAGGGGCAGAAGCCGTATCCCGTCCCCTTCCTGGACCTGAGGGCCGGCCGCACCAACGAGACCTGGCAGCCGTTCGGCGTGACGGTGGCGGACACTGCCGGCGTCGGGCCGCCGGAGCAGCGACTCCGGGAGCAAGACATGGACGGCCTGCACGCCGAGGTCCTCTTCCCGAACATGCAGCTCGGGCCGCGACTCTGGCGCACGATGGCCGACGAGGACGCGTACCGGGCCGCGGTACGCGCCTACAACGAGTGGCTGGGCGAGGAATACTGCCCCGTGTCGCGCGATCGGCTCATCGGCCTCGGGGTCATCCCGTGGACGACGCTCGATGACGCCATCGCCGAGCTCGAGCACTGCGCCCAGCTCGGGCTCAAGGGAGTCGCGCTCGGCGTGTTCCCGAGCGGCAAATCCTACGCGACGCCCGAGGACGACCGGTTCTGGGCGGCCGCACTCGAGATGCGGATGCCACTGACCGTGCACGTCGGGTTCGATCGGCTGGGACCGCGCGCGTCGGAGCCGACCTTCATCTATCGTGACGCGGATCCCGCCATGGTCGCCAAGGTGTCGGGACGGAATCTGGTCGAGTGGATGGCGTTCCTCGGATTGCCGCCAGCCCTGAGCTTCACCCAGATGATCATGTCGGGCGTCTTCGATCGCCTCCCCGACCTGCAGATGTTCTTCGCGGAGACGCGCCTCGGGTGGGTCCCGTTCTGGATGGAGGAGGCCGATTACTGGTACGAGCGCCATCGCCACTGGGCCGAGCGCCTGCTCAACGTGAAGCCGCTCCGGCAGCGCCCCAGCGACTACGTGCGGCAGCACATCCATTTCAGCGTCCAGCACGTGGAGCGGGTGGCGGTGGAGCTGCGCCACCACCTGGGCGTCGACCACGTCATGTTCTCGACCGACTTTCCGCACATCGAATGCGACTGGCCGAACACGCGGCCATTCGCGGAGCGGCTCTTCGCCGGAGTGCCTCGTGACGAGGCCTTCAAGATCGCCGCGGGTAACATGCTGCGGTACTTCCGGCTCGAGGACACGCCGATGGGCCGGACGGTCCTGGCGGCGAAGGCATGACCCTTCCTCGCTTCGGTCTGAACCGGTTCGACGCGCGCTCCGTCGACACCTTCGCTGCGGACGTCGCGCGAGCCGAAGAGCTCGGGTGGGACGCCGCGTTTCTGCCCGACTCCCAGCTGAGACGTCGCGACACCTACGTGCTCCTGGCGGCGGCCGCGCGCACGACCACGCGCATCCTGCTCGCGCCGTTCATCGCGAATCCGGTGACACGGCACCCGACCGTCACCGCGTCGTCCATCGCGACGATCGACGAGTTGGCGCCGGGTCGCACGCTGCTCGGCATGGGCATCGGCGACACCGCGGTCCGTCTGGCCGGACTCAAGCCGGCACGCATGCACGAGCTGGAGGCGAGCACGCGGCTCATGCGCGCCCTGCTGGACGGCAAGGAGGTCGAGGTGGGCGCGGCGCGTTCGGCCCGATTGCCGCATCACCGGCCGGTGCCGATCTGGATCGCGGCGGGCGGCCCGCGCACGCTGCGCATGGCGGGCGGCGTCGCCGACGGCGTCTTCATCCGCGTCGGCACGCACCCGGCCAACATTGCCCGCGCGGTCGACGCGATCCGAGCAGGAGCCGTCGCCGCCGGGCGCGATCCGTCGCAGGTTCGCATCGGGGCGGTCTTTCACACGGTCTTCGTCGACGATCCGGTCCGCGCCCTCTCGATGGGCAAGTCCATGGCGGCCGGTTACTACGAGTATTCGCCGATGCTCTTCGACGCACCGGGGCTCACGTGGTCGGGTCCGGACCCCGAGACGCTCAAGCGTGACTACAACGTCTGGCCCGACTTCCACCATGCGACAGACCTCGAGTCGAGCGGCCAAGTCGTGGAGTTCCTGCCGGCGAAGGCCGCCAGCGCGTTCTGCCTGCACGGCAACGCCGTCGAGATCGTCGAGCAACTGCTCCGCGTGATCGGCGAGGCAGGGACCGCGTTCGACTACGTCGTGCTGCACCCGATCCCGAATCCGCCGACGCCCGACGATTCCGAGAAGGGCTACATGGCGCGCCTGGCGCGCGAGATCCTGCCCCGGGTGCGGGCCGAGCTCTAGCCGCTACACTCGCGCCATCACCCGGCGCGAGAACTCCTCCGCGAAGCGCCACTTCTCGTCCACGCCCGTGGCGAACATCAGCTCTTGCAGGCCCTGGCGCTCGAGCTCGCGGATCTGCTCGATCAGCTCGTCATCGGTGCCGACCAGGCACGTGGCCCGGATCAGCGCGGCGTCGATCAGCTCCGCTTCGCCGGGGTGCAGGTACGTGTAGTGGAATTCGTGGGTGCGGAAGTGGCGATGCTCCGGCGGGGTCTCCTCCACGAGGGCGCAGTACCGCTTCCAGATGGGCTCCAGAAAGGGCGGCGGATCGATGCCTCGCTCGTGCACCTCGTCGTAGAAATAGTAGACGCTGGCCATCACGTTCGGGCCGACCGTGCGTATCACGCGCTCGGAGTCGACCGGTTCGCCCCGGTCGAGCAACGCGATGTTGGTGAGCGCGCAGTTGCGGAACCCCTCCAGCACGCGACCGGCGCGCGCTGCGCCGCGGCGTACGTGACTCAGCGCATCAGCCACCGGCACGCCCCGAGGCGGGATGGCGAAGACCAGACCATCACCGTACTGACCGGCCAGCTCCATGGCGCGCGGACCGAAGCCGGAGACGTAGAGCGGAATCCGCGGCTCGAGATTCATGTACTTCCGCTCGTGCATCAGGATCCGGATCGGGCGCGTGACGCCGTTGACCGTGTAGTCCACGGCCTCTCCCCGCAGGAGCGCGCTCAGCACCTGAAGATAGTGGGCGTACTCGGCGACCCGCATCGGTCGCTGGCCCATCGAGCGCATGGCGGTGTTGCCAGTACCGATTCCGAGATGCACGCGACCGGGCGCCAGCCGGTTGAGGGTGGCCACGGCCGCCGCGTGGACCGCGGGGATGCGGGTGCCGCAGATCGCCGTTCCTGGACCGATGCGGAGCCGTGTCGTCTGCTGGGCGGCGAGCGCCAGGACGGCATAGCAGTCCGAGAACAGCATCTGGCTGTCCGTGACCCATACGGAGTCGAAGCCCAGCCACTCGATGTGATTGAAGAAGCCGATCTCATCGATGTCGGCCATCACGCAGACGCCGAAGCGCAATGTCACGCTCCCAGCGGAACGATGGCGTAGTAACGGGGCTGGTCACCCACGACCCGCGTGACGTGCCCCCGTCCGGTGAGGTCCTCGGCGAGCACTACGTCGCCCGGACTCACGCGTGCGACGGTGCCGTCACCCACCTCGATCTCTGCGCTTCCCGACAATGCGATCGAGTATTGCCGCCTGGGCGCGCAGTGCCAGCTGAGCACGTAGCCCGGCGGCGAGACGCGGAAGGCGATGCTCGTGACAGATTGCGTCGGGGTCGTTTGCCCGTGGGCCCCTTCCGTGTCGACGAATGGTTGCATGGCCCAGGGTATCTCGGCGATGTGCGACTGTCCGTCCGCGCCGCTGTAGACGCGCCACATCTTGGGCATGGTCAGGTCCTCCCGGAGGAAATGCACATCACGGTGCCGGCTAGGCTACCCGGCTCGTCGAGATGGGTCAACCGCCGCTGTGACGTCTCGCGACTTCTGGTATGGTAGTCGGCAAGCGAGCACCCGATCGTCAACGATCCGCGATACGAGGAGGAAACCTCCGATGAAGCTCGGACTCTTCACCATGCCGTCTCATCCGCCGGAGCGCGGTCTCTTCGCGGGACACCAGTGGGATCTCGAGGTGCTGCGGTGGGCCGACGAGCTCGGCTACACGGAAGCCTGGATCGGGGAGCACCACACGGCCCCGTGGGAGCCGCATCCGTCGCCGGACCTCATCGTCGCCCAGGCCCTGCTGCAGACGAAGAACATCCGGCTCGGACCCGGCGGTTTCCTGCTGCCCTACCATCATCCGGCCGAGCTCGCCAATCGCGTCGCGATGCTCGACCACATGGCGCAGGGGCGGCTGAACTTCGGGGTGGCGGCGAGCGGCCTGCCGAGCGACTGGGCGATGTTCAATGTCGACGGCAATGCCGGCGCCCATCGCGAGATGACCCGGGAGTCGCTCGACATCATCCTCAAGCTATGGACCTCGACGGAGCCGTTCGACTACAAGGGCAAGTTCTGGCACGTGACGAAGACGGACACCATGCTCGACACGCTCAAGCCGCACATCCTGCCCTTCCAGAAGCCGTATCCGCCGATCGGTGTCGCCGGGGTCAGCAAGGGCTCGGACACGCTCAAGCTGGCCGGTGAGCATGGCTTCATCCCGATGAGCCTCAATCTGAATCCGACCTACGTCGGATCGCACTGGCAATCCGTCGAGGAGGGCGCGCGCCGTTCCGGCCGGACGCCGCAGCGTCGAGAGTGGCGGATGGTGCGCGAGGTCTTCGTGGCCGAGACCGACGACAAGGCCTTCAAGCTTTCGGCGGGCGGCATGATGGGCCGCCAGATGCGCGAATACTTCCTGCCGCTCCTCGCGTCCTTCGGCTTCCTCGAATTCCTCAAGCACGACCCGAGCGTGCCCGACTCGGACGTGACGCCGGACTACTGCGCCAAGCACAACTGGCTGATCGGCTCACCGGCCACTGTGGCCGAGAAGCTCGAGCGGATCTACCACGAGGTCGGAGGCTTCGGCGCGCTGCTCGTGTTCTGCTTCGACTACGCCGATCAGCCCGAGGCGTGGCGCACGTCCATGCAGCTCCTGGCCCAGGACGTGTTGCCGCGGGTCAAGCACCTGGTGCCGAAGATGGTCGCGTGAGTCGCGCCCTCACAGGATCAGCTCGCGCGCGACGCCCCTCAGGTCCATCTCGAACTCCAGGCCGCGGATCGGCGGCCGGCTCGGGAACCACCGCACGCCGTGAACGGCGGCGCGGCCGGCCGGCCGCAGGATGTCCTCCACGAGGAAGCCGTGGATGGACTCGGCGGTGTAGACGTCAATCACAGTCACGCGGTCCCAGTCCGCGCCGAGCCCGCGCAGCCGCTCGTCCATGACGCCCAGAACGTGGCGCGCCTTTTCGCGCATCCCCTCCGGTGACGTGTCTCCGTGGCGGACGATGCCCTCGGCGCCCCGCGCGCGATCGCGCATCTCGCCCGCGCCCGCCACGATGAAGGTCGGGGCCGCCGTGCGGCCCGCCACGGTGTACGCGAAGGCGTAGAGCGAGGGCACCGACGGCGCGGCCGTGACCGGCGCGACGTTGGTGCGCGGTATCGGATTGTCGTCGCCGACCAGGATCTTCCACTCGGCGAGCAACGCGCGGTATCCCTGGTTGAACTCGGCGAATCCATCGAACGTGAATGGCTCGGGACTCCGGAGCTCGATGCCGCAGAGCGCGGCCCGCGGCCGCCCTTGTTCGTTCAGATGACGGTCGATCCGTGCGAAGCCGTCGCGCCAGGGCACAGGGGCCTCGAGGGTCACGTGGACGATCTCGTGCCCCGGCATGGCAACCGTGCCGGACGAGAACGCCGGGATTCCAGGCAGGAAGCGATACCCACCGGTCGGGCAGTCACGAAGCATGGCGTTCTCCTCGGTTCAGTCTCTCAGCGCGAAGACCCAGAGGACCCCTCCCTGGGGGACGTCGGTCTTGGTGCCCATGAATGTGTCGAGCCGTGCCTGCATGCGCTGGGCGTCCACGCCCCAGCCGGATTGCACCGCGACGTACTGCACCCCGTCGATCTCGTAGGAGCTTGGCACGCCCGTGACACCCGAGTTGGTCTTGAACTCCCAGAGCATCGCGCCGGTCTTGGCGTCGAAAGCCCGGAAGTGCCGGTCATTGGTTCCTCCGAGGAAGACGAGACCGCCACCCGTCGTCAACACGGGACCCCAGTTCATGTACTTGAAGGTGTGCGTCCACACCTTCTGGCCGCTGTTCATGTCCCAGGCCTGGAGCTCGCCGATGTGCGTGGCGTCCTGCCGCATGCTCATCGTCACCTTGGGGCGGTCGACCCCGAGGTAGAGCTTGCCCGGCTCGTACGGCTGCGCCTTGCCTTCGAGCGTGCTGCATAGATTGTCGTTCGCCGGGATGTAGAGGAGACCGGTCTTCGGATTGTACGCGGCCGGCGGCCAATCCTTGCCGCCCCAGAGGCCCGGGCAGAAGGTCACTGGCTTCCCCGTCTGCGGCTTCCGCTCAGGGTCGTAGCTCGGGCGTCCGGTCTTCGGATCGATGCTCGTGAACACTTCCTGCTTGACGAAGGGCTTGGCGTCGACGAAGGCGATGGCGTCGCCGCGGCGCTCGAGGAGCCAGAGGTACCCGTTCCGTCCCGGGTGGACCAACCCCTTGATCGTTCGCCCATCGCGCTTCACATCGATGAGGAGCGGGGCCGACACCTCGTCCCAG
>Ga0335077_10005537_pt1 | contig 15499 bp, 13 predicted proteins | sample Lox_Sample_31_FD_207151 | JGI IMG/M metagenome (GOLD analysis project Ga0335077, IMG submission 207151) | Soil microbial communities from Loxahatchee National Wildlife Refuge, Florida, United States - Lox_Sample_3.1 | ecosystem: Environmental > Terrestrial > Soil > Wetlands | place: USA... | reverse complement strand
GTGATATATGTATTTTTTTTAAATTATTAGTACAGAATTTGGCTTATATTTGTCTAAAGAAAAATTATTATAAGCGTTTTAATAGATTTAGCTTAACTTAATAGTTAATATTATATATTTAGATTGAAATGTCTAGTTATTATAATATTAAAAATATTAGATAAATTTTTAGATTAGTATTATTACTCTAATGATAAAAATATTAATTATTTTTAAATGATGTTGTTCTATATATTAATAGAAAAAAAGTAGTATAATATTATAATATTATTAAATCTAAAAATCTTGTATTAAAAAAGATGTGAAAAAATACTTTGATTTTGTAATAAATATTGATTTAAAGTTAATATAATAAATATTGACTTTAAAGGATATTTAAGATATATATTTATGTCTAAATTTTTTTCATTGTAATATTTTTTTGTACTTTAAGAGGATTCTTATTATTATTGAAACAATAATCTTTATAGATATTAAGGATACTAATTTGAAAAATTTATTAGGGTAAAGATTTCTAATCTTATTTTAATATTTAGAGTTTAGGTCCTTATAATTTCTTAAATCAGGAAAATAATTTTTCTTAAATGTATTAAATTATACTTATTCAGATAATAAGAGAAATAATAAAATAAAAAATGATAATTTTAAAATTTAATTTTATGCTTACTATTTTTAATAATTATTTAATTAATAGTCTGTTATATATAGTTATTTTATACCTGTTTAACTTTTGCTCCATATTAAGACTATATATTATAGTTAAAAATATTTTTAGTATTTTAATATTAATATTTTATGTAGAAAATATTAAATTAATGTTTAGTGTAATATTATATTTATGTACATTAGTTAGTAATATAATTTTTATATCATGATATAAAAATTATATTACTAATTATAATAGATTGTTCCTTAATACATATATAACTAATAATAAAATATTTCTAGATAAACCCTCTAATATAAGTAATGCATATTTTTATGAATGATTAAGAGGTTTAGTAGATGGGGAAGGTTGTTTTCATATAAATGTGAAAAATGTGAAAAATAAAAATAAAGTTTATTTTTCCTTCCAATTTAGTATAAAACTCCATAAAGATGATAGTAATATGTTATATATGATAAAAAATAGATTAAGAATAGGATCTATTTGTTTAAGTAATGATAATAAGATTATATATTATGTAATAGGCAAACAAGACCTTTTAAAAATATTTAATATATTTGACAAACAAGCTCTTAATACTTCTAAAAATTTAAATTATTTAGCTTTTAAAGAAGCGTATTATTTGTGATATGATAGAATAAAAAATAATAATAATAATGATTTAATAGAAAAAATATTAAGTATTAAAAATTCTGTAAATAGAAAAAGAATTTCGTTTACACAACCTAAAAATCATAAGATAATAATTACTCCTTATTGATTATTAGGATTTATAGAAGGGGAAGGTACTTTCTTTGTAAGAAAAACGATAGCATTAGGATTTGGAATATCGCAAACTAAAAGTGAATTAAATGTATTAGAAACTATTAAAATTTTTTTATTAAATTTACCTGGAGTTATGGATTTAAATATTAACAAGGAAAATACAAAAGTAGTACAGTGTTATATAGAAAGTAAAGCTAAAAATGAAAGATCTAAGCCTATGGTAAATATTCGTATAACTGATTTAAATTACATAAAAAAAGTTTTAGTTCCATTTTTGAATAATTTAACATGATTTAGTAAAAAAGAACAAGACTACAAAGACTGAAAAATAATTTTAGCTTTTATTTGTGAGGGTAAACATTTTACAAAAGAAGGAGAAGAGGTAATTTATTTAATTAATAGAGGAATGAATATAAGAAGGTTAACCACAAATAAATTTATGTTTCCTAAAATTGATTTAAATGATAGAATAGGAAACTTATTGAAATCGCCTTCAAATTATGAGATTCACGAAAATGGGAAAATTTTTTTAGTTTCAAAAGGAAAATATCTTAAAGGTAGAGGTAAAATTCATATTGAAGTTTATAATGATAAGGATAAAATAGTGAAAATATTTAATTCCATTAAGGAATGTGCTCAATATTTTAATATATGTCGAAGTACTGTATCAAGAAGATTAGATTTAGGAAAATTTTTTATCTTCGATAATGAAAGGTATTTAATTAAACGTAAATGAATTTTACCTTAAATGCTATAATTATTAAATAAGTATTAATGATTAATAGCAGATTAATATTAAAATATAATTATATTTTAATATTATTTTAATGAAAAATTATAAGTAATGATGTTTTAATAAAAAACAATGTTAAGTAAGTAAAATATTAATATAATATTTTACTTACTTATAGTTAATTTATATATCATGTAAGAATTTTGAAAAAATAGTTAATAACATTGTAATATTTTCTTTCTTTATATAAATTAGAAGGAAAATATTAATTTTAGTATTTAAGATTATATCTTATTTAGCTAGTAAGAAGTAAAAAAAAATAATAAAAAAATGAGAATTTTAAAATCGAATCCAGTTTTAACTTTATTAAATAGTTACTTAGTGGATAGTCCACAACCTTCAACGATAAACTATCTTTGGAACTTTGGTTCCTTATTAGGATTGTGCCTTATTGCGCAAATTGTTACAGGTGTATTATTAGCAATGCACTTCGCAGGCACTGCTGATTTAGCATTTAACAGTGTGGAGCATATTATGAGAGATGTTAATTCAGGATGGTTAGTGAGAATATGTCATGCTAATATAGCTTCCTTTTTCTTTATGTCGGTTTATCTACATATAAGTAGAGGACTATATTATGGAAGCTATAGAGCTCCTAGAATAGGAGTGTGAGTGATAGGAACTATTATATTTTTCCTAATGATGGCTACTTAATAACAAACAAATTGTGGCCTAATTGAATATTAATAAGTGATATAATATTTATTGAATAAATATAAATTGAATTCAAATAAAAATTGAATAATATCAATTTATATTTATTTTGATAGATTATAATATTATCTTTAAAATAAAAGATCATATTATTAAATGATATATCATATTATATTAAATATCAAAATCTTATTGTAAGAATTTTATTATTATATAAATTTGAAATTGTATTATGATAAATATAATTATAGTAATATACTTAAATCAGTATAAGATATATATTATCTGGTAATGCTAGTGAAAACGATTAAATGTAAATTTAAAACAGGAGATCGTCAATTGAATATTTAATTGCTACAGATTGGATCACTAGTGGGTGTCTGAAATGATGCTTGATGTACAATCGAATTAAATATACGATAAAGATTTTTATCGTATATTTTTGACAGCTTTTTTGGGTTTTATTGAAAGCCCTAAATATTATAATTATTATAGTAGTATTTATTCTTTTTTGATTGTTTTTATATTATTTATGGCGATTTATGTAAATTTAAATAAGAATGATATATTATCTTTATATTTTTCTTTCGAAAAAGATAAGATTAGAAATTATAGTTCAGGTACTCCTAATTCTAATAAAGATAAAAATAATTTGTGTACAAATAAATTAGATGATTTTTTGCAAAAATTATCTTTAAAGCCTATAGATATTTTTGTTTATCTTCACGTAGAACTTACACGTACTCGGATGAAGGAGGTTTTTAAAAATAAAGCAGGAATATATATGATAATTAATAGAATAAATAATAAATTTTATATTGGAAGTGCTATAGAGAATAGGTTGTATATTCGTTTCACGAATCATTTAGTACATAATACAGGAAGTAAATTATTATCTAAAACAGTACGAAAATATGGTTTATATAATTTTGCTTTCCTGATATTGGAATATTGCGATCCGAATATAGCTAATATAAACCGTGAATACTTATTAAATAAAGAAACTATGTATCTAAAAAAATTTAACCCTCCTTATAATATATTAATTATCGGAGGATCTTCTTTGGGCTATAGACATAGCATTGCTACTAAACAAAAAATGAAGGAAAACTACTCTCAAGAAAGAAGAAACTTTATTGGTAATTTAAACAGAAATAAAAGTTTATCTGAAGAAGTTAGAGAAAAATTAAGGATAGCCGCTTATAATAGACTAAAAATGCCTTTAAGTGTGAGAGAAAAATGCGGTTTAAGTAATAATAAACCTATTATTGCATATAATGTAGAAGATAATACTTATAGAAAAGAGTCTTCTATGATAAAGTTTGCTTTATTTCTAAATATATGTCCTAAAACGGTTAAAAGAGCTATTTTGAGTGGAAAACTTTTAAAGAAAAAATGAATAATAAAATTTGATAACACTTACTAATTTTTTTCATTTTATTATAATATAGTCTTATTATTTTTAGTATATAAAATATTCAGATAAAAATATAATATTTATTACTTACTATTTAATACAGTCATTTAATAAACTTATTTATATATATAGTAATTAAAGTAATAAGGCAATATCGGTGACACGGTTAAACAATTAATTAATAGCGATAGACCGTTCATTTTTTGAAAAACGACTACAGATTAGTTACACCGATAGGTATCTGAAATGATGCTTAATGTATAATCGAAAATATTAATATATTAATATTTTGTATGTGCTTCCTTATGGTCAAATGAGTAAATAAAATTAAGAAAAAAAAATTTAAGATTAAAGAAAATTTTTTCTTTTCATTTCTTAATAGGCTCTCTAAAACAGTAATGTTTTAAAAATAAAAAGGGTGAATTGCAAGGAAATCTTCTGTGAAGATAACTTGCATCGAAGCTTAGTTCGATACTATAATCCTTTATTATTATATTATAAGGAATAAAATAGGAGAAATGAATTAAGAACGTTCAACGACTAATGAGTGAGTAAGTATCAACAATAATCTCAACATGAGCGCCCTAAAACCTTTTTTTTTATAATTTATTAATTAATAATTAAAGTAAGGTTTATGAAATAGTCTAATCATTATTGTGAAATAATGGAAATAAATTTAAAAGATTTATTCTAAATATACAGCTTTGAGGAGCAACCGTTTAATATATTTTTAATAGCGGTTGAAAAATATCTTAAAATACAATAAAAGTATTTGTTATTAATATACTTTTGCCTAATTGTAGGTATGTAATTATAATTACTATTACTGCAGAGACTCCACAAGATATAAGTATATATATATATATATTTAATGATTGAGTCCTATTTATATAAGATTTTATTATAAGGGAAGAAATTTATTTAAAATCTGATTCTTCTTAGAGATTGTTTAATGATAAAATCTATTATATAAAATAAGTATTACGAATTTATTATCAGCCATTCCATGATTAGGAAAATCTCTTGTTGAATGAGTCTGAGGTGGATTCAGCGTTGGTTCTGCTACCATAAATAGATTTTTCTCCCTTCATTTTACATTGCCTTTTGTATTAGCTGCATTAGTGGCTGGTCATCTGTATTACCTCCATGTTAATGGATCATCTAATCCTATAGGTACTACAAGTAACGCGGATAGAGCAGCTTTTCATCCTTATTTCAGTTTTAAGGATCTGATAACTGTATTCTTGTTCTTTGTTTTATTTACTCTTATAGTATTTTATACTCCGGATAAATTGGGTCATTCCGACAATTATATAGAGGCTAATCCAATGCAAACCCCCGCTTCAATAGTCCCTGAATGATATAAATGTCAATGTTAAATTAAATTAACAGAAACTTACTCTATTAAATACTGAGAATTTTAGATATGAATATATACAGTTCAGTATTGACTGGTAAATATATAATACTATCTTTATTATCAGTAAGTATCTTATTTGATATATACTACAGAGACTTAACATAGAGTATACTATATTGATAATAATTTAATAAAAATTAAATTGAAAGATAATTTTTTATTTGATTATTATTTGATAGATAAAGAGAAAGTCCTATAAATTAGATTTAAATATAGCTATTTTCTTCTTATTATATGCGAAATCAACTAAAGGAATAATACAATTAAGTAAAACTGAGAGAACTGCTATTAATTTACCTAACGGTGTAAAAGAAGCATTAGTGTAAATAATGCTTAGTGACGGTCACATACAACGACGATCTCTAACATCTAATGCTAGATTTATTTTCAGTCAAAGTGGTAAAGAAAACAAACGTCCTTATTTCGAATTAGTGTATAATATGTTAAAAGTATATTGTGTGAAAGATTCTAAATATTATGAAAAAACATGGGAAGATAAAAAAATTAATCAAAAGTATACCTCCATCGCATTTACTACTATGCAATTGCCTTGTTTTACTGAACTACACTCACTATGATATTCGAAAAAAAAGAAGGTAGTACCTAAAAATATAAAAGAATTGTTGACACCTGTGGGTTTAGCGCATTGAATAATGGGTGACGGTTCTCGTCAAAATTTGGGTCTTCATTTAAGTGTTTATGCATTTTTGCCTAGTGAAATTAAAATGTTAATTAATACACTAGAGGATAAATTTGGATTAAAATGTTCTATTCATAAGCATTCTACAATAGGGGATAAAGCTCGAATTTATATTTGACAAGAATCAATGAATAAATTGAGATCGCTAGTTTCCCCTTACATTATATTAAGTATGCAATATAAAATACATTTATAAATCAATTTTAATTTGATTTACTTCCTTTTTATGCTATATTAAGATCAATACCTAATAAATTATTAGGGGTAATCAGTATGTTTATAGCTATTTTGATATTATTAATATTGCCATTTACTGATACTAGTAATATTAAAGGTAGTAGTTATAAACCATTGTTTATTATTGCATTTTGAATATTCGCTTTTAATTTTCTAGTATTGATGTGATTAGGTAGTTGTCATGTAGAACCTCCTTTTATATTGGCGGGTCAGATAGCAACATTCTATTACTTCTTACATTTCTTAGTGATAATTCCAATGTTTGGAATAATTGACAATGTACTTAGCGTATTAGGTATTAATTGAAAAGCATCTTCTTATGGAGATAAATAAGATTATTAGTATATAATTAATCAAGAACTATAATGAAGAATACAGATAACTAGTAATATTAGTAAAAACAATTGTAAATTAGAAAGTTATTCTGTGTAATGAATAATGAATACAATTTTCTTTATTTTTAATCGGTATAGTTTAAGTGGTTAAAACGATTGTCTCATATATAATAACTAAAGGTTCGATTCCTTTTACCGATATGCAAATATAGTATATTTATTGTAATACTTAGGATCTATTTATTTATACTATATTATTGCATATTTATATTATTTAGAGAACTTGTAGGAAAATTTAATATCTTCCTTATTACGCCCTTATGCCTTTATTATGATTGAATTTTAAGAAAGCATTTGATTTATATTTATTATAATTAATTAATTATATTATCCTTGATATTATAATTTAAATGTATTAATTCGGGTGAATCAGTTTATATCTGTTTAAATGATAAAATTAAAATAAATTCTATTATTTAGAATATTAAATTATTAGTTAAGTTTATTTTATTGCAATGTACTATATAATTATATATAGTAGATATATCGGCCTTATGGTCTAATGGTTAAGACACAGCCCCTTCAACGCTGCAATGCTGGTTCGAAACCAGTTAAGGCTAAAATGTAATATCTTCAAAAATTGAAAAAGAATTATATGTTTAAATATTTAAATTTCTTTATAGTATTATTAAATTGTATTCTATATTATTATACTTATAAGTATAATGAGTCTGCCTATTTTGCTTAATTGGTAAAGTACCTGTTTTGTAACCAGGCAATGGGAGTTCAAATCTCTCAGTAGGCATAAAAAAATTAAAGATGATTTATATTAAGTAATAGAGATAAATATATATTATTTCGTATTAGATAAAATAATCTTTTATATCAGTAAAACGAAGTTTTTATAAAATTAAAAATAAATATTTTTAACTTTATAAGATACTTTATATTTAAATATATTTCTCATTAAGGGCTATAGCTTAACGGTTAAAGCCTACCACTCATAATGGTAATATAAGGGTTCGATTCCTTTTAGCCTTATTAATTAATTTAGTTTAGTGTAATGATATTTTAATATAAAAATATATATTTATATTATTATTTGATATTTTAATGTTTAGTTAGATAATCCAAAGAATAATATAATTTGTAAATTAATATATATTTAATATGTATAATCTACATGCTGGAATAGGTAGACAGGGCAATCTTAAGATTTGCTATAGTATTATGTAAGAGTTCGAATCTCTTTGTAGGTATTTTATTTCTTTTATGTGCGCCTGTAGCCTACGCCTTATTGTTCTTTTATTGTTTTTATTCTTGTATAAATAGAAATAATCCTGTATTCTTATTAAATTTTTAGAGTAATAAAAAATTTAATTGAAATATTTTTAGGTTTTCACTTTAATCATTTATATATTAATATTATAATTTAGAATAAATCCGGATAGCAGCACAAATTGGTAGTGCGTCTGCTTTGGGAGTAGGAGGTTGTTGGTTCGAATCCAACCTATCCGAGTTTAGAGCAGCTTAATGAATTAGTATAATAAATAATATATATTTTCTGTATTAATCTTAGTATTATAATAAATAGTAAAAAATATTATAGAGTTAATAGTTTTATTTTAAACAATGTTCAATTATATGTTATTATATTTATTATTATTATATCGTCATAATTTTCTTCAATTTATTTTTATTAAATTTAATATAATTAATATATTTTTATATTAATTATTGATAGTGGTATTACGTAATTAATAATATAAATATGTATAAAGTTAAAAAACATATTAAGTACAGAATTAGTATTATTATTATTTTAAAATTGAAATCTAATTCTTCGGGCAAAGATTATAATCAATTTATAATTAAAATTAAACATTAATTTATGTCAAATCAATATATTAATAATATATTAAAATATATAAATAGAATGATAAGTATAAGCATATATTTAAAGTACATTAAGGAGTTTATTTTATTATCTTTAAATAATAAATTTAAAAACGAAATGATAAACATAATAAAAAATTCTGAATTAAATAAAAATAATAATAAATTAAAAAGTATGACTAAAGTTGTATTACCTAGTCATCCTTATCATTTAGTAGATCAATCACCTTGACCCATAACTTTATCTGGTGTGTTATTATCATTAACATTATCAGGAGTTCTTACTTTTCAGGGTTATCCTATTGGAACTTATTTATTGTGATCATCTATAATATTATTAAACTGAGGTATGACATTATGATTTAAAGATGTAATAACGGAAGCTAGTTATTTAGGATATCATACAGATAAAGTACAAAAAGGAATATCTTTAGGTGTTGCATTATTTATCGTTAGTGAAGTATTTTTTTTCTTGAGTATATTTTGAGCTTATTTTCATTCATCATTAGCACCGGCTATTGAAATAGGTTCAGAATGACCACCTAAAGGAATTGAACCGGTAAATGCATCTGAAGTACCGACAGCTAATACTACTTTACTTCTATCATCAGGATCAGCAGTTACAGTTAGTCATCATTCTTTAGTAGATCGATTGATAGATTGAACTAATAATGGATCTGTTGCAACTTTAATAATGGCAGTGATGTTTACAGCTTTACAGGGTATGGAGTATTTCGGTGGTTCTTTTACTATAGCTGACAGTGTTTTTGGATCTGTTTTTTATTTAGGTACGGGCTTATTAAAAGGAGGCCATTTAGTATATATTAATAATAATCAATTTCTTTATAAATAAAGTAAATAAATTTACTTTATTTATAAAGAAATATTTATATAAAAATATATATTATTAAAAAGAGAGTTAATTGCATGAAGTCTTATAATAAATTAATTAAATATTTTATACGTTTATGTTCTTTATGAGATGATATGCAGCGAAGCTTAATAAGGTATATTATTGTATAACCTAAAATAATACAATAAGTTTATTAAGAACGTTCAACGATTAATGAGTGAGTAGTACCAATAATAATCTCGACACGAATACTCTCTGTTTAATGTTCCACAAAATATTAAATAATGACATAATCTAAACCATATTGTAAAATATGGAAACAAGAGATAAATAACTCTTGTGTTAATAAATCGTTCATGGGTATATACAGTTGCTCCTATTTATATTTATATTATATTATATAAAAAATGAATTAATATTTTATAATAAAATATTAATTCATTTTTTTTCTGATACTACTAATAAAATTAGTAATATCACTCAAAATTGTTATAAAAATTTTGATCTTACTTTAAAAGATAAAAATAATAAGAAATTTAAAATAAATAAAACTTTTTTAGAATGATTAGTAGGGTTTACAGATGCTGAAGGTAATTTTACAATTGTTTTAAGAGATAATCCTAAATTAAGAAATAATATTTTATTAAAAGGAAGGAAAAGAAGTAATGTGTCTAAATATGTAAATTTAACTTTCCAAATAGGATTACATGTAGCTGATTTAAGTACTTTAAAATTTATTCAAAAAGAATTAAGATGTGGTAATATCAGTATTAGTAAAAATAGATGTAATTATTATGTTAGTGATTATGATTCTATTATAAATATAATCATACCTTTGTTTAATTATTTTCATTTAAATAGCACTAAATATTCTCAATTTGTTATATTTAAAGAAGCAGCTGATATAATTTATAATAAATCTCATTTAACATATGAAGGATTATCTAAATTAAGTAATTTAAAAACTATAATAAATATAAGTCCATATAGTCCTGAATTGATTAATATTACTGATGATTGAATATTAGGTTTTATAGAAGGGGATGCTACATTTTCAACGGGAAGTTTATACAGACCTAGATTAAAATTTGAGAATCACATTAAAGAGGAAAAACTTTTTTTTTAATTACAGGAATATTTCGGAAAAGGTAAAGTTAGAAAGTTTGAGAGACTAAGACGTAAAACCGAAAAAAGTGTTATATTAGATATTAGTGATATTAATTATTTTAAATTTATTTTAATTCCTCTATTTAGAAATTTGAAATTTTATACTAAGAAATATTTAGATTTTTGCTATTGATCATATATAGTAAATTTATATTATTTGGGTTTTCATTTAACTTTAGAAGGCAAAAGTTAAATAAAGGAAATTAAATCTCTTATGAATAAAAGAAGCTTAATTAATTCAAAAGAAAATTTACAAATAAACGAAATAAGTATAAAAGTTATTAATTTATTAGATAAACCTTCTCCTTATGTAATAATTGATGGAAAAAGACATAAAAGAGGAAATAAATAATTATAATAAATTAACTGAAATTATATTTATTTTGGACAAAGGATTAATGTATAGAAGTTTTATTTTAAATTTATATAAATAATATTGTATAAGTAGAAATTAGGGTGAATTACAAGAAAATCTTTTTTTTAGATAACTTGCAGCGAAGCTTATTGCGTCATATTATTCCTTCCTGGTTAGAAGACCAAAAGAATAATAGTAATAAGAACGTTCAACGACTAGAAAGTGAGCAGTGATTAAGCAATAATCTTTCCACGAGTACCCTACAATAATTCGAAAGAATTTATTGAAGACATAGTCTGAACCATATTGTAAAATATGGAAACAAATTTTAAATGAATTTGTGTTAACAATATTGTACATGTAATTATCGGTACTATTTTTTTGTTAGTAGGAGCAGTAAGGATATTCTCATATCAAGTAACAAATACGCATCATGTAGGGGTTGAATCAGGTATATTATATTGACATTTTGTAGATGTAGTGTGACTTTTTTTGTTCGCTGCTGTTTACTTTTGAGGAGGGCAAGGATCGGCTTAATTTATCAAAAATCTCTTTGTTTTACTCCTTGATATATAAATTATCGTAATGAAACTTTCGATTTATATAGTTTATGAGAATTTTTTTTTAATTATATGGACTTGTTTTTTTATTTAAGTATAATATTATCTTGTTGTTTAATTTACAAGAATATTAATAAAATGAGAATGAAAATATTAATAATTTATAATACTAATAATAATGAAGTATTGTGAAAATTAGAAAAAATATTTAAATATATCTTTTGATTTTTATTATCTATTATTATTGTTACTTTATGTGTTAATAAATTATTATTTAATAATAATTTATATGATTTACAGATAATAAGTGTTTATTTAGTAAAAGGTGTAAAATTATTATTGGCTGTTTTGTTGAATATTATTGCAATTTATATAAATATAAATACATTTAATTTAAAATCTTGAAAAACTATTCTTTCTATTTTTTCTCTATTATTTACTATAGTTTATATAGGTATCAATGTAGGTAATTTTATGTCTTTAATATGATTTCAAGAAATAATTGTTTGATTAGAATTTAAATTAATTTCAATATTTTGTGTTTTTTTTCAAATTATAGTCCCTAGAGAAATTTATTTGTTATCTGATATTGATTTTATAGATGATAATAGAATTAAAACCTTTAATTCTATTTCTGGATCCAGAAATAATTCTAATTTTATGACTCAAAATAATGAAAGAGAGGTAGAAGTAGAAGAAAATAATATTAATGGAAACAATCATAATACAGAAAATGAAAGAAGAGATACATCTAATCTAATTTTAAATGAATCAAATGCTAATGATTTAACTAGACGTTGAGTTAGAAAACCTATTTTAATAGCTAAATTGTATAGAGTAAGTAGAGAAGAAAAATTAACAGAAATTAATGAATTAGGTTGACATGGAAAAGGGGTAATAGTAGAGGGATGAGATAATGTAAAAGAGAAAAATTGGGATGCAAATGAAAATGACAAAAAATATAATTATAAAGATAATGAAGATAAAATTAAAGATAGAATAGAATTTAAGAAAAATAGAATAATTAATTATGTTAAGGAACATTCATTTAATATTCAAAATAAAGTGTATCCTTTATGAGAAGAGAAAGATAATGATGTAATATCAGAAGAAGAAAATAGTGAAAAAAAAAATAATAATTAATCATTTTTTTTAGTTATATTAATTTAAACTTTAGTTTGTGTATGCAATATTGATTACAAATATATTATTATTGTTAATTTAATTAATACAGTAATAATTCGTAAAAAATTTTTTATAATTGTTAATGTTTGAATATTCTATAATAAATAGTTTCACGATGAATATAGTTTAAAGGGAGAACTATTACTTGTGGCGTAATCAGTCTAGGTTCGATTCCTAGTATTCATCCTTAATTGTTATAGTAATTTTTATATATCTATGTAAATATAAGTAAATTATTTTTAAAAATAATATATTACAAGATTTATTATATATAATGAAAAAAGATAATATTATTTTATGTTATTGTAAATTTGTAGACTTTATTATCTGAGAAGTTGTACCTTCTTAAATTCTAATGATATCAAAATTTATTATTATTTTTAAATAGAGATAAAAATAAGTAATAAAATATATTTTATTTTATTAGTTGGTTTATAATTAATATGTGTATAGTGTAATACCAATACAAATGTGAATATTATTATAAACTGATATAATTGTTAATAAAGAGAGAATAATATATTATTAGTTATAAATGTAAGGATGTAATATCAATAAGTTTTTAGGTATTATATAATAATGTTACATGAGAGAATAAAATAAGAAAATTCATGTAATGTAAAAGAAAAATATAAATTTTCCATATATTTTTATGGCAAATTTATATTTGTGGGGATATAGACGAAAAAAAAATATTTTAATAAATAATTAATAATGAGTGCATCTGCAAAAATTATAGGTTCAGGTTTAGCAACAATAGGATTAGCTGGAGCTGGTGTAGGTATCGGTTTAGTTTTTGGAAGTTTAATTACTGCTACAGCCAGAAATCCATCTTTACGACCTCAATTATTTACTTATGCCATTTTAGGTTTTGCTTTGGCAGAAGCTACGGGTTTATTTTGCTTAATGATGGCTTTCCTTCTATTATATTCAGCTTAATAGATTATATAAAAGCCAAAATGAAAAAAGTCTTGTCTATGTCTAAAATATCTCTATCTTTTATATTTTGTAAAAAAGATAGAGATATTAATATAGATTTATCTCAAAAAATCAAAGAAAATTCTTCTGTATCTACAGAAGAATTTTCTTGATTAAATTTGTATTCAGAATATTCTGAAGGATTACGTTGTTGTTTTATAATTTTATTAATATCTTATATTTATTATAAATACATGAGGGCAGGGTGATTTAGAAAAATATCAATTAATATGCTAATTAAAAATAAGCAAGTTTCGATAACATTATTAATAATTTTTCTTAATTTGTGTAGTTTTGGTATATTATATGAGATAATTATAAACTTACATCAATTATCTTTAGATGCTATTATAAATTGATTTATAGCTAGTATTATATCAATAATAGATGCAATGTTAGGTATATATAATAATCAGTTTACTTTAACTATGGATATATTAATAGATTCAAATATTAATGAATATATTTTAAGTAAAGACAATAAATATATAGATGAAAAGTTACGAAATAGTTTTTATAATAATTTAAATGATAGTGATGCTTTAGGGGAAGGAAAGTTAAATAATGACAATACAGAATCAACAGAAGTTCAATCTAGTTCGAGTCAAGAAAATATAAGTCAAGATAATGAAAATCAATCAGAAGTGGTTCAATCAGATATTAATGATTCTAATAATAATAAGTCAGATCAAAGTAATCAAATACAAAATGATCAAGTTCAAGCAGATGAAATTAGATCAGAAAATGATAATTATAGCGAAGATTCATCAGAAGAGGATAGATCTGAAACACCAGATTCAGGATATCATTCAGCACGAAGAAGTTACTCTGCTGAAGATTGAGCTAGAGATTATAGAAGATTAGATGATCTAAGAAGAACTAAAGCAGATAAATATTCCGAACTAGAAAGAATACAAGGTAACTTAACAGAAGATATGAAAAGATTTGGGCGAGATGAAGACACTGAAGATTACATAAAAGATTTAGAGACAGAAAAACATAATATTATTAGTGAAGTTCAGGGATTAGAAAGAGAGATGGAGGATGCACGTCAGGTTTACTGACAATTAAAGAAAGCAGAGGATAGAGCAGCAGAAGAAGCACTAGCCGCAGCTAATGCTTTGGAACAATATGAAATTAATAACGATGAAGAAGATTAAATTATTAATATAGTTTAATTTGTAATTAATAATATGTGGTTTTCCTTAACCCTTTTTTACTTTTTGTAATTTTCATGTTAGGGTGGGAGGTGGGCAATATTAATATAAAAAGAAAATTTAGATATAATAATATATTAGACAGTAGTTATAAACAATTTATTTAATATAATTGTTTATGAATTTATTTATTTAAACAATAAAATTTTATTGTTTAAATATAGTAATATATTGAATTTTGTAATTTTATAACTATTTATTATTTATTTTCTTTTTTTTTATTTTCTCGATAGTAAATAATCTATTTTATGTATAAGGTATATGTATATAAATATTATTCAGGTATAAACTCTATCAGGT
>Ga0335077_10005536_pt1 | contig 15499 bp, 6 predicted proteins | sample Lox_Sample_31_FD_207151 | JGI IMG/M metagenome (GOLD analysis project Ga0335077, IMG submission 207151) | Soil microbial communities from Loxahatchee National Wildlife Refuge, Florida, United States - Lox_Sample_3.1 | ecosystem: Environmental > Terrestrial > Soil > Wetlands | place: USA: Florida... | reverse complement strand
TCTCGATCAAGTCACCGCATCCAGAATCGAAGCTCCTGATCCGGAATTGCCGCCAGACCCTGCCGATCGCCTTCCGAAAAAGAAACCGGCTTCCTTTTGGTCACTGCTCGCGGCGGATGTCCTGGCACTTGGGCTATACATTCTGGGCGCAGTGCTGATATTCCGCTACGGTCCCGTGACCTCGACCGTGGGCTGGGACGCCAATCTGGAAGGCACACATTGGCGCATCGTGCAAATCGACGTACCTGGTCCGGCAGCGAACAAGTTCAAGCTGGGGGATGAGATCAAGGAACTGAATGGCCGCCCCGCGACCGCCACGTTGGGCGCTGATTTGGAGTCGATTCCGCCCGGCACTTCTTACTCGGTGCGGGTTTTGCGGAATGGAACCGCATACGAGTTCGCCCTCGAGCGCGCCATCGTACCGAATGGCCTGGGCGCCGCGGGCACAGCTTCGTACCTGGCGGTGAGCCTGGCATTCTGCCTCACAGCAGTTTTGATCGGCTTGATGAAGCCCAATCAGCGAATGGCGCGGCTAGGATGGGCCGCCCTTTTGACAGAGGGCCTGGTTCTGCTGAAGAAGATTCTGATCTCTTATGTCGGGTTCCTCCACGGATTGTCGTATCTCGCTTTTCAAACCTTAGATTTCGCAGACGGTCCGCACTTTGGCCTGGCCTACCACTTTTATTCCAGGGCGTTCGGGAAAGACATCAAAAGATGGCGTGCCCCCTTGGTGGCGTTTTACGCATGGGGCTTTGCCGTCGCAATGGACCGCTTCCTGATGACCAACCGCCGAGTGCTCTCTTTCCTGGCGGTCCACCCGTCCGTTGAGCCCGTCACCGACCTGATCCTGGGCGCATTTTACATCGTTGCGCCGTTCAGTATCTGCGTCGTGCTGGTTCGCAATTACTTCATCGTGAAGGAGCCGGACGACCAGCGGCGCGCCCGTTGGATTGCAATTGGTTCGCTAGCCGGAATTCTTCCGTACGCGATCATCCGCACCATCGGGCACATTGCCTACGTGACCGGCAACGCAGTTCACGAGAGGCCTGCTTATGAATTGGCGCTCAGGCTGGCGATCACGCCCGCCGTGTTAATTCCGCTCGTAACCGGGTACGTCATCCTGAAACACAGGCTCTTTGACATCGACGTCGTCATCCGCCGGGGCATCCAGTATCTGCTGGCCAGAAGTGTTCTGCGATTTGCTCTGGCCCTTCCGGCCCTGGCCCTCTGCTATTCCCTGATAACCAATGCAAACCGCACCGTTGCCGACGTGATGGTGCATAACCGGGTGTTTCTGGTTCTCCTCCTGCTCATCGCGCTGGTCTTGAGGTTTCGTGAAAGCCTGGGAAGCTGGCTCGATCGGAAATTCTTCCGTGAGAAGTACCAGCAGGAACATCTGCTCATCGGGCTGATCGACAGTATTAAAAAGCTGCATTCGGTGGTGGAGATGAGCGAGCGCGTCGGCGCCGAGTTAGCGGCGGCGCTTCATCCCGAAAACGTGTTTGTGTTCTACCACCGCCTGGAACAACGAGCTTTCGTTACGGGTTTCTCGTCCGATCACCGGGCCGACACGCTGCGGCTTCCCGATGCTTCGTTGGAGATCGCAGCCCTGGGACGCAACGAGGGGCCGCAGGATCTGACCAGCATGCGGAGCGCCAGCCGGAACCCCAACGAGTGGCGCTGGCTGGCTCGATTGGGTGCCGACCTGGTGGTCCCGATGACCGCAACGGACGGAGCCCTCGCCGGATTCATCCTGCTGGGGAGAAAAAAGTCTGAGGAGCCGTACACCCCTGTCGATCGCAAGTTGCTGCGCGCGCTGGCCGATCAGATGGCGATTCTGTATGAAAACATTTCACTGCAAGAGCGCCTCCAGGAAGCGCGCCGGACTTCAGAGCAGATGCGGGCTCGCGTGGAGCAGCATGGCATCCAGTGGCTGCAGGAATGCCCGCAGTGCGGACGCTGTTTCGATTCTTCAGTGAAGAATTGCAGTGAGGATGGCAGCGAGCTCATGCTGTCCTGCCCGGTCCGGCAGATTGTCGATGATAGGTATCGCCTGGAACGGGCCCTCGGCAAGGGGGGCATGGGCGCCGTATTCGAAGCTTCCGACCTGCGGCTGAAACGCAAAGTCGCTATCAAGCTGGTTCTGGCGAGCAAGGCCGACGATGCCGCGTCTCTGAGGCGTTTTTCGCGAGAGGCGCGTGCGCTGGCGCGCTTGAGCCATCCGAATATTGTCGCCACCTACGACTTCGGTGTGCTTGAGAGCGAAGCCTCGTACCTGGTGATGGAGTTCGTGCCGGGAACCACCTTGCGCACTGAGATTGCCGCCGGCGGCATTCCGCCCGCGCTTACGGCGGATTGGTTTGACCAGTTGCTCGCGGGGGTGAAGGCCGCGCACGCCGCCGGCATCGTGCATCGCGACCTGAAACCGGAAAACGTGTTGATTTCCACGGCGGTGAATGGAAAGCGGCAGGTGAAAATTGCAGACTTCGGAATCGCAAAATGGTCGCTTCCGGGGTTGGAATCGACGAACCTGACCGCGCCCGGAACCGTGGTTGGGAGCTTCCACTATATGTCCCCGGAACAACTCGCGGGACAAACGGTGGACGAGCGGAGCGACATTTTTTCGATCGGAGTGATGGCATTCGAGGCCCTCACCGGCCAGATTCCATTCAAGGGCAAGACGTATACGGAGCGCATCGTTTCCATTCTTCAGGACTCGCCGGAGGTGGAGTCCGCGCTACCCGGAGCCACTGCTCTGCATCAAGCATTGAAGAAGTGCCTCGCTAAAGAGCCCGCCCAACGGTTCAGCACCGCAGCCGAATTGCAGGCCGAGATCATTCCTCTGATGGCGAGTTACGGAAATCCAGCGCGCAATCGTACGGCCTTTTAGCTTTCACTTTGATATCATGATCGCGCCTAAGGAGGGCGCTCAGCCATGGGCCAAGCCGCGGTTCCAAGAACGATTTTGCAGGCGATGGAAGCAACCAATCGCCTGTTCTCCGAACAAGTGGTAGCCGGAAAACAGATCGCCAGGCTGGACGGCGTTTACACCGAAGACGCTGCCATCCTACCGCCCGATAGCGAAATTGTCCGGGGGCGCGAGAAGATCAAGCAGTTCTGGAGTAAGGTGATCATCGAGGCCGGATTGAGCGCCGCGCCCCTCACCACCGTTGAAGCCGAGATGCTGGGCGACGCCGCGTATGAGATCGGCACCGCACAGTTGACGTTTCAAGGCCCGAGCGGCGCGTCACAAGTCTCGGTCAAGTACATCGTCGTCTGGAAACAGGACGCGGATGGATCGTGGAAGTGGCACCGCGACATCTGGAACCCGACGCCGCGCTAGAGTCCTTTCCGACGCATCCAACCCACCGCCTGTTCGAAACTGAGCCGCGACCAAAGGGAGCGGTTTCGTCATGCTAACGAATTTGCTGCAACAGGCTGGCGGCGCCACCTACCAACTGATAACCGCGATCGAGTATACCTTGACCGGCGGCACGGAGAACGTGATGGCCGAGGTCCCGCTCTTGAACTCCAGGACCTGCGGCTGATCGATGTCGGGCGAGATCAAGCGAACTTCCTTCGCGGCCCCGGGCACGTGACACATCACCTCGAGTGGCCCACTCAGGGGTGCCTTACGCGCGTTGTAATTCAGCAGGTGCAGCATCATGCGGCGCTGGTCCGGTTGGGAAGCCACGTTCGCAACAAGATATTCCGGTCCGCTGACTCGCACGGCGATGTTGTCCTTGGCGACCCAGGCAATGGCGTCGGCCAGGTCCTGCCAATTCTTCGGCCGCTTCCAGAAGCGGTTGTCAATCTGGAAGTAGTTTCCCATCTCCGGCAGGGGACCGTCGAATTGCAGCGCGGGCAGATACACCGAACGCCCCTGCCCGACCTCCTTCCGAACCGGCGCGCCCAATCTTTCCATGCGCCCAACACGTTCTTCGTACCCCCGCGCTCGCGTCTGCCCGTCGATGAGGCTGTCGAGACCCGCCTTCACGCGCACGCGGCGCCACTCGTCATAGAGGCCCGCCTGGCCGATGGCAATCAGCCCTCCGCCGTTCTGAACAAAACGGCGGATCGACGCCAGTTGCGCATCGGACAAGCATTCCGAATCCGGCAACACGAGCACGTGATACTTCGAGAGATCGGCGAGGTGCTCGTCGAAAATCAGATCAAACGGAATGTGCGCCTGAATCAACGCCTGCTCGGCTAAGACGGCGCTCAGTTGCACACGAGCGTTGTTGTACGTGATCGACGCATACGACCGCAACACCGCCACGCCAGCGGCGTCTTGCGCTTTGATGAAAAGGTCGCGATAGCGTCGGTAGAAGGCGATGTATTGGAGGATGTGCGGCCGGAGCGGATCTCCGCCGCCGAAGCCCAGCGTCTGGTTGAAGGCAAGACATTCGGCCGCTTCGAGCGGGTGCCCGGCGATGTAAGCCAGCAGGATGTTGCCGAACGCCCGCGCGAGCTTATAACTGCGAACCTTGCTGACGAGCCGGCCGTCTGACGCAATCCCGGGCGTGTTCTCCTCCTCCGTCCAGAAAAGTTCCGTGGACTTCAAAAAACGGGCGTGGTCGAGCCCGGATTCCCATGCGCGGTTGGCGCCGGTGATGCCGTGCGGATTGCACTCGATGGCCACTTCCGGATTCATGCTCTTCGCGTACTCCGCCATCTGCCGAAGCGCCCGCGCCATCACTTCGCAACGGAAATCCACCCATTCCTGAATCGCCGGGTCGAAGATGATCTGCATGCGCTCCGGGCGATTTTGCGCATTCCACTGCGGCGGATTCACGAAATCCACGTTCTCAAATCCAAACCGCTCCTTGCGCTTCGCCGGCGAATACTTCTCCCGCAGATAGCGGCGGAAACCTTCGACGCACGCCGGGCAATGGCAGGAATCGGGTTCGGGATTCAAATCGAAATTGTCGAAGTGGATGAAATCCGTTTTCACCTCCTCAACGGCGTAACGCACGATCTTCTTCAAGTAGTCGAGGTAATTCTGGTTGGCGAAACACGGGCGGTAACGGAACGACTGCTGGTATCCGTAAACCAGCAGAATCGGTTTCCCGTCAATGTCGCGCTGGATCCAGTCCTTGGCGCGCGGTTCCTCGACGAAAAAGGTTTCATACATCATGGTGTTCCACTGGATGTAGCTGTCTACCTTCAGGCCGTTGCGATGCGCGATTTCGGCCACGCGGCGCGCGTCTTCCATCTCCGGCTTCTCGGCTTCCATACCGAAGCCCTTGTAGAGATGCGTGTGGAACACCTCGACGCCCTGCGATTTCAGCCGCCGAATGAGTTCCTCACTTTGCGCGCGCTCGTAACTCTCGCGGGCGTCCTGCCGCTCGCCTCCACGGCGCACGGTGAACAGGTATCCTTCGTGCGTGCCGCCGGCATCGATCAAGCCATTTTCCAGCCAGCGCGCTTTCGGCAAAGCAGCCGGCGCCTCGTGCGCGTGCTCAATGTTCGTCTGCGCTGCCAGCAGCGGAGCCGACAGAGCCGAACCTAAAAAACTTCTGCGGTTCACGGTAGTTACTCCGGATAATAGAGATATAACTTCGACTTACGCTCGCTCTGGCCCAGATACAACGTGCCGTCGGCGCCCATTGCCACAGCATCAATAACGTATGCCTGCCAGGAATAATATGGCCGGCGATTGACGTCTACCATTCCAAGCATTTGATACACGCCGCGCACGGGATCATACGAAAACAACCGAGCCATCTCATCGTCGTTGCCGCCCACGCCGTACAACTTGCCATTCCGCGCAAACGCGAGGCCTCGAATGCGGTACTGATTGAGCGGCTTGCCCAGGTTTTCAAGCGTCAGCGACTTGGGATCCAACCGGAACAGGTAACCATCGGAAGTGCCGCCGTAAAGAATATCCTTCGATCCTTCAGCCCAGCAGTCGATGCGATTATACGGCTCGCGCCCGGCGACGGTCGGCGCGCTCAGCGGCAGCCATTCGATTTTGCGGGTCGCGGGATCAAAGCGAAACATGGCGCCGCGGTCGCCCGAACCGTAGACTTCGCCATCGGCATCCAGCACTAAAGCCCGGCCGATGTTGCGGTCCTTTTCGAACTTCTCGCCGGGAATCCGGCGCTCAGCAACATCGCCAGGAACCTCGAACTTACTATCTGCAATCGAGTAACTGAAGAAACGCGCCGACGGATAACTCAGCCCGTAAATAGCCTTCCGCTCGCGGTCGATTGTAAGTGTATAAATTCCCTCACCTGCCACGGGAATTCCAAGATCTTGCACGGGGCATTCTGCGTCAATGCGGATCGGCTTCTCCTCGTCCCTCGCGCCCGGCGTATAACGCAGCAAGTGTCCGCCCGCATAACCGTTGTACCCTTGCCCGTCGTTATCCACGCCGATGCTGCCGCCGATGTAGACATCCCCATTCGCCGCAACGACGACCGAACGGTGTACCGTCGTCACGCCCTTCAGATAGCCGAGCGGCTGCACGTACCCATGCTGCGGATAAAGTACGAAGAGATGACTGCGGCGCCCGCTGGTAGCGCCGTAAACCGCCCCGTTCGGCGCGACCGCCAGGCTGCGAATGGCAGATTCATCCGGTGGAATCACGTCAACCGGCGGATAGCCCAGATCGCGCAGGTCGATGCGCACCTGGCTGACGACGGAGTGATCATAATCTGGTGGCCGTTGCGCAAGAATCGCCGCGCAACCCAGCACGATCAATGCAAGCGCTCGCATAGCTAATGTGGCCGGTACATCAGCAAGGCCAACCGGTAGGGCACACCGACTACTTTGCCGGCGGCGCGAACCGGCTCGCCCGCACGTGCGCGAACTTCGATCGCGCCCACCAGGTAAATCGTGCCGTCCGGACCGGTGTCGGCCGCATTGGTCCCGAGCACGCGGCTGCCATCTTCGAGCAGCATTTCGCCGAGATCCTGCTTGTGGCCCGTTTCGAGATCGTAAGTGATCAGATGCGAAGCGGCCGCTCCCGCGCTTCCCTCGTAATCGAACTCCTTCGCCGCGGCGCCGTAATAGAGCTTGTCGTCATGCCCCTGCGTGAGGCTCAGCGTGGCGTAGGGCACGTCCCGGCGGTCTTCGAAGCCGGGGATGCAGAGCTGGCCCAGGCGACGCACTTCACCGTCGCGCCCGGCATGCGGGTCGAAGGAGAAAAGAATCGTAGCGCTCTCGTCGAGGCCGTAAAATTTCTTCGCGCTCCGGTCCCAAACCACCGTGCGCCACGCCGTCTCCGATTTCTCGTAGTCGCGCCCGAGCGAAATGCCCTTTGGCCGGATCGGAACCCGCACTTCCAGTTCGCGAATGGTGTCGCTGTGCGGATCGTATTTGAAAATTTGACCGTCGCCGAAGCTGCCGTACACGTTGCCCTGGTCGTCGATGCCCAGCGTGCGGCAGATGGATTCCCAATTATTGATGCGGCCCAGGTCCACGGTCTTGCGCGCCGCCACATCGTAGTACACCAGGTGCCCGCGAGGATGCGTCAACCCGTAGATCCGGTTGAACAACGGGTCGTAGGCGCCCGTGTTGATGCCTTCGTTCGGCACACCGAGCCCGAAATCCTCCACCCGGCCCGTCTTCGGATCGAACGCCATCCAGTGCGCGCCGGGATAACCTTCCCTGGTCGCGAATCGGGCGTAGTTCCACCACAGCCCACCGTGCGTGCCGAAGTAAATGCGCCCGTCCTTCCCTTCCCCGAATTTCGCGTGGATCTTCGACTGCGGCCCGCGGCGCAGTGCGCTTTCCCCGCAAAGCTCCGTGAGGTTGCCGGCATCGTGCATGGTGTCGGTCTTGGCGTCGTACCACGCAAGGTGCCCGCCACCGCCGTGATTGGCGAGTCCCACATAAACCTTCCCGTCGCTCGCAGCCAAAAGCGCCGCCCAGTTGCCGTCCATTTCTTCGAGATTCGGAAATACGCGATGATCGATCCGCAGCGAACCGGATCCGGCGGCGAACACCGCGAATGACGTTAAAAGAAGCAAAGCGACTCGCATCATATCCACTCCTCGAGCGCGTCCCACACCTCCGGCTCTGTCGGGGCCGTTCGCAGCTCGCATCGCGAGCCCGCTAGCGCCGCGTGCGCAGCCGCAGAAGGCGTCTTTCTGGTCTGCGCGTCTTGCGGATTTATCGCCAGCACCGGACGCGGGGCCAGCGCCGCGAGCACATCGGCCACGTCGAAATCCCGCAGCGCGCCGGGAATGACCAGCGACACCGGCTGCGCATATTGGTCGCTCTCCGCCATCTCAGCGTACGACGCCAGGAAGCCTTCAATGGCGAGCCGGTCAACAACCGGTTCCACCGCCGCACAGAACAGCGCAATGAGCCCGGCCCATCCCCGGCCCACCAGCGTAAGCGGGCCAGCCTTCATACGCGAACGGGTCATGTGAACCACGGCCAAAGCGTCCTGAACACGCATACCCGCGAGTGGCCGCCCCAACGAGAGAGCGGCGTACGCATAATCGGCATCCATGCCGTCGCGCGGATGATAGTAGTACATGCGCTTGTCCGGCACGTTGCGCGGCGATTTGGTTTCGCCGAAGCCACGTACGTCGGCGATCACCACGGTCCGGCCCTTGTTCGCCAGCCGTTCGAAAAATTCCGGAGCGTCGTGTGCCCCTTCCCGGTCGCGCAGATATACCACTGTCCCGCTCGCGGACCACTCGCCGCCGACAATGCGCACCGGAACCGTGATCCCCGCCTCCGGCTTCAGCAGCACCTTTTCGATTCGCAAACCACCGGCGCGGACGTCCGATAACTTTTCCTGTGTATCCGCCATGGCCGGAAGCAGAGACATCCCCTTTCGCAAAGCGCTCGGCACGTCACCGCGGCGCCCTCGCGCCAGCACCCTCACTTCCGCCCGATCGAAATCAATCAGCCGCTTCCCACCCAGCGAGCTGACCACTTGCCCCGTCTCGGTGCATTCGAGCTCCGCGTCCGCTTCGATCGTGGCCGGCAGTTCGTTCACCTCGTTATCGATACCCTTGAGCCATTTGTCGAACCATCTGCAAGTAGCCTCGCGCAGCGGCTGGCTGTACATGTGTTCATGGTCGAACGCTGCCATTTCTACACGCTCCGCCGCGCCCAGCTTTTCGTACAGTTCCTTTAGCTCCGCGAACGTCTCGCGAGTGCCTGCAATTGGGAAAAAATCACGCAGTGCCGCGCCGATCAGCACCGGCCGCGGCGCGATCATGCCCGCGAGTTCCGTATGATCGATGCCGGCGGCAAAGAGGCCCTGAACGTCCTGCTCGGGATCAGCCTCCGCATCGCGAATGCGCGCCTCAATCTTCTTCGGAATGGAACTGAGAAATGTGACGATCGAGGCAGCGGCAATGCGCGAGTCCAGCATGGCAAGATAGGTGCTCAGCACTCCGCCACCCGAGTTCCCCGTCACGCCAATTTTAGCCGCGTCCACTTCCGGCAAGCCTGCCAGGTAGTCCAGCGCCTGAACTCCATCCCAAATCAGATAGCGAGCGAGGTTTTGGCCCAGCAAATATTCTCGAATCCCCAGGATCCCATGCTCGTTGCTCTTTTCCGTCAGCCCGCGGTGGTGGAACACGAAATCCCACAACTGAAAGCGCTCGCCGTGACCGATCGTGTCCCAGGTCAACACCACGTACCCGCGCCTCACCAAACCGATATACAGCCGCTGGTATTCCGCATAAGCCTTGCCGTTGAGCGAGTGCCCGCACGGCGCAAGCACCGCAGGGTACGGCGCCCCACCCCGCGACGGCACGTAAAGATTTGCAGTGACGTAAAACTCAGGCAGGCTTTCGAAAATGATTTTTCGGACCTCGTAACCATCGCGCACGAGCGTCCCCGTAATTCGCGGGTGAAGCGCTGTCCGTTCCCGCGGTAGCCCGCCGATCAGTTCCAGAAATCGAGCCCGGTTCGACTCCTGCCACGCGAGGATGTCGTTCTCCGAGCCAAGCGCGCGCAGCCGTTCCTGACGGCGCGCAGTGACTTCTCCCGCAAGCCGCAGCAGGTACTCCTGCATCATCTCGCCCGAGCCGTCCGGAAGCACTCGCAGATCTTCCGTGCGAAGCGCCGCACGCAACGGCAACCGCGCCGCTACTGCCGCACCCAGCAGCGTCCGCCTGGAAATCAGCAGGCTCATTTTGTCCCCGCCCCGAATTCCTTGTAGTCCATCTCGTTCGGCTTCCCCGGACCCGTGATCTCCACGTTGACTCGTCCCATGCGCAGACCCGGCGAATATGCGCTGACGACCGCGCGGCCCGAACGCTCCGTCGCACGCAACGCAATCCTCGTGATTCCCGCCACCACATTCCAGGTTAGCCCTGTGCCATGACCCAGCCAGGTCTGCGGCAGTAGCTCGCCCGGACCGTAGAGCGTGAAGCTGATTGCCTGCGCTGCATCCGGCACGACAGTCCCATTTTCGTCCGTGACATACGCCGTGATGTAAGCCAGGCTCTCCGGATCTCCCGACACCAGCTTCGCTTCGTCGGTCTCCAGAACGATCTTCGCCGCCGCGCCAGCGGTTCTTCGCTCGTCCACCAGTTCCTTTCCATCCGCGCGCGCCACCGCACGCAAGAATCCGGGCTGATACGGCACTCGCCACACGCGCGGCGGATGCTTGAGACCCTCCAGTCCATCTCCCGATGCCGCGCCCAACGGCTGCCCGTTCAGAGACAACTCCACGCTTTCCGCATTGCTATAGACCTTCACCAGGCGCTCGCGCCCTTCCTGCCCCGGCCAGGTCCAGTGATTCACGATGTGCACCATCGGCTTGGAACTCCACTGGCTCTGATAGAAGTAGAAAACATCTTTCGGGATGCGCCAGAAGTCCGCCATCCCGAAGGCGGTCACGTGCGGTGAGACGGCATCGTAGGTCTCGCCATCGTAATCGAACTGGTGCCAGATGCATCCGCCGGCCAGCCACGGCCTGCGATTAATCTCGGCAAGATACTTCTCGTGACGTTCGCACGCCTGCTCCTCGCTGTTCGGGCCGCCTCCGTAAATCCCGCGGCCCATGAGCGCTGCAGAGTACTCGCCCACCATGAAGCTCCGCTCCGGATGCGCGCGGTGTTCTTCATCCGTCTCCTTGCCGGCGCCCTCCCCGACCACATCGACCAGCGCCGCAATCTCTTCGCCGCGCGGCGCGTGCATCACCACCGGACGGCTGGGATCGAGCTGCCGGTACAGCTTCGCCACGCTCTCCACCACGCGTTTCGAGATGTCCATGGGCGCGTTGATCTCGCCCGCGATTCCCCACAGCACAACCGACGGATGATTCCGGTCTCGCGCAATCATCTCGCGCGCCATTTGCGCCACGTTGGCGATGTACTCGTCCGCGTTGCCCAACTCCTTGTTGACCGGCAGCTCTTCCCAAACCATCAGGCCGAGCCGGTCCGATGCCTCCATCGTGGCCGGATCATGCGGATAGTGCGAGGTCCGCCAGAAGTTGGCCCCCATTTCGCGAATCAGCGACATGTCTTTCCAGTGGCGCGAATTCGGCAGCGCATTGCCCATCCCCGGATAGACCTGGTGCCAGTTGGTCCCTTGAATCTGGACGCGCTTGCCATTCAGGAAGAAGCCAGCCTGCGGATCGAAGCGAAACCAGCGGAATCCCAGCGGCGTTTCCAAAGCGTCCAGCACGCGCGCGCCATCGCGCAGCGTGGTGCGGATCGTGTACAGGTTGGGTGAATCCGGTGACCAGAGCCGCGGCGCCGCCAGGCTTCGTGGACCTGCCACGGATTCGACCGCGCCTCCTGCCGCCACGTCGATCGTGTCCGAAAACGATTCGGCCACCCGGCCATCGGGATCGAGAATCTCATGCACAATCGTCAACCGCCGCGCCGCCCCGCTCTGATTGGACACCGGCGTGCGAATGCGCAGCGCGGCCTTCTCCGCGCTCACCGACGGCGTCGCCCACTCCACCGCGCCGATCGAAACCGGATCCGTCACGCGCAGCCAGACATCGCGATAGATGCCGCCGTAAAAGTTGTAGTCGGTCTTCACCGTCGGCGGCACCGTGTCGTGGTACAGGTTGTCCACTTTCACCGTGAGGACGTTCTCCTCCCCGCCGAATTGCGCCAGCGGCGTGATCTCGAATTCGAATCCCGTGTAACCGCCCTTGTGCTCGCCGAGCTTCTTGCCGTTCAGCCAGAATTCGGAAACCAGGTTGACGCCTTCGAATTCCAGGAAAATGCGCTTGCCGCGCCAGGCGGAGTCCAATTTGAAATGCTTGCGATACCAGCCGATGCCGCGCCAGTATCCCGGCCATTCGTCCATCACATCCTGCGCGTTCCAGGTGTGAGGAAGCGTGATCCGCTGCCACGCGGAGTCATCGTAGGAGATTTCAGCGTTCTGAAAGCGCGGCTCGATCTGGGCGGCAGCCGACGTGTCCCGGTCAAAAGATCCTAACTCTCCCGAGCCATTCGACTGGCGCGCGAAAAGCCAGCCCTTATTGAAATTCTCGCGAAGGCGAGAACCGCCCTCAGCCAGCGCGCTGCCGGCCAACACCGCAATCAGGAATAGAACCGCAGTTCGCGTCACCAATGCAACTCAGCACTCAACAACCCCGAAGCCCCTGACATCGCGGCCCAGGTAAGAATCCGCCGGTACTGAGCCGCGACCAAAGGGAGCGGTTGCGTCTTGCTAGAAGTCGATTCTCGCGCCGATCTGAATCAATCGCGATCCGGCAGCTCCCAGGGTATCGCGATTGCTCGTGCCAGAGCCGAGAACACTCGTAATCTGCCCGAAGCCGCCGCTGCTGATATTGGTGTTCTCGTTTCGGAATAGCGGGTGATTGAAGGCGTTCGTCGCAACCCCCAGCAATTTAAACGTCGCGCGCTCACTGAGATGGAAGCTCTTCTGCAAACTCAGGTTCACGGAGTTGAAGCTGGGCCCGTTGACCGCGTTGCGCGCGCAACTGCCGAAGTTGCCGGGCGCCGGGAGCGCAAATGCGGCCGGGTTGAGGAAGTTGCTAATCGACTGGCCCGAGGGATAGAAGCTCTGGCCCGAAATGCAGTCGGGTCGGCCGCTCTTGTTGCGGTTGTTCAGAATGTCCACGCCACTGTAACTCAGGTCGAGGAACTGTCCGGATTGCTCCACCAGAACTGCCGAGATCGTCCAGCCGCCCACCACGCCGTTAGCGAAGCGATTCAAATTTGAAGCGTAGGGCTTTCCTTTTCCGAATGGCAGGTCGTAAAGCACATTGCTGACCCAGCGATGCCGCGGCATGAACATCACGTTCCCAAAATCCCGCGCACGGTTGTACGGATCCTCAGGCGTGTTGCGCTCGCCGTCGTCTCCCACATCACTCTGGTTCTTGGCTAGCGTGTACCCGGACTGGAAGGTCAAGCCCGAAGTGAACTTGCGCTCCACGCTCAGGTCCATCCCGTTGAACTTCGTGATGCCGCCGTTGTAAGTCTCATACGCTTTGAAGAAGTTGGGATACGGGAAGAAGGTGTTCTCGTTGTCCGGATTGGTGCTCGCGGGCGGCGCATTCAGATTGTACGACCAGGCAAGCTGATTCGCCCGGAACCCCCGGTAGGAGGCGCGCACCACTATCTGTCCCTTCATCTCGCGTTCCGCCGTGATGTTCCACTGCTGGACATAAGGCGTGCGCAGGTTCTTATACAGCGAGTCCGCAGTCTGTCCTCCCACGCTGCCGCTGCCGACAAACGGATTTGGAAATTGGAATAACGGCGCGCCATTGTTGATCTCGTTGAAGAACTGCTCACTGGACCCAAATGGCCCGCCCTGGAAGATCCCGTCTCCGATGTTGGTGCCGATGAGCTGCGAATAGTAGATGCCGTAACCGCCGCGGATCACCAGGCTGTTCCCTTGTATGGGCAGATACGCAAAACTTACGCGCGGCCCGAAGTTCTTCCAGTCAGAAGCGAGCAGATTCCGTGGGAATCCCGCCTGCTGCGCAGTCTGAATCGGAATGCTCGAAGGGTAAAGCGGGGATACGAATTGCAGAGCCTTCTGGCTGGGAACCACCACGCCGTCGGTGGCGGGGTTGAAGGTGTAAATCAGATCGTTCTTATCGGATGCCGGCTGAATGTATTCCCACCGGAGGCCCAGACCGATGGTCAGCCTCGGGCTGAACTTGAAATCGTCTTGGACGTACAACCCCAGATTGGTCCATCGGGCATACCCGTTCGGCGCCCGGAAGTTTCGCGTCGTAGTTGCGGGAATGCCTAGCATGAAATCCGCGTAATCGAAACCCGTAATGGAACCGTCGAAGCCGTAGCAGCCGAAGTCGCAGTTCGGGTTGTTGCTGATGTTCGGATCATTGCGCCGCACATTCGTGCCCATCTTGAGATTGTGCCGCCCTTTGGTGAAGCTCACGTTGTCGAGGACTTCCAGTGCCTGCGAAGTCCAGAAATAGTCCGAGAACTCGAAGGTGCCGTCGAAGTTGCTGAAATCGAATTCCGGGGTGCCTGTTTTCGCATTGGGAGTCGCACCCTGAATGCCCAGTTGCTGGAGCACTTGGTTTCCGTCGTGCACACCGACCAGATTGGAATGATCCCGCGAGAAACCAACCCGGAACTCATTCACCAGCGTGGGGCTGAAAACGTGGGTCTCGCCCAGGTACGCGTTGATATTCCGGCGATACTGGTGGTGCGCCGTGGTGCCCTGGCTGTTGTCCGGCTGCGTCGGCTCAGGATCGTTACGCAACGTGAACCGGCCCGAAAGATTGTCTTTCGATGAAATCACGTGATCGATTCGCGCACTGTAGCGATTCGTATAGTCTGCGGTATTGATGTACTCCCCCCAGTTGTTGACATAGTTATCCGCCAGCCCCACATTGGGCTGCAAAAAGAACATGTCCTGAAACTTTTGGGAAACGGGGCTCAGACGGTTCTGGGGGATTTTATTCCCTGCGAATGGCTGGCCGGTTGTCGGATCTGTAATGACGGTGGATGGCAGCAACGACGAAAAGTCGCCGTTTCGAAACGCTACCGTCGGGACGCTGGCCGTATCAAAGGATTTACCCGGAAACCGGTTCTGCTCCCATGTGAAGAAAAAGAATGTCTTGTTCTTGCCGTTATAGAGTTTGGGTATCCAAACGGGGCCCCCGAAACTCGTGGCCATCTGGTGAACGGCGGGGGTCGGCGCGGGCGAGTCGGACGCGAAGAAACTCCTCGCATCCAGCTTGCCGTTAGCCTGACTGTAGAAAGCGCTGCCGTGCATCTGGTTTTCGCCCGAGCGCGTTTCCATGATTACCGTGCCCACCTGGCCGAATTCGGCCGAGTTGTTGCTCACCCGGAATTGCACGTCGCGCAGGGATTCGAACGAAACCTCGGTCTGCGGACCGGACTGCGCTCCGAATGTGTTCGAGTTCGACGTCGTGCCGTCGATGGTGAAATTCGTGTCGTTCCCTCGCAGGCCGCCGAGTGAGTAGCTCGACCCCACCGCGTGGTAGTTGTAGGAGTTCATCATGAACAGCGTGATGGTGCTGCGCTGGTTGGTAGGCAGGAGCGTCAACTCGTCCCTCGTTTCGAGGCCGGCAATCTGAGCATCCTGCGTATTGATC
>Ga0335077_10005534_pt1 | contig 15500 bp, 10 predicted proteins | sample Lox_Sample_31_FD_207151 | JGI IMG/M metagenome (GOLD analysis project Ga0335077, IMG submission 207151) | Soil microbial communities from Loxahatchee National Wildlife Refuge, Florida, United States - Lox_Sample_3.1 | ecosystem: Environmental > Terrestrial > Soil > Wetlands | place: USA... | reverse complement strand
GCCTTCAAACTCAACAGTGATGTTGCCGACACGTACCGTTGTGGACCGTTTGTAGCCGCCGCCCAGGATCAGGAAACGGCGGACTAGGCAAGCTTCAAAACAGGCAACCCGGCCTTCACTCCGCACAGTGCCGGCAGCAACCGTCCCAAGCAGCCCATGAACCATTGTTCCCGCACTCCAGGCAAGCACGCGTGCTTCGGTTCGACGGACTCCATCAATGAAATACAGCGGCGGCGGGAAATCAACGGGCGGCACTTTGATGCCTTTCCAGATCGACTCTTCGACGGTCGGATCAACGCCCGAAGCGCTGCCATCCGCCGGATCAATCTCAACCGAGCCTTCGTATTCTGGCATCCAGGGATCCAGCTGCAACAAAGGCCGTTCGTGGGTATTCGATATAGGCATTGTGTTCACAATAATGAACATTGTTTACTATACATATACAAGCAGAACGGTGCAAGTCTAATTTTGCTAACATGGCAGTGAACCTATGGACACCGTGGGCAATCGCATTCGTCATGTGCGGGAGAAGTTGGGCATGACGCAGGATGCCCTTGCTACTGCTGCAGGGTTGAGCAAGGGGTTTATCAGCGAAGTGGAAAACAGTAAACGGAACATTAGCGCCCAAAATCTGCTGAAGGTCGCCAATGCATTAAGTGCCTCAATTCAATACCTTCTGGAAGGGGGCGAATACCAGAGCCGGGAACACCGCTCTATAGTGATACCACCTGAGCTCTCGAAGGCCGCTGAACAACTGGCACTAACATACGCGCAGACCCTCTCCCTGTTGGAGACTTATCAATCTGTTGTCGCAAGGCGCCGAAAGAACTTGCCCAAGGCGCTGAGCGTAGAAGATTGGGTCGAATTGCATCGCACTATCGACAAAGTGTTCGGCCATGAAGGTTCGTCTCGATAATCACCGCACGGTCATACACCTAGCAGGTCAACTCGGGGTTGATGCCCGTGACCCAGTGACCGGAATACTAGCCTTCTGTGACCGGCAGATCAGGCGCTTTCTCGAGCAGTTCCCGGACTGCGAGACTTTGACAGATCTCTTGCAGATATCCGCTCAACAGTGTGGCACGCGTTTTGAATTGATTGACAGTAGCAAGAGCCTGGATTCAATCGTAGCGAAGTATGCCGCCCGAAACGAGCAAGCGTTCGCTGTCATTGAAAAAGAGTTCATGCGCGGCGTTCTGGGAATCACGCTTCGGCTCAAAGCTGCGCAGCCATGGGAGCTTCCGTTCGTTTCGATTATCGATCTGCGCGGAGACCGCCGTAGGCGGTCATATTTCACGAAATGGCATGAGATTGCACACTTGTTGCTCGTCGGGGATAGCCAGAAGACTGAGTTTCACCGCACCCACTATATTGGGGCAACCACAGATGCTGAAGAAGCCCTGGTCGATCTGGTCGCCGGTCGCTGCGCTTTTCATCCAACCCTGATTTCGCCGCATGCGACCTCAGCGATTTCTTTCCATGAGATCGACCGATTGAGAATGCGGCTGTGCCCCGAATCTAGCAAACAGGCTGCACTCCTCGGTTTCACCGCAGCGTGGCCCACTGCTTGTATCCTTTTGGAGTGCCGACTCGCTGCGGCGTCTTCCGGAAATGCTACGTATCATCCTCTGTTGCGAGCTACGTCAGTCACGGTAAATGATGCCGCCCGTTCGATTGGGGTGAGTTTTCCGACGCTTGTAAGCGTGCCCCCACAATCTGTCATAAGTCACGTATTTGGGCGCACCGGAAAGGCGGGACAAGCTGTTGAGAACCTCAGTTGGTGGCTATCAAGCCGGGGCGACAATTTGGCGTCTCGTCAGGTGCGGGTCGAAGCGCTCGCTCGCAAAGGGGCGGTCGATGCACTACTAATTCCTATTTGATCTTTGCCATTGCAAAAGGGAGGACTGCATCTCGTCCAGGTCCCGCCAATCACTTGCGCTTGAATGCCGCAAGCACCCCTCCAACACACAAGAACACCTCGCCACAAGACACAACGTTATGAATACTTTTCGAGAATTCAAGAGACAAGAGTGTCTTCTCCTGGGCTACTACACTCGCTCCATTGCCACGCCATAAGACCACCTCATTGCCCAACATGATGAGGCCGTGCGGCCAATCCTCGTACTCAGACGTGGCAACTATTTCATTGCGATGGAACCACAGTAAGCTATTGCCGCACCACGCGGCCCCGAGACTCCCATCCCTTCGAAATGCAACTCTTGCGGAACTGTCGCCCAGAATTCGCGCTTCCCGAAGTCTCCCATCCACGCCGAAGACGTATAGCCGACCGGTGGATGAGGCTACGATCACGTCAGTGTTCCGAGCTGTAATTGAACTCACGAGGGGGCCGGGGCCTTGGATTTCAATGCTGACGGTGGTTCCGGCGGCCTGCCTGTCAATCTCCCCGGCGAGTATGCGTTCGTAGGCCTCTCGTACCCGACAAAATCTCGCGGCGGCTTGGTTGTCGTCCGGATTTCGGTCAGGGTGCGTAGCTAGGGCCAGACGGCGATACGCCGACTTCACCTCCTCACGCCCAGCGCCTCGCTGAAGTTCAAGCACACTGTAAGGCTCCCTGATCGCATTGGTGCCCGGAAACGGGACTGTGAAGTTCCAGCGAGTTTGGCTTTCATTCGGCAGCACCGCGTCCCAGAGCGTTGTTCCGTCCGGGGAAACAGCGTAAAGATTTCCCATGCTGGAAACAGCAGCGAAGGCTCCGTTTGCCGAAACGAAATAGGGGCAGGGACGAAAATAGGCATTTTCGTTGTAGCCTCTTGTGCCGGGTGTCTCCCATGCCCACCGACGTTTGCCATCGAGCCCGAAGCAATAAAGGAATCCGTCTCTACATCCCACATACCATAGATCTGGCCCTAAAGCGATTTCCGACGTTGCATCAGGGACAGATGACTCGGCTATCAGGCGCCCTTGCGCGTCAAGAAACTTCAAGAGTGATGGGCCCTGCCCAACCGGAGCTGTCCGACAAATGCCAATCGTTTCCCCCGCCGGCGCGATGCAGACTGTGGTAAGGAGGGGTAAATTCTCGATTTTTCGGATTTCTCTACCATTCTCGACATCGTAGTCAATTAATGTTGACGACTCAGATGTCGTGGAAAGGCATCGCACGGTATTGTTTGTGACCGCGACCGCGGACAGAGAAGACCGCGGACGGACCTGGAACAAGAAGTCAAAAGCGTTGGCGTCCAGGCGGACCGAATACGCCGGAATATCAAGGCGTGTCTTTGCCTTCACTCGCGCTCGACCGATCGACCTTTCTGCGCAACGAGCAAGGCGTTTGCGGAGGGACTCTTCAACGTTCGCTGGCAGCCCTCGGGTTAGCGCCTCACGAAGGACATTAGCTGCTCCCGCATAGTCTTTGCTTCTTTCCAGGTGCATGGACAGCCGATTGATCGTCTCTGCATCGCAGCTGCCTTCCTCAAACGCATCACGCCAAAGCTTGATTGCCTTTTCCAGGTCGCCTTTGCGTTCCAGAATTCTTCCGAGATCACCGATGGCAGCCCAACGTCCCCTTGCATCTGAATCGCGACTGCACCTATCAAGAATCCAGCAAGCGAGCTGTTCAGCGAACTCGGTCGCACCCTCCTTATCTGCCCGCCGGGCATGCGACAGCAAAAACTCGGGTGCAAACGCTCCTGACGCATTCTTTCGTTCCGCACAGCTTTGAATTGCCTTTAGATCACGTCGGTCGCTGAGAACACCCAGGTAATCAGCCCAAATGCGTGGTATGTCTGTGTTCTGGTCAATCGCGAGCTTCAGAACTTCCAAAGCATCGTCACTGCGGCCTTGGTCGATAAGGAATGCGCCATATCTTCCCAGTGCGTAATCAACACCGTCAGGTTCGTATCGCCTGTAGGCCTGTATGCCGTTCTTGAACAGGGCTTCTGCTTTGGCGGGATCTTGCGGCGAAGCAAGTTCCGCTGCCGCGATCATTTCAAACGGGCGCATGTTGTTTCGCCCTAGCATAATACGCGACTCAAACAGAGTGGTGTCTCGCGCACACCGAATGCTAATTGACGGCCGATCAGCCGGAGACGGCAGGCGAGATTTTAGACAGCAATCACTTAGGTTGGCGATGTGTGTCAGCGGTGAGCCTCTTCGTCGTGTCGAGGAAGTATGTTTTTCCTCCGAGCGAAATTCCCCGCTGCGGGAAGGTCGGATCGGAACGGATTCCAATCCAGAGTTCGGGGCGCTCGATGATGACCTTCTTCCAGACATTGCCATAGAACATGCCGGCGCGATCTTCGTCCATGCCGCAGGCTGTCTCGTAGATCGGCTGGAACACCGTTCCAGTCCAATCTCCCCTGATACCGGTGTCCGGGTTTGTCTTGCCGCCCTCGATTGACGTGTTCGTGATTGAGCCCCAGTTCGGGTCGGGCGAATGGATTAGCTCATCAAGGCGGCGGTTGATCTCCGCCTCAATGGCTGCTCGCCCTAGTGCCGGAATCAGCAACCATGTTGCGTCGAACTCTCGCCTGTGGGGTAGGTGCGTTACATCGTGCGTACTGCCATCTTCTCCGATCTCTCGCAGCGCCATGGAGTCTGCACCTCCGTTAGAACCAACCAATATACGCGGTAGCGGAAGCCTGGTTGAATGGTCCTAACTCGAACCTGCATCCGTGCTTTTACTAGTTTTCTCTCGACCGTCTCGCTAGAATGTTTTTTCCCGCAAACCTTCCCCCTGCGGACGCTGCTGAGGGTGTCGAGTTGAGTAGCTTTTCAGAGAAAGTTGCGTTCATCTGGTCGGTTGCGGACCTGCTGCGCGGGCCTTACAAACCGCATCAATACGGTCGCGTCATTCTGCCTCTCACTGTGCTCCGCCGCCTGGATTGCGTCCTCGAGCCGACCAAAGCCAAGGTGCTCGAAAAGCACGCCGCGCTGAAAGACAGCAAGATTAAGGATCCTGAGCCAATCCTGAACAAGGTTGCGGGCCACGCATTCCACAACACCAGCAAACTGAACTTCCAGAAGCTTAAGGGCGAGCCCGACAAGGCCGCGCAGAACTTGTCGCACTACATCAAGAGTTTCTCTTCGCGAGCGCGGCAGATATTCGAGTACTTCGAGTTCGAGAAGGAGATCGCCAAGCTCGATGAATCCGACCGGCTTTACCTGGTAATCGGGAAGTTCGCCGACATCGACCTGCATCCCGATGCCGTTCCCAATCACGAGATGGGCCTGATCTTTGAAGACCTGATCCGGCGCTTCAATGAAGCATCGAACGAGACCGCCGGCGACCACTTCACGCCGCGCGAGGTCATTCGGCTGATGGTCAACCTGCTCTTCACGCCCGACAGCCAGGTTCTCCGCACCAAGGGCATCGTGCGGACGCTCTACGATCCGGCCTGCGGTACGGGCGGGATGCTCAGCGTGGCGGAAGAACATCTGCGCGAGCTGAACCCTGATGCTCGGTTGGAAGTTTTCGGGCAAGACTACAACAACGAAGCCTTTGCCATCTGCTGTTCCGACATGATGATCAAGGGGCAGAACTCCGAGAACATCAAGTTCGGCGACAGCTTCACCCAGGACGGCCTGCCCGGCCAGAAGTTTGACTATCTGCTCGCCAATCCGCCGTTCGGCGTCGAGTGGAAGCCGCAGGCCGACGTCATAGAGAAGGAACACGACGAACAAGCCTTCAAGGGACGATTCGGCGCTGGCCTGCCGCGCATCAACGACGGTTCGCTGCTCTTCATCATGCACATGATTTCGAAGATGAAGCCGGAGGGCTCGCGGCTTGCGATCGTGTTCAACGGCTCGCCGCTATTCGCTGGCGATGCCGGCTCGGGCGAGAGCGAGATTCGCCGCTGGATCATTGAGAGCGACTGGTTAGAAGCGATCATCGCTTTGCCCGACCAGATGTTTTTCAATACCGGCATTTCGACCTATCTCTGGATTTTGACCAACCGCAAGCGCAAAGAGCGCCGCGGCAAAGTCCAGCTCATCAACGCAGTTGATCTCTTCGTGAAGATGCGCAAGAGCCTGGGGAACAAGCGCAACGAGCTGTCGGACGGGAACGTTGCTGAGATCGTCGAGTTGTACGGAGATGTGACAACGAACGGCCGCTCAAAGGTCTTCGACAACGACGATTTCGGCTACCGCCAGATCACGGTCGAGCGACCGCTGCGGCTCGCGTTCCAGGTCACCGCCGAGCGCATCGACGCATTCAAGACGGAGACCGCATTTCAGAAGGTCGGGACGTCAAAGAAGAAAGGCAAACAGGGACAACAGGAGATCGAGGAAGGGCAGAAGATTCAAGTCGAGATTCTGGCGATGCTGGAAAGCATGGCTGGCCCCGAGATCGACACGAGTCGGTCCGATTTTGAAAAGCGGCTGGAGAAGGCGGCCGGTAAAGCCGACGTGAAAATCTCCGCGGCGGTGAAGAAAGCAATCCTGGGTACCATGTCCGAGCGGGACAGAGCCGCGGAGATTTGCGTGGACGAGGACGGCAACCCCGAGCCCGACACGGAACTGCGCGATTACGAGAACGTGCCGCTCAAAGAAGACATCCACGTCTACTTTGACCGCGAGGTCAAGCCGCACGTGCCGGACGCCTGGATTGACGAGTCGAAGACCAAGGTCGGCTACGACATTCCTTTCAATCGACACTTCTACACCTACACACCGCCGCGCCCGCTGGAAGGGATCAAGGCGGACATCAAGATCATCGAGCAGGACATCCTGAAACTCTTGGCCGAGGTGGCGGGATGAACGAGGTCGGACACAACGCTTTTGTGTCATGGACCAGAGGAATACCAGACGGTTGGACGGTCAAGCGTCTGAAGTATGCCGTCAGACTCATTAGCGAAAAGATAGAGCAAGGAACGTCCGGCTTGCCTTACATCGGGTTGGAACATGTGGAGTCGGGGACGGGCCGTCTGATTGAAGCTGTGGAGGGCGAAGCTACTGCAGACGGGCTTTCCACCAGGTTCAGACCGGACGATGTCTTGTTTGGCAAACTTCGTCCGTATCTGGCAAAGGTCCATCGTGCAAGACAGCACGGACTCTGCTCCGGCGAACTGCTTGTCCTACGCCCGATACTGCTCGATTCTCGATACCTGAACTACTTCCTGTTGATGAACGAGTTCATCGGTGCGGTGGACGGGTCAACCTACGGGAGCAAGATGCCGAGAGCGAACTGGGAGTTCATTGGGAATCTTCCGGCACTAGTTCCGTCGCTCGACGAACAGCGCGCGATCGCGGACTTTCTCGACCGCGAGACGGTGAAGATTGATAATCTCTTGCGGCAAAAGCAGGAGTTTGTGCGACTGATAGAGGAGACTCGCCGATCAGTCGTCGCTAGGGCGGTGACTCGAGGGATTCGAGGTGCACATCTTAAGCCGTCGGGTGTTAAGTGGTTTGGCGATATTCCACAACATTGGTCTACAAATCGCCTAGGACGCCTCGCAGAAGACATCAACGACGTCAATCATGAGATGCCGGAGGCGGTCGCCGACGGCGTTCCCTTTCTCTCCGCTAAGGACCTGAAGGATGATGGTTCACTAAACTTCACCGAAGAGATCAAGCTGATCAGTCGCAGCGACTTTCTTCGACTCTCTGCAAAGATTAGGCCCAGGCGCGACGACATTGTCTATTCTCGCTACGGTGCGTGTCTCGGCAAGGCTCGGCTAGTCGAGAATGATCGTGAGTTCCTGGTGTCCTACTCGTGCGTCATCGTAAGGCTGCGACAAGACGTTGCGGACCCAAGATTCTTCTCTTATTTGCTCGACTCGGACCTTGTGCTTACCGAGGCTCGACTTAGAACTCAAGGAATCGCCGTCCCGGACCTAGGCAACAAGATGATCGCTAAGTTTGCGGTTCCGGTGCCTCCTCTGAGCGAACAGCGTGAGATAGGTGCATGGCTAGATGAGAAGGTCTCCGCGCTGCGACAACTCGCGGATACCATCGCATTGGGAATCAAGAAAGTGCGGGAACTAAGAGCATCCCTCATCTCCGCCGCTGTCACCGGCCAGATCGATGTTCGCAACTACCGTCCGCAGGAGGCCGTCGAACTGTGCCAGTAGATCACAAGGAACGAGCCTTTGAGTGGGCGATTGAGCACCACCTGATCACAGCGGCCGGCTACACCAAGGCCGACCAGGGATTTTTCGATCAGGAGCGGGCGCTCGATGCGACCCAGTTCATTCCCTTCGTCAAGGACACGCAGCCGGCGACCTGGAAGAAACTGGAGAAGCTGCTCGGCCCGCGCACCGAAGAAACTCTGCTCGACGATTTCTGCAAGGCGATGGACTCGCGCGGCTCGCTCGACGTGATCCGCCATGGCTTCAAGTGCTACGGGGAGACGATCAAGGTCGCCTACTTCGCGCCGGCGCATGGCATGAACCCCGAGGTGGCAGCGCTCTATGCAAAGAACCGTCTGACCATCGTGCGCCAGCTTTTGTTCAAAGCCTCCAGCACCAAGGCTCTCGACCTGACCATCTGCCTGAACGGCATCCCGATCATCACCGCCGAACTCAAGAACCCGATGACGGGACAGAACGTCGAGAACGCGATCTGGCAGTACAGGTACGACCGCGACCCGAACGACCTGATCTTCCAGTTCAAAAAGCGCACGCTGGTGCACTTCGCCGTCGATCCAGACCTGGTATTCATGACGACGAAGCTCGCCGGCAAGAGCACGTTTTTCCTGCCCTTCAACCAGGGCGACGGCATGGGCGCAGGCAATCCCCCGGCCCCCGAGGGCAGGTACAAAACTTCCTACCTGTGGGAGCAGGTCTGGCAGCGCGACAGCCTGCTTGATCTTCTTGCTCGGTTCATACACTTGGAAGTAATCGAGGCCGACGCTGGCGGGAAGAAGCTCCGCAAAGAGAACATGATTTTCCCGCGCTACCACCAGCTTGATGCAGTGCGGAAGATCGAGAAGGCATCGAAGGTGGAAGGCGCCGGCAGCGACTATCTGGTGATGCACTCCGCGGGAAGCGGCAAGAGCAACTCCATCGCCTGGCTGGCTCACCGGCTCGCCAGCTTGCACGACGACAAAGACCAGAAAGTTTTCGACTCCGTCGTCGTGGTCACCGACCGTCGTGTGCTGGATCAGCAACTCCAAAACACGATCTACCAGTTCGAGCATAAGTCGGGAGTGGTGCAGAAGATTGACGAGGACTCGACGCAGCTCGCGGAGTCCCTGAAATCGGGAGTGCCGATCATCATCACGACGTTGCAGAAGTTTCCGTTCGTCACGGAAAAGGTCGGTGCGCTGCCGTCGCGGCGCTATGCGGTGATTGTGGACGAAGCGCACAGTTCTCAGTCCGGCGAGTCCGCAGCGGAAATGAAGGGCGTTCTGGGCGGACACACGATCGCGGAGCAGACCAGCGAAGCAACGGAAGAAGCTAAGTTGCCGGACTACGAAGAAGAAATTTTGAAAGCAGTGGCAAAGCGTGGACACCAGAAAAATCTCAGCTTCTTCGCCTTCACCGCCACGCCGAAGTACAAAACACTGGAGACATTCGGTCGCAAAGACGATAGCGGCAAGCCGCAACCGTTCCACATCTACAGCATGAGGCAGGCCATTGAGGAAGGCTTCATTCTGGACGTGCTGAAGTACTACACGACCTACAAGACATACTTCAAACTCATCAAGTCAGTTGAGGACGATCCGAAGCTCGACAAAAAGAAGGCCGCCCGAGCGCTGGCCCGGTTCGTCAGCTTCCATCCGCACAACCTCGCTCAGAAGAGCGAAGTGATGATCGAGCACTTCCGTTCCGTCACGCGGCACAAGATCGGCGGACGGGCGAAGGCGATGGTCGTGACCGGCTCGCGCGCACATGCCGTTCGCTATAAGCAGGAGTTCGACAAGTACCTGGCGGAGAAGGGCTACACGGACATCAAGACGCTGGTAGCGTTCTCGGGAACCGTGCGGCTCGACCTGGGCGACGAATACACCGAGGTCGGCATGAACATGGGCATCAGGGAGAAGGAACTTCCGACTCGGTTCGCATCGGACGAGTTCCAGGTTCTGATCGTTGCCGAAAAATATCAGACGGGCTTCGACCAGCCACTGCTCCACACGATGTATGTCGATAAGCGGCTGGCCGACGTGCAGGCCGTGCAAACGCTGTCGCGACTGAACCGCACGGCTCCCGGCAAGGAAGACACATTCGTGCTGGACTTTGTAAACGAGACGGACGAAATCCAGAAGGCGTTCCGGCCCTACTACGAAGTGCCGCTGGTGGAGCAGCAGGCCGAGCCGCATCAGCTTTACGATCTGCAGGCCAAGCTAGCCGCCGAGCAGGTCTACCACTCGAACGAGGTCGAAGAGTTTGCCAAGGTGTTCTTCAAACCGAAGGGTCGCCAATCGCCGAACGACCACGCGCAGATGCACCGTATTCTGGATTTTCCTGTGGAGCGGTTTGGCCGACTGGAGCCGGAGAAGCAGGAACTATTTCGCGCGCAGTTGGCGGCGTTCCGAAACTTGTACGCCTTTCTCTCGCAGATCATTCCCTTTCAGGACACCGACCTGGAGAAGCTGTACACCTTCATCCGGCTGCTGATCCCGCGACTGCCAAAACGCTCCATCGGCCCCGGCCTGGTCTTCGATGATGAAGTGAATCTGAAGTACTACCGGCTCCAGAAAACGAGTGAAGGATCGATCTCGCTGGCGCCAGGGGATCGCGGTGCCGTTAAAGCTCCGACCGCGGTCGGCATGGGCGAAGATCATCATGAACAGATCGAACTCTCACGGCTGATCGACATCGTGAACGAAAGATTCGGGACCGAGTTCAAGCCAGCGGACCAGCTGTTCTTCGACCAGATTCGCGAGGAGGCCGTCGCCGACACCCATATCCAGCAGGCCGCGATGGTGAACTCGCTGGAGAACTTCAAGTACGTTTTCGATAAGGCGCTCGAAGGCAAGTTCATCGACCGCATGGATCAGAACCAAGAGATATTCGCGCGCTACATGAACGATCCAGCTTTTGCCAAGGTGGTCGCAGAGTTCTTGAGGAAGCAGGTCTACGATCAGATCCGCGCGGAGACGCCCCGGGACGCGGTGCAACAACCGTAAGCGTGAAGAATGGAAGACTCTGGGAAATGGGGAGCGACGGGAACTAAATCTACTGCTGTCGAATGACAACATGGCAATTCAGAATCAGAAACAGTCCACCCACCACGTAGTGCTGAGTCTTAATGTGACGGGCGGATTCTTGGCAGACGCGCAATTGGACTTCGCGGACGGGTTGAATTGCCTAATCGGAGGCAGAGGGGCCGGAAAGACAACTGCTCTTGAGTTTCTTCGCTTCGGCCTCGGACTCATGCCGGACCCCAAGGCGAACACACAACGCTGTCGTGCAATCGAGGCTCTGGTCAAAGCAAATCTTGGGAACGGGCGGCTCCGGATCGAACTTCGCACGAAGACGGATATGCACTATACAGCCGGTCGTAGCGCTCACGAGAGTGTTCAGGTCCTGAACGAAGTAGGAACGCCTGTTCCGATTTCTCTCGATCGCGACCAAATATTCGGCGCGGATGTTTTCAGTCAGAACGAAATTGAAGAGATCGCATCTAGTTCGGCGGCTCAACTGGATCTTCTCGACCGCTTTCAAGAACGTGAAGCTATAGCAATTGACCGCGAGTTGGAGCAGCTTCAACACCAGCTCGACCAATCGAGTGTTGATCTACGTCACATTGATGAAGAAGTGGACGACGCACGGGGTCGGGCGTCGGAGTTGCCAGTAATTCAGGAAAAGCTTAAAGGCCTTGCCGAAGTTGCTGGCCCAGACGCTAGTCGAATCAACGTCGCACATGCAGCAAAGACTCTGCGTGCCCGCGAAGAAAAAGTGCCAGGGCTGATAATCGCCGCTCTCCAGAAACTAGTAAGAGAAATCCGATCGACCCAATCGGCATTTCAAGCCGGCGTCGACGCTCAACTGGATGCTCAAGTTCGACAAGGTGCCAATCGTGACCTCTTTCAAGCACTTCAGGACGACATTGAAGGTTTTGCACGCCATCTTGCGGTTACCTCGGAATCGATTGAGAACCGGGCGCGAGTTGTTGAGGAACGCATACGGACACATGCAACTGTCCTTGCTGAACGTCATGCCGTCCAGGAAGCTGAGTACCGAACCATCATCGCGGCCTCAGAAGAACAAGGTGAACGCGCCGCCGAGCGGCTGGCACTGCAGACCGCGCTTGCCAACTCTCAATCTGCTGCCAATGAACAACTGGCCAAAGAACAACAACGGCAGGGGATGACGAAGATTCGTTCAGAGCTGCTCAAGCGCGCTTCGGAGCTACGCGATCAACGCTTCGCATTGAGAAAACAGATAGCCGAGCGGCTCTCCAGCCAATTTCCGAGCATTCGTGTCACCGTGAATCAGGCAGGCGAATTACATGACTACCAAGAGCTTGTAACAGATGCTCTCAAGGGTTCGGGCGTCAAACAGGGCGTGGCAGCAGAACGATTGTGCCAGGTGTTCTTGCCAACCGAACTAGCCGACGTCGTGGCAAACAATGATCTCGGTGCTCTCATGCAGCGCTCGGGATTCGACGAAGACCGCTGTAAAAAGATCTTGAGCACGCTCCGTACAGGAGGCACTCACTATACGATAGAAACGGTTGCCCTTGATGATCGCCCCTGCATCGAACTTCTCGACGGGGACACTTTCAAAGAATCGACACACCTGTCGACAGGGCAACGATGCACGACAATCCTGCCGATCTTGTTGACTCAAAGCGAACGGCCCCTGTTAATCGATCAACCTGAAGACAATCTCGACAATGCGTTCGTTTACGAAACGATCGTTCGAGCGCTGCGAACGATCAAAGGCAGCCGCCAAGTGATCTTCGTCACTCACAATCCGAACATCCCCGTCCTTGGTGAGGCCGAACGTGTCTTTGTGTTCTCATCCGACGGTCAACACTCGACTCTTAAGCAAGTTGGAACAGTCGACGAATGCAAAGAACAGATTGAGAGAATTCTAGAAGGCGGTCGTGAGGCATTTCTTCTAAGAAAAGCTCGCTATGGCCACTGAAGGAGTGATGTCACACCAAGACTTGCTGGCCGCGCTTGACGCACCGGATTGGTCCGTTGCACTTCAGGCGGTAGCGTCCGCCGAAACGCGCATACGCGGCTCCATCGTCGGCGACGCTGAAATCGAGGAGATTGTAGCGAAGCTCATCGTCCTTGCGAGTCATACCAAGTGGGAAGTTCGTAGGGCGGTCGCAAACGCCGCTGCACACGCGCCTCACCCAACATTCGAGAGGGTCCTAGCGAAGCTTGCCCTCGACGACAATAGCCGCGTTCGGCAAGCGGCCGAACAAGCTGCCCTCCGACGGCGTGACTCGCGCCATGCGAGCACGCTCGGCAAACAACACGAAGATCGAATCAATTCGATATTGGACGACATCGAAGTCCGTTTCGGCCCTAGGGGTCGCGACGCGGTAAAGCGTGCGGCAGAACAAATTGCGAATATTTTTGCTCGTGAACTGTACCACGAGGTGATCAAGCTTCTATCACCGCTGGCGGTATCAGCTGATCGTCTGAAAACGCAGCTTTCGGCAGGCGATGCTCCACTGGGGACCCTTGCAGACGAAGCCGAACGCATCGGTCGGCGTGTGACACAGCTCCGGCGGGTATTGGAGGCGATGCGCGCCTATACAGCACAACCGGCACTCGAATTCAAGACAGAGGCTCTGCGAGAGGTTATCCAAGAGGGGGTCAACGTAGCGCTTGAGAGCGATGTGGACAAATCGCGCCGGCCATCGATCGAGATTAAGGTGCCATCGAATGTCGTTGTCGATGTAGTCCGCGCGCGCCTGGTTCAGGCACTCACCAATGTCTTGATGAATGCGATTGAGTCATATCGAGATACCGCTTCTCTGAAGCCAATCGAGATAAGCGCTGACCTCCAGGGGGCGCTTGTCACAGTGAGCGTGTCAGACTCCGGATGTGGCATGTCCCCTGAGGTACAACGTGACGCGTTCACTCTCTTCGCAACCAGCAAGCCCAATGGTACGGGCTTTGGCTTACCACTGGCAGTCAAGATAATCGAGTCTGAGCACGGAGGTCGGCTGAACGTCGATAGTGTGAAAGGGCGCGGCACTGTCGTACGAATGACCATTCCACTACATCGCCAAGTAGATCCCGCATGAAAGAACGACACATTGCGCTGGTCGTGGAAGACGAAAAAGAAATAGCAGAAGAGCTCGTCGAGATTCTGTCCTCAGTCGACTGCGAAGCGGTCGTTACTGACAATCGTGAAGGAGCGTTAGCCAAGCTCCAGAAGAAGTCTTTCTGTTTGATATTGTTGGATTTGCAGATCAAAAGTGTCGGCGACTCAATTAAAGGTCATGTTGAATACGGCAAGGCCCTTCTGCGTACGATTCGACAGAAGCACCACGATCACAACGGAACGGCCTTCTGGTTACCCGTGATCATTGTCAGTGGATTTGCGCGCGAGCGTGACGAAGCTGTTGACATCATGAAGGATGGCGCGAGCTGTGTTATTCACAAACCATTTGAGAGCCGGCAAGTTTCAGAGCGGTTACGACAAGCCCTCGAAGATAGTGGCCGTAAAACACACGAGCAGTGTCATGAGCCACTGCAAACGCAGAGTCCGAATCTGAAGGACGGGATCGAGATCGCGATTCCAGGTGACCGAATTGGACGCCGAACGCGTGTAGCAGTTGGGGCAAAAACAATCGAGCTCCCCGATTTCACGCTGAAGGTGCTTTTGCATCTCATGGTCGCTCAACAAAAGGGAGAACCAGTTAACAAGCGTGACATGGGTGCCACGGATGATCAGGGTTTTAAGGGAATTTCCGTGTTACGCAATGAGCTGAAGCCAATTCTGGGAAGCGTAGACATCATCAAGAGCCACTATCACGGCAATTACAGCTTCAAGCCAGGTGTAACGATAGGCGACTGTGCCGTCGCCAAGCTACTCGACATCGGGGACAAGACGATATCAGACCTCGCCAAGCTACTTCAGAATCAAGCACTTGGGACACGCCAAAAAGTCTGAAGGAATCTCTGGAGAGTTTCCGACACACCACCGCCGTCGTAAAAAATAGCCATCACATCTAGAGTCGTATCAGGGCCCGACCGCCTAGACAGCGCTGGCATCGTTCTCCGGTTGGAGGTCCTTCAGTATGCGGAGATCTGAGAAAAAATGCCTAACTTTAAGGAACATCTCGGCCTAAGTGCCCTGGTCAGCACCGGCACCTATTTGGCGATGTGCCGGTACTACGATCGCCACCCGAATCTCGGAGAGCTTCTAGTTTGTGCGGGCATTGGAATCGGCGCCGGCACCGCTCCCGACATTTTCGAGCCGGCCACCAATCCCCACCACCGCGCAATAGGACATAGTGTGGCGCTCGGCACGGCTCTGACAAAGTTCGCGATCACAAACTGCAGTCGGGAAAATGGTAATTGGGGGGAGTTTCTGAAAATTGTGGCGGCTGTTGCGTGTGTCGCGTACCTTGCCCACCTGATCGCAGACGCGCTTACGCCAAATAGCTTACCGCTACTAGGTCGC
>Ga0335077_10005532_pt1 | contig 15501 bp, 7 predicted proteins | sample Lox_Sample_31_FD_207151 | JGI IMG/M metagenome (GOLD analysis project Ga0335077, IMG submission 207151) | Soil microbial communities from Loxahatchee National Wildlife Refuge, Florida, United States - Lox_Sample_3.1 | ecosystem: Environmental > Terrestrial > Soil > Wetlands | place: USA: Florida... | reverse complement strand
CCGAACGGCCCTTCCTGCCGCGTCCCATGTGACCTCATCAGGCTCAGCGCAGACTGCAGTTCGCCGGCTGCATGCGCCGGGTCTTCCTCACCGATGTTCCCCCAGGTGCGCCACAGTTCCCGAAGTCCCTTCGCCAGCTCCACCAGCGACGTATCGGTGAAGTGAGTGGCCTCAACGCTCGCGATGTATTCCTCAAGGCTCGCATTCTTTAGCACGGCACCGGGGCCCTGCACGTAGTTGACGAACGAGGGTGGGATCGGGGTTCGCTTTCGGTCCGGCCAGTACCCGTCCCGCAGCGCCACGTCCAGGTCGGCGCTGAAGGCTTGCGGATCGGGTACCAGCTGTTTGTAGAGCTCGCGCCAGTCGGCTCGGAATGTCATCGCCTGGACAGCTAGGACGGCGTCAGGATTGAGAGCCTTCCCCAGCCGTGGCTCGAGCATCTTTACCTGTAGTGTGTAAGCGTTGATGAAACGCTTGATCTCACGTGGGTTCAGCGCCTGCTCCTCGGCCAAGAAGCCCAGGTGAGGTCCAACTACGTTCTTCAAGTCGCTATTCTGCTTGGCGCCGAGGCCAGCGCTGGAGGCAATCGAGAAGAGATACTCCTCTAGCTGTCGGGGTCTGATCGGAGGCACCCCGAATGGCACCTGAAAGATCTTTTTAACATACTCAGAGCCGCTGATTTCCCGTCGGCCATCGTACGCAGCCGATATTTGATATTTTTCCGCTACCGCGCGTTCGATAATTGCTTGATCGAGCCCTACGACAAAAACACATCCCTCTAGGTCGAAGAATAGCTTCATCGACTCCAGGACCTCTAGCGCCTTGTCGGGTAGGCAGCGGTCGAGGTCATCGACAAATATCACGACCCGTGTCACGTCGCGGCCGAAGAACTCTGAGAGCGCGCTGCGCATGGCGACGAAGCTGGCGTGGTAGAACGATTGTGGTTCCTGCGCGTAGATGGGGTCGTCGAGTCCCTCTCGCCGCCAGGAACCCATTATTTGGCCGGGGTCGACGTTTGCCTCGAAGAATGGAAGCTTTGCCGTTAGAGTGACGCCAGCAAGAATGGCCCGGGCGGCACGCCCGACCATCGATGCAGCTTTCGTCGCTCGCTCCCTGAGTTCCGGGGGCTGCTGCCTCGACCAATCGACGATAGCCTCCCGTAGCGTGTCGAGCATTGGGACGATGAGATGCTCTTCCCTCTCGTAGCGCCAGGGATTGAACCAGACGGTAATGAGCGGAGGGCTTGGCGGACCTTCGGGATGGTCGAGCTTCCTCCGGATCGCCTGCATCAGACTGGTCTTACCCGAGCCCCAAGAACCGAATATGCCGACCGAAAACTCCGGTTGGCTGCGCTGGATGAGCTCGCACAATGCACTTGCGTATGCATCGAATCCGAGCACCGGCTCAGCTGTCGGTGCGTCGAGGATCACCCGATAACCAGTATATTTGTTTCCCACAACCATCTTGACCATCCGCCCTGGCAAAGTTAAGAGAATCCGAAGTCCATTTCTTAGCAGTTGAGGCAACATTCTCCCTTAATACGGTCACTCTTGGCGATGTGCCACACCAGGGAAGGCAGGCCTGGCCGATGGTGAGGCTACTGGCGCCGACTGCTGCATGTTGGTCGCCAGCGCTGGCACAGGAGGCGCCCACGTGCCGCTCGCCACCCGCGCATCCACCCGGCTCACCTCCAGGGCACTTAGGCGACATCAGCAAGCGCCAGTCTTGTCGCGTCCGCCGCGACCGCACTTCCGGGAAATCCCTAGATGCGGGCGATCCCACCTCGTGGCGGCAACGGCGGCGCGGGGTCATTACGCGTGTTCCGCGGTTGCCGTGCCGACGGGCGTGGGCGAAGCGGTCGCTGAAACGGCTGGAAGGCTTCCAATGAACAACTTGCGAACTGCTCGCCTAGATCCAAATGCTCGCCTGCGGCGGTTAGCCCCGCCACTGGGAACCCAAGTGCATCCGGCTGTGGATCTTCGCCGCCGCCGAACGGCTGGCCCCCGACGGCGGCGTGCGGCTGCGCCTGCCCGCCCGCTGGCCCCGGGCTAGCGACCTGTGACCACCACGGTCATCCGCCTGCACGCCCTCACGCGCGGCTGACCAGACGCTATCGTTCCGACGGCCGGCAGGCCCGTGGAACCCTACCCACCCTGCGCGACAGCCAGGCCACAAGGCACCGCCTGACATGAAACCGGCCAACCGCCACAACCAGGCAGGGCCGCTCGTAGGTCGCCGCAGGCATCGCATGCGCATCATCTTCACCGTTGCCCACGTCGGCTCTCCTACCCTCTCGGGTTGTCAGCGCGCACGCGAGCATGCAGTCAAATCGCCGTGCGACGACATCGTCGTCTAGGCAAGGCGAGAGCGCTTCGGGAAATCCCCACATCAGGGCTGCCTACATCGAGGCGAGGGTGGTGAGGTACTGGAGCACGTGCCGGGTCTTTGTCTGCTGGTAGGCATAGGGATCTATTCCCCTGCGGCGGATCGAGGCCAGGAACGCCGGCTGGACCAGCGCCGCGTCCTCGGGCTCGGCCGTCACGGACAGTTCCAGGAGGTCAGGTCCTGGTGTGCCGCTTGTGGTGAGCACGGTCCATCGTTCGGCGGTGATATCGTACCGCGGTTCCCGCAGCCGCCACCGCTGGGCCGTGACCGGTCCGAAAAGATACAAATGGTCCAGGTTGACATCGATGGTCGTGCACTGGGCGAGGTACCGGCGCTGGCGGGTGGAGAACAGCTGGCCCGGGTTGTGTGCCCTGGATTGGAGGGCCTGACGCAGGTGATCGCCAGGGACGCGGCAGACTAGTGAGGCGGCCAGGACGCGACGGTCATGGGCCCACTCGCCCTTGATCCGCAGCTGATGGTGTGGGCTGCCGCGGAATGTGCTCCACTGGCCGCTGAGTTGGCTGGGTTGGCACGGCCTCAGCTTCACGGTCACATCGCCGGAACTCGCGGGGTGCCGCCGGACGCGCAGGATTATCCCGGCATCCAGCAGGGGCAGCAGGCCCAGCGGGGACGGCAGCTCGCAGAAGTAGATCTCGTGGCTGCGCGCCGTCGACTCGGACGGGTGATATACCGTCAGGGCGGCGCACACCTCCTCGGCGGCGATGGTGACCTTGATCTTGATGATTCCGGGCCTGCCGACGCCCATCACCATCATGATCATCCCTTCACGGCGAGCCCGGGAAGTAAGCCAGCAGCCCGATCGCTCCTGATGCCTTCGAGGTCGCCCGGGACGATCACATCATCGGCCGATCCGGCGTCGCTTCGGGTAGATCCCTCCCGGAGATCTGCTGCTGTTGAGGCGGTCCCTCCTCGGCGGATCCGAATGATTTCCACACCCAGGTTGCCGCTCTACAGGCCTGCGCACCTTTCCGGAGCGCCCGCTGTCCGCGCGGTTGGCGGTCAAACCCCCGGCCTTTCTCCACACTGTCTTCACACGGCCTGCGCCGCGCCTGCACCTGTAGCGGCCTAGCGTCGTGGCGGGATAACCCAAGGGGGGATGACCATGGGGCCTGTTCACCACCGGGAACTTCAGGTCTGCCGGGCGTGCCGGGATCCCCGGGGCGCTCGCGGTTGGGTAATGGCGAGCGCTCAGGCCGGCACGTCGGCGCGACACGGAGGCTATCGTGATCCCCGGTCGCGCAAGCCCTTCGGCACGTGGGTCCATCCCCGGCCAGCGGGGTGCCGGGTATGGGTTCGATGATCGCGAGCGTCGGCCCGGGAGCCGGCTTGGCGCAGCGGCTCGACGGGCAGTTGGTAGGCCGGGCGCGGGAGCGGCGTCTGCTCGACGGACTCGTCGAGTCGGTGGAAGGCGGCGGGGTAGCCGTCGTCATCGCGGGTGAGGCCGGGGTCGGCAAGACGGCGCTTTTAACATATGTCGCCGACTTGGCTTCGAGGCGGGGCATGCGTGTCCTCGCCGCGCGCGGGGAGGAATCCGAAGCTGTCCTGGCGTTTGCCACCCTCACGGACCTAATACTGCCTCTGCGGGAGAAATTCGGGGAGCTGCCGTCGGCCCAGCGCCAGGCCCTGGAGGTATGCCTGGCTCGTTCCAGCGGACCGGCGGCTGGGCCCCTGGCGGCGTGTGCCGGGGCGCTGGGTGTGCTGGCAAGCGCCGCGGACGAGCAGCCTCTGGCGGTTCTGGTTGACGACTTCCAGTGGGTCGATCCTGAGTCGCGGCAGGTCCTGCTGTTCGCCGCGCGGCGCCTGGCGGCCGAGCGCCTCGTGATGTTGCTCGCCGTCCGCGACGAGCCCGGCCTCCAGCCCCCCGGGCGGAGTCTGCCCGTTCTGCGGATCGGCGGCTTGTCGGTTACCGAGTGCGCTGAACTCGCCCGGGTTGTGGGTGCCGCTATCAGCGGGCCGGCGCTGCGATCCCTGGTCGAACTGACCGATGGCAACCCGCTCGCGGTGCTGGAAAACCTGGCCGGTGCCACCGAAGGGCTAGGCGCCTTTGAACCTGGGCGGCTGACGCTCGGCATGGCGCTGGAGAACGCCTGGGGCCGCGTGTTTGATGACTTGCCAGAAGACACCCGGCATGCGCTGTTCGTCGTCGCCACTGATGCCGCCAGCGGCGGGCATTACGTAGAGGCTGCACTTGACGCGCTGCGGCTGTCGCTGGGGTCACTCGCCCCTGCCGAATGCCGAGGTTTGGTGCGCACCGCGGACGGCCAGATCCAGCTCCGGCATCCGCTGATGCGTCCGGTAGTGACGGGCCGGACACCGCTATGGGCCAGAGCCGCGGGGTGCCGGGCCCTGGCCGCGGTCGCCGGAGGGCATCTGCGAGCCTGGTACCTGGCGGCGGCAGCCACCGGTCCCGATGATGCCATAGCCGAAGCTCTCACGGCTGCCGCAGCCGACGCGCGGCAGCGCCATGGGTACGGCGCATCAGCCAAGACCTGGCGGCGGGCAGCGGAACTGACGGCCGATCATGGCATGCGTGCCGCGCGCCTACTGCACGCGGCCACGGATTCATTGCTGGCGGGGGACTCGGCGGCGGCGGTCGCCTGGTGCCAGGAAGCCCTGGCGCACTGTCACAGCCCGGGCTTCGCTGCTAAAGCTGAGCTGATCCTCGGGCGGGCCCGTACCTGGGCGGGCGACCCATTGCCCGCCTTCGATGGCCTGGTGCGGGCGGCAGCGGCGATCCGGCGGGTCAACCCCGCCGCGGCCGCAGCGCTACTGGCTGAGGCAACATTGCCTGCGGCAATGACCGGGCGCGTCCACCTGGCCAGGCAGGTCGCGGAGCAGGTCGAGGAACTCTGGCAAGACAGTACTTTGGGAGCGGCTGGTTCGGGTGCCTCGCTGACCGTCCTGGCCATGGTGGCCGAGGCCTTCGCGCTGGCCGGAGAACTCGACCGCACCGCCCGCTACCAGCTCCGGGCAGCGCCCCTGCTGCAGTCGGCGGACCTAGCGGCCGAGCAACAGGGCGCCGCGGTCCTAGCGCAGGCTGGCATCTGGGCCGAGCGCTACGAGCAGAGCCGTTCGTGCCTTGGCGCCGTAGTGGAGACGGGGCGGCGCACAGGCACGCCTGCGATCTTGTCGCTAGCCCTGGGATTGTCCGGTGAGCTGGGCTGGTGGACCGGGCGATGGGACTCCGCCTATGCGGACGCGACCGAGGCACTGCAGTGGGCCGAGGAGATGAATCAGGTCGGCCTGATCGGGCGCGCCCTGTCGCAGCTGGCCCGGATTACGGCTGCACGCGGTGACCATGAGCGATGTCAGGAGCACGTGGAACGGGCCCGCCGGGACGTCGAGCCGCATGGCGTGGGCTGTCTGGCTATCTACAACCCGGCTGCGCTCGGGCTATGCGCGCTCAGCTGCGGTGACCTGGCGGCGGCGATCGACCACCTGGAACGCGCCTGGGACGCAGGACAAGCCGCGGGGCTGGGTAACCCGAACGTCGTCCCGTTCGCCGGTGACCTCGCTGAGGCGCTCGCGCGAGTTGGTGCCGCCGAGCGAGCCTGGGAGATCCTGGCCTGGCTCCAGGACCGCGCCGAGGCGACAGGCCTGGTCTACCCGCAGGCAGCGGCCGCACGAGCGCGCGGGATCCTCGCCCACAATCCGGCCGAGGCCCAGGCCTGGTTCGCTACGGCCCGGTCGGCTCACCAGGAACAACCGATGCCGTTCGAGCAGGCCCGCACCCTGCTCTGCGAGGGTGAGGCGCTGCGCCGCGCCCGCCGTCCCGCCGCCGCCCGCGGGCCCCTCCAGCGCGCCCTCACCATCTTCAGCGGTCTGGGGGCGCGGCCGTGGGAGGTCCGGGCGATCACCGAACTAGATGCCACCGGCGCCCGGGCTGGGAACCGGAACGACACAAACGTCTCCGCCCTAGACTCCCTCAGCCCGCAAGAACTCCAAGTCGCCAGGGCCGTGGCGCGAGGACTTAACAACGTCGAGGCAGCAGCGGCCTTGTTCGTCTCTCGCAAGACCGTTGAAGCTCACCTCACGCGCGCCTACCGCAAGCTCGGTGTCCGGTCTCGCACGGAACTGACCCGTCTGCTGGTCACATGTGACCAGACCCGCTAGAGCCTCAACAGGCCGCCGCCAAGAGCGGCCCGCTCACCTGGGACGCCTGTTATCGCAAAATATAGGGAGATCCCCGAAGCACACGGAGCAGCCAAAGGCGACGCTAACGGGGAAAGCTAGCTGGTGGTCAAGGAATGTGGCTGCAGTGGATCATCCACTGCAGCGGCAGGCTCAGCGGGGCACGGATTCATCTCGGGCAAGGGGACGGATTCAGGCGACCTTGGGTGCAGGGCGCGCCTCTGCCAGCGCTGGGTGCCCACATCAGAGGAGGCAGGGTCGATGTCCAGTTCGTCACCGTTCCTCGATGTCAAGAGTTTCACCGAGGAGGAACTCCCGGCCCGCGCCGAGGAGTCACCCAGGCAGGCTCAGACGAGCAGCCCCTTCCTGGCCGTCTACGAGCTGGAAGGGGGGCCCGGGCTAGACCCGCAGGCCGAAGCGTACGTCTCGTTCCTCAACGAGCTGTACGACGAGCAGTTCAACCAGGCGCTGTCCAATCTCGTGGACGACGCGGCGGCCATCTACCAGAGCAACTTCGCCGACGAACAGCAAGACCCCCACATCACCGGCCAGGAGGCCGAACGGCTCCTCGATCAGCACTTCGCGCCGCTCGTGGCCGAGGCGGAGACGATGATCGGGACGCTCGCTGAGGAGCTGGGCCAGCGCGACCTAGGAACCCTGAGCGAAGGCGAGGTCGAGACCATCGTCGACCGCTACCGACCATCCGGTGGGCTCGAGCCGCATTTCGAGCAATGGCTGGGCGGGCTCGGGAACGCACTCAAGACGGTGGTCCACAAGGGCCTGGACCTGGCGAAGAATGCCGCCAGCGCGGTCGCCAGGTTGGGCTTGAAGCACGTCCTCAAAAAGCTCTTGGTGTTCATCAAGCCCATGATCAAGGCTGTGGTCAGGCGTGCAATTCGGAAGCTGCCGCCGGAACTCCAGCCGATGGCCACGATGCTCCGCGACAAGCTGCCGTTCCTGAAGGAGCTCGAGGAGGGCGAAGCGACCGAACCCGAGACGACCGCGGCCGGCGAGGTGGCGGAGATCCAGAACGAGTTTGATCAACGGGTCGCCAATCTCCTGTTCGCCCAGACGGAGGCAGAGCAGGACCTGGAGATGGCCCGGGCGGTCGATCAGCGAGACGCCCCGGATGCCTACCCCGTCGCCGAGCTCGAGCGCGCCAGGGAACGGCTGGTGGACGGCCTGGAGCAGCTGAAGGAAGGCGAGGACCCCACGCCCCAGGTCGAGAACTTCATCCCGGCCCTCCTGCCCGTCCTGAAGGTGGCGCTCAGTATCGGCGGCCGGCAACACGTGGTTAACTTCATGGCCCCTTTCGTGGGCAAGTTCATCCGGAAATTCGTCGGCCCGCAGTACGCTCCCCCTCTCTCCAAGGCGATCGTGGATGCCGGGCTGCGCCTCCTCCAGCTGGAAGCGGCAACCCAGAGCGAGGTCAGGCCGGCCGCGTCGGCGGTGGCGTCCACCGTCGAGGAGACCGTGCGGACGGTGGCGGCGCTTCCGGATTACGTTCTCAATAACCAGGAGCTCCTCGAAGGCGCCGCCCTGGAGGCATTTGAGCAAGCCGCCGCCGCCAACCTTCCCCCCGTCCTACCGGAGGATACCTACCGCAAGCGTCCCGAGCTGCGAGAGCACCGCCGGGGGTTCTGGTATCGATGCGGTCGGCGGTACAAGAAGCGTCTGGGCCCGAGCATCAGGGTCCGCGTCTCTCCGTACAAGGTGGCCAGCCTCGAGACCTTCGATGGCGGCACCGTGGGCGACGCGCTGGAAGAGCAGTATGCCATCGCGCCCGGCGAGGAGCTGGAAGGTGAGCTCCATCTCTACGAAGCCCTGCCCGGCATGCGTCTGTCCGACATCGTCCGCGGGGAGCAGGTCATCCCCAAGGTGAACGGCGAGGACGGGAGCGACCAACTGCATCCGCTCACTCGCGATGCCGCGACCCTGCTCCTGGGCCAACCGGAGCTGGGCCGGGACACCGAAGGCGGGACCGGCGACCCCACCACCCCGCAAGTCGGACAGCGCTTCTACTACCTGGAGCTTCCCGGCAAACGTCCGCTCATGGTCCCCGCGCCCGGCGGCCGCACGCACGTGCGCCGCCGCTCCTACAGCCGGCTCGTCTTCCACTTCCCCAAGAACGAGATCGTCGCACGGCTGTATCTGAGCGAAATCCGCTCCCAGGAGATCGCCGTCAAGCTCCGCCAGCACGGTCACCTGGGCGGGGTGATGCAGCGCCTGCGACACTTCATCGCCCACGGGGTGAACCGGGCCCTGACGGCCAACCCAGGGCAGCTCAAGATGGTGCACGGGGCGGTGATCCCGGGCAGGCCGATGAACGCCCTCAGCCGGCTGCCCTCGGTCGTCCCTCAGCACCTCAAAGGCCGGGTGACCGAATGGATCGTCAAGGGCCTGGCCGATCACCTGCAACGGCACGCCCAGGAGTTCATCGGGGCCGCCGAGGACACCGCCGACGGCGTGACGCTCGTGGTCAGGCTGGAGAACCCTCCCGGGTTCCGCGAGCTGGGCGACGCCCTCAAGGGCAAAGGAATCTCGCTGGCCACCCTCAGGCTGCCCGAGGGCGAACCCACGGTCAGCCTTAGCATCCACTCCGGGCACCGGCATGACTGACCTTCAGGCGGCCGTCAAGGCCCAGCTCAGCCGCCAGGTGATCCACTGGACCGCAGCGGCGCGACGGCTCCTCGACCTGGACGACCTGGCCTCACCTGCGGCATGGCACAGCCTGGAACGGTATCTGGGACTGTCGATCCGGCAGCACCTCACGACGGTGGCGACGCAGCTGGCCCGCGAGGGGGACCTGTTGCAGGCAGCGCAGGCCGCGGTGGCGTCACCGGCCGACCTGATCGCAGTCCGCCGCCAGTTGCTGGCCTTCCGCAACCGCTATGGCCGCGTCGAGACGACGCTGATGTTCTTCGCCGACGCGATCAACACGCGCACCAACCCCAAGATCTCCGGGTACATGAAGGCATACGACATCCTGGCGTACCGGAGCATGGCGCTCGTGCTGGACCAGCTGGGCAAGCCCGTCCCCAACGTCCTGACCTACCTGGACAAGGGGATCGGCGCGGCGGTCCTGCGGGCGAATCTCCGCCTGTGGGACGGCACAGGCGTGAACCCCGTCGCCGCCATCAAGATCACGCACCACAACCTGCTGCGCGACACTGCGCTGGCTCACGAGGCCGGTCACCAGGCAGCGGCTGTGGTCGGGTGGAACGAGGAGCTGGCCGCGATGCTGGCCACCGGCCTGACTGGCGCGCCGGCGGGCGTGGCACAGGAATGGGCAAGCTGGGCGTCCGAGATCGGGGCGGATGGCTTCGCGTTCGTCCACACCGGGTACGCGAGTGTCGCCGCGCTGCACGACGTCCTAGCCGGTGAAGATGCGATGGTGTTGCGGCACACCCGTGGCGACCCCCATCCGATCAGCTACATCCGGGTGCTGCTCGGGGTAGAGATGTGCCGGCAGTTCTACGGCGGCGGTCCCTGGGACGACCTGGCGGCGGCGTGGACGGAGCTGTATCCCCTGCAGCGGGCGCAGGGCGCGACCCGGACGCTGTTGCAGGCTTCGCTGCCCCTGCTGCCCCGCATCGCCCAGATCACGCTAATAGAGCCTATGCGGGCGCTCGGCGGGCGCCCACTCGCCGGCCTGGTCAATCCAGAACGCGTCAAGCCGGAGGCGCTCCTGGCGATGGAGCAGCAGCTCGGCCAGGCACTGTACACGTCGATGCACTGGATCTGGACAGAAGCGCTGCGACTGCTGGCGCTCACCGGCCTCCGGATCGCCACCACGCCGGAGCAGGAGATGGCCACGTTCGCGCGGCCGGAAGAATGGCTATTGAGACTCGGCGGCGCATTGCAAGCCGCCTAGAGAACGGGAGGGTCCGTACGATGTCGGCCAGCAATGACCCAAAGGACGCACAGCAGGCGCCCCAGGCGCCGGAAGCCGCGAGCGGGTCCGGCATTGGCAGCGTCCTGGCCACGCTCGACCAGGTCTTCTCGACCTTCAGGGCGCAACTGCAGGACCAAGCGCCAGAACCCTTCGACGGTGCGGCGAAGGTCGCCGTGGACACTTTCAACGATATTGTCGCGGGACTGAATTTCAGGTCGCTTCCGGCTGCCCCCGAGATCGCGGCCGAGCCGATCTCATCGACCGAGATCGAGCTGACGTGGACGGATGACACCCTGAATGCCGAGGGCTACACGGTCAGGCGGTGTCAAGGCCGAGACTGCACGGACTTCGTCGACGTCAAGCAGCTCTCACCTACCGCGCGCTCGTTCCGGGATGCCAGTCTCTCCGCCAGTACCACCTATCGGTACCAGCTGGTCGCTTTCAATCTCCGAGGCGAGACGCCCTCGGACCCCGTCACGGTCACCACGAAGGCCATCTAAGCTCGCACCTAGGGAGACCCCTGCCATGTTCCGAAAACTCGCTGCCGCGGTTGTGGATGGGCCGGCCAGGCTGGCCAGCCTGCACCCGGTGGAGCTGACGGCCCTGCTGGAGCTGGCATGGAACGTCCGAGTCAGCGTCCCCGGGCCGCCGCCTCCCCCGACCGGTCACCCAGACCACCGAAGCGACACGCCTGGACTGACGATCCCGCCGGTGCCCTTGCCGGTGCTGAACCCGCCCAACCCCACGGGCGCACCTCCAGGCCTTGCCAATGTCTTCGTGAACCTACTCGTTCGAGCGCCAGCGTTTGGGGGCGTGCGCTGGGACCATCTGATCTACGCCTACATGATCGGCAACACCCGGATCCGTCCGATCTTCCGCAGGGTGGTGCACGAGCTGCTGCATGCCGAGAAGCTGGGGGCGCCGAGCGAGGGCACCCAGCTGTGGCTGCGCAATACCGAGGAGCTGTTCTTCCGCGACCCACCACCGTTCTCGATCACGACCATCACCAGTTCCGTCCGTCCCTCCATCGACACCACGGAGCGTCAGGCGTACTACCGGATGTTCGGCTTGGACCTGAACCACGGCAACGACGACAACTCACCCTACGAATTCGTGAAGGTGGCGGCGGCCAACAAGGAATTCGTCACCAGCTTCGAAGAGCTCCTCCGGGAGACTTGGATCGGGTTTATCAACCTCAACACGACAAGCGGCGCCAAGCCGACCGACGATGCCAAGATCGAGGATCTCGCCCGCAAGCTGAACAGCCAGCTCCTCGACCGCAGGCGGTTCGGGAATCTGTCGCGTGACGAGTTCTACCTGGTGGCGATGCTGTCGTGGTTCCACATGACGGTAGAGAACATCAACCTCCCGATCATCCGGGACCTGCGGGCGGAGGGCACCACCGCGGAGCAGGTCCTCTTCAAGATCGCCCAGATGGTCGGGCTTCCCGCCAACGGGCTGTCGGACCACTACTTCCAGGTCGCCGACGCGATCTCGGCCGTGCTCATCGCCATCGAGACCGGCGTGCTGCAGATCCCCGGCGCGGCACGCGCCTTCTACGACCCGGCCTTCCCCAACAATCTGTCCGGCACGATGAATACCATCATCACCCACTGGTCGGCCATCACCGGCCACGATGTCAAGGCCGGCAAAGTGGCAGTCCGCTGAGCGCGGCGGGGAATCCCGTGACTGCCGACGAGCGCAGGCCGCCGCCCTGGGGGCCACTACCAGAACTGGAGACTCCGTTCCTGGACTACGAGCCGCCTGCCGGACAGCGCGCGGAACCATCGCAGGCGCGGCTGGGCGAGCTCGAAGCGGAGACCGCGTTCGCGGGCGCCTTCGACCTGTCGTGGGCCCAGCCTGGACCCGGCGAGAGGGAGCGTGCGGAAGAGCTCGGCGAGGAGCTCGTGTCCCCGGGCGCGTTCGAGCTCGAGGAACCGGGGATCATCGACGGGGACAACCGGCTACGGGTCAAGGACACAACCGGTGTGCCATGGCGCTGGATATGCAAGATCGACATCGCCGATAGCCGAGGGCGCCCGGCCGGGGCCGGCACGGGCCTGCTGATCTCGAACCGTCACGTCCTGACGGCGGCGCATGTCGTCCACGACGCCTACAAGAACATGCAGCAATACACGATTACGGTGATCCCCGCGCTCGACGACCTCGAGGAGCCCTTCGGCAGGTACGCGCTCGCCTCCAAACCGAATATCCGCCAGGAATACGACCCCACGGCAGCGGACAGCCTCGACTGGGACTACGCGCTGCTTACCCTCGGCAGCGCCGTGGGGAACCAGCGCTTCAAGACGTTGAACTACAGCCCCCTTTGCTTCTGGGGCAGCCCGCAGTGCGGCGAGAGCACCATGCTGGCGCGGCTGGATCCTGGCGCGCTTAACGGCAAGGCGGCACACACGGCCGGATACCCCGGCGGCAAGGCTGGCAGGCAGCTCTGGTGCGCCGCGGGCATCCTCCACAGCGCCAACCAGCAGCGCCGGATCATGTACACCACAGCCGACACCACACGGGGACAGAGCGGCTCTCCCGTCTGGGTCATCGACAACAAGCGGCACTGCCTGGTCGGCATCGCCGCCGCTGCGGGCACGGGCTCGAACCGAATCGTTCGCGTCACCCGCGAACTGGTCCACCAGCTCCGCGCGTGGATCACCGAGGGAGGCGAGACCCCCGCCATGGTGGAGACGGAGGAGGCGCTAGAGCCCCCGATCCTGCTCCTGCCTCAGCCGGAGGCACCGCCTGACGAACAGCCCGTGGAGCAGCAGTTCGATTCGACGGCCATTCCCCACGACGTCGCCGCCGCACTCGGCAAGCGAGACTGGCCTTTGGCGCTGAGCCTGGCGATCCGGGCGGGATGGCACGACGAGAACGAGCTCACCAACCTCATCTTCTTCGCCCGGCATCCCGAGCTGCCGATGGAACCGCTGAAGCGGGACGACCCGAACACCGCCAAATGGAAGAGGATCCTCGACGAGGAAGTATGGAAGGCGATCGAGGTCTCCGCCGAGAACACCGACCTCGTCGTCTCGGGCGAAGAGGTCACCGTCCACCACCGGACATTCTTCGGCGGTCAGACCGGGAGGCGCCTGAGGAAGCTGGTCAAGGACGCGGCCAGCGAGGTCGGCGTAAATCCTGGGCTGCTCGGCACGATCATGATGGCCGAGACCCGCAGGCCACGCAGCTACTTGTCGAGCGAGAAGGTCAGCTCTTATCACATCGGATGTGACGACTTCTACGAGTACCGGGCCGCCCGCCGGGCGAGGGTTCCCGCGTATGCCAAGGTCAAATGGGACAGGAGTCAGACGCCGGTCGAGCACCTCAACGATGCCGACACTCCCCGTATGGTCAAGACAATCTGGTTCGACTCCGGTCCCGACGGCGTGCTTGCCACTGCGGTAGAACTCAAGTTCCGGGAGGTCCGTCTCAGAGAGATCGCCGCCGGACTGCACGGCGATTTCGACAGTCTCCCGCCCCCCACCAGATTCGCGCTCGCCCGGATGGCGTTCGCTGGTGGGACGGGCGGGGCCACCCGATATCTCAAGGACGCGCTCGACGGCGTGGACATCTTCGTCCGGGAGGCGATACCGCTACGGAAAGGTCAGACCCAGCGCAATGCCACGGTCCGGACGGCGCAGGCCATGCATCTCTCGGACTGGGTCTTCAAAATCCCCGTGGAGCGGGCGACCCGGCCAGCCGGGCACGAGCTGGAGACCTGGGGGGAGACACAGGGCCTGATGCAGCTTGACGTTCCGGGCTCGTCCACCCGCGTGGTCGCCGAGGACCAGCAGATCGGGCTCGACGTCCACGAACTCCCTGCGGCACTGGAAGAGCCCATTGGTTTCGTGAGCGCCTTTGACGAGCCGGATGAGGCAGAGGGTGCGCATCAAGCCTCCGCTGACGATGTCCAAGAAGAGGGGGAGGCCGTAACGGACGAAGCGGAGCTGCAAATGCCGCAGGCTGGCGGTCGCGAGGCGCCGCGCAGGGAGGCAAAGCCCGAGATCATTCTGGTCGCCGGGGCCAACTATCCCAAGTTCGAAGATGCGGCGCCCTCGAGACGGGAGCGATCGCTGTCGGCGGGACCGTGGCGCGAGTACTGCCTCAGGGTGGCGGAGGAGCGCTTGAAGGCAAATCCAGCACTCAACGTCACGCTATTCGATTTTCTCCTCGGCACTCGCGAAAGCGTCACTCTGGACGCGAAACGGCAAGCCGTCACCACGGTGGAGCAGCAATTTACAGCACCGATCGCCGACGATTACCGGAACCTGCTCGGCATCGACTTGACTAACCCGACTCCGGCGCAGGCCATTAATGCCACTCTCGCTCCGGCGAACAAGAGATCTCTCTCCAAGAGAGGGCAAATCAGCTACTTCGAAACTGCTACTGCCCTCGCGGGGGAAAAGACCATTAAGCTCATGGACTACCTCGCAGCAGCGAGCAAAATCGCGCCTCAGGTCATCTCGATCACTGACGTTTATACATACATCGAGGGTTTCGCGCGTTCCGGGAAAACGGGCGCGCTCCATGAGCTTCACTTCATCGCACACGCGTTCAACGTCCGATTGAATAAGTACAGTGGCGGGCCGATCTTGCTTAACAGCATGGACAACCCGCTCCAGCCCAATCGATACCCATTCGATAAGGACGCCCGCGCCGAAAAGGACTTTACGAAACCGACGATGGACCCGACGGCCTTCGCTCAGGCCTTCGGCGCCGGTGCGCAGAGCTTCGTCTGGGGATGCAACTTCCAGCGCGGTTTCATCCGCCAATTCGTGCATCAGATCAGCAAGCACCGCCGGATCCTCGCTGCCGGCAAGTCGATGGAGATCAGCTACACAGCAGATTGGGGCACGAAAGGCGAGTTCCGTACCCGGCTCGGCTTGGGAAGCGCCGACCCTGTAAAGAACGTCAGCGTGGGCCTGGGAAAGATCGATAAGGTCCTGCGGGACACGAGCGACGCCACCTACATGAAGAAACTCGCCACTGCCTCCGGTTGTCCGGTGGTCGGAGCTCCGCCCGGCACCTATGCCGACTACGACAGCGTCAGTAGCCCTCTTGAA